>ERZ773035.492-NODE-492-length-32443-cov-11.122823_pt1 | contig 32443 bp, 29 predicted proteins | sample MGYA00511487_ERZ773035 | MGnify/ENA primary metagenome ERZ773035 (study PRJEB29015, sample SAMEA2737985) | human oral metagenome | biome: human oral; feature: human-associated habitat; material: dental | place: China | collected 2024 ...
GAGAGTGTCGCGAGGCTTATTGAGAAGAAGCCTCGCGCCGTATTGTGTCAAGGCGAATTCACTTACGTCTACCATCTCGTGAACCTCCTGCGTGCGGCGGGCGTGACCGTCCTCGCGGCAGCAAGCCGGAGAGAGGCGGTCGAGGAGCAGGCAGAGGACGGATCGGTGCGAAAGATCAGCCGCTTCGTATTCACGCGTTTTCGCGAGTATCGGTAAGCTGCCGGGAGAGTCTTTGTCCGTAGGGGAACATCATGGGGGAGGAAGAAATATGCGGCATCATATTATGCTTCTTATGTTGAGCGACGTAAAGACGGATCGCAGCCACCCGGAGCGGGTGTCGATGGTGAAATATGCGGGCGATATTGGCGACTGCGGCGTGACGAACGAGTCAGCGGTGCGTCATCTCCTGCTTTCCAAGGAGGACGGCAGGAACATCTCGCTGGATAAGATGTTCCTTTTTGCAACGAAAAAGGTTCAAGAACCCATCGAGATTGAACAACCTTCGCCGGATGTCGATCCTGGCGTCACGCATTTCGGCTATTTCAAGAAGCGTCTGACGGATGTTCTGCCTTGCGTTGAGGAGTCGGGATTTATCGAAGTTGTTCCCTATGATGCGAGAATGCCGATTTCCGAAACGAGACGCTTCGTATTGGAAATGGCAGAGCGCATCATGGACTATGCGGAAACGAAGAAGGCACAGGGCGATACGGTCGTGCTTCATGCCGACCTCACGGGCGGACCGCGCCATGCCGTCATGCTGATGTTCGCCGTCATGCGCCTTTTGCAGTACAACGGCATTGAGATCGGCAAGGTTCTGTACTCAAACATGGGCTTGAAAATCGTGGAAGAGGTGAACGACGTCTACGGCATCTTCGACCTTATCGCGGGCGCGGACGAGTTCGCGCAGTTCGGCAGCGTTTCCGCCATCCTGCGCTACTTCGGCTACGACAAGAAGATTCTCGCAAGGCCACCGCATATTTCCGAGCGTCTGCACCGACTTCTTCTCGCTATGCACGGCTTCGCGGAGGAGATCAAGGTCTGCCACTACGGTGCGTTCGCTCATGCCGTCGAGGAGCTTTCCAAGGCTCTGAAGGAGTTCCGCGAAGGCAGTGAAGCAGACGGCGCGGACATCAACGAGGGCATGATCGCACAGCTTCGCTTCCGCGTCGAGGAAGAGTACAGGGAAATTCTCAGCGACAAGATCGACGACGTGAAACTCCTGCGCTGGTGCGTGAAGCACGGCTATTTGCAGCAGGCGCTGACGCTCTTCACCGAGCGCGTGCCTGAGATCTTGAAGGAGCGCGAAGTCCTGCAGCTTTCGCCCGAATTTGCCGCGGAGGTGCAGACGACGCAGAAGAAGGGTGACAAGCGCAGCACGATTTTCTATCTTCTGGCGGAGTATGCGGAAAAGAAAGGCATGGGGCAAGTTGACGCTTTCCTGGACAGTGCGAAGAAAGCATATCCGAAGATCATGCAGACGATCATGGCGGACGCTCTGGAAGGGAAGGAGACTGCGTTTTTCGGAGAAAACGGCTGGGAAGCGCAACTGCACAAACGTATCGCCAAAGCGGCTGCGGTGGGCTTCTGGCGAGAGAGAGCATACGGGAGTCTTGTTCTGGAAAATGAAGAGGGCGTGCATGAGGTTTACGAGAAGTTCCTTGCATGGCGCAAGAAGCCGCAAGATTTCAGCGGAAAAGATCCTGCAGATCCCGTGTGGGAGAAGCTGGTTGATGCCCTGTGCGATAAGCAGCTCGGTGTGCCGGAGGGAGCGGATGAGACCGAGCGAGACTCCTTGAAGCAGGCATGGCGAGAGGAGTTCCGTGCACAGCAATTTGGGGGTCAGAAGCTCAATATGTTCGCGACCTTCATCCGCAACAACATGGGGCAGGATGTTTCGGACGCTATCTTTTCCAATATTTTCCTCCTCCCTGGAACGAAGGGCATATTTTCCGTTCGTGATTGGGCTGAGCAGGGCAAGATCATCTGCCATCTCTCACAGGAGCTTTATGACCTTCTCGCCATCTACTACAAGCTCAAGGAGGAGCGCAACCAGAGCAACCATGCACGCGAGGACAGCAAGCCCGGCGGAGCAGGCGATTTGAAGCGGCTCTTTGAAAGAGCATTTCCCCTGCTCGAAAAGCTTTAATCGGAGGGCGACCATGCGTATAGAGAGCAAGATGAAAAACCGCCAGGAAAGCACCGCCGCCAACCGCTTCATCGGCGATTACGACACCGTGCGGCCTCTCTTGCGCTACATCTCCTACGGCTGCTATCACAAGTCGTTCCTCGTCGAGCGTCTGGGGCAGAGTGCGCGCGCCTATGAGGAGAACATGGCACGTCTGCGCTTCTTCCTGCCCGAGGGAAGCCTCCAATCCTCGCGCCAAGGGAGGCGCGAGGTCTACCGCTTCGAAGGCGATTCCTACCACATCACCGATGATTTTCTCGCCTACACCTACCGCATCAAGGCGTTGAAGAATACGACCGCCTTCTGCCTCATCGGCTTGCTGCAGATTCTCGGCGCGGCGGAAGAGGCGCTCGATGTGACGACGATCTTCGAGTACGAGCTGATGTCGGGAAAGGCGATCCCAGCGGGCCTGGAGGATCTCAGCCGCAGGACGGTGCAGCGCTATCTGCAAGATCTCGAAGAGCATGGCCTCGTCTGCAAGGCGGAGGAAACCGGGCGCTTTCTCTATCGCCTGGCAGATGACCCTCTGGCGCGGCTCTCGCCCGAAGAGGCGGCTTCGCTCTGCCGCGCCGCTTCGTTCTATCGCGCCGTAACGCAGTTTTCCCTGCCCGGCTGCTTCCTGGAGGACGCTTTGCAGCGCGACGGGAAGGAAAAAGAGACAAAACCGCTCGCTCAGTTCAAGCATAGGGCGACGGCGCACCTTCTCGACGACGAGGTGGTCTTTCAATGTCTGACATGCTTGGAGGAGCGGCGCGAGATGACGTTCGTTTACGGCAGGGAAAGACGCAAGCTGCACGTCGTGCCGCTTCGGCTCGTCAGCGATATGTATGCGGGACGCCGCTATGTGCTGGCGGCTCGTCTGCCCGCGAAAGGCGGCAGGCGCGCGCAAGGCAGTCAGATGTTTCGTCTCGACCTCATGCAGAAGGTGCGCACGGGCAGGGTGTGGACGGGCGCTCTGCCGAAGATCGCCGTGAAGGAGCCTGAACTCTACATCGACTTCTTCCCGAAGGGGGAGACGGCGAGCGCGATGGTGAAGGGACGCATCCTCGCGCGATTTTCCGAAGCGGTGCTCGAAGAGGCGGACGGGCGGCTCAGCGTGCGGCTCAAGATCGCGGATGCACGAAGCCTCCTGCCGTGGCTGCGCACCTTCTGGCCGCTCGCGCACGTCTCGCTGCCGCAGTCGCCGCACCTTGCGGAGAGACTCAAAGAGGATTTGGAGGAGGCACTGGAAAATTATGGCGAACACCTCACTCTTTCATGAGCTTCATTCGGCGCTCTTTCATTCGCTCCTCGGTGTCATCAACGAGATTCACGCGGGGGCGAAGCTGACGCGCAAGGATGTCTTGCGCCGTCTGCAGCCGCTCGATCCCGTGGACACTTCGCGACATGAGGAAATCATCGAGACGATGTTCTCCTTCTCGCCGAACGGCGAAGCGGAGCTTTTTCTGGAAAAGCCTGTGCGTCTGCCGCCGACAAAGGCCGAACTTCGCTGGCTCAAGACCATGCTCGAAGACGAAAGTGCCGCCTTTCTCGTGGCGGACAATCTGCGCGGGAAATTGCTCTCGCGCCTTGCTGAGGTTCGCGCCTATCCGCAGGAGGTCTGGCGCGTCCTGCGCGGCAGGGGCGATGACGCGCGCTTCGTGGGAAAGCCTCTCGGCGAATTTTGGCGCGCGCTTGCAGGAGGGCGCATGATCTTCTGCCGCAACGTCGATGCACGGGGCGTGCGCCATGAGAGCAAGGCCGCGCCGTGCCGCCTCGAATACGACGCCGAGGAGAACCGTTGCCGCGCCATCGTCTGGCTCATGGACGAGGGGCGAGCCATCAAGATGAACTTCTCACGCATCGAGGAGATTCGCGTGTTGGAAGAGCCTGTGCCGCGCGATGTGGAAGAGAAATTCTGCGCCTTCCTTGCGGCGAGGCGGCGCTCCGTGACCTTGCGCCTCGCGCCGAAGAACAACGCCGTCGAGCGTGCATTCTGCCTCTTCGCGCCCTACGACAAGGAAGCGTCATTCGACGAGGAAAGCGGCGTCTACACGCTCACGGTTTTCTACTACGACTTCGATGAGCAGGAAATGATCGAGCAGATTCTCTCGCTCGGCTCCGCCGCTGTCGTCCTCGCACCTGAGAAGATGCGCCGAATGATCATCGAGATTCTGCGAGACGAATGCTCAGAGTGATTTTTTGCACAAGATTCCGATTTGACAAAGGGTCTAAATCATGGTACATTACGGGAAATGGAGAACCTCTCAGAGGCGAAAAACCAGGGCAGGTTTTCCGATTTTCCTCGAATCGCCGCAAGCCTTGCTATATAAGGCGCGGTACGTTCATTACATACTCGACGGGTATGTGATGACAGCCGAAAAAAGTGTGAGCACATGTTCGGATTCGAGGAGGTTTTCCAAAACCATGATTTGAGCCTTCTATTTCTGCGGCCTCCCAGCCACAGAGTCGCATGTGACCTCATACCGCTTGCGGTATTGAAACATGTTGTCCCTGATCTCCGTCCACTTGCTCATAAGTCACATGTGACCTCATACCGCTTGCGGTTTGTTACACAAAAAAGAGAGCCGAACGGCTCTCTTTTTTGTGGCTGCTTTGAAGCGTTGTCCGCTTTTTCCTATCCGCACTTTTTTTGACACGCACGGTCGCTTGCTTTCGCTTATACTGTTCTTACAGACGAAACATTACGAAATCGAAAGGAGCGATCCTCATGCGTTTTTCTGAAGTTCTTGAAGTTTTCCGCCCTGCCCTCGATCTTGCCCTTGCTGAACTTCCTTCCAGTGCTGCTTCCGCAGCGCGTTGGATGATGGAGGATGAGGAACTGCACCGTTTGGGCGGAGCGGTCATGGGACATGTCGCTCAGGCGGTGCTGCGCCGCATGGATCCAGAAGCGATGCGAGTCTGGGAGGAGGTTCGCACCGCGATGGCGGATTCTGCGGCGGGGTTCGATGAACAGCGTTCGTGGGGCTGATGAACACTTCCATATACGCATTTTTTGGTTTGCTATGTTGTCTGGAATGTGTGTATGATGCGCGAAGCGCGATTCCCCGAAGCTTTTTGCCCGATGCCGATGATGTTCCAGAGATTCATGAAGATCCGACACCTTTTCGAGGGAATCGCCGTGCATATCGCCGCTCCTCTCACACGTCCCCAAGCAAAACAGCCCTGCGGCACAAGCCGCAGGGCTGTTTTCTCCCCATCCGTCAAAAGAATGTCGCCGCCACGAAGTTCGTGAGGTTCGCCAAAGGCTCGGGATAGACGCCGAGGGCGAGCGTCAGGGCGACGCTCACGAGGACGCAGGCGCGAAGTGCGCCGGAAACCTTCACGGGGGCTTTCGGGCCTTCGCCGAGGTACATCGCCTTGACGACGAGCAGGTAGTAGTAGACGGAGATCATCGACATGATGAAGCCGACGAAGGCGAGCCACAGGCCGCCCTGATCGACGACCGCCGTGAAGAGGTAGAGCTTCCCGGCGAAGCCCGCCGTCGGCGGGATGCCCGCCATCGAGAGCAGCGAGATCGTCATGACGGCGGCGAGGACGGGCGCAGTTCTCGCGAGTCCCGCGACGTTCGCCATGTCGGGCTTGCCGCGCTGCGCCTCGACGGCGGTCAGCACGGCGAAAGCGCCGATGTTCGCAAAGGCGTAGAGCGCGAGGTAGAAGAGCAGCGCCTTCATGCCCGCCGCATCCGCCGCGACGACGCCGACGAGCATGTAGCCGACCTGCGCGATGGAAGAATATGCGAGCATGCGCTTCACATCGTCCTGCACGATCGCCATGACGTTGCCACCGACCATCGAGACGGCAGCGAGAATGGCCAAAAGAGAGAGCCACATGCCGCCCAACGGCGGGAATACCGCCAAGACAAGGCGCAGGAGAACGGCGAAAGCCGCCGCCTTCGACCCCATGGCGAGGAGCGCGGCGACAGGCGCGGGCGCTCCCTCGTAGACGTCGGGCGCCCACATGTGGAACGGTATCATCGACAGCTTGAAGAAGATGCCGGCAAAGACGAGCGCCATGCCGACGATGCCGAGCGGCGTGAAGAGCTGCGGGCTGCTCACGACCGCCGCAAAGCGCAGGCTGCCCGCCGCGCCGTAGATGAAGCTGACGCCGAAGAAGAGAATCGCGGACGCCGCCGCACCCAAGACGAGGTACTTGATCGCCGCCTCGCTCGAAAGCGCATCGCGCTGGCGGAGTCCGACGAACACATAGAAGGAGATCGTCATAAGCTCCAGCCCGATGTAGAGCGTGAGGAAGTCGTTCGCCGAAGCCATGACGCACATGCCGAGCACGGCGAAGACGAGGATCGCGTAGAACTCCGCACGAGAGCGCAGAAGCCTTTCGACATAGTCGCTCGAAAAGAGCACGACGAGCGCCGCGCTCAAGAGGAAGAGCTGCTTGAAGAAGACGGCGTAATTGTCCACGACGTAAAGCCCCGCGTAGAAGGACGCCGCCTCGCCGCCCCGATAAAAGGAAAAGCCATAGGCGAAGAGCGCGAGAAGCGCGACGACCGAGATCGCCGCGAGACTCGTGCGCGATTCCTTCTTCGGCAGCAGCACGCCCATCGCCAAGAAGAGCAGGGCGAGCGCAAGAAGACCAAGCTCCATGCCGATTGCTGAAAAATCCATGCTCAGTCCCCCCCTAAAAAGAAGCCGATCCGGCTCAACTGGTCAAGCATTGGCTGCAAAGGCTCCGTCCCCGTCGAAATCAGCCCCAGGAGGAGATGCGGGAACACGCCGAAGCCCACGAGAGCGACGCCCAAGAGCACGAGCGGCACAAGCTCCGCGCCGCGCATGTCGCGGTACGCGTCAAACTTCTTGTCCGCCGGGCCGAAGAGCACCTTGGCGAGAAGCCGCAGCACATAGAGCGCCGTGAAGATGATGCCGGCGATGGCGAGCACCGCGAGAATCGGGAACTCGGCGAATACGCCGACGAAGATCGTGAACTCCGGCACGAAGCCGATGAGTCCCGGCAGTCCCAAGGACGCCATGCCCGCGAGCATGAAGCCCGTCGCAAGGCGCGGCATCTGGTAGGCAAGCCCCTTGAGATCGTCAACCGTGCGAAGATGCGTCTTTTCGTAGATAAAGCCGATCATCGCAAAGAAGAGTGCGCTCATCACGCCGTGCGCCACCATGTTGGCAACCGCGCCCGAAACGCTGACGACATTCAATGCCGCGAAGCCCAAGAGCACATAGCCCATGTGCGACACCGACGAGTAGCCGACGACGTATTTCAAGTCCTTCTGCACGAGCGCGATGTAAGCGGCGTAGAGCACGTTGCACATCGCGAGGAACGCGATCAAGGGCGCCCAGAACTTCGCACCCAAAGGCAGCACGAGAAGCCCGATGCGGATGAGGCCGTAGCCGCCGATCTTCTTCAGAACGCCCGCATGAATCATCGACACCGCCGTCGGTGCGCCCGCGTAGCCGTCGGGCGACCAGCTGTGGAACGGGAACATGGAAAGCAGCGAGCCGAAGCCGATGAGGAGCAGTAAGAATGCGCCGATCTGGAAGCCCGGGCTGAAGTGTCCTCCTTGCGCCGCGAGCGCGAGCATCTGCATGTCGAACGTGCGGCTTCCTGCGGGGAACGCCGTGAGGTAGAGCCAGACGACGCCGACGAGCAGGAATGCCGAGCCGAGCAGCAGGTAGATCGTGAGCTTCATGCCCGCGTATTCCTTCGTCACGCGCTTCGTCGAGCCGAAGAGAATGACGAGAATGTAGATCGGGATGACGACGACCTCGTAGCACAAGAGGAAGATGAAGAGATCGTTGGCGACGAAGGTGCCCGTGACGCCTGCGATCAAGATGAGCAGCAGGATGAAGAACTCCTTCGAGCGCTCCTCGACATGCCACGAGGAAAAGACCGCCGACACGCCGATCAGCTCCGTCAAGAGGAGCAGCGGCAAGGAGATGCCGTCGACGCCGAGCGCGTAGGAAACGCCGAGATCGGTGATCCACGGCACGCGCTCCGTATACTGCATGCCGCCCGCCGCGAGGTCATAGCCGAAGTACGCCCAAACGGAAAGAGCGAACGAGAACGCCATGGCGGCAGCCGCCACGATGCGGATGGCGGAGCGCGACTCGCGGTTCAAGAAGCAAAGGAGAAGCGCCGCCGCCAACGGCGTGAGCAGGATGACCGACAAAACGGGAAAGTCCATCAGAAGCCACCTCCCACGAAAGCTGTGCCGCCCGCACAGTAAACACCCAGAAGCGCGAGCAGGACAGCGCCGACGATGACGACCGTCGCATAGAACTGCGTCTGCCCCGTCTCAAAGAAGGAGAGGACGCCGCTCAAGAGGCGTACAAAAAGCGCGAGAAGGTTCACCAGCCCATCGACGATGTAGATGTCGATCCAGTAGAAGACCCTGCCGCAGCCGTCGACGAAGACCTTGCGAAGCCCCGCATAAATCTCGTCGATATAGTATTTGTGATAGCTGAGCGTGTAGAAAATGCCGAGCCGTTCTGCGATTGCATCGGCAGAAACGACCTTCTTCACATAGACGAGGTAGGCGATGGCGAGCGCGAGGAGCGTCAAAGCGGTCGAAACGCCGGCGACCGTCGGATCGATCGCGCCCTCGTGCGCGTGCCCGAAGTAGACCCACGAGCCGAAGCCCCACGCATGACCCAAAAAGCCGCTGACGACGGCGAGCGCCGCGAGGATGAGGAGCGGCAAGCGCATCCACCAGCCAGCTTCGTGCGCGTGGTACGCCGTGCCCGTGCGGCAGTCGCCGAGGAAGGCGACGAAGAGCAGCCGCGCCATGTAGAGCGCCGTCATGAAAGCTGTGACGGTCGCGAGGACGTAGAGCGGCGTCGAGACTTCCGCCGCCGCAAAGAGGATCTCATCCTTCGAGAAGAAGCCCGCGAAAGGCGGCAGTCCTGCGATCGCAAGAACGCCGATCGTCATCACGGCGAACGTCCACGGCATCTTCTTCCAAAGCCCGCCCATGCGGAAGATGTCCGCCTCGTCGGCGAGCGCGTGCATGACAGCGCCCGCCGAGAGGAACAGGAGCGCCTTGAAGAAGGCGTGCGTCATGAGATGGAACATCGAGGCCGTCAGCGAGCCGACGCCGAGCGCGAGCATCATGTAGCCGAGCTGGCTGACCGTCGAATAGGCGAGGATTCGCTTGATCTCGCGCTGCGTCAAGGCGATGCTCGCGGCGAAGATCGCCGTAAAACCGCCGACCCAGGCGATCAAATCCATGAGGAAGGGCGACGCCGCGAAGATGAAGTAGGCGCGCGCGACGAGGTAGACGCCCGCGACGACCATCGTCGCCGCATGAATGAGCGCGGAGACGGGCGTCGGGCCTTCCATCGCGTCGGGCAGCCAGACGTGCAGCGGGAATTGGCCCGATTTTCCAATCGGCCCGATGAAGATAAGGAAGCCCGCGACGGTCAAGAATACCGTGCCGAGCGTCAAGACCTCAAGCGGCACGAGCATGCGCAGGTTCAAAAAGTCGAGCGTGCCGAAGTGAATCTGCAAGAGCAGGATGCCGAGGAGCAGACCGAAGTCGCCGACGCGCGTCGTGATGAACGCCTTCTTCGCGGCCTCCCGCGCCGATACGCGCTGATAGTAGAAACCGATCAGAAGGTACGAACAGAGTCCGACGCCCTCCCAGAAGACGTAGAGCTGCAGGAAGTTCGACGCGAGCACGAGCCCGAGCATCGACGCGACAAAGAGCGAGATGAACGAGAAGAAGCGCCCCATGCCGGGATCGTCCTTCATGTAGCCGACGGAATAGATGGCGACGCAAAGCGATACCGTCGTGACGACGAAGAGCATCATCGCCGTGATGGGATCGACGAGGACGCCCATCTCCAGGACGAGGCTGCCGACCGTCATCCAAGCGGTCTTCGCGACATACGGCGCTTCTACCGTGATCGGCGTGGAGAGAACCTCGGCGATCACGCCGCCTGAGAGCGCAAAGCTCGCGGCGATTGCGGCCACGACGAGCGCCGCCGCAAGGCGCCCCAGGGCGCGCAGAAAGCCCGCGAGGACGAAGGCAATTCCCGGCAGGAGCGGTATGAGCCACGCATGGTGCAGGGCGAAAGAGGAAAACATCATGCCACCCCCTAGCCTTTCATGCGCTGCAGCGCATCGAGTGAAATCGTATGACTGTCATGGTAGATGCGGAACGCGAGCGCAAGCCCCACGGCGATTTCCGCCGCACCGACCATCAGAGAGAAGATGGCCAGAAGCTGCCCTTCGAGCGCATCGACCGGCAGGAAGCGATTGAAGGCGACGAGATTGAGATTCGCCGCGTTCAGCATCAGCTCGATGCTCATGAGCACGACGATGAGGTTTCTCTTTTGGATGAGGCCAAAGAGGCCGATGGAAAAGAGGATTGCCGCCAGTATGAGATAATGCAGGAGTCCTACGCTCATTGTCCTTCCTCCTTTGCCAAAACAATCGCGCCGACGAGAGCCGCCAGAAGGAGCGTCGCCGCCAGCTCGAACGTTATCGCATACTCGCCGAGCATGAGGTCGGCAAGCTTTTCAATCGAGTTGCCGACAGGCGCTTCCATGACCTCCGCGAACGGCGTCACATAGATGGCAGAGAATACAACGGCGAAGAAGAGAGCGGCGGCGACGGGCGCGGCGAACCATCGCGCATTGTCGGGACTCGTCTCCTCGCCCGGCGCATGGCGCGTGAGCATGACGCCCAAGACGATGAGCACGGCGACGCCGCCCGCGTAGATCATGAGCTGTGCCGCACCGAGGAAGTCCGCGCCGAGTTGGAAGTAGAGGCACGCGACGCCGATAAACGTGACGGTCAGGAGGAGCGCTGCATGGACGAGCTTCTTCGCGAGCACCACGCCGAGCGCGCCCGCGAGCGTGACGGCCGCCAAGAGATAAAAGGCGCCTGCATTCAGGAAATCACTCATGCGGCTCGCCCCCCTCCTTCTTTTTCTCCCTTTCTTCCGCCACCGCATCGTACTTCAAATCCTCCTTGAAGTACGTCGCAATCGCAAAATTCTTGTTCCAAGTAATCGCCTGCGTCGGGCAAACCTCGACGCATATCCCGCAGTAGATGCAGCGTCCGATGTCATGCCAGTACTCCGCCATGTGGCGCTTCTTCGCTTCGTCCGTCACGATATGAAGGTCGAGCGCCTTGTTCGGACAGCTCGTCGCACATAGGCGGCACGAGATGCACTTTTCCGTCTCCATCGCCAGATGTCCGCCGCGAAAGCGCTCGGTCATCGGAATCTTTTCCTCGGGATAGGAAACGGTCTCTTTCTTGCCCCAGAAGTGACCCCAGGTCACGTCGAGGCCCTTGATCAATCCTTTGCCCCACAAAGTTCCTCACTCCTTTCGCCGAAACGCTTCCTAAAACATCTGCCAGAGCATCATGCCGACGCCCGTCAAGAGGACGTTGAGCATCGCCGCAGGCAGGAGAAGCTTCCAGCCGAAGGCGATCTGATGGTCGATGCGAAAGCGCGGGAACGTCCAGCCGACCCATTGGAAGATGACGACCATGAGAACCGCCTTGAGGAAGAACCAGAAGATGCCCGGCAGAAAAGCCGGCCCCTGCCAGCCGCCCAAGAAGAGCGTCGTCACGAGAATCGCGATGGAAAGGAGATTCGCGAACTCCGCGAGGAAAAACAGCGCCCAGCGCATGCCGCTGTACTCCGTGAATGGGCCGGCGATGATCTCCGACTCGCCCTCAAGGATGTTGAACGGCGGACGATTGCTCTCAGCGATCATGCAGATGAAGACGATGAGGAACGCGAGCGGCTGTTTGAAGATGTACCAGCAGTCCGCCTGCGCCTCGACGATGCGGCTCATATCGAGAGAGCCCGTGAGCATGACGACGCCCATGAGCGCGAAGCCGAGCGGCAGTTCGTACGTCAGAAGCTGCGCGACGGCACGCATCGAGCCGATGAGGCCATACTTGCTGTTCGACGCGAAGCCGCCCATGAAGAACGGCAGAACCGCCTGCGCCGAGATGGCGAGCAGGAGGAACAGCCCGATGTTCACATCGGCGAAGACGACGCCCGCATCGAACGGATAGAAGGCGTAAATCAAGGCCGCCGGCACGAAGACGAGGATCGGCGACAGACTCCAGACGATGCGGTCGGCGCCGTCCGGCATGATGTCCTCCTTGCTGAGGAGCTTCATGGCGTCCGCCACGGGCTGCAGGAGTCCTCCCGGCCCCACGCGGTTCGGCCCAAAGCGCACCTGGATGAAGGCACAGACCTTGCGCTCGCCGAAGGTGAATACGAGAGCCGCCGTCATGACGATTGCAAGAAGGACGGCGATGCCGAGAAGCGTCATGACGACCTCGGCGAGGAAAGCGTCGCCGAGCGCCCCCGTCAGGAAGAGCCGCAGTTCGTTGATATAGGAATAGACGATGCCCGTTTCCATCTTTGCACCCCCTAGCAGTCGACCTCGCCCATCAGCGGGTCGAGCGTCGAATAGACGACAACGGAGTCGGCGATCAGCGTGCCGCGGCACAGGGAATCGAGCGCCTGCAAGTTCACGAAGGACGGCCGGCGGATATGTACGCGGTAAGGCTTCGCCGTGCCGTCGCTCACGATGTAAAAGCCCAGCTCGCCGCGCGTATTCTCGACGCGGTGGTAGACCGATCCCTTCGGCGGACGAAGATTCGGCGAGACGACCTTGCGGCACGAGCCTTCAGGCATTTCCTTCAAGGCCTGTCGGATGATCTTCGCGCTCTCGCCGATCTCCTTGAGGCGCACCTCGTAGCGATCCCAATCGTCGCCGATCGTGCCGACGGGCACCTCGAAGTCGAGATGGTCATAGACACAGTACGGTTCGACGCGGCGGATGTCGTAGGCGACGCCCGTCGCACGCAGGTTCGCACCCGACAGCGACAAGGACTTCGCCTCCTCCGCCGTCATGGGCGAGACGCCCTTCATGCGCGCATAGAAGATTTCGTTGCCCGTGATGAGATTGTCGTATTCTTCGAGCATTTCGGGCACATAGTCGAGAAATTCCAACGTCTTCTTGATGAATTCGTCCGTCGCATCATAGGAGACGCCGCCCAAGCGGATGTAGCTCGTCGACATGCGTGCACCGCAGAGGAGATCGAAGAGGTCGAGCACCTTCTCGCGGTCACGGAACGCATAGATGAAGGCCGTCGCCGCGCCGAGATCATTGAGAAGCGTGCCGATGAAGACGAGATGACTCGCGATGCGGTTCAATTCCGCCGCGATGACGCGCAGATACTCGGCGCGAAGCGGCACGCGGATGCCCGCGAGCTTCTCCACCGCCGTACACCATGCGAGGTTGTTGTTCATCGCCGAAACGTAGTCGAGCTTGTCCGTATAGGGCAGGCTCTGCGCATATGTGCGTGACTCCATGAGCTTTTCAATGCCGCGATGGATGTAGCCGACAATCGGCTTCGCGCGCTCGATGCGCTCGCCTGAAAGCTCGAGTTCGACCTGCAGCACGCCATGCGTGCTCGGGTGCTGCGGCCCCATGTTCAGGATGTAGGTGCTTTTTCCAGCCATACGAGCTTTCCTCCCTCCAATTTCGGCACAGGCGCGACGAAATCCTTGCGCAGAGGATGCGCGGGATAGTTGTCGGGCATGAGAATTCTTCGAAGATCGGGATGACCCAAGAACTCCACGCCCATGAGGTCGTAGACCTCGCGCTCCTCGAACTCTGCCCCCGGATACAGCAATGTCGCCGACTCGATAACGGGCGCGGCGCTGTCGAGCGCGACTTTCATCTCGAGTTTTACATTCTCTTCCATATTGTAGAGATGATAGACCATCTCGATATGATCTTTCCAGTCGACCGCCGTGAGATTGCCGAGGCGGTCGAAGCCCTCCCTCTCCTTGAGAGCGCGCAGTACGGTGGGAAAGTCCGCCGCCGTGACGATGAGCGCAGGCTCTTGCGCTTCCGCGTCGAACGTCGCTTTGGGGAAGATCTCGACAATCTTTGTCAGTCGTTCCTTGGAAAAATACCGCGTCCTCATCGCGCTTCACCTCCCGCTCGCTTCGCAAGATCGGGATGCTGAATCTTGTCGCGCAGCTTCATCATCGCGTCGATCAGCGCCTCAGGACGCGGCGGGCAGCCCGGCAGATAGATGTCTACAGGAAGCACTTCATCGAGGCACTTGACCGTCGAGTAGGTATCTGTGAAAGGCCCGCCATTAAGGTTGCAGTTGCCCATCGCGATGACGTACTTCGGCTCGGGCATCTCCTCGTAGAGACGGATGAGAGCCGGCGCCATCTTCCACGACAGCGTGCCCGCGACGATCAGGAGGTCGGCCTGGCGTGGACAGGCGCGGAAGACCTCGTAGCCAAAGCGCGCGAGGTCGAAGCGCGCCGCCGCCGTCGCCATCATCTCGATGCCGCAGCACGCAAGCCCCGAGGCCAGCGGCCAGATCGAGCGCGAGCGCGCCCACTTGAAAATCGCATCGACCGAAGTCACGATCACATTCTCCCGGAGCGCGGCAGGAACGACGTCCACTACTTCCATGCGAGATCCCCCTTCCTCCATGCATACCAAAGACCAAGTGCCAAGATTCCAAGAAAGACAAACATTTCCAAAAATGCGAAAAGTCCGAGCCGATTGAACGACACCGCCCACGGATAGAGAAACACCGCCTCGACGTCGAAGAGGAGGAACGCGAGCGCGTAGCGGAAGTAGCCGACGTGGTACTGCACATCGCTCGATCCGACCGTATCGACGCCGCACTCATACGGCTTCTGCTTCTCCGGCGTCGGCTGGCGCGGCTGCAGGATGCGCGCGGGCGCGAGAACCAGGAAAGGAAAAATAAGCACCACGACGAAAAAGAGCCCGAGTCCGCCAAATTCTCCCATAGAAACTCCCCCTTTTTATTGATAAATATTGGTTATATCATAATGGCTCGTGATAACTATTAGTATAGGATTTATGAGGAATATTGTCAAGAGAAGCATTACGGCGATTCTTCCTTCGCCGTCTCTTTATCCTCTCCCTCCTGGCTGGCATAGCCAATTACATAAGAAAACGGCTCGATGGGAGGAACGACAGCAACGAGCCTGGGCACTAGCCCCTGTCTTATGAGAAAAGCCCCCGACTCCAACTCGGGGGCTTTTCATGTACCGATGGTGACACGACTTACATTTGCTACGTATAGACAGCATATTCACACCGCTATGCGCAAGATGCCTCACACGGCATGCAGATCTATTCTCTTTGCTTATCGTTTGACTTCCGCCCGCTTGAATACCCGCAACCATGCAGAAAGAATCGTTTCGCGATTTTTCCTCAGATAACGCAACATATCTCTCATATCACACGCGTCCACGCTTCCCGTATCCCTTGCAAGTTCAACGGAATCAGACATGACCCAAAACTTCGTGGCGTCTTGCCGCTGTCTTTTTTTACTGACGTGGACATGAACTGGCTCTTCTCCGTCTCCAATCCAAAAATAGATGCAGTACCCCATATATTCAAGCAGGGCTTTTGGCATGTTCCCTCATCTCCTTGCGCCAGTCATCCCATATAATGGATTCATTGTCCTGAAGAAATTTCTCTATGACGAGCAAATCATCTTCCGAAAAGCCAAAGGATTTCTCACAGGCGACATCGGGAAGCCGCCACTCGGAAAAAGCGTTGTCATCGTCCCCCCGCTCAACACGAATCGCAAGATTGTCCCCCCCGTCACGATCATCATATTGTTTCGTTATATAAAACGACCATGGCACTTCATTTTTATAGAGTCGGCTGTACAACATGAGGATTCTCCTTTCCGCATCACGCCAAATCTCTTCCAAAATTATATAAAAAATCTCTCTCGCATGCAAGGGAACGGCAATCAACGCCTTGCGCCTTCACACCTTATCCCGCCGCATCATCTCCAACACCTCGCCGAGCCTTTTCGCCACATCCTGCGCTTCGATCGCCTTCATGCAGGCGTTCGTGCCCGAGGGACAACGCGTCTTGCAGCACGGGGCGCACGGGTACGGCGACTCGATGAAGAAGTTGCGTCCGTGCAGAGGGCCGTAGATCGTCGGACGCGTCGGCCCCCAGAGGCTCAGCGTCGGCAGGCCGACGGCGGCGGCGATGTGCAGGGGGCCGGTGTCGGGGCACAGGAGGAGCGTCGCTTCTTTCATCAGCGCCGCCGTCTCAAGGAGGCTCGTCTCGCCTGCGACGGAGACAGCCTTGCCGCGCCATGACACTTCGAGCGTCTGCATCGCTTCCTCTATGACGGGGCGATCAGCGCCGCTTCCCAAAAAGACGATCTGCACATCTTCCGGAAGAGCAGCAAGCGCGGCGCAGAAGCGCTCGGGCGGCCACTCCTTGCTCTGCCACGTCGTGCAAAGGCTCACGAGCAAGATCGGGCGATCGGGCGCGATGGCGCGTGCGACGAAAAAGGGCGCGGCGAAGCCCGCGAGCGACTCGGGAAGCTGCAGCGCGATGCGCGTGTCCTCGTGCGCGATGCCGAGCGGCGCGAGGGACGCGAGGTAGCGGCGCACCTTGTGCGGCTCCGCCAGTTTCGGAGCCTTCTCCGTCATGAAGAAGCCCGCGCCCTCGTGACGCTCGCGCACGCCAATGCGGCGCGGCGCACCCGAAAGACGCGCGAGAATGCCCGTCAAGAGGAGATCCTGCACGTCAAGCGCGATGTCGAAGCGGCGCGGCGCGAGAAGCGCACGAGCCTCACGGAGCAGGCGAAAAGCCTCCAGAAATCGCCCGTGTGCCACGGCACGGTCGAAGGGCCTTCTATCCCAGACGAGCAGATCGTCGATCTCAGGGCATGCAGCGAGAAGTTCGTCGGCGGGCGGACTCGCGAGCCACGCGATATGCGCCGCAGGCAGCGCACGGCGAAGCGCCCGCGCGACGGGCGTCGCATGAAGCACGTCGCCGATGGCGCTCAAGCGTATGATGAGGATGCGTGCGCGGGATAGATCCATGATGTTCCTCCTGCCTCGCTGAACATACGTTCAAAGAAGTCTGCGGCAAAGTTTACGGCGGCGATTGCGTCTGCTATAATGAAAAGATATGATAAGCCGCTGCAGCGGATGTACGGCGGCTTCCTTCCATTCTTTAGTGATTCTTATGTTACTATGAAAGTCCAAGAAGTCAAGCCCGAAGGGCGCAGACTGATTGGCTAGGTTTCTGTAAGGGCGTGTAGCTTACCGTAGACGTGCGCCGTGCGCAAAGGAGAGATCGTCTTGCTCAAAGACTCTGCCATACATGAGCTGTCCAACGATATGTCATACCGCAAGGGCTGCCGCTACTTCAAGGATGGGCGCGTGGCGAAGCTCCTGCGCCGCCCCGGCACCTCCATCTACGTCGCGACCGTCGAAGGCTCGGAGGACTACGAGGTGCGCGTGCGCCTCGACAAGACAGGCGAGAAAATCGAGGCCTACGACTGCACATGCCCCGCTGCCGCCCTCTACGACGGCGCCTGCAAGCATGTCGTCGCACTCTTGAAGGTCATACAGGCAGGCCAGTTCGAAGAAGAAGGCGAGGGCACCGCCACATCCGAGCCGTACCGAAAACCCACAGGACGCCTCTTCGACTGCTTCGCACGCGCCAAGAAGCACGCGCACCTGAACGCACCGAAGAAGCTTCTGCCTGCCGCTCTTCGCGAGGCGCCCATCTTCCTTGAGCCACACTTCTTCTTCGAGCGCCACTACGGCCGCTCCAACTGCTGGCTGGAGTTCCGCATCGGGCGCGAGCGGCTCTACGTCATGCGCAGCATGCAGGAATTCATGCGCTCCTTCCTCGCCGGCACGCCCATCGAATTCGGCAAGAAGCTGACCGTCGACCCGCAGACGGCGGCCTTCGCGCCCGGCGTCTCGACGATGCTCTGGCACTTCCTGCTCGACCTCTGGAAGGATGAAGTGAGCAGCCTCTACTACGGCGGCGCATATGGCGCGCGCCTGAGCGGAACCATCTTCGAAGGCAAGGCGGTCAAGCTCACGCCGAGCGCACTCGTGCGCTTCCTCTCGCTCATGCAGGAAGCCAATGCCCCCTTTCAAGCAAGGACGGACATACACGAGGAGCGTACCGTCGAGATCGTCGAGGGAACGCCCGCCCTCAAATTGGGGCTTGCCGAGAGAGCGGGCAGCGGCCGCCTCATGATGCTGACGGATGAAGTCTGCTATCTCGATGACGACGCGCACTTCCTGCTCGTCGAAGATACGATCTACCATGTGCCGCCCGCCTTCTCCGCCGCTCTGCACCCGCTGCTCGAAGCCTTCGGCTCCTCGCGCTCGCTCCCCATCTCCGCGCAGGACATCCCCGCCTTCTTCAGCACGATCCTGCCCGAGATCGAGAAGGTCGCCGAGGTCGAGATCGCGCCCGCCTTCGCCGAACGCTACGAGATCATGCCGCTTTCCGCCGCCGTCTACCTCGACTACTACGGGGACGGCATCGCCGCGCGTCTCGAATTTCACTACGATGAAATGAAGTTCAACCCGATCGCAGGCAAAGTGCCGCAGGAAGCGCCGAGCGGCCGCCGCCTCATCCGCGACGCGGCGGGCGAGGCGGCGATCTTCGCCTTCTTCGACACCTATGACTTCCTGCCCGAGGACGGCCGCTTCGTGCAGAGTGACGAGGCGCAGAGCTTCCTCTTCCTCGACGAAGCCCTGCCCGAGCTTTCCAAGATCACCGACGTCTACTACGCCGACGCCTTCCACGAAAAGCCCGTGCGCCGCATGCCCCCCGTGACGATCGGCGTCTCGGTCAACGACGAAAACCTCCTCGACGTGACCTTTGACGCGGCGCATATCGACTTTGCCGAGCTCATCGGCGTACTGCGCTCGTACCGCGAGAAGAGGGTCTACCACAGGCTCAAGGACGGCACCTTCGTGACGCTCGGCGACCAGCAGCTCGCAGGTCTCGCCGACTTCATCGAGAGCACCGGCATCAAGAAGGCGACCGACGCGCAGAACATCCGCCTGCCGCTTCGCCAGGCGCTCTACCTCGACGCGCTCGCCAAGGAGGACAAGAGCATCCGCCTCGCGCGAAGCAAGCGTTTCAAGAGCATCGTGCGCGACATCAAGAACCCCGTCGACGCTGACATCGAGCCGCCCGAAACGCTCAAGGGCGTGCTGCGCGACTACCAGCAGACGGGCTTCTCGTGGCTCTCGACGCTCGCCGCCTATCGCTTGGGCGGCATCCTCGCCGACGACATGGGACTCGGCAAGACCCTGCAGGTCATCGCCTTTTTGCTCGCGCACCGCGAGGAGGGAAAGCCGCCCGCCCTCGTCGTCGCGCCGACGTCTTTGATGTACAACTGGCTCGAAGAGATCGAAAAGTTCGCGCCCGAGCTCAAGGCTTCCATCGTCGCCGGCACAAAGGCGGAACGCGAGGCGGCTCTTTCGCCCGCTCTGAAGGACGCCGACGTCATCATCACGACGTACCACATGCTGCGCCGTGACATCGACCTCTACGAGAAGGAGCATTTCAGCCATATCTTCCTCGACGAGGCGCAGCAGATCAAGAACCCCGCGACGCAGGCGGCAAAGGCGGTAAAAAAGCTCCGGGCGGATGCCGCCTTCGCTCTGACGGGCACGCCGATCGAGAACAGTCTGACCGAACTTTGGTCGATCTTCGACTTCCTCATGCCCGGCTACCTCAAGAGCCGCAAGCACTTCCAATCGCAGTTCGAGACGCCCATCGTACGCGCCAAAGATCCGCACGCGAGCGCCGACCTCCTGCGCTACATCTCGCCTTTCATCCTGCGCCGCCTCAAGAAGGACGTGCTCGAAGAACTGCCCGACAAGGTCGAGCGCAAGATGACGAACGAGATGACGGACGAGCAGCGGAAGGTCTATCACGCATGGTTCGTGCAGGCGAAGAAGGAGTTCGCCGCCGAACTCAAGGCGCACGGCTTCGGCGAATCGCGCATCAAGATCCTCGCGATCCTCACGCGCCTTCGCCAGATCGCCTGCGATCCTGCGCTCTTCCTCGAAGATTACACGGGCGGCTCGGGCAAGCTCGACATGCTCGAGGAAGTCGTCGCCGACGCCGTCGCTGCCGGACACCGCATCCTCATCTTCTCGCAGTTCACGACGATGCTCGCTCACATCGCCGCGCGCCTCGACGCCATGGATCTCAGCTATGCCTACCTCGACGGCTCAACGCCCGCCCTTGAGCGCATGCGCCGCGTGCGCGACTTCAACGCGGGCGCAGAGCCGCTCTTCCTCATCTCGCTCAAAGCAGGCGGCACGGGGCTGAACCTCACGGGCGCCGACATGGTCATCCACTACGACCCTTGGTGGAATCCCGCCGTCGAAGATCAGGCGACCGACCGCGCCTACCGCATCGGTCAGAAAAACAACGTGCAGGTGCTGAAATTCATCACGAAGGACACGATCGAAGAAAAGATCTACGAACTGCAGGAAAAGAAAAAAGCGCTGATCGACCAGATGATCCAGCCCGGCGAGAACTTCCTCTCAAAGCTGTCGGAGGAGGAAATCACGGCGCTGTTCGAGTAAAATGAATCGGGGAAGCCGAAAAGCCTCTCCGATTTCCCTTTTCCCGCACAACGCACAGGGAGGCGAATAAAATGCAGCGCACGATTCTTCACGTCGATATGGACGCCTTCTTCGCCGCCGTCGAGCAGCGTGAGCACCCCGAATACAGAGGAAAGCCCGTCATCGTCGGCGGGCTTTCTTCGCGCGGCGTCGTCGCGACCGCCTCCTACGAGGCGCGCCGAAGCGGCGTACACTCGGCCATGCCCATGGAGACGGCGCGCCGCCGCTGCCCCGACGGCATCTTCGTACAGGGAAACTACGCGCTCTATCGCGCCGTCTCCGCCGAAATCTTCGCCATCTTCTCGCGCTACTCGCCGCTCGTCGAGCCGCTTTCCATCGACGAAGCCTTCCTCGACGTCACGGGCATGGGGCTTCTCGCGCCCAGCCCGCGCGTCCTCGCCCAAAGACTCAAGGCGGAAATCCGCGAAAAAACCACGCTCGTCGCCTCCGTCGGCATCGCGCCGAACAAGTTCCTCGCCAAGCTCGCGAGCGATCTCGAAAAGCCCGACGGGCTCGTCGAGATTCGCGCTGAAGACGCTGTCCGACGCATCGCACCGCTTCCCGTGCGCCGCCTCTGGGGCGTCGGCAGGCGCACGGAGGAAAAGCTCGCCGCTTTGGGCATCAAGACCATCGGCGCGATGCAGCAGGCCGACGAGAAGAAGCTCACACGCAGCCTTGGCAGACGCGCGGCGCACGCCTTGAAGGAACTTTCCTTCGGACGCGACGAGCGGCGCGTCGAGCCTGACCGTGAGGCGAAATCCATCGGCAAGGAAGTGACCTTCGAGCGCGACCTCGAAAGCGCCGAAGAAGCCGAGCGCGAGCTTCTCTCGCTCGCCGAGAAGGTCGGCTGGCGGCTGCGCCTCGCAGGCGTCGCCGCACGCACGATCCAGATCAAGGTGCGCCGCGCCGACTTCACGACCTTCACGCGCAGCCGCACGCTCTTTGAAGCGAGTGCGCACGACGAGCCAATCTTCCAGACGGCACGCGACCTCTTCCGCGAGCTCGGCATCAAGAGCGGCATCCGCCTCCTCGGCGTCACGGGCGAGAACTTCGAGCCGAGCGCCCTGCCGTCGCTCTTTCGCGACGAAAAAAAAGAGCGCCTCTACGGCGCAATCGACGCACTGAAAAAGCGCTTCGGTGAAAGCATCATCACCAAAGCGCCGCTCATCGACAAAAATCCGAAGAAAGAATAGATGTTCGCACCAACGTCCGCTTCGCGGCCATTGTGCACCGCTCTTAGCAAAACCTCGCAAATTATCCTATGCCCTCGGCTCGACCTCTTGGGGATTCGCGCTAAGCTACACAAAAAAGCATAGAGCCTGTAAAGCATCCGACTGGAAAGGCTGCTTTACAGACTCCACACAAGGCGAAAAGAGACCACCAGCCATAAATCTTCTAGCGACCCCTTTTCAAAGCAGATGTCCAAAATGTCGTTTGCTTTATATGTCTAAAACCTGCGACTCGCAGGTGGGCATCTTGAGTCTTGTTTCTGCTATTCGCTCGAAGGCGATCCAGCATCCGCAAGCCTAGCCGGATTCCCTTAGAAAACTGTAGGTTAGACATAATGAAAAGCTCACGTGCACCTCAGGCAACTTCTGCTTTGAACATATCATAGCATAACCTTTTTCTCGGCGCAAGCCTTGACAAAGGAATTTCCTTTCATATTTCTCACTCGATCGTGATCTTGTCGCCCAAGTTGAGGCGCGGCGGCAGACTGCCCTTGACGATGAGCTGTCCGGGCATCGAGCCTTCGGCATTGATGACAACCGTGCAGTGACCATCCTTTCGAAGATTCTCATTGACCGCCTCGCCAACGGAGACGACCTTGTACTTCCTCTTCGCCCCCATCGTCAGCGTGTCGCCGACCTTGACATCGTCCGTCAGCTCTCCCGCCGTATGCTCGACGACCATCTCCGTAAGGTTCGGGCGCACACCCTCGTCAAGCAAGATGATGCTTGAACTGTTCTCCAAGAAGTTCGGCGCAAGGCTGCCGATATTCGTGATCGTGACGTCGTATTTCATGTCTCAGTCTCCTCCCAGCAACACGACTCTCTATCGTATTTCCAGTATATCACAAAATGCTGGGACTGACTAGGACTGCTGCTCGCCATTCGTTTTTCAGCTGCGCCGGATAAAGCAAACCATATTCTGTGCTAAATAATTCCCTGCCTTGCCCCGAAAAGATATGCTATAATATGAAAAAGAGCAACTGGCTCTCCACCTGAATGGAAGGAGGAAAAATGTCAAAGAAAGCACAGATTTTCCAAGCATTCGAGCAACAGCGCTTCGATCCGATGAACGATGTTGCTTTCAAATTTATCTTCGGCAAAGAGGAACGCAAGCAGATCACCATTGATTTTCTGAATGCCGTGCTGCAAGAATCGTTGGAGCATGAGATCCGTGAGATTACGTTTCGGCAAACGGAGATGCCGCCTGACGCCGATGGCGGAAAACTGTCGCGTCTGGACATTGCCTGCGAGCTTGATACGGGAGAACTGGTCGATGTAGAAGTACAGGTCATTAATTATAACGATATGCAGCGCCGCACGTTGTTCTACTGGGCGCGCTTGTACCTTCTTTCTCTTTCGCGCGGTGAAGGTTATCGCGTCCTGCGCCCTGCTATTACGATCAACCTCCTTGCATTTGAGCTGTTGCCGCAGTCGGAACCCGTAGCGATGTACAGTATCTACAATCCCAAAACAGGCGACCGGCTGAACAAGGACATGGAACTGCATTTTATAGAAATTCCAAAGTATATAAAAGCTCCGCAAAAAAAGATCGGCGAATTATCAAAAATGGAACGTTGGCTTGCGTACTTTGCAAACAAACTCACAGATCTGGAAAGGGAGGAATTGGCCATGAGCGAACCTGCAATCAAAGAAGCGATGGAAGCGGAAAAGCTTTTCCTGTGCAATCCGGACGAGTATCTTCGTTACGTCAATCGGCAAATGGCGATCATGGACTATCGTTCCAGTTTGCAGGCTGCCGCTGAGGAAGGCGAAGCACGGGGCGAAGCGCGGGGCGAAGCGCGGGGCGAAGCACGGGGCGAAGCGCGGGGCGAAAGCCGTGTCACGCGTCTCATGTCCCTGCTCCTTGAAGCAGGGAAAATCGAGGAGGCGCGCGAGGCGTCCAATAACGAAGCGGTAAGAAAACGCCTTTTTGAAAAATACCGCATTGAATAATGCTAAACGCAAAAACGTCCAAGAGGTTCATGCCTCTTGGACGTTTTTCTGCGTTACTGCTTGTTCTTGATATAGTTGAGCTTGCCGCCCGCCTTCAGCATCTCGATGTCGAGCGCCGAGAGCGCGTGGTGCGTGCTGAAGCTCCGCTTCTTCGTGCGGTTCTCCACGCGGACGGGCGCATCCGGCGCGAGCGCGGAGAAGTCGAGGAAGAGCACGTCGCCCTCGGCGATCGACTCGTAGTCCGCCGCCTCGTCGAAGAGCAGCGGCACGATGCCGAAGTTCACGAGGTTCGCCGCGTGGATGCGCGCAAAACTCTTGGCCAGAACCGCCTTGATGCCCAGATACATCGGCGCGAGCGCCGCGTGCTCACGACTCGAACCCTGCCCGTAGTTCTCGCCCGCGACGATGATGCCGCCGCCCGCCTTCTGGCAATGCGCCTTGAATCCCTCCTGCACGTCGCGAAAGACGAACTCGGAGATCTTCTCGATGTTCGAGCGGTACGGCAGAACCTTCGCGCCCGCCGGCATGATGTGGTCGGTCGTGATATTGTCGCCGACCTTGATGACGACTTCCTTCTCAATCGCAGCTGCGAGCGGCGTGTTCTCGGGCAGCGGGCGGATGTTCGGCCCCTGCACGACCTCGACGCTCTCGGGATGCTCGCGCTCGGGCGCATAGATCATCGAGTCATCGACGAGGAAGGCTTGCGGCTCAGCGGGCAGCTCGAAGTCGGCCTCGCGCGGATCGGTGATGACGCCACGGATGGCACTTGCCGCTGCCGTCTCAGGCGAGACGAGACAGACGTTCGCCGAAAGAGTGCCGCTCCTGCCCTTGAAATTACGGTTGAACGTGCGCAGCGACCACGCATTCGTCACGGGCGACTGCCCCATGCCGATGCAGGGGCCGCATGTGCACTCTAGGAGGCGCGCACCCGCCGCGAGGATCTTGGCGAGGCCGCCCGCTTCCGCGACCATGGAGAGCACCTGGCGCGAGCCGGGCGACAAGACGAGCGAGACGTTCGGCGCGACGCGCTTGCCGTCCAAGATGGACGCCACCGTCATGATGTCGCGGTACGATGAATTCGTGCAGCTGCCGATGGCGACCTGGTCGATCGGCTGACCCGCGACCTCGCGCACCGTCTTGACGACGTCGGGCATGTGCGGCAGAGCGATCAATGGTTCGAGCGCCGCAAGGTCGATGTCATAGCGCTCATCGTAGACCGCACCCGCATCGGCAGCGAGTGCGCGGAACACATCTTCGCGCCCTTCGCGGCGCAAAAAGTCGCGCGTCACCTCGTCGCTCGGAAAGACCGACGTCGTCGCGCCAAGCTCTGCGCCCATGTTCGTGATCGTCGCGCGCTCGGGCACGGAAAGCGTCTTGACGCCGTCGCCCGTATACTCGATGACCTTGCCGACGCCGCCCTTGACCGTGAGCATGGAAAGCACCTTCAAGATGACGTCCTTGGCGCTCACGCCCTTTTGAAGAGCTCCCGTCAGACGCACCTCGACGACGCGCGGCATATTCAGCATGAACGGCTCGCCCGCCATCGCACATGCGACATCGAGGCCGCCCGCGCCGATCGCAAGCATGCCGATGCCGCCGCCCGTCGGCGTGTGCGAATCGCTGCCGAGGAGCGTCGCGCCCGGCCTTCCGAAGCGCTCAAGGTGCACCTGATGACAGATGCCGTTGCCGGGGCGCGAGAAGAATACGCCGTGCTTCTTCGCGACCGTCTGCAGATACTTGTGATCGTCGGCGTTCTCGAAGCCGCTCTGCAAGGTGTTGTGGTCGACATAGCTGACGGAAAGCTCCGTCTTGACCTGATCGACGCCCATCGCCTCAAGCTGCAGGTACGCCATCGTGCCCGTCGCATCCTGCGTCAGCGTCTGGTCGATGCGTATGCCGATCGGCGCTCCCTTTTTCATCTCGCCCGTCACGAGATGCTCGTGCAGGATCTTTTCCGTCAATGTCAACGCTTTTGCCGTCATAAAGACACTCCCTTTGCCGCCGCCCCGCCGCAGGATGCGCAGCCATTGCGCAGACCTCGGCAAAGCCGCCTTTGCTTTTCCTTTCATTGGAAACGACGAATGTACCCGCCCTTTCCTTTCGTTAAGTTATCACAAAGCGGCGCAAGCGTCAACACTTCTATGCAAATTTTATTATAGGAGCAATAACCCATTTTATATATTTGAACTGCGTGCTATAATGCATTTGTGCTTTTCGGAAAGACCATTTCCGTGAGCATGGTCATTCCAAGCTGTTCATCTGAAAGGGGACATTGCCATGGACAAGGCAATCCATCTCGCGCAATTTTACGGCAAGTCGCAGAACTACACGACAATCGCCAAAGATCTCTTCAAAAAATACAACGTCAAGCGCGGCCTCAGAAACGAGGACAAGACGGGCGTCTTAATCGGCCTGACGCGCGTCGCCGACGTCGTCGGCTACAAGGTCGACGACGACGGCCACAAGGTCGACGCCGACGGCGAGCTGTTCTATCGCGGCATCAACGTCATGGATCTCGTCAATTCCGCCGAACGCTCTTCCTATCTCTACGAAGAAGCGTGCTTCCTGCTGCTCTTCGGCTACCTGCCGTCGGAAGACGACCTTCGGCGCTACTGTCAGAGCCTCAAGGAAGGCTACGAACTGCCCGAAGGCTTCCTCGAAACGCACCTGCTGCACCATCCGGGCAAGAACCTCATGAACCAGCTCCAGCAGTCGATCCTCGCGCTCTACAACTACGACCCCGACCCGGACGCGACCGACGTCTATCAGACGCTCATCAAGGGCGTCAACCTCATGGCGAAGCTGCCGTCCATCGCGTGCTACACCTACAACGCCAAGACGCACTACTTCGGCCGCGAGAGCCTCGTGCTGCACTATCCGCAGCAGGGCTTCTCGACCGCCGAAAACATCCTTTCCATGCTGCGCCTCGACGGCAAGTTCACGCCGGACGAAGCGCGTCTCTTGGACATCCTGCTCCTTTTGCACGCCGACCACGGCGGCGGCACGAACTCGACCTTTACGAACGTCGTCGTCTCCTCGACCGACACCGACCTCTACTCGGCAATCGCCAGCTCCATCGGCTCGCTGAAAGGGCCGCGCCACGGCGGCGCCAACGTGCGCGTCGCCAACATGATGGACAAGGTCATCGAAGCTGTCGGACTCGATGCCGACGACGCCGCCATCGAGCGCGTCATCGAGCGTCTGCTGAACAAGGAGCTCGACAACCCCTCGGGACTCGTCTACGGCATCGGCCATGCCGTCTACACGCTGTCCGACCCGCGTGCCGAAGTCATCCGCGACCATATCGGCAGGCTCGCGGCAAAGAAGGGCGTCGAAAGGAAATTCGACTTCTTCGTGCGCTTCGAGCGCGTCGCCAAACGCTATCTGAGCGAGAAGAAAGGCGTGAGCATGTCGAGCAACATCGACTTCTACAGCGGCCTCGCCTACGAGATCCTCGGCATCCCGCGCGACCTCTTCACGCCGCTCTTCGTGCTCTCGCGCACGGCGGGCTGGATCGCGCACAACGTCGAGCACAAGCTCTACGACAACCGCATCGTGCGCCCCGCCGCCAAGTACGTCGGCACGATGGTAGACTATGTGCCGAGGGAGGAACGCTGAATGACGAAGAACACCATCACCGTATTCAAAGGCGACGGCATCGGCCCTGAAATCACGGACGCCGTCCTCGAAATCCTGGAAAAGGCGGGCGCAAACCTCGCATACGAAATCTTTAACGTCGGCGAAGCCGAGTACGAGCGAAACGGCGCACTGATTCCGGCAGCCGGACTCGCCTCCTTTGAAAAGACGCACGTCCTTTTGAAATCCCCCATCACGACCCCCGTCGGCAAGGGCTTCCGTTCGCTCAACGTCACGCTTCGCACGAAGTACGACCTCTATGCGAACATCCGCCCCGCGAAGTCAAACGAAGCCGTCAGAACGCCCTTCCCCAAGGTCGATCTCATCACCTTCCGCGAGAACACGGAAGACCTCTATGTCGGCGTCGAGGAAGAAATCGACGAAAACACCATGCACGCGACGAAGATCATCACGCGCGAGAAGAGCGAGCGAATCTGCCGCGCCGCCTTCCGCTACGCCGAAGCGCATGGGCGAAAGAAGGTCACGTGCGTCCACAAGGCAAATATCATGAAACTCTCCGACGGACTCTTCCGCTCCGTCTTCTACGAAGTCGCCAAGGAATTTCCTGCCATCGAAGCCGACGACAAGATGGTCGACGCCGTCTGCATGATGCTCGTCATGCACCCCGAAAACTTCGACATCCTGGTCATGCCGAACCTCTACGGCGACATCGTATCCGATCTCACGAGCGGACTCATCGGCGGCCTCGGCCTCCTGCCGTCGAGCAACATCGGCGATCGTTTGGCGATGTTCGAAGCCGTGCACGGCAGTGCGCCCGACATCGCGGGCAAAGGCATCGCGAACCCCACGGCATTCCTGTGGTCCGCCTGCATGATGCTCGAACACCTCGGCGACAACGAGACAGCCGCCCGCATCCGCCGCGCCGTCGACGCAACGCTCAAGGAAGCGAAGAGCCTGACCCCCGACCTCGGCGGCACGGCGACGACGCACGAATACACGAAAGCGATCGTTGAAAAGCTTTGAAGAGAAAAAGAGAAGCCGTTCCATGCGTCAAAGCCGGCGCATGAAACGCCCCCTCGTACAGAAAAACCGCAGCCATCCCGAAAGGGTGACTGCGGTTTTCTTTTTGGCTGCCCTATGCTCAATGCGCTGCCTTGCGGCAGGCGGGACACATGCCGTAGAAATACAGCTGCTTGCCCGAAACGGCATAGCCCGTCTCATTCTCCACCTGCTCGACGAGATCGCCCGTATCCGCCTTGTAGACATCGTCCACACGACCACAGCTAACGCAGCAGATATGCGGATGACTCGTCGTGTTCGCGTCGTAGCGGAAGCTCTCCTCGCCGACGTTCAAGACCTGCACCAGACCGACCTTGCTCAGAATATCGAGCGTCTTGTAGACCGTCGCCAAGCTCATCGTCGGATACGTCGGCTGCAATTCGCCGTAGATCATATCCGCCGTCGGGTGCGCCTTCGTATGACAGAGCACGTCGTAAACAGCAAGCCTCTGCGGCGTCACCTTGAACCCCTTCTCGCGCAGCAGCGTCGTCACTTCCTGCATCACCATGATGTTCTCCTCCTTGCACACAGGCACATCCGAGTGCGAACGCAAGAGCCGCCCGCGGAAAAGCCTCGTTCCTCAAAGACTGCTTTCTTAGATTCTTTTTTCTAACAATGAATCGTCGTTAAAAAGCAATCTCACTAAGTTTATTTTAGCGCAAGAAAGTGCTTTTGTCAATAATTTCATGCTTCTTGCAAATAAAAAGACTGTGCACAAGCCGACTTATGCACAGTCCCCGTCTCTCTTCCTGTCATATGAACACTTACAAGGAAATCAGTGCATCGTTTCCTTGCCGCCCGTCACCTGCAGCACCTTGAGCGCCTCGCGGCGCGGCGCGAGGTCTACCGCCATCGCCGTCATTTCCAGGGCTTCCAGACGCGCGTTGATGTAGGCCGTGCTGCGACGCACCTCCTGCGTCATGCGGCACGCTTCCTGCGTCTCTTTTTCGAGTTCCGAAATCTGCCCGCTCGCCGCCTCGTAACGCGCATTGAACGCCTCGAAGCGTGCGTTCAGCTCGGCGAAGCGGCGGTCGAGCGCCGCGAAATGCGCATCGAACTCCGCGAGCTTCTCGTCGATCGCTGCCAGCTTCGCCTCGCCGCTCGCCAGGCGCTCGCTCACACGGCGGACATTTTCATCCAAATTTTCTATATCATGACGCGTCCATTCGCGCAAATTTGTGCTATCTTTCATTGCTTTCCCTCCGATGTTATTATACCACGACTTTTCTCCCTAGTCCAGAATGATTTAGGAGAAAATAATAAAAAGCCGCTATTTTTCCTGTACGATGGAAAAACAGCGGTATTTCAACGGAAGAAGAGCATGATGAAACCGCCGATCGTCGGCATTCCAACGATAGCGGCTTTCAATAAGGGACGCGGTGCGAGATGCGTACATTTCGCTCCGACGAAAGCCCCAATCATCAGCCCGAAGAGTGTCTGCACGAAGATGTCGAGATCGAGCCGCCCGTTCATCATGTAGCCGAGCCCGCCCGCCGCCGAAATCGGCAGAATGACCATCATGCATGTGCCGATCGACTGCAGGAGCGGCACGCCGAAGACGCAGAGCAGCGTGAGCTGGATGAAGGCCGCCGCCCCGATGCCGAACGCGCCCGACAGAAAGCCGTTGACGAAGCCGAGCGTCAGTCCGTAGACGGCGAGCTTCCTGCCCGCCAGAAGCTCGCCGCGCACATGGAAGATGCGGTCGAGGAGATCCGCGCGATAGACCTTCATGTAGAGCGTGAATGCCGACAGGAGCAGCATCAGCGCCGTCAGAAAGCCAAGCTCCTCGGACGGCATCACGTTCGACACCTCCGCGCCCAAGAGTGCGCCGAGGACGCCGCCCGCGCCGAGCACCGCACCCGTCTTGACGACGACCTCACCCTCGCGGAAATGGCTGATAGCGCCCGAGAGCATCGTGAAGAGCATCGAGGCGAGCGCGACGCCGAGCGCCGTATGGATCGGCACGCCGAAGCCGACGGTCAGAAGCGTGATGACGACGCCCGCGCCGCCCGCACCGACGAAGCCGATGAGCGCTCCCAAGATCAGCATCGAGAAGAAAATCATTTTTCTTCCTCCACATCCTCCGTCAGCGCGTGCTGCCCGAGCATCGTCGTCAGATTGTCGCGCGTGAAGCGATAGGCGCTCGAAGAGAAGTCCTGCGTCGCATCGTAATGGTTCGACTGCGCGTGCAAGATGCCGGCGACCGTGTCGTAGATCATGTCGTTCGTGAAGTACTGGCTCTCGTGACGCCTCAAGGCCGCCGCGATCGCAGGCTCCGCCGCCTGGCAGGCGGGCGACATGTAGACGAACATCGGGATGCGCACCATGTGGAAGTTGAACACGTCGGGATTGTGCGAAATCTCCAAGTCCTCGCCGTGGTCGGAGAAGTAGACCATCGCCTGCAGGTTCAGATTGTCCCGCGCGTACTCGAAGATGCGCCGCAAATTGTCGTCCGTGTAGAGGATGCTGTTCGCATACGACTCGGCATTCGTTCCCGCGCCGCCCGCCGCATTGACCCAGCGCTCGAACGAGGCGGGATAGCGGTTGTTGTAGTAGATGTGGCTGCCCATGATGTGCAGCACGATGAAGTTGTTCTTCGAGCCGTCGATCTCAGTCAGATACTGCAGGAGATTCTCGTCGTATTTCTCCGTGAAGAGGTACGAATCATCGACCCACTCCGCACGATCCGCCGTCTTCGCGACGAGCGTGATGGCGCTGTCGTACTGCCCGTAGCGCCCCTGGTTGCTGAACCAGTACGTATTGTAGCCCGCCTTCTTCGCCACGTCGATGAGCGACGTCGAGTCGTAAAATTCCTTGTCGTTGTACTGGCTCTGCTCCGTCAGCGCACGCTGCAAGACAGGCACCGTCTGCGACCAGCACGAATAGGCGTGGCGGAAGACGACGAAATCGGGATCTTCCATGCGTGCGGCGAGCCACGGCGTATCATCGTAGGGGAACGTCGGCGTGTACGCCTTCATGAACGTGCGCGACGCCGACTCGCCGATGACGACGATCACCGTGCCCGGCGCCTTGGCGGCAAGCGTGTCCTCGGGCGTATCGAGCTTGAGTCCGGCGAAGCGCTCGTCATAGTAGGCGCTGTACTCCTGCGTCTCGGCGACGTAGTCGGAAACCTCCTTCCAGCTCAGCGCGATCGACGTCTCCGGCAAGACGAAGAACGGGATGTAGACGCCGAGGACGCAGCCGAGCAGAAAGAGCGCCGCCCGCTTGCCCGCCGTCAGCGGATGCGCCGCCAGATGACGCGCTTGGCGCATGTTGCCGCGATAGCAGAGCCACAGGAAGGCGAGAAAAGCGATGACGATACCAATCAGTGCGGGGATGCCAAGCATCGCCTCAAGGAAATCGACGCTCTCATCGGGATTCGTCAGATAGAGCGCCATGAGCGATGCGGGCGTCAAGCAGTGCTGGTAAATCGAGAAGTAGACGATCTGCACGAAGGGAATCGCGAGGCACACGAAGTCGAGCGCGGCAAAGAGCGCGGCGACGGGGCGCGAGAGCTTTCCGTAGGAAAATGCCAGCGACTGCCAGGAAGCGAGCAAGAGGAAGATTCCCGTGCCGCACAGAAAGTCGAGCCGTATGAGCGAGACGTACCACGGCGTAGCGTACGACCACGAGTAAAGGAGAGGGAAGGTCACGCACCACAAGACGCCTGCGAAGAGATGCGGCGCGTGGTTCAGCGAAAACAGCCGCTTTCGTGCGCCGTACTGGAAGAGCACGAGCGCACCGATCACAGGCAGAAGCCACGGCAGATAATTGGCCGGCGTCATGTCCTCGCCGATATTGATGTAGAAAGAAACGAGCGCAAAATAAAAAACGAAAGCCGCTACGACATACCGCATGCCCTCGTTCTTCTCCTCTATGGAAAACCGCATGGAAAACCGCATCCTTTGTCTATGTTGTAATTTTGGAAAAGAGCCGCCGCACCGCATTGTCAAAGGTCGAAACGGACTCCCCCACGTTCTT
>ERZ773035.494-NODE-494-length-32380-cov-8.568476_pt1 | contig 32380 bp, 31 predicted proteins | sample MGYA00511487_ERZ773035 | MGnify/ENA primary metagenome ERZ773035 (study PRJEB29015, sample SAMEA2737985) | human oral metagenome | biome: human oral; feature: human-associated habitat; material: dental | place: China | collected 2024 ...
CGCTAAAAGCCTGCAAGAAGCCTACTGTTTTATTGTTTATTTTTGCAATAGAATAGTAATCAAATGTTTGACACATTTTATGCATCATATAGTTAGGGGAATTCGGACTACTTGCAACATTATTTGATGTTGTAATTTGAATATATTCGCCAAGGTCAATAACTGGAAAGTTTTCGATAATACTTATATTTTCTGCGGTAGTATATTTGTCTGATATTATAGGCTGCTGTTTTTTAACCATAGCTTTATAATAGGCAGATTTATCTTCAAAGCCAAATTTTGATAAGAATTCTGCTGCTCCTGTAAATTTATTGCTTGGTATAAAACACCAAGTGGTTGTATGTGCAAATTTTTTATTAAATGCATGCATTAAGGCTCTCCCCACACCTATTCTTTGGTAGTCTTTATGAACAGCTATGGCATATAGATAGCTTGTAGCAAAATTATCCCTATCGCTAAAAGCCTGCAAGAAGCCTACTGTTTTATTGTTTATTTTTGCAATAGAATAATAGTCAGAATTTCTAAAATTATCATAATAAGAGCTTGCCTCTTTACTAAATTCTGAATGATCATATCCATTGGATTCAAAAATTGCTATCAAATCTAAAGGATTAAAATTAGCAGAGTTTTCTAAAATAACTATTTCTTTCATTTTAAATTCCTTATCTTTGGTTTTTAATAGCAAGAAGGGAGAGATGTGCACTCAATAAAAACTTTTGTGTCTACATGACATTTTTTACAATCCGGTTCATCTGAATCTTGATGTCCTATCACTGGTTCATCACCTTCATTGACTACATCTGTCTTAAACAAATACCTACTATTGTTCTTATAATATGTAAGCTGATTTATATTTAATGGAGAATTTGGCAATATTATATGCCTAATGTCTTTGGTGTCAACAAGTATATTAATTTTAAGCTTGTCATGGTTGCTATAGCCAAAATCTTCTAAAATTTTATTTGGCTGGTCAATAAGATTTGTCATAAAATCTTTATCTGTTAAAGCTTTTAGTATAATAGGGATTGGTAGCTGTTCTGAAACTAAATTATTAATTTCCTTGTTTAGAATCTTGTTTATGTCATATTTGCTTAGCAGCTCAATATTCTCTATAAATGGTATTACAAGATTTTTCTCTCCATTGCTAATCAATTCATAGGCTTTCAAAATAATTTTATCATTCGTATTTGGAAATAATATTTTTGGATCATTGAGAACCGTATCACGGTAAATAGCATCTGTCCAAATAGCTATTAATTTGTCATCCGAAATTTTTAAATATTTGAATATATCGAAATTATCTAATTGTCCTGAAAATAATGAATTGTCTGGTGCAGAATATATTTTGTTATTGTCTATATCAGTGATAGCACAGGCTTCATTTAGAAAAGCTAATGGCAACATGAGGGAAATTTGTTGAATTTTATTCATAACCAGCTCCTTTTTACAAGAAATATTTTAATAATCATAACCAATTAATATTTAAAAGTTTCTTAATTTAGTATATTAGTATTTATTATTAATTTTTAGTATTTTTTATGATAGATTTTATCAGTAATATTTATTCATTATTATCAATGATAAATTGCTGAATATGCGATAAAAGTTCGCGAGTATTTTTAAATGTGGGATTAATTATTTCGACAAAATTTGAGTTTATTAGTGCTGGTTTTTGTAGTAGATTGCTACTTGCATTTTTATTTTATTTTGCTCTTTGTCGGCTTCATCGTTGATTGTGATTTCTTGGATTGTGCCATAACGTTGTGGTTTGCTATCGGTAGGCGGATTGTATTTTAGCCATTGATTGCGAAAGCAATCGTCCATTCCATCGCATAATTCAAACGCTGAACGCCTAAAACCCTTGTAAAAATAAAAATCGTACGATAGGATGTAAGAAAAATTAAGGAGACTAAAAAAATGTCCGACATTTCTAGCAACAAATACATAAAATCGATTCAAGAAATCGAGGAAAAAATGAGCTTGGGGGAGATAACTTCGCCGCAGGCTTGGCACAAGATCACTAGCCTATCCATAAAATGGCAAGGTAAAATCGATGAGTTAAATAGCAAAAAAAAGAGCCTGCAAAAAGAGCTAGATAAGCTAGCGGAAGCCGTCGAGTATACGAACGGATATAAGCTTACTCGAGTATAGGCTATGAGGCCCGTCGAAACGTTACGCCCCTTGCGGGCTACGTTTCGACCGCACTGCTACTTTAGTAGCTTAGTACGCACTAAGCAGCCAATGGCTACCTAGATGCGCTTTTTCTTGCCCCGCAAGGGGGCTAGCGAAAAAGGAGGACGAGGTGAATATACCCTATGTAGATAATGGCACTCTGGCAAATGCTAGATTTGAGAAGGGAACAAGTTACGGCGTATGGCATAATATGCGTGTCGGCCCAAAAGCAGCATCTAGCTTTGCAGAATTTCAGCATCTAAACGAGACGAATATGAGCGCAAAAGATGCTCTCGTATTGGAAAAAAGGCTAGAAAAAGAGGCAATGGACAAGTATTACGAGACATACGGTCAGAAATTTAAGACCAAACATTGCTTTTTAGAACTCGTGGTAAATCTAAAAAAACACCATACTCTAAAAGATCTAGAAAAAGTGGCTAAATACGTAGAAGAAAAATTCGGATACCGTGCGACATTAATCACGCTTCATCGAGACGAGGGGCATTACGAATATGACGAGCAGGGGAACGCAACTAAATTTGTGGCCAACATTCATGGCCATATTCGCTTCTGTGTCTTGGATCCCGAAAACGGGAAGTCTATTTACCGCCAAAAGTTTAGAAAACGGATTGAATTTAAGCAGCTCCAAACCCAGATAGCCAATATACTAGGTTTGCAGCGCGGTACGCCAAACCCGAATAGAAAAAATATACCGTCGCGGATCTATAAGCGGCTTGTTAAAGATCCAGAAGCTTTAGCTATTATGACTGCTAGCGTTCCGGAAGCTACGAAAAAAGTGGTCGAGAAGCTTACTTTAGCAAAGCTAAAAACTATAAATCAAGAGGTGCGAGAGGCTCTGAGGAGTATGTCCGCAACCAGAAAAGAGTATGCGCAGCTAGAGAGCATTTTAAGCGCAGTCAAAGAAAAACTCAAGCTCAAGGAAAAATTGACCGCAGAAAACCTCGAGGAACAACTATCAGCGTTTTTAGATGCTGTGAAAAGCGATTTTTCAAAAAGTGCCGTGGAGACTATTGGGGGATTAAATTTAAAACCTGCTCCAGACGGGGCAGTGCGTCCTCATGGCAAGATCGAAATTGCAAAATCAAACGGAACATATAATATTTTAACGGCGGCTGCAACCAAAATGGACATAGCGCTAGCATACGATTTAAATATGCGCGTCGAAGAGCTAGAAAGAATGCGACAAAAACGCCATAAAACGGCTATAAATCTTAAAAAAGCGAGACAGGAGCGAGACGAAGCCAGAAAAGAGCGAGATAAAATCGCCGGCGACCTTGAGAAAGCTCAAGATAAAATTTCAAAGCTTAAAGAAAAAAATGAAGAGCTTAAAGGGATAGCGCAAGCATACCAAGACGAGATAATAGAACAAACGCCCGATAAAAGATCCTTAGTTAAAAAAGACCCGACCGTAGATACGGTAGAGTACGTTTTACCGCTTCAAAACAAAAAAGATCCAACTAGAGACGATTGGGGTCGCTAAAAGGCCCGAAGTCATGAAAATCTTACTTTTCAATACAAAAGCATCAAAACCTCCTTTTTACCGATGATCCGTAAAAGGTAAAACCATTATTTTAAGTTTTAGAAGCTTAAATGGGCAAAATTTGTTTAAGTTTTGGTATAAAATTTTGCTTTTTGGTGAGTTTTCTTAAAATGCGAGGATCTAGCAAAAAACGATAAGATTAATATTGAAAATTAATAACTAGTTAAGCTACTATTAGGTAGAATTCAGCATACTTCGAGGGGCGGACATGACGCCCGGTGCAGGATAAATTTTATCCTGCATTTTTTATTCTTTACAAATTTCAATAAAAACGCTTTTTAAAAATATCTCAATCTTGTCCGGCATGACCCCTATATTGGTTTCATGCAGCCTATGCGTTATTCTAGGAAAGTTATCGTTATTATTTTTACTGCGTCTTGTCTTTAAGAGATTTTCCCAGTGATAGCTTCTGTTTCTTATTGTTAGAAGAAGCGAAAGGATTATTTCAGATTTTTCATAGTTCGTGAAGTTATTTTTATTGTTGTTATAAAAGTAAAAATTTCTATTACTAGTTGCAAAATCTTTAAAATTAAATTTGCTCAAGTCACTAAATATTTTTTGTTCTAAAAAGTTATCCTTGACCAGATGTATTATCTTACCTAGGCTGAAATTTGATAAATATTGTTCATGGGCGAGCGTTGTCCCTCGTTTTAATCTACTACTTATATTGTCTCTTTCGGATACGATCCTCTCATCGCTAGAATTTGCTATCCAATCTGTGCCGTATTTTTGAGTGATATAAAAATCAACAATATTCCTTATAGATATTTCTATCATCGCTATATCGGGCGTAAGCTTTGAAATAAGCTCAAGATTCTTAGAATGCTCTTCTACGCTATTATTATACGACTCTAGCCTTTTTGCCGATATCAGATTTTCTATACTTTTTACAAAATGGTTCAATGGCGCTCTCTTTAACAATTCTGAATTATTTTATATCAAGAATACTTTTTATTGTCTCAATGATCTCATTTTCTTTATGTTTCTCTAGCAGCTCTATCAGCTCGGTAAGTAGCTGATCGTTTTTACCCATCGCTTGAGCGAGCAAAGCCCCCATTCTATCAATATTTTTTCTACTTTGATTCTTTTTTCTATCTTTTAACTTGTTGATTTTTTCTTGTAAAATTTTAATATTTTCATCAATGTCTACCGCCCTACGCTTTTTGGTGCTACTATTGTTTTTAGCCATAATGACTCCTTTACAGATATTAGATAATGTATCAGGAATTATACCTCAATGTTCTAAAATTTGCAATAATATATCAAGCCTATACTCAATGGAATTTTATCACAGTCTCAGAAAATATTGCTATAATCACATCATAAGATATTTGTTTTAATGCAGGATATCATTTTACGCCGAAAAAATATATATTTTTATCGACGTAAAATGCAAATTCTCTGCGAGGCTCACAAGGAAGTAAACAATGAACGATAAAAAAATAACCTTAGACCATCGCCGAACTAGAGTCGCAAAACTTATAAAGATAGATGAAGATGCCTATACTTTTTTAGAAAAAATTAAAAAAGATAACAAGGTGTCTATGAACGAGATAATAAATCAGATCATAATTTCTTTTATGGAAAAAAATGACATAGAACAAGTAAGCGAACATAGTCCGGTATTTTCAAGAGAGATCAGAATAAATTTGACTGAAGAAGAATATTCATTTTTGCAAAATAGCGCAAAGTCTCACGGCTTTACCTCTGTAACAAAAGAGACTAGATGGAGGATAAAAAATACTATATATAACGATAAATTTTATAACAATATCGAGATGAAAGAACTAGCCTCTGCTTTAGTGGATATTAATAAACTAGGTAGAAACATAAACTCTTTAGTAGCTATATTGAAAGAGAGACTAGGAGTAAAATTTAATATAGATTTAGAAAAAATGTCGGATGTTCTAAATGATATATATTTACAAATCAAGAAGGTGAACGGCATAATCACCGAGTATAAAACTCGCCTGGATAGGAGAGTGTAAATGCCAAAAGTTAAGATTAGCAAAGAAGGTGAGTGGTTTGCCAAGAAAGTATTCATTCAAACAAGCCAAAAACAAAATAGCTCAGGCGCATATAGATTAAAAAGCGCCAAAAGATCTTATGTGCCATCGACGCGGAAAAATACGGAAGTTGTCGTAAAAATAACCGGATCTTCTACAAATTTTGAAAAATTAAAAGCTCATCTGAAATATATATCTAGGAATGGAAATCTTGAAGTGGAATCAAGCGACGAAGAGATTTTTTCAGGTAAAGATAAATTAAAAGATATGGGCGAAAGCTTTAATAGCTTTATCCAAATTCCAAAGACGTCCGAAATAAAGTCCTTATCTTTAAAGGAAAAGAGAGAAACTTTAAATTTGGTGTTTTCTATGAAGGATCACAAGCTTGCTCCCGGTGCTAAAATCAAAAAGGCCGCAATTCAGGTCATCAAGAAAAAATACCCGGACAACTATTTTGTTATAGCCGTCCATAACGATACGGATAACCCGCATTGCCACGTGTGTTTAAAAATGAGTAATAACTTTGGAGAGAGGATCAACCCAAATAAAAAAGACTTGGCCGATCTACGAAAAAGCTTTGCGCTCGAGTTAAATAACCTGGGTATAGAGGCCACGGCTACCATTAAACGAAAGATAGGAGAGCGCGAGACAAAACCCCACTATTATGAAGTAGTATCTTTTGGCCAGGCCAATTACAAATTTGATGAAAACGGCGAAAAAAGCTATTACGTCCAATACAAAACTGGCTCCGGGAAGCTGGTAGATATCTGGAGTAAGGATCTACAAAGAGTTATCAAAGAAAATAATATCCATACGGGGGAATTCGTCAGGTTTGCGATCACTGGCGAAGAAGAGGTAAAGGTCAAATTTAGAAAAAGAGTTAAGAGGACGAACGGGCTTGGCCAAAGCGTGTATGATCAAATAGTGGTGGAAAAGACGGCCTTTAAAAAGAAATGGGACGCTTCTATCCTAGGTCGCACCGAAAAGAAACTCGAGCCCTTAGTCAAATTTAGCAAATCGCAATTTAAAACCATAGACGACAGCATGGCACGTAGGTTAAAGAGCTCGGCCGATGTAAATATTGCTCCGACGTTGCAGCAAAATAGATCGGACAAGGGGCACTCGAGGGACGATAGAGACAAAAAAGAAAGAGGCGAAATTTAGACTTTAGTATTATAAAATACGGTATTTTAATATAATTAAGAATATTGTAAGATATTTTATTTTAGAATACATCAATTTACTTTAGAGTATGTTAAAGTAAAATATCTTATGATTTATAAGGACAAAAAATGAAAATAGCCGTGATCAACAAGAAGGGCGGCGTAGGCAAGACGCCGTTTGCTTTTAGTATAGCGAAAGATTTGGGGTATTTCTTGCAGTCAAACGATAAATCGTGTATAGAAAACATTTATCCCAAAAAGGCTAAAATTTTAGATAAAGTCCAAAGCATAGACGATTGCGTTTATGATTTTGGAGGATTCGTCGCAGGAGGCGTCCTGGATATTTTAAGGGGCTGCAAAGCTATCATAGTGCCTTGCACACCTTCTTATAACGCCGTATTGAGAACTGTTGAAACTATCGAGGAGATCTCGCACATCAATCCAAATATCGTTTTAATAGCTACAAACTACAAGGACGACAAGGAATTAGAGTTTCTAAATTCTAACCTAAAGAACAGATTTCAAAATATCCCGATGTTTTATTTTAAGAACTCTAAAATAGTAAATAACGCTATTAATACCGGACTATCGTTTGCGGAGCTTTATAATGAAAACGCTTTATCGCAAAGAAGCTACCAGGCATTCTTCGACGAATATCAATCGCTACTTACGAAATTGAAAGGATAAACTATGGCAAAAAATATGGAATTAGACATAGACTCGGTCTTAAAAGGAACCGGGGCTAACCGCACGTTCAGCTTGGAGGATAAAAAAGAGAGGATGGGTAGGCCTAGGCTCGAAGAAGCAGATAAGGCCAATAAGCGTATAACCCTATACTGCACGGAGGCCGAATATAATTTTATAGAGGAATATTGCAAGAAGAATTTCATCAGCAAAAATTTATTCCTACGCTCGCTCATCAACAAAAAAATGGATATGGAGGAATAAAATTTGGGATCGCAGGACAAGACGCGAGCCTTGTCCTTTTGATATATCTACCGCTCAAAGCTTTCATTTTTCTCGATATCGCCTGCTTTTTGCTTTTGCACGGCTTTTTCCGAGTGTTCTTTTAAAAGCTCCAGCGATCTAGCGACAAAGCTGCTTTTATAGTTTTTGTTGGCGGCTACTTTATCAAGTTCCGCGTTGATCTTCCTGTCGTCTTCTCTAAGGAGTTCTAAGATATTCATGCGGCCATACTCTTGACTTTCTGAGATGATTTGCCTTAAGTCATTGTTTTGCGTTTTTAGTTCGGATATTCTTTTTTCGTTTTTACCGATAGTTTCTTCCATAGAGTTTATGAAATTATTTAAACGCCTAAAAAAGCCGCTAAATTTTATCTCGTCGCGTATGAGAGAAGTTCTGCTTTGCTGGTTGTAGGTCAAATTTGATGGAGCTAGAGTGTCCCCGGTCGCCAGATTTTCTAGCTCAAATACTACGGCGTTGAGTGTTCTTTCATAATATCCGCTGACCTTGAAGCCCTTAAAATCGACGAAATTCACCTCTTGTCCATCCTTGGCGAAAAGCTTGTCTAAATTATCTTTGAATGTTTTTTCCAGCTTTTCTTGCATAGTTTTGACGGCTTCCGAGGCGTCGTCTTTGGGAATCGTTACGGGGATTATATCCGTGAAATTCCCGTTATCGACGTATGCGTTACACTTAAAATCGCTACTCTCAAATTTGGCGGCTTCTCTGATCGCGCGGGCGAGCTTTTCATTTTCTTTACCGATATGCTCGATCTTTTTGGCGTTTGAGGCTAGGATATCCTCGCTTCTATGTCTTTCTTTTTTGAATTCTTTATATAGCATCTCTTCTTTATCGAGCGCTGTTTTGATTTGAATTTGCGTTAGCATGAGCGGGTTGCCGGTCGCGATGGCTTTCATTTCGGCCACGCTTGCGATATCTTCGTCAAAGCCGCTTAACGACCTGTCGCCGCCGATCACCCCTTTTCTAAAATTTACGATGGATTTGGTTTTGTTTTCGATGATCTGCCACGAAACGGCATCGTATGTTTGCTCCGTGATATATCTGAATTCTTTGATTTTGAAATTTTTAGGGTCGCGCATAAATAGAAAATTCCCTTGCCTGATCACTCGCCCGTTCCTTTGCACGAAATCAGATGGCCTCCACGGCACATCGAGATGATGAATAGCCGTGACCCGCTGCTGCACGTTCGTTCCTGCTCCCATTTTTGCGGTCGATCCGATCAAAATTCTAACTTCGCCGCGATTTACCTTACCGAATAGCTCGATCTTTTTAGTGTTGCTGCCGTTGGTATCATGGATAAAGGCTATTTCTTCGCGAGGTATGCCCTTTGCGACCAGTTTTTTATAGAGATCACCGTATAAAAAGAAGGTATCGTTCGGCATTGTTATATCGGCGGTCTCCGATTCGTCTTCCATTTCCAAGGATTGATTTATATTGACGAATTCGTTTGCGTTCATATCTTGCTGCGCTGTAGCGTTTTCGTCTAGAGATATGCTTTGAGAAGTTTGCCCTGTTCTTGGCGTTCCGATATCTAAAAATACTAGTTGCGCGCCTTTGTCTATGTCCCACTCGCGATACTCTTTGAGGATATTTTCGACGCAATTATTAATCTTTGAATCTTGCTCGTCTTGGGCATTCGGGTTTATAAGCCTAAAATCTAACCCCGCCTTTTTGGCATCGCCGGTGCATTTTAAGTAGTTATCCTCCGAAGGATCGTCTGGCATGTGCTCCATCCTGTAAATGATCGAGCCCTCGTTGAATTCTCCTCTATCGTCTTGTATGCCGATAAATTTAGCGACTTCGTCCGACCTTTTCGATACGCATTTTACGACTTCTACTTCCGGGACGTAGTGCTCGTGATATTGTTTGATATCGTCATTGGTGACTATGTCCGCAAAATTTAAATACGCGGCCGCGATCTCGGGCAAATTTTCAAATTCGCTAAACCTGGTAACGGCTTTGTATTTTTGAGCAGAGGCGTCAAGTTCGAAGGTAGTATCTATTTTGGCAAAGGTCGCCGCCCAAGCATCGAATGAATAAATGCCTTGAGCTTTTAGTTGATCGGGCGATAGATATTTTTGTATTGCGTAAAGCTCGGTCAAGCTATTGCTGATCGGCGTGCCGGTAAGAAATATAATTTTTTTATCGTTCTCGTGCAGATAGGTCGTTTTTTCAAACAAATTTATAGCCTTTGCAGACCCCGCCGGAGATCCCAGGCCTTTAACTTTATCAAGCGAGGTAGAAAATGGTAAATTTTTATACATATGGCTTTCGTCGATCACTAGGCAGTCTATTCCAAGATCGGAAAAGTCGAGCAGTTTCGTCTTTTCTTTGACGTTTAATAGCTCGTTTAACTTTGCCTCCAAGCTATCTACTCTTTGTTCTAGCCTTTTTATGGATACTTTAGGCGCGTTTTCATCTCTTTCTTTGAGCTCTATGCTCTCCTTTAAATCGTTTATTTGCTCTTCCAGTACTTGCTGCGTTATTTCAAGAGGGACGGGGAGTCTCTCGAGCTGCGAGTGGGTTATCAAGATAGCATCGTAGCCGCCGTTTGCGATTTTTGCAAAAAATTCGTCTCGGTTGTCTGGGCTTGTCGATTTTTCCTCGGCCACTAATATATTTGCGCCCGGATACGCGTTCATAAATTCGCTTTCCCACTGGCTTATTAAGTGATTTGGGACGGCTATGAGCGGTTTATCTATTAACCCTATCCGTTTTTGCTCCATGACCGAGCAAATAGACGATAGCGTCTTGCCCGCTCCCACTTCGTGATCAAATAGACAAATTCTTTCGTTGACGGCTCTAGCTACGGCATCGAGTTGGTGTTTTCTGAGGGTATAGGCTTGATTTAAGCCTTTTATGTTCAATCTCTCTCCGTCGTAGCTCTTTTTTACATAGCAGTTAAATTTTTCGTTATAGATATTAGCCAGCTCGGTTCTTCTTTTGGGATCGTCCATAATCCAGTCGTCAAATAGATTTTTGATCAGTTCGACTTTTTGATTAGCCGCTTGAGAGGCTTCGACGTCGGTAACCTTTTTGGGCACCGCCTCACCTTTAGAATTTACGTATGTCTCGGTTTCGCTATCTTTGGTTATCCTTATGCTTTTACGCATCAAGGCCGCTTCGGCCACTTGAAATACGCTAAGGCTTTGCCTCGGGTTTATGTGGCCGTATGAAAATTTGCTTATATTATAACGGCTCATCCTATAGCCGCTACCCGTGAAGCTCCAGGAGCCGACTTTTTCGTTATAGCTTAGCTGCCAATTGTCCCTGGTTATACCGAATTGTTTCTCAAAAAACTCGTTATAGTGTTTTAGTGGAATCCACGGCGCACCCATAGGAGCGGATATCTCGCTCGCCTCGATATCTTTGGGTAAAACAGACGTAAGCGCGGCAACGTTGTGGTTTATCTCGGGGTAGGTTTTTGCGACTTCTGACGCGAGCCTTAGCTTCTCTTTGACGTTGCCGCTTAAATACTTGGGAGCAAATTCGTATCGCGTTTCTCCGGCGATAAGCTTGTCCGGATTTAAAAAAATCATATTTTTACGCATAAGTTCGCTTATTACGTCTTTTTGATCCTTGTTTAGCTCTTTTGCTATGTAATCTATATTTACTTTACCGAATTTATTGATGCTGGCAAAAAGGCCGTCCGGGGCATTGTCGAATTTTATATCGGCTTGAGAGCGTATGGCGCGATTTGTTAGGATATTTGCTTTTTGGGCGTTTTCGCTTCTAGGCGTCAATCCTTTTTGAGCCGCTTCTTTTGCGGTTATGCCTTTATCGTAATTCGCCTCGAGCGAAATGACCTTTTGGGCTTCGACGTCGGCTCTTATCGCCCTATTTTTTCTAGGATTATGCAGGAAGTCGCCGCTTTTATGGTAGTTATCGTAAAGTTCGTTTAGCTTTGCCCTGGTAGCGGTCAATCTTTGATCGTCGTCTGCTATATCGCTTTTCTCAAGATCTAGCAACTGATTGTATGTGTCTCTCATTTCGATGAACGTCAAGACGCGTTTTTCTTCGAGCTTGCTTAAATTCGTTTCTCTAATAACGAATTTGTCGTCATTGTCGTATGCTTTTTCTTTGAGGTATATTTTTCCGTCAAAGATCAGGTAATTTTCGGGTTTTAACCTATCGAAATATTGCTTGTCTTTGACGTATAGAGGGTTTTGTTTATCTATATAGACGATGCTTTTATCGACGTCTTGTTCTTTAAATTTGTAAATATTTTTCGGTAAGGTATCAACAAATAAGCTCAAGGCCTCCTGCAAATTTATATCTTTATTTTCGCCGCACGTGAGCTCCTCTCCATATCGTCCCGTTTTGATCTCCAAATTTCCTAGGATATTTTGCGGGTTATCGGCGAAATACTCGTTTATGTGGAATTTATCGTCATTGAGTTTTTTCGTGCCGACCCAGTCTTGATTAAGCTCTTTTGAAACGCCTTTTTTGAATATGACGATATCGGTAACGGGCTGCGTCGTGCCTGAGCTTTTAAAAACCGTATTAGGAAGCCTTACTGCACCCAAAAAAGTAGCTTTTTGAGCGATCATTTCCCGTATTTGCGTATCTTTCGCATCCAAAAAGTGACTAGAGATGACGAATGCCATAATACCGTCGTCTTTTAAAAGCTCAATACTCTTTGCGGCAAAGAAGTTATGGATGCTCGCCCCATTAAGATTTTTAAAATTTCCGTCGTAAACCCTAGCTTGAGAATACGGAGGGTTGCCGACTACCGCATCAAATCTTTTTTGCGGATTATAGTCTTGAAAACCGCTATAAATGTTAAGTTGATTTGGATATAGCTTTTCGCAAATTTGATGACTTAGCTCATTGAGCTCAATCGTCGTAAAATGGTATTTTTTCTCTTTATTGAAACCTAAAAATAGACCCGTTCCGGCGCTAGGCTCTAATATTTCCTTTGTGTTGTCGTCATTATTTACCCCTAACCGCTCCAGGCTTTTGTATATCGTATCTATGACGATTCTTGGGGTATAGAATGAGTTTTGGGTAGAGCTTTGAGCCTCTTTAAATTCTTTATCACTTAAAAGCCCTTTTAGCTCTTGATATTCTTTGTGCCACTCCTCGTTGCCCTGGTCGAATGCTTGCGGTAAAGATCCCCAGCCCGAAAAGCCATTTAAAATTTCTTGTTCTTCCTTCGTAGCGTATATTTTTTTATCTTTTAACGGTTGTGGCAGTTTTATGGAGTTTAACTCTTTGACGAGTTTTAAGGCTTTGATATTTTTCTTGAATCTATCTTTTGCTCCGGAGACCGGGGCTTCGTCTCCCGGGACGAAGTCCGATGTATCGCCGGTGCTCGTTACATAATGAAAACCTTCTCCTCCAGGAGTTGCCTGGAGTATGGATATATCCTGTCCTTGCCCATTTTCATCGTTCGCAATGTCTCTATGTATCCCTGATAAAGATTGATCTCCGCCGCTTTTAGTATCTCCAGATCCGTACTGCCCGCCTCCCTCATTTGTTTGGCTATCGGAGTCGAAAAGACTTTGAATTCTACGTTCTCTTGAATTTGCGCTGCCGTCAAGAGCTCCGTCGCGGTTACGTTCAAGCTCTCCTGGCTGTAACCCATCAGCTCCAGGTGCCTGCACCATCTGTGTATTATCATCATGCGGTAATACGGCACGTCCGTATTCATCCACTCGTTGAAGATTTGGTCGTATGTTTTCTCGCTCAAAGTCCTTTTGAGCATCGTCCAATCCACTTGAAATTCCATCGGTTCTATTCCCGTTCCGTTGCTCATATCCTCCCTGATTTGAAGATATTCCTGGTATTTCTTCAAGGCCTCCTCGTCCTGCTCCTTCTGCGCGTCCAGGTATGCTTCTAGATATTTGTCCTCCTCCTCCGGCGTCATCCCCTCCCGGGACGGGCGAGGATACAGCATCAATACCTCTCTCATCTCCTCCTGCGTTAGCTCGTATTTGCCTATCTTGATCTTCTTTTCCATCTTCCGTCCTTTCCTTTATCGCTTCGTCTAACCGCTGGTTTATAGCATCCATCTGAGCTAAATTTGCTTCGCTGAATAAATTATCGCCGCCTTCGTTCCACTCTCTTTTACGTTTTGCCATATTTTAGCCTTTTAATAAAATCGCTTAGCTAAAATACTTGGTGTTATTTTAGTACATTGAAGTTTAAAATATACTTATTTGTTACTAATAACATTAAATAAGTATAAGGTAGAGTACTTTAACTAAGCGTATTATCTTTCTTTGGTATCTTGTTGAATTTGTTTGCTCCGTTCTTTGGCCAGCTTGGTTTCCACGAGATAATCGGTATAATCAAAGCCTTTTTTGATCGGCCGCGGCCAGCCCAGTTTTTTAAATATTCTCTCCCAGTCGATTATCTCTATACTTTTACAAATGCCCGTTAGCTGCTGTTTTACGGCTTTTGCGCCGTTTGCCCCGGCTTCGTCGTGATCGTAGCATATCGTCATATTCGCGTCTTTGAATAAATTCAAATATCTATCTTCTACTTTTGCGCTGGCCGAGCCCAAAGTAATTGCTCTTAAACCCTTGGCCAAGGCGTTAAGGCAATCTTTTTCACCTTCCATTAAAAATATGGGCGCTTGCAGATCGTTTCTGTATGATACTAGGTCGACCATATTAAATGGACAACGTCTCCTATTTTTTGAAAACATAAGCTTTGGTAGCTGGATCATATTCCCGTCTTGACCCATAAAAGGGACGGGGGTTTTGTTGTATTTCCAAAGAGTCAAGCAGTTTCCGAATTCATCGCGTATAGGCATTATTAGTCGATCGGCTTTTTTAGAGTAGCCTATTTGGTATCTTTTGGCTATAGTTTCTTTTTGCTCCTTTGTGGCCGTAGGCATCGCGGCGCTTAAAAGCTCCCAGAAGCGCGAAAAATTTTCAAGCCTTTCTTTTTGAAATTTGTCTATGTAGTCTTGAGTAATAAATCCCTCTTTATAGGTTTTATCGTTCAAATCCGTATGAGTATCGAAGCATAGATCTATTTTTTGATTCGATAGTTCGTGAAATTTGTCGAAAGCGGCCTTTTTGGAGTAGCCGTGAAATTCTACCATCAAATCGATCACCGAGCCGCCCCACCCGCTCCCGAAATCTTTGATTTTTCCGTTGCGAGGATTTATTGAAGCCGACGCCGTATGCTCGCTCCTTAGCTTAAATTTGCCGTTTTTGTCTATTTCGTAGCCCAAATTGTTTAAGATATAGGCCGTTTGCATTTGTTCTTGCGTCATAAAAAATCCTTTTGCCGTAGCGGAGCAGCTCCGCTACGGTCATCTTTCTTGTTCTTGTGATGCTTGAGCTATGATCATCTTCTCTCCGGACGCTATTTCAGCTTCGGTGCTGTTCGTTTTTATTGCCGGGGATTGGACGCTTTTTATGAAAGCTCCCCTATTTTTCTCAAAATCTATCTCAAATTTAGCCGATTTGTCTATTTGGTTAATGGCTTCCATTAGCTTAGGATACTTTGCTAAGGTATCGTTTTTGGTTGCCGAAAGGGTAAATTCTACCCCTTCAGAGATAAGCTTATTAAATTTAGCCACAAGCTCCATATCGGAGTTTTTATCGAACGAATACCCATCCTTGCCTTTTGTGGCGTATAGCTTTTCCGCATTTTGAATAAGCTCTCCCGTCTCGCTGCGCTTTTCGGGCTGTAGCTCGATGGCTATTTTACTAAATCCGTAGGCCATGCCCTCCTTGGATATCCCGGTTTGATAATAAGCGTCGGCTTTCATAAATATACTCTCCCCGACCTCGTTTTTAACGCTCATATTGACGGGAATTTTATCGGCTTTTACGGCTTTTAGAAACGTATCGATCTCGCTGATCTTATAAAAAACGTCTTTAGCGTTGGGCTTTTGGCCTTCGTATTCGTTCAAAGACCCAAAACCGACTAGAGTCTTTTGCTCGCCCGTTTTCTTGTCGGCATATTTGCCGGTCGTAACAAAAACGTTCACGTCATTCTCCTTTAGTTAAATTTGATTTTAGAATTATCTTTTGATTTTTGCCGTCGTCGACGATGCTCATTTTATCTTTGGGGATATTTAGGATTATTCGATCTTTGTCTCGCGTTACCTTGATATTTTCCAAATTTGAGCTCATTTCGATAACTCGCTCTAACTCGGCGCTTTTAAAGAATACGCCTGCCGCCAAAGCCCCTAAAACGAAAAACATAAAAATGTTCAAGAATAAAACCGCTATCGCGCCGTTTTTAGTGATCTTTAGCATTTTTGCGAAAGATCCGTCGTAAATTTTTACTACGGCATTTAGCTGCTTTTCGATGTTATCGACGTGATTTTCAAACGGCTTTATCGTACTTTCTTGTTTGGAGATGAAATTCTTTAAAAATTCATCGTAGCCCGAAACGACGTTTTCTAACCTTGCTTGAGTGGTTTCTATGAAATTGGTAAATTCATTCGAGAATTTCTTGCTCTGCTCCTCAAGCCTTAATAACTCTAAATTATCCGAGAACTGTCTAAATTCGTTATATGCTTTTTGCAGTATGGCCGCATAATTTAGCCTTTTAAAATCTTCGTCGCTTGGAGGCTCATTAAAAAATCTAATGAATTTTTGCGTAAGCCCTAAAAAATCGTCAAATTTGACCGATATCTCATCGTATATGGACTTATCGAGCCCGTTTGAGGCCTCTCTTTGCATCCCTATGGATATTAGGCGTGCTATTTCGTCTTTTAGCTGCCTTTGACGCTCTATTAGGACTGAATAGTCCAGTATCTCTTTTTGGCCTTCATTCTCGAATGAAACAAAATCCATCAATTGACCCAGCAGTCTTTATTTATTGGCACTTTTTTAAAATACTTGACGATGCTTCCGCCGTTATCGCCTTGAGAGTGGACTTCTTGCCAAACCGAGCCGCCGTCTTTAGCTTTTAAGTCCATATACTCTTTGTATTGGATCTGCTCGGTCTTATATCCGTTATCCCAATCTTTTTTGGCGTAAAATTCGTCCGAGCAAACGTATTTTCTAGACGTCAAATTCGTGTATTCGTGCGCTATCAAAGCCTTGCAAGACGCCGGTAGCTTCGGGTCGATCCTGTAGTAAGTATCGCCAAAGTCGTGTTTGGTTTCGATCCTGGAATTTAAGGCTTTTGCCGTGCAGTCGTCTCGTAAATTTACCAGGACGTTATCTCGCAAATCCGTAAATTTGCCGTCTTTTTCGGCATCCTCGCCGACTGGGCAGAGTTTCAAGAAATTTTGCCTAGCTCTTAAAGTGTCTTGCCATTTTTTGTGTTTAATGGAGTAGTATCGTTGGATGGACGGATCGCACTCGGGCGGTCTTTGGTTCGATGAAAGGCAAAGTATGGCCTCGCACGCCAACCTCACGTCTCCCGTTAGAAGATCGGGAGGAGTGGTAACGTTTTTTGGAAGCTCAAGTGCAACGGCCGAAGACGAAATCAATATACCGGCCACGATAGGCAACATTTTACCGACTTTTTTCATAGTAACTCCTTTATTGGGTTTTTTGATCTTTTTTGTGAAAAAATAGGATATTTACCCTATCCTTGCTCATTTCTATAGACGATACGGGCTGAAGCTCTATTTCGGCCGTTACGCCGTTACTTCTAAGAAAATTTCGATACTCGGTCGAGACCTCGTCGGCTCCTATGATTATGATTTTTGTAGCGTTATGCGCGAGCAAAAACGTCTTTACGACCTGATCGTTTTTAAGTAGCTCTCCGTCTGATCCCCTTTGGGCGTGTATATTGTAAGTCCAATTGTTCGTCTGTAAAAAGGGGTCTTTGGGAACGATATTTTCGTGCCTTAAAAGCAAATTTTGATTTATGGTTATGTTCGATCCGCCGTCAAGTTTAACGGGATTGGGAGCTTTTGAGGAGCAGCCAGCCATTAAAACTAAAAGCGGTATGAGCACTACGGTTGGTTTCATTACTTGTTTCCTTTTATAAAATTTCGGTGTCTGTCTTCGATGTCTTGTTTTAATCGCGCTTCCAGGTCGGAGATGCTTTGAACGGGAACGTCTATTTTAGTTTCCCCGTTAAGGGCGGCCTCTTTTAAGTCGTCTTCGCTGATGGTTTTGCCTTTCTTTTTTGCTAAGCTAGGAGACACGGTCTTAAATTTTTTGATAAAGTATGGATCGACGTAATAAAAAGCTTTCTCACAAAAAATAGGTTTTCCATTGTCGATCCTGATGATCTCGTTTTTAAAATCCATCTCTTGGAGCTCTTGAGGCAGCATTAGCGCCCTTTTGACGTCGCTTTCGCTACCTCCGCCGCCTCTGCCTATATTACGAGACCTGCTTTTTACGGTTTTGTAACCCAGCAACCTGCTTATGCGTTCGGCGTCTTCTTCTTTGGGGGCATAGTAAATTTGGCAAGCATGATTTTTTAAAAGCGTCTTCGCGCCCTCCTTGCCGTATCCCTCAGGCTGCGGCGCTTCTATTTGAGAGTCGGACTGATAAGCTATCAAGCTGCGCAACCAATACCCGGCTATAAAGGCGATAGATTTCAGGTATATTGGCAAATAGCCTATTGCGGTAAATTCGTCCATTATCAGTAAAACCTTATGCTTGATATCCGGGTTCTTTTGCGGCAATTCTTTGGTATTGGACAAAAGAAGCTGCTGCCAAAAGATATTTAAGATAAGCCTAGCGTTATTGATTTGATCGGGAGTTATACCGATATATATGGTCATCTTCTTTTTTCTCAAATCCCTAAAATCGAAATCGTTCCCGCTCGTGGCTAGTCGCACGTTATCGTTTCTAAAAATCATCAGCGGCGCATTAAAAGAGCTTAAAACGCCGCTCCTGGTGTTGGCGCTTTCTATCGCAAAATAAGCGTCTATAAATTTTTGAGTTTTTTCTCTCAATACGCCAGCGGCGCAGAGAGTATCGTAGGTATCTTTAAACCCGTTTATCTTTGTTTTAGTCCCTTCCCCGTTATCTACATAAAATCTCAAACCCTCGCTTAACTCCAAAATTCCATAGAGAGTAAAGCTACAATTTAAATTATTGGCTTTTAAAAATGAAACGCCCAACCTGGTGTCTAATAAGTCGTGGCACATATAACAAATTCCGGTAAAGAGGTTTTGAGCGTGCATATTGAAAAACTGGGTATTGCTATCGCCGATCAAAGGATAAAGTATGTTCGCAAAATCCATCAATTCGCCGTCGGCGTTGTTTCCGTTCATGTCGATGTAGTGCAGAGGGTTATATCTATGAGTGCGTTTATCGAAGGGGTTAAACAAAAATACCTCGTTTTTAAGCACTTTTTGTCTATATTTCGAAGTAAAATCGAAATTTTCTTGTTTGATATCTTGAGATACTACCGAGTATTTCCAGTCTAGTAAATTCGGTATTATCACGCCTACGCCTTTACCCGACCTGGTACCCGCACCGAGCGATACGAATTGTTGCCCGCCGAAACGTAGCAGCTTGCCTAAAAATTTGCCTATGATTATGCCTTCGTCGCCGAATAAATTCATTTTTCTAACTTCGGCCGCGGTAGCGAATCTCGCCTTGCCGTATAGGCTTTGTTTTTTCGGTAAAAAAGGGATGATGGATACTAAAGCTAGGCTAAAAACGGAGGCTATGCCAAGAGCTTTATAAATTTGAGGATAATCGTTGATGACGGCTTTGTAGGTAAAATCGAGACTAAATTTCTTCGGTATCATCTTTACCGCGTCATTTAGGGCAAAACACAAAACACCGGTCAAAAAATACGCCATTGCGGCAGCGATCACGAATAAAAATACGACCTGCCCTTTGTTTAAACCCATTTAGCTTACCTTGGCGACTTTTCCGTCATAGATATACTCTATGACCTTTCTTTTTCCTTCGTGCTTTTTAAACACGATGATTAGATCTATAACGGTTTTTACGATGTCTAGTATCATATCCTTGCCGATCGTTCGTGCCATATCGTTTTGCATAGCCATCATCACGAGCCTGTTATAGCAGCTTTCTATACTGCCCGCGTGGCAGCTGGTCATAGATCCGTTATGGCCGCTTGAAATAACGTTTAAAAAATCGTAGGTCTCGCCGCCGCGAACCTCGGCCAGGAGAATTCTATCAGGCTTCATACGCAAGCAAGATTTTAGTAGCGTAGAAGAAGTTACGGGGTCTCCTAGCTTGGCTTCACTGGGATAAAACAGTTGAACGTAGTTTTTGTGCTCGTAAAATTTGATCTCTTCGACGTCCTCGATGGTGATGATACGATCGGTAAAAGGGATAAAGTCTATGAGAGTTTTCATAAAGGTCGTTTTTCCGCTTCCCGTTTCGCCGCAGATAACTATGTTTTTTCCGTTTTTTACGGCTTCGGCAAATGCTGCGGCCGTCTCGCCGTCTAACGAGCCGTTTCTTATATAATCGTCAAGCTTATAGCGCACCTTGCTTGGTTTTCTGATGGTGATGGACACGACGCCGCGCGAGGTCGCGGGCTGGATCACGACTTGAACGCGCTCGCCGGTGGGCAATATGCAAGACATGATCGGCTTGGTTTTATCTATTTTGTCGTTTTTGAAGCTGGCCGCAGCCTGCGCGAACGAATTCGCCTTTTGCTCGTCCATAGAACTTTCTTCGCTACCCCAGTTACCTAGTACGTCCTCAAACCAAATCAAATTTCCGCCCTGGTAGCATATTTCGTTGATATTGTCGTCGTCTAGGTATTTTCCGAAAAAGTCTTTGGCGTATTTATTCAAGACCACGTTTTTAGTTTCCATAATTTGCCCTATTTACTTTTTTGTTATTTTTAGTAAGCCTATAGACCTTTGAAAAGTCTATATCGCGGTTAACATAGACGCCTACGATATCGCCTTGATTTTTATAAAGCGTAGGCTCGATGTTGATAAATTTCTCAAGAGCGGTATTTGCCATTTGCTTGGTAGTTTCCCTGGTATTTTCCGTATAATCGACGTTATCTTTGCCTCGCTTGCCGTTAAATAGCACGTTAAAGCCGTCGTCTATAACGCTAAGAAGGATGGACGCGCCGAAACGCTCGAGCCAGTGATGATCCACCCAGCCCTCTATGCCGCTTCCGCCCAACTCGTCGCTCGCGCCGCTATATACTGGGATATTGATATGATTTGGCGTCCTAATCTCTTGCCAAACTACGAAAATTCTATTTAATCCGTCTTTCATCTGTCCCGCCTCGAAAAAGCCCGTTATTTTCGAACCTTTCTCGATAAGCAGGACGCTTCCGTTGCTACTATAGACGTCGTTGCTTACCGTGCAGCTTATTCCTCCTTTTATGGACGAAACGAGCCTTGTATCTAGCGAACATCCGATATACGTGCCTTTAGGAAGAAGTAAATTCGGATTGAACGCGCCTTTTTTGGCAGCCGTAGGAGTGAATGTTTGCCCGGCATAAGAGTTGTCCGTATCGTCTTTTAAGATACTACGTTTACCGATAACGTTTCCGTTTTCATCGACCATATATCTTTCGTCGCTCGTTAGATCCGTGGGCATCTCTCTAACTTTGCCCGCGGCCGCTTTTTGATTCGATACCATCACGAAGCTGGAGCCTTTGAGAACTTTGAGCTTTGGAGGAGGGGTATTGCTCTTTGCGGTAGGGATAAACGGATTATCTTTGGGCTCTTCAAATTTGGGAGGCTCGGGCTCGTTTTTTTCCAGCATTAGCTGTTTAAACGATTTTTGTTCGGGCTCGTCGTCTTTAAAATCGAAATTCGCTTTTTTGACCTGAGTGCCTATCTTTTCTTGCGCGACCTCTTCTTTTTTGTTGCTCTTGAAAAAATATAGTCCGACCACCAGCAAGGCTATCAAGCCAAAGCTTATGACCGCGATAGCCTGGAGCTTTCTAGTATTTACCTCTTCTACGCTAAGCTCGGGCTCCTCGAATTTTAGGTTTTCGTCGCTTGTGGTATCGTTTTTCTTATCGGGATCGCTCATTGCGTGATCTCCCTACTTACAGATTTGCCCGTAGTTTCTCTAGTCTGCTCGAGCGGATTTTTGGCATATCCGCTATTCATTATCCCGACTAACTTATTACCGCTTCTTAGAAGTATTTGTTTTGCAGTCTGATGAATGACCAATACGTCGAATTTTCCGTCTTTTTTGAGGTGAGTGTTTAAAATGCTCTCCTTATTGGTCTCATCGTATAAGAATACCGACGGGATGGTCTTAGTGCTGTTAAAGCCTAAATACGTGAATACTCCGTCGTCGTAAGCAAAATCGGGAGCTATCGTTTCGCTGCCTTTATTGACATGCATATAAAACTCCCAATTCCTAGGTATCGTAGTGCGCTTTAAATCTTTTTCTATCTCCTCTTCGGCCTTGGCGCGCTCTTTAGCTAGCTGTTCGCTTGCGACCGCGGCTTGAAGATCCAAAGGATAGAGGAATTCGACGCGGTAATTGGTCTTTTTAGAGCTTTGCAAAGAGAGGTCGAATACGTAAATACGCTTATTGGTCGTAACTATGAGGTTCGTTTTCCAATCCTCCTCATTAGGCTGGATCACCAAAGATTGATCGTATTGAATTTGGTTGCCGTCCTCGTCGTAGGCTTGCTGCTGCTCAGTAGGCTGAGCGACGTAAGATTTTGGCTTGATGAAAAGAAAATTCTCCTTATCTACTAGATCCCAGCCGTCGCTAAAACCCGTCGCGATATTTACTATCCTTTCGTCGTCAGCAAATTTGACCATCGAGACGTATCCGTTTTTGGCGTTGATCAAAAATACGTCGTTCGCGTCATATTGCGCAAACGTCATCCTTTTGTCGGCTTTAGCGGATTCCGGGACGTTTAGGGCGTATAAATTTGCCCCAAGTCCTAAAATAAGCAAAGATGAGATAATGCTTGTTTTCATCGGTCGATACCCTTTTTATTGTTTTCATTAAATTTTTTGATAGCGGATAATACGTTTGGAATGAGCTCTTCTCTACGTTTTTTAAACTCATCCATAGACTCTTGCCTGATTTTATTTCTAAATTTGGCCTCCTCGGCATTGACGGCGGCGTTTATAAAGCTAGCCAGTAAAAAGCCTATGACGATGCCTACGGCGTAGATGTTTAAGCCCTCAGGCGCTTGATCGATCCGTAAAAGTAAAATTGGACAAAATACGAGTAAGACTATGGCCGAGATATAGATCATCGTCCTTACGACCCCGAAATTTAGTATTTTTTTGATCACTTTTTGCTCCTTTATCTTGAAATTTCGACATCTACGCGGTAGGTCAAAACTTTAAATCCTAATGGATTTTCCAGTCTCTCTTGCTCGGTGATCAGCTCGTTTGGCGCGTAGTCGTAGCTTAGAGTAGCTATCTTGGCCGATTTAGTGGAAATCTTTGAACCGATGTCCACGCTTTCTTCGTTAAAGCGTATGGTAGAGGTCTTTACGCCGTTGCTTTCACCTAAAACGACCGAGTTTATATCAATCCTCACTTCGGTCTTGTTTTTTAATCTCTCGGCTCTGCCGTTTGACCCGGCATACACGTTTCTATACTCATCAGCCACTTTAGGGCTAGATAAAATTTGAGTTTTTATATAGTCTTGCTGCAAAATTTCATAATAATACCCTTCTCTGGTTTTAACGTAGGTAGCTATGAAATATTTGTCCAAGGACTCGTTTCTAGTAAGCATCTCGTCTTTTACGGATGTTATGATGTCCACCATTCCCGTAGTATCGTTTACTCTGATTACATAAGGCTCTACGGTTTTTAAGGGAGCCAAAAGAGCTACCGCCCCGACCGAAATGGCCGCGATAAAAAGAGAGATAAAGGCCACAAGCCAAGCTCTACCGTTAGATTTGGCCACCAAATACCTGATGCTGGCCTCGTATGTTAGCGATGAGTTTATATCGTAGTCGTCTTTTTTAGCAGCCATCAAAGAACCTTGCCTTCTTCTTGTTTGGTTTGATTGACGGGAGACCAATCTTTGCTATCGAATAGATCCTCCCACTTGGCGGCCGAGCTTTCTTGCGGCGCGTTGCCGGGCAAGATTTTATTTGTCGCCGCGCATCCCGCGAAACAAAACGTCGCGATAAAAATAAATATCAAATTTCTCATATCATCTCCTGTATAATCTTTTGCCTATGCTTCTACCCATAGCCTGCCCCATCCTAGAGACTACCCCGTTCGCGCCGGGCGCGCGCAAGAATTGACCGTATTTATATGCCGCGTATCCCATGCCTCCGGCTACGGCTCCCGCGCCTCTCATGCTAGAGCCTATGGCAGAGCCGACTGCGGTATCGAACGAAACTTGAGCGAGCCCCTGGGCAAGGCCTTTTGCAAGGCTTAAAAGACTACCCATAGTTAGGCCAATAACAAACATTTGAAAGATAACCCTAATAGTTTGATCTCCAGATATACCAACTATCCATTTACTCATAATTTCCGTAACTATTTTCATAAAAAGACCTACGAAAAATACGGTAAAGACGTTGGCTAAAAATAGATTAAACCACTGGATCGAAATTTGCCTAGTCTGCTTATAAAGAAAGCATATGAAAGCTAAAGGAAACACTAGTATCAAAATCGATAAGGTAAGTGACGTGCCTAAAACGGTAAAAAATGCGGGCAATAACCCTATAAGAAACCCCGCCCAAAACAAGAGGGCGTATAATCCGCCGACGTATTCATGGTTTTTTAGAATAGTATCGCTAATTTTATGAGCGACACCATATAAGCTATCTATGGATTTATATAATCCCAAATCGCCGCCCCCGGCCCAGGCATTAAGGCCTTTAAAGGCATCGGTAATGATAGCTATATACGCGCCTCCGCCTAGACAAATAGAGCAGATCACGGCCTTCGTGAAGATATTCCAAAGTATAGTCCTCATCGGCTCCTGAGTCCTGCCATACATGACTTCTAAGCCTTGATAGATGATAGAAATCAAAACGCAGGAGGCTATCACTAGCCCCAAGGTGTCTATCTTGTCGGTTACGGTCTTGTCCGCAGCCTTGTCAAGAAATACATTTATTTCTTTACCAAGGTCTTGAAATAAGGTTGAACCGCTCATATTATTGCTTTACTTTCCTCTAAACGATAGCCCGACGGGCTGTGCTTCACCCTTAAGATAAAGCTCCCTCTCTTGCTCTTTTAGAGCATCCTTTTGCCTTTGCCTGGTAAGCTGATAAATTTCTATTTGAGTTTTTTCGGCCTCCAAAAGAGCTACCTGGGTTTGGATAGCGTTACCGATATCTACGCTTTCTTTGATATCTTTTGAGTTTTTGAGTTTTTTAGAAAGCTTATTGATTGTAGAGACGTGATCGCTGATATCTTCGCTGCGCTCTATGTAAAATTGAACTTCTTTGAATGTATCTTGACGTTTTTGGCGGCAAATGGTTTGCTGGTCTTTTTCTATAAGCTTATCATCGCAATAGTCGTATTTTAGAAATTTATCCATTAGCTCTTTTTCTTTAGGGCTAAGCTCGCTTTCGTTGCCGTAAGCGCCCGATATGCCCATAATAGAGCCCTTTAAGCTTTTTGCTTGGGCATAGATGTCTTTTAGCTCATCGACGAAGGCTACGGCGTCCCTGATGCCCGTTTTTGTGGCGAGTTCCTTTGCGTAGGCGTCTATTTGATTTTTATAGTGCTGCGTAGTCCTCACCCACCTATCGGCCTCTTCCAGCCAAGTTTTAACCTGCTCGAAGAATTCGGTCTGTCTTTGTCCGAATGCCGCTCCGTCGTAAACGGGGATGCCCGAGGCCGCTAAATTTAAAGCTACGGCCAAGCTTAAAATCAATTTTTTCATAGATGTCTCCTTTATGCCGCTTCGTATAGCTTTTTTAAGCTATGAAGCCTTTGTTCGTAATTTAGATTCTTGTCTTTATTGATCTTTTCTATGCTCTCTATATAGCCCTTGGTAGTAGAAAGTATTTTTAAATTCGTCCTTCCGACGTGAGATAAATTTATCGAGGCCACGGCTCTTTCGTTTGCTTTTTTGATCAAAAATCTATATGCGGCGGGATCGGTGTTAATAGCAAATTCGTATTCTTCTTGGGTAAGTTTTAAGACGCCGCAGTAGTTTTCTTTCTTGCCTTTTGGGTTTGCCAGGATCAGCACGGCCGCGCTTTGTTGTATGATGGCAGGAGCTATAGGGATTTCGGAGAAGTCTTCGACGGATTGAGTGCCTAAAACTATAAAGCCGTTTTTCTTTCTGATAGTCTTTTCCTGGTTAAAAATTTCATCGGCTACGACGCGGTTCCTGATCCAGTCCCAGGCCTCATCTATAAAAAGGGCGAAGCGTCTGCCGTCCGTTAGATCAAATATCCTCCAAAGGATATAGTGCGCGACGGCTCCGTTGATCTCATTGTCGGCTAGCAAATCAGTCCCGTCGATGCCGTAGACGTTAATATCCTCGTCGTTAAAATTTAGCTCGTCCGTTTCGTTATCGAATACCCAGCCGAATTTATTGCCTTTTTGCCAAAGCTCTAAGCGCGATCTTAAAGAGTTGGTCTCGCTAGAGTCCTCCGTAAGATGCTCTAGGACTAAAGAAATACCGAATTTTCTCTCCTCTTTTTCAAAATTGAACATCACGCTTTCTATGGCTGCATTTAAATTTTTCTCTTCCAAAGTCGTTAAAATTTCGCCGTTTTTAGTGACGAGCATTTTGATCAAAATTTTAAGTTTTCTGAGGTTTTCGGGCGTAGTATCGACCATAAACGGGTTAAACCCAGTAGGCGCTCCGCCGTCTATGGAAATATATTTGCCCCCAAGAGCGATGATATTGCCCATTGCGCCCTTGTCTTTATCCAGGTAAAAGTACGTAGCTTTTTTCTTGTTTTCGGGGAGAGAGTCTAAGAAAGTGGATCTGTCTTGAAATTTGCATAGCTGATCGAGCAAGAAATTCATTAAGACCGTTTTTCCGCTACCGCTTTGGCCGACCACTAAAGTATTGGCTAAGATATCGTCCTTGCCGAAATCATCGTCGGTTTTTATCTCGTGAAAGTTAAAGTAATACGGAGTCCCGCTCGGAGTTTTTAGTATCGTGACCGCGTCTCCCCAGCAGTTTTTATTTTTTCTACCAGACGCGAACCCGTGCATGGCCATTAAACTGGCATAGTTTTTACTAGAAATGCTGTGAAGCCTTGGGCGGATGGCGAAATTTGCTGGAAACTGGGCGAAATAAGTAGCCGGCAAAGCGATATTTGAGATCGAGGCCAAAAAGCCTATATCGCTCAGTTTGGAGACCATAGCATTGGTCTTTTTTTCGACGTCTCTTAACGTGTCTCCGTATACGACTACCGAAAAATGGTATTTGCCGAAGCATATACTGCCGTTAGCAAGCTCGTCGAGCGCTTCGTCGAGCTCGGCTATTTGGCTTATGGCTTCGTCTTCGGCGCTTACGAGCCTTTTTCTTTGCTTGACCAGGCCGTCTCTAGCGTCCACCTTGGCCATAGGCGTGAAGCTTTGCGTGATCGTATAGTCGATGTCCATATACATAAGCGCGTCTAAGATGCCCGAATACGTAAATTGCGTATAGTCTTTAAACTCTACGGCTTTGGCGAATCTTTTCTTGCCGTCGCTGAAATTTAACTGCATGGCCGAATTCGAAAACATGATCGTATCAAGACTGCCGTTAAGATACTCGAATAACGGAGCGTTAGAGGCTCTGACTGGTTTAAACTCGCCTCCGATCAGATAGTTGTAAAACTCGAGCTGGGATGAAAAATCGACCCCGTCTTTTTTATAAATTCCAAGCCTTGAAGGCTTAAAGGCCTCAAGGCTAGCGCTTATGGAGTCGCAATATTCGCGCATGGTTTTTACGTAGCCGTTTAGCTCTTTGACGCGTTTTTCGACGCTGTCTTTTTTGAAGCTCGATCTCTCCAGGCGTCCTAGTGGAGAATAGGCCATCGTTAAAAATAGCTTGTTTGACTTGGTGTTTTCTTTGCTAAAGCCGTCATAGTATTTTTTATCAAGGTCATTCAAAAATTCATTTTTAAAATTCGACTCGAGCCTATCCTCGCTAGGCACTTTGCAGTTATGAAAATAAAACGATACAGGTTTATCCGTAACGCTTCTAAAAAGCATATTGAGCCTATTTTTAAACTGATCAATATCTATCTCGTCCTCGACTTCAAACGAAACTCCCTCTACTTGCCAAGTGGCGAGCAGCTCGTAGTCTTTGGTGACTACTATGTCGCCTATTAGGGTTTGGTAGGGAATAAATTTATCGAAGCTTGGATTTTTATGTAGACCGATCGCGCTGATTTTAGGAAAATCGTTGTTAAACGGCATTTTTGAATAACTTTGAGAGTTGTAGGTTTTGACTTTATAAAATTTCTTTGCTGCCGGGTTTGAGAGAAATCTCATTTTTAAGAACAGTAGCCTAAAAATAGACTCGTCCTTTTTAGAGATCGCCCTCATAATCAAAACCGACGGCACCGTGAATGCGAACATTTTCAGATCGACGTATATGGACATCAGACCGAAAAAGGCGCAAACGAAAAACAGAGGGATGATGGGGACGCCAAAAAACATGGCCGGCCTGGTGAGTCCTTTATACATCGCCTCTGTTTGCATCTTAAATATTTCCTACCAAAAGATCGGCGATAGCTGCAGCCGAAGCTATGAGAACGGCGCCTATGATGATCGGGGCGCACTCTCTGATAGTTTGGCCACCAAATAGCACCTTATAGCCTACCACGAATATAGCTATGGTAACGACGGCTACGGCGGCGTATTTGAGCCAACTAACGACGTTTTCGAGCAGAGTATTGACTTTTTCTAGACCACCGCTCGCAGGCGCGGCCAAGATATCGGTCGGAAAGAAAATTAAAATCGCAAGAGTTAAAAGAAGGGATATTTTTAAGAAATCAAAAGAGGTTAAATTTCGCTTATAGGTTGCCCCCCCCCCCGCAAGAGTTTGCTGAAACAAGGCTTAGTTCAGCGGACTTATTTGAAATCATTGCTTTAATTGCTCCTTTTTTAAGATTATTTTTCATCGGTTTTCTCAGATTTTTTAGCTGAAAGGCCTATTGGCTTGCTTTCATCAATCAGATATTGCGCCCTTTTGGCGTTATGGCAGTTAGCCATTTCTTCTGCGTTCATTTTTGACGCTTTTTCGCATTTTGCGATTTTGGCCGCTCTAGCATCGTCGTTTTTCTCATAGTAGTCCACGGTATATATTTCTTCCTTCCCGCAGCCCGCTAAGAAAAAAGCGCCGATAATCGAAACGGCTATGATTTTTTTCATTCGCGCTCCTTTGTATAGATTTTGTTTAATTATAACATAACTTTTTGGGCTAAAATCCGCAATGTGTTATAATTGTTTGCAATCAATTCTAAAATTGCCGTTATTAAAATCGTAGCGTATTTTTTTACTAAAATCAAGAAAGAGCTAACTATGGACGATCGCGAGAGGATTTATACCCTCAATAAAAGAGAGATTGTCAAGGACTTGGATATGTCCTTAACGACTTTTTACAACTGGCGCAAATATAGGCCTAAAGTTTTTGACCTTATATGCTCATACTACAAAGGCGAGCTAGAAAGCCTGACTCCACTAGAACAAGAGATGCTGAAGTACTTTAGAGAACTTAGCGACAAAGACCAAGAGATACAAACGGCCGAGATGAAGCTTAGAAACCTCAAATCAAAACCCTAGATATCGTCAAACAAGCTTCTTTCTTGCTTAGCCTTTGCGGCAACCTCCCCTTTTTCTTTCAGCGCCCTTATCTCGCGCGTGATCTGCTCGTAATAATTTTTATACAGATAGATCAAAAATTTCTTCGCCCGGCCGTATGAAATCCTTTTGTGAGTGTTAATATAATACAAATCCCCTTCGCGGCTCATAGCGACCTCTCCGAACCGGTTTATCTCTTCAGGCCTTTTAAATAGCGAAACGCCGTAGTAGTATTGGCTGATATTCAGCAAAAAATCCATCATAGCGTTTTCGGGCTTGTCCGTATCTATCTCGTAAACCCTCGTATGGCCGTCGTCGTATGTTTTTTTGGCGTCGATGAGATTTCTAAATTTCTCTATGGCTAGATCGACCGTATCGGCCTTTCTAGTCCTAAACTGCTCGAGATAGTCTTTTTGAAATTTAAACGTGATGATCTTGTCCTTGCCGTGTATTTCATAGTCGAAATGTAACTTGCTTTGGAGATCAGGAATAACAATATCGTCAAAATGGATTTTATTACTTAAAAAATATATAAATCCATTTGGCAAATCTGATAATTTTACATCAAATATCCCCTCTAGCTCCTCTTGTTTAAAGTCGTATTCGGTTTTATAGTTGTTAGAATTCGTATAGTATTGGATCTTGGCCACCAAGGCTTCGTAAAACCTGATGGCGTATTTACTCGTAAAGCTGTTTAGCGTCTTAAAATCCAGGTGCGTATAATCGGTCTTTTGCCAGCAAGCCGTAGCTAACTCCTTTGCGAAGCTGATCTCGCAGGTAGCTTTCTTGCGCTCCTCGCCCTTAGTCTTGAAATTTGGAGTTATAACGAGCCTGGTCTTTTGCCAGATGATAAATTCGTCCTTCTCCCAGTCTCTGTAATTGTTTAGCTCAAATGCTATATTCTCGAGCTTTTCGACGGACTTTATAAAATTAGTCCTCCAATTTTTCGCATCGTCCACTACGCGCTTAAATAGCTCCAAAGGGATCACCAGGGTAGTAAATTTTACAGGCTGAGTGTCTTTTTTAACGCACTCTTGAAGGGTTTTTAATAAGAAATTTAAGACCTTTAGGTCGTATATGTTTATCTTTAGCCCTCTTTTGTCGGTTACTACCTTGCCTCTAATGACGGAGTTGGCCTTTAAAAGTTTGATATAACTATCGTCCTTTAAATAATCGGCCTCATAAATTCTTTGTTCCTGCGGATCTATGACCACCGGAGCGAAAAAATCGTCATAACCCTGCCCTTCATCCAGATCGTCGTCTATATCGGGTATATCTTGAGGCATTTATTTCCTTTATTGAAAATTCTTAGGCGTCGTTTTTTAACTTCGCCGAAATTTATTCCTTAAACCTATGAAAAAACTCAAAAACCATAGGTTTTTGATGGCATGCTGCAAAAAATCTTGGCTTTTTAGGGAGTCACGCTCAAAAAATAATCGAATTCGGCCATTTCTTACTTAGATATAGCTTATTTTAAACGTATACTCAGTAAAAAATATAATTTTTTCCCTAGAATGCTAAGAATTATAGCCGCAATTTTTGCTATTGTCAAATTTTTTCCCTAAAAAGCTAAGAAAAATCAAAAAATCTTAGCTTTTTAGTGACTTGCGATAAAAAATCATAGCATTTTGAGGAGTAAACGCTTAAATATAGCTTATTTTAAGCTTATTATAAGTAGAAATGGCTGTCTATCTCCCTAAAAAGCTAAGAAAAAAAGTTTATCTCCCTAAAAAGCTGAGAAATTTAAAGTTTATCTCCCTAAAAAGCTAAGAAATTTAAAGTTTATCTCCCTAAAAAGCTAAGAAAAAAATTTAAGTGAATAACTCATTTTTAAACCGCTCCACTCGGCTCAAAACGCATGTGAAAAACTCAGTTATTCACACCCCCTAAATTTATAAGAATTTAAATTTAATAAGAATCCTAAAAATCAAACAACTTAATTTTTATTAAAAAAAATTTGTATTAAAGCCCCTCATTAAAGCCCGCTTTTAGACAAATAAATCAAATTTGGTAAAATATCATCGGTAAAAAGGAGAAAATATGGAAATTTTAGAACCAGGTAAAGACTATTCAAAACTCAAAGTATTTGACGAAATCAGGCAAAAACACGGTATTATAGTCGCTGCTAGCGGTCAAACCGAATACTACGCAGACAAAAAGGCATAAAAAAGATCGCATATGCTTTGAAATGCAAAATTCATCATAAGGGCTAGACGTGCAACAAGACTTTGAGATAACTGTTAAATCTATCGATAACATCAGAGACGAGCTTAAAACGCTTTTTAAGACCAATGAAGCCTATAGGGGCGAAGAAGCCAGAGCTCTTATACAATCACTAAGCGTCGTCGATAAAATGTTAAATTTTAAAAATAAGCAAGATATGAAATTTCCAAAAGACAGAATAGATGTCGAATTAAAAATGCAAAGCGGCACGTATGATCTTGAAATTCCCATGGGCGAAAATAACTTTTCAAAGCAATTAGATCGCTTGATCGACTTGACGAGCAAGGATATATCAAGAAATAGGCCGACGCAGCAAGAAAAAGAAGAGTATCAAGCGATAATTGAGAAATTTGGAGACGGGGGCATTGAAAAATTTAAAAACCCGGAGCGAGAAAGCACTTTTGATAAGGTGTTGGCCGGAAGCCTAAAGACAATCGAAACCATATCACAAACCGCCGGCGAGGAAACATCGCAATTTGTAAGTTCTTTTATAGCCACTATGAAATCGGCCATAAACCAAAAAGACCAAGAGTCGATGTTACAAAAAGATATAAAAAATATTCTTCAAATTTTGGCTAAAAATGCACAAGACAATAGCGAAAAACTCGTTAAAAAAGGCGAAAGAGTAAGAGAGAATAATAAAGAGTTAGATATTACTAAATAAGTTATTTTATAATAAATAACGGTATTTTATAACTATATATAATTATATATGCTTTATTATATTAAA
>ERZ773035.496-NODE-496-length-32309-cov-6.804489_pt1 | contig 32309 bp, 38 predicted proteins | sample MGYA00511487_ERZ773035 | MGnify/ENA primary metagenome ERZ773035 (study PRJEB29015, sample SAMEA2737985) | human oral metagenome | biome: human oral; feature: human-associated habitat; material: dental | place: China | collected 2024 ...
CAAGCGACTTACACGAAACATCACCCAAGTGAATGTGGGTGCCGCCCTCCGGGAGATCCTCCTGGAGGGCGTTTTGGTTGCCGGGGAGCTGGCTGGTGGCTGTGCCGGCGGTGCTGCCGCGAGAGGTTGCGGTGGTGCTTGCTTGGTTGGGGTGGCTGGTGATGTCGGTACTGCTGTGGGTAGCGGCTATGGCGGCGACAGGGCTGATGGTGGCAGTGCCGGTGCGGGCGGTTGTTTGGTCGAGGTGAGCGCTGTTGCTGCCGATGTGGATGCTGCCGTTGTCTTGGTCGCCGTGCCTGTCCCGGCTGTCGTCATTGCCTTGGTCGCTGCTGCCATTCCAGCGGGCGGATTCGCTGTCCCTGTTCTTTCCTGGGTTTGTAAGTCTGGCGTCGCGTCGCAGGGTTGGGTTGGTGAGTTGGTCGAAGGGTGGTCGGGGTGTGGGGTGGATGGGGCGTTGTGGGGTGCTGGTTGGGGTGTTGTCGTCTGGGTTGATGAGGATTTCAGTGAAGAAGATGGTGTTGAGGAGTTTCTTGAGGCTGGGTGGGGTGTCTGGGTGGGTGTAGAGGTGGTGGCAGTGTTCGAGGAGGGTGAGGGCTTCTTTGAGGTGTTGTTCGACGCGTTCGCGGTCGGCGGTGAGGGTGGCGAGTTTTTTCTTGTGCTGAGGCGGGTTTGTTCGGTTTTGAGGAGGTCGAGGGGGATGGCGTCGGCGTAGTGGGCTTCGAGGAGTTTGGCTTGTTGGGTTTTGAGTTTGCGGGCTTGGGTGGTGAGTTTTTGGGTGTGGGTGTGTTGGCGGGTGTAGATGTGGTCGAGTTCGAGGCGGAGGTATTTCTCGATGGTGCGCCGGTCTTCGGGGGTGATGTGGATGTGGTGGTAGAGGTCGGCGATGCGAGCGTCGACCTCGTCGATGAGGACAGCTTTGAAGGAGCATTGGGTGCGGTGGCGTTGGCGGTAGGAGCAGACGAAGTATGGGTAGATTTGGCCGTTTCTGGCTTTGGCGTTGTGGATGATGAGTCGGCCGCCGCATTGGCCGCAGCGGATGGTGGTTTTGAGGTGGTGGTTGTGGATGCGTTGGCGTTCGCCGTGGCGGTGTTGGTTGAGGATGGTTTGGACGCGCTGCCAGGTGGCGTCGTCGATGAGGGGTTGGTGTTTGCCGGGGTATTGGACGCCTTGGTAGGTGACGATGCCGCGGTAGTAGGGGTTGCGGAGGATGGCGAGGAGTTTGTTGTGGCCGAGGGGATGGGACGGCCGGCTGGGTGTGGGGACGGTGGTCAGGCCTTGGGCGGTGAGGTGGTTGGTGAGGGTGGATAGTGTCCAGCGGTCGGTGGCGTATTCGGTGAAGGCTTGGGTGATGAGTGGGCCGCGGACAGGGTCGATGTCGACCCAGCGGGCTTCCCTGCCTTGGTTGTCGCGGCCTTGTTTGTTGAGGTAGCCGAGTGGGGCGCGGCCGATGGTGCCGCCGGCGCGGGCTTTTTGACTGAGGCCTTTGACGACTTCGCTGGCGAGGTTGCGGGAGTAGAACTCGGCGATGGAGCTCATGATGCCGTGGAGGAGGATGCCGCCGGGGGTTTGGTCGATGTTCTCGGTGGTGGAGATGAGGCGGGTGCTGGTTTGGTCGAGGATGCGGTTGATGTCGACGTCGTCGGCGCGGTTGCGGGCCAGCCGGTCGAGTTTGTGGACGATACAATAGTCGATGTCGCCGGCGTCTTGGAGGTAGTGGAGCATCTTTTGTAGTTCGGGGCGGTTGGCGCTGCGGGCAGATTCGCCGCGGTCGACGAACTCTTTGACGATGAGAGCGCCCAGGGCCATGGCCTTCTTCTTGTTGGCCTCGCGTTGGGCGGGGATGGAGAAGCCCTCGGCAGCACCGCCGCGTTGGGCTTGTTCACGGGTGGAGACTCGTAGGTAGGAGACGGCCCGCTTTGGGGTGAGTGAGGCGGCCATGGCGGCAAACGGATCGGTGGTCATGGGCGGACTCCGTGCCGGTGGCTTGTGGGGTTGGTGATGGTGTTGGTCATGAGTGCCTGCTCCTTTCTCACCCTCTACCCGCCTGCGTCCTCGGGGCCCTGGCTATGGGGTGTTATGGCTTGTCAGGGCGGAAACCGGCGGCTTGTCCGGGACTGCCCTACTTCTATTGACGCTCAGATGACAAGAAAAGTCCAGAGGGTTGAGGGGGTGACGGGGGTGAGAAGCGTCTTGGACAAGCCCCTCGGGTCATCACTGGGTACTTTGGCAGCGGCGTCGGTGCTGTCCGGGGCTGCTTGGTACGGCGCGGAGTGAGAATGCAATTAAGGGGCGGATGGTGAGGGGAGCATCATGAATCAAGATATGCGGGGAACCGTTGGCTGCTACGTGCTAATAGACATGGCAGCCAACCATATTCTCTTACCGTCTACGATCCCCTTGGTGCTTCTTTATGAACTCTACCACGCTCTTCGGCGGATGCCACCACCAATTATTCGGCAACTGCATCGACTGCTTTTCTGCTGTTTCAAGTACTTCATGCATAACCTGCGCGACTCGCGCATCATCACTCTCCGGAAGCAGCTCACGGCGAACCTCAGCATTCGAGACAACCAAACTAAGTGCTGGGTTTGCGCGTTCTTGCCGGAAAGCCGAAGACGCAGGATAGGCTCCACCATGGTATCCTCCCTCCGCCGTAACCACCAGACAGTAGAGTATGTCAAACTGACAAAGTGAATCAAGAAGTCGATCGGATGAGTCATAACCGCCGTCTGCCGAGGTATCAACAGATGGCAGATCAGGCCGCATAGCGGCATGCTCTATAGCGAGTAGCCGCGCCGACGGAATCATCAAGCTACCCCTAGAGTCATCCGGAAACAATTCTGCCCTAGTGGCCTCAACTTGCCCTTCACGAATCCATGAAGAATAGACATACTGATATATGTCATCGACATGATCTGGATATGGGCGGAGCACAAGATCATGAATGACCCCCCACGCTTTATAGCGTACAGCGGCCGCGCCGATCACATATAAACGCGTTACTATTGCAAGTTTCTGAGTGACATCACTATGGCCAAGTTTAACGTAGGCAGTAAACAGCGCGCTCACAGCTTGCTTGACAGCATCGGGAATCCCGAGCGCCAGCGCTTGAACAGCGATGATCGTTAGCTTGTCTAGCGCTTGACAGAACGCGTCGGTGTTGACATCGGTTGCCATCACACTCGTCAAGAACTGCTTGATTCGCAGATCGCTACCTGTTTCAAGGTTGGCTATCATAGCCTCAACGAAGGCTTCGTCCGCCATGTCGACTGTAAGTGGGATCGAGATCTTCCCGGACCCTCCGCGAAGTACTTTTGACAGCTCAGCTATCAACGAATTGATATCGGCGCGTGCTTCTTCGCGAATACGCTGATCACGCCCCCGGAGCAACATATCCCAGTGTGACCACCGCAACGATACATTCTGCGCCCCTTCTCGCAGCCATACTTCACCTGGGCGGTAGCAGACGACATCTTTTCCCTTGTCGTTTTTATACTGCCCAAGTTTATTCATTGGGACAGGTAGACCGCTCCCTTCATGATGAGTATATATGAGCACCACCTCCTTCTCCTCTACCTCATGGAGCTGCGATATTATCTGGATTTGCCCCTCGGTATAATTTCTAATGAGATCATTCAAGCGAGCTCCGTCAAACCGCTTGCGATCAAACGTTCCGATCGGCGCCACAGGCTCACCCGAATCACTCACACCAATCAATAGATACCCACCTGGAGGGCAGTTCGACATAGCAACCACGTCTTTAACAAATTTAACCTTATCCTCTGATTTGCTTAGGTCAACATCCTCCTTAAAATCAAGATGCTCTTGCTCCGGCTCCCCGAGTAGCTCAATGAGCTTCTCCATGTCGGTGCGACCATCAACGGTAACTGCCATGATTTTCCTCCTTTTTAGACGAGTAATTGTTGGACTATCGGCATACTATATATCATCGCGACACAATCAACAAACACGCAGTAAGATGCACCCTGAGCGGCCGATGCGACTCTCAGATACAGCCAACTACAATTTGACTAGCGTCAACCTATCCCTCTCCTCACTCCACCCGTCCCATCACCCACACGTCTCGCCACCCGCCGTTTAGGCGGTAGCGCTGCTTCAGGGTTGCTTCGTGGGCAAAACCGAGAGCTTCGAACAGCCGTCGTGAGGCGGTGTCACCTTCGAGGATCCAGGCTTCCAAGCGGTGGAGGTCGAGGTGATCTATCGCCCAGTTGGTGATGAACCGAACACCGGCGCGGCCGTAGTCGTGGTGGCGGTCGGTTGGACGCCAAACACAGATACCGATCTGGGCGTGGCGGTTGCGCCAGTCGATGGCGTGGAGAGAGCATTCACCGACCAAGCGACCGATGGGTAAATCGGTGGAGTCGCTTGCCGCAGTATCAGGCCCTGCGTCCTCCGTCGCGATGACGAAGGTGTACTCGGTGGCTGGTTGCGGCCCGGCGGTAGCAGTAATCTTGCGCCGGAGCTCGGCGCTGCTGCGTGGGCGCCAGTACGGCGGGCCGAACTGGGCCAGCTCTTCCCAGTCGCTACAAGCAGCCAAGATGGCAGGAATGTGGGATTCAGCAAGGACGTGGAAGGTGGAAGCCATTCCAGCACTCTCCTTTCTGGGCTGCTTTCCTCCGGTGGCGATGGGGGTCTTCCCGCGCCTTCCTCTGGCGCTTCACCGGCTCTCAATGCTACGTATAAGTCTACTAATGACGTCCAGAGCTCGGCCCCAATCTTCACCCCCGCCCCACCACTCTCCCCAAAACCCTCACTAGTCGGCGCACGCTCTCGATGCTCAGGTCTAGGCCATGGGCGCCGTCGCCGATGTAGATCCATTCGTCGGGGTCATCTGGGTACTGGTAGCGGGTGATGGCGAGCTCTGTCGCGACGGCGTGGCGGGCGATGCTGTTTGGCGTTTCCCCTGGCGAGCGTTCGAGGGTGATGGCCCCGACTAGCCGCGTGTGGCCTTCGTGAAGCTGGTCGTCGGGGTCTTGGTCAGCGTGGTCACGGACGCACCACGATGGACATGATGGTGTTCTGGTGTGAGTGCTGGGACGGCTGCTGCTCGTGGCGGCGGGGTCGGCGGGAGCGGGATCCATGCTTGCCTCCTGGTCGGCTCAAACAGTCAGGAAAGCTCGGGTGATGGGACGAAGTCCAGCGCTGGCCCACACCCTGAGGGGTTGGTCACTCACCTCGAGGCGAAGTTTGTCCGCCTAGCCCCCGCACCAGCTCCCCGGCATCCACGTCGAGGCCGCTGGCGATCTTCAGGATGTTGTGGAGGCTGAGGTTGCGTTGCCCACGCTCGACCTGCCCGATGTAGGTCCAGTGCAGTCCTGCTCGTTCGGCCAAGCCTTCCTGGCTGAGCCCCTTCGCCTCCCGGGTAGCACGAACGCGGTCGCCAAAGGCCCCGGTCAAGGGTGACAGGGGCGGCTTCCGCGCAGGATTGGACACCTGCCAATCCCAGTCGCCCGAAGACGGAGTATCCAGAGACGATAAGTCCTGTGACGATGTATCCTATTAGGACGACCGACGGAAGGAGACCATCATGGGTGGCGACTGAGTAATCCGCTGTGACCGCGCAAGACGCGCCCTGAGCGCACAAGTCGCCCGCTATGCCGCTTGGCGGTGGCGGGCGTCCCTCTTGCTCTTCGACGCAGTGTGTTCGCCATCTTTGTGCACTGGGTTGGTGCGAGCGGTCGGTACGGAACGTTTCAACGCATCAGGGTGTGAGGCTTCGGCTTCGGCTTGTGGTGCAGCGATCGAGTCTTCATTCGCCAACGTCCAAGCAAACACCAAGCCCGCGCGCGGGAACAGCCAGCCGTCGTAGCGGTAGCGGAGCGCTGAAGCATCGGCTTCCTCGGACACTCTGCCCCCGTCACCGCGGGACGCAAAGTCCATGACTCGCATGGCAGCGACTACTGACGAGTCATACTTCATCTCAACCTCGAGCCCCTTCGTTGGCCGGTCAATGTCGATATGGACAAGTCGTCCGTCGCGTGGCGTCTTGGTCTTGAACGTGAACGACACCACCACTGCTTCACCCTGACGGACCCGTTCTTCACCAAGGTCCACCACATAGATCTGTGAGACATCATCTGTTTGCCGCTCGAAGGGCAGCTCCACGCCATCGACGGTGAATTGGGTCAGGCTGAACACTTCAGGATCGTTCACCTTGAACCCCGGAGAAGGTCGGCGGAACCACACACTCGTCTCCCCACGCTCGGCCACCATCTGGTCATACCGCTGCCGATCCGACACCACGGCAAACTTCCGGAACCGGTGCTTGGGCACCACGGTGTATTCCCAGCGGACCAGTAAGTCAAAGAACGGGTTAGGGGTGTAACCCCTAACCCTAGGTATACCTAGGGTCGCGTCGACCCGCGCGTCATACCAGCGTTCCTCGGCCGTGATCGCCTGGTGCTTGATGTCCCCATAGACTTCCCGCCCGAAGGCCGCATCGCCAAAGCGCATACCCAAGCTATTGACCGCCAGCTCATCCAGCAGCCGGGGCGTGGCAATACGCTCCAGATCGTCAGTGTTGAACCGAAACCCCTCGATAACCGCATCCCGCATCGCCGGCGCCTCATCGTGAATGATCTGGCGGAACTGGCGAGTGGTGGCAGCTTCTTGGTCTTTGCGGAAGGAATATTCAAAGAGCGTACCCAGAAGTCCAGCACCAAAGAGGGTGCCGCCTAGCTCGCCGAGCGGCAAGGCATGAAGCCACGACCAGTCGCCAAGATTGAGGCCAGAAAGCCAGCCATTCAGCATGATGAGGAGGATGCCAGCCAAGGTTAGGGCTGTCGCCAGAAAGGCCGCTTTGGTCTTGCGGAGACGAGCATGAAGCGATGGCTTAGCGAGATTTAAACATGGCATTGCTGGTTATGATTATATACCAGAATGAAGCGTCTGCATAGGCTTTATGCTATTGCTCAAGGTGGCTATTTCGCGGTAAAATAGATAGTAGAAAGGGGCGAATATATCTATGCAAGATGGTTTACAAGAAATAAAGGAACTTATTACACGCGAGGTAGGTTCGCTTAAGAGCGAGGTTACTTCTGTTTGCAAGCGACTTGATGCGCTTGAAGAGGGCCAGACCGGACTTCGCGAGGAGATCGAGGCAGTAAAGACTGATCTCAAAGCAGAGATCAGTAGTGTGAAGAGCGAGCTCAAAGCAGACATCGGTGCCGTCAAGCTCGAGCTGCGGGAAGAAAGCGGCAAAACGCACGAGCGGCTGGACAAGATGGACGAGCGGTTTGAAGACGTCGATGAACAGCTCGAGACGCTTACTACCTCAGTCAACGCGACGCAAGAAACGGTCCTGCGGACGCGTGATCATATGGATAATCGCTTCGAACGGGTGGAAGCGCGGATGGATCACGCCATCGCTGACCTGAAGGTAGCGCGCTCCGATATCAGCGCTCTTCGCCATGACCTCCAGATGGAAGAAGAAAGCCGGGGGCTTTCAGACGCAACCCTGTTCGTGGGCCAGCGGGAAACTAACCAAAACCTAGAGAAGCGAGTCGCCGCCCTCGAAGCCCAGTTCTCAGCGCTGCGGGAGCGAGCAGCGTAGCCAGGCAGGAGGTTTGGCCACGCCCTACGAATCTTACCCCGCCTGCCCTTCCAACCGCAGCGCCTCTTGCAACTGCTCCACTCGGATAGGTGCATAGCTCTGCCCCGGGATACGAGCGCCTTTGAACAGCTTCATGAACTGATGGACCGTCGCCTCATCCAGCAATGCAGTGTACGACTCCAGCAGACGGTTGATGACATCCGCAATCCGTTGGGTCGAGAGCTGTCGTATCGCTCCTGAGAGTAGTTCTACACGCTCACTATCCTCTGACTCAATACGGGTGCCCGAGAGCGCACGAATTTGCTCAGCAATACAGGCTGCGGCATTGAGGATAGCGAAGAGATGCTCTTCCGCTTCTGCCTGGCTCATCGAGGTGCCGGGCTCACCGGAGAGAGCATCAACCTGGTCGACGAAGACTGCACATGCAACATCCGTCGGCGTCAGCGGCAGGGCCGGAGCGTCTGTGGTTTCAGCTGTTTTGTCCTGGAGCGTGCCCTGCTTACGCCGCTTGCGCCGGAGCAGGTTGCGCACCCACGACTGCATAGCCGGCAGCATCCGCTCGTTCCACCAGCTGACAACGCGCGGAGTAACTTTGACGGCAGCAGCGCCAAGCGCAGCACCACCAACCAACAGGAGGAGACGCGACAGGTCGAACTCCGTATCGTCATCAGTGATGGATTGGATCGTCGCGTGAGCTACGAGAGCGTCGGTCTTGTCATCCGGACAAGACCCAAGGAATGGCTTCACAGCATCGCACTAGATGATATGCTGGTCTAGTGCAAGGTGAGATATGGAGCCCGGTAGTCCCTACGGGAAGAAGAGAGGCCCTGGTAGAGGAATTTCCCGGGTACTTGCGCGAAGCTGTCTTTCAGTGGATGTATGACGCTGTCAGAATGTATGACGAAATTAGCGAAGGTTGGGGTTCAATTCCAACAACTCTATTCGTTGATTTTCAGAATGCATGCAGAACGAATATGGGATTTCAAGCAAGAGAGTATCTCGACTGGAAAGAAAAAATTCTTCCACAGCTCCGAAAGATCGATGACAGAACTTTCACCAATCTTCTTGACTACTTGGCCAGTAGTACTCCTTTTGAACCTGGAACGGAGCACCCGCTCGAATATATTCTCAGTGAAGGTGGTTCGGCTTGGACAATAATGCGGTGGAATGATATTTATGCGCGCTTAACTAGACGGGTTCCTGAAGGCGTAACTGAAGCGTTCCATGATGTCTTGAACGCAACAGATGCAGCTTCCCGCAAGCTTCAAGAAGCGTGGCTGGACGCTTATGGCCCTGACCCGCGTGCTTCGGTAGCTTATAGCAATGCGGTTGTTGCCGTTGAGACCGCCGCGCTGACGGTTATCCCGGTAAACAAGCAAGATGCCACTCTTGCGAATCTCTTCTCGATCCTTGAAGCGGAGAAGCCCAAGTGGCAACTTGTGCTCCGCGATAGCGATAAAGCCCCCGGCGCAAAGAGCTTGGCAGCAATGCTGAGGACTCTTTGGCGAGGTCATCAAAGTAGACACGGACGCCCAGATTACACCGATGCAACATTGGAAGAAGCTCGCGCCGCCGTGGTTCTCGCAGCTACTCTTGTGCAATGGTTTACTTCTGGCGTGATTAAGCCAGCTTAGAGACAGGATCGAAGTAGCTTGCCTGGTATAAATTGGGACGTAGTCATAAAGATATTAACGGCGTTAATAACGTTGCTTACTGCAATTATTGGCTATTTTAAGGGAAAAGAAGCGCCACATGATCTAATCAAGAAAGAGGCTGAAATTATTCATCTACTGCCCGAATCATCTGCCGGTCGAAAGAAACTTGAAGAATTGCTGGTTAAGCATATTGAAGCCCTCGAGGTGAAAGATGGATATAAACGCAATCTTCCCGCATTCATTATATCATTTATTTTGACACCCTTGATGACTGTCTTCACAGTACGTCTTATATCCCTAGGAGGCTGGTGGCAGCTTCTTGCAGCTGTGACTGGGTTTTGTGCTTTGGCCTTCCTATATGGGATATTTGATTCTATCCAGCTCGCCCCGCGAAACGAAAATGGAACGCGAAAGAAATGAGAATGCTTATTCACGGCTATCTTCGAGCATGGTCTGCTTGGGGGCGCTGGACTGACTCCCGCCCGCGATGTCTCAAACATCACTATCTTGTTATTCAGCTAGCCGTACTATATGATTCCTCGCGTGGATCACAGTTTCCTCCTTGGGTTGATCGGCACCATCCTCGGTGTCGTCTCTCTTACGTGGCAGGTAGCTGCTTGGAAAATGTCTGGGGCCAGGCTAAGCGTTTGTTTCGTTCTGGGCATGCCGATCAGAAGTCGCGAGTCTGGCTCAATTGATGAACATCTTGGCATCAAAGTAACAAACCGTGGCCGTATATCTACGCGCATTTCCGGTGTCTCGTGCCGACTTCCTAACGGCAAACAGCTCGTACTCATTGCAGATGTATTTGATCAAATTCACTTCCCACGTGAGATTCATCCGGGCGAAAGCATCACGGCCTACTTTGAAGTAGGCGCCATAGAGCGTACACTCGCTGAGAACGGACTGCCAGAAACAACACGCCTCAGGCCACAAGCCTCAAGTGGTCATGGTGATGTCCACGGTCGGAGTATTGTGCTCGCGTAGAGGATATAAAAGTTATTTTCGAATGCCACTGATGAAGCGGTGTTAAAGTTCTGCCGTAGAAGTACTGCCCAACCAGGGCGCGCAATCGCGGGTTGAGCAATACGGCTCCTCATTCTAGAGAATATGAGGCTTATTTATAGCCCTTACTTGCCCCTCCTCAGTGCACGCTGAATAGGGGGTTTTCTCGACCAGCGTGGCGTCTGTGAATAAGCCTCGATCTCCGCGGCAGAGTTTACTCAGAGTCTGACAATTCCGGACAGATTTGAAAATACAGCACCCTTTAAACAAATTCCTTGTGAATATACGACAATCATGCGAATAGTTTCTGTGCTGTTTTATATAGAACAGCTGTAAGTTCGCTTACTTCTTTAGGAGTAAGGCCAGTGAGGACTGAAAGAGACTCGCTAGGGTTATTTTCTTCGTCTACACTGCACGTAGTATTGAGTGATATGGCTCCAATTTGCAGCTGATCCAAGGGCGCATCTCCTAGAGCCTTGTAGGATTCAGAGGCAGTTGCCACGAGGGGAACAGCAAATGCCCCTCTCCAGCTCATGCGGTCGCGGGTGTCATGCGGTATATCAAGCGTAGATAACTTTCCCGTAAATGCCGCTCTAGCGGCGGCAATACGTGAAAACGGCTCCACCTCATCTACACGAAAGGCAGACCACGATTCCCAGTGAACATAAGCTGAAGTTGTTACCAACCGTAGCCCCTGGGTGCCTTCTGGGCGTGTGACTAAATCGTTTAGCCAGATAAATACCGCGAATTGTTCAGATGCGGCAATCGTCCCCTTAGGCCTTCTAGTTCTATATTTCTTCAATAATTTGATTGGGCCGTAACGCCCGATGGCGAGTTTATGAAGCTTCCAGCCTACGTCCATTGCTGATTTGCTATTCAGATTTCCTGTTCTAGTGTTTGCTCCTATAGAATGGTAGGCTGCCTTGAGAGTTCTTTCGTAGCGTCGGTCATACCATAACTTTCCTGGAAGCCTACTATGGTAGTGTTTTGGCTCAGTGACTGCAAGGGCCAGTTCTGACACAACCTGCGATACTTGGGCATAGGTTCTCGTTTGCACTACTCTAATATCAAGGCTATCCCGTATATATTTGGCACGCAGAGATGCAAATTCTATACAATCCATTTCGGTTAGGTCTTGATGCTTCAATTGAGGTGTATAGATGGCGAACCTGTATCCCCGCGAAGGCTTTGCCTGATACGCTGGAGATACAATATTTAAATCATTTAGGCTGATACCGACAAATACTACAAGGGAGTCCTGAAGGAGGTCCCTCAGTTTTTGGCGAATTTCTGTACCATATTCCAGAAATCCACTCTCCGTGAGGATTAGCGGGTCTAACGAGGGTTGAGACTTCTCTGGGTCTACATTTCTAGGAAGCATTCCATGGAGATGCATTACGCTTTTTCTTAGCTCACTATCGCTTAGATCAGCCCAATCGTCCCACCCCTGAAAAGCGTATGAGACAACTTTTGGGGGATTGGCGTAATCCAGTATGGCCTCTTCCAATACCCAATCGAAATTGGTAGTTACTAGATATGACCTTCCGGGGTAAGAAAGAGTCAGTCGAGCAATCGCTCGAGCAAGAAGCCCTGGAGTGACTACTGCTTGAAGTGAAAGCCCACTTAGCACCAATCTCTCAAGCGTAGTGTGATATTCTTTTTCCCGCGCTTGGGATAGTATAAGCCCAGCGGTTCTTTCTAGTGAATCACGATTTAGCGCTGAAAATCTTGCGAATTGCTCATCGGTCATGCATGCTCTACCCATTCGATTGAGTAGTTCACTCCAAGAAGGAAGTCCTGCATCCATAGATACGCCCGCTCCGGCGACAACCACCAACGATCTGCTATTAGACTGTAGAAGTTCAACCAGCTCCGCAAACGTTGATTGTGTTGCAAATGAGGAAGGTTGATTGTGAAATAGGAAGTTCGCATCCAAAACGCCCATGACTCACTGTCCTTGGTTTTGATTACTTAGCTGCGGCGACGAGTCTTCGGTTTTTTGCGATTAGATTTTCTAGGGTTAATATAGATCACATCTACTCTTGCTCGCCCCTCAATAGCCGTAAAGCCTGGTCCTTCAAATCTACCGGCTGCTCTCAGAACTGGAGTGGTATCTTCCGGCGTCTTTTCTGTGGCTGGCTCATATACAGCGTATCCTAGTCCGCTTTCAACTGCTTCTTCTTCCAACATTCTCTGATCCCCTTTTGTAGCTATTTCTCCAAGCTCCCTATCGCGCGTTGTCTTCTCGTGAAGCATCTCTTCCAGAGTTGCGTCTGCGCTTGTCTCGTCCTCTGACTGCTGAGCTGTCAGCGACTCTTGTGTTGGTGATTGGGGTGATGAACGCCATTGTTCCTTCATACTGCTTTTTAATATAGCACAGGCGTTCGATAATTGGTAGACGTGGGCTCAGCCGCTGAGCGGTGTGGCGTTGCGCCATCCGCGTCATTGTCCACGTCGCCGTGACCATGAGGGTATGAGGGCTCCTCGTGCATCTCTCTGGGACGAGTCCGGCCCGCTGTCGCTCCAGGGCTCGCGCCGGGCTTTCCGGCGGTGAGAGATGAGTCGAAGCTAGCAACGAGGAGGTTCGACAACAATGGGGGATGGTTACTTAACTTTCGGCTAATTGGCTCCTAGGGCTTGTTTCTCGGGCTGGCGTGCTGCATCTTGGGCAATCGTCCGCTACCTATGTATTAACTTCCGTTAATCTTCGCCCACCCGCTTCTGCCACAGCTCCCGGTGATCCAGCCGGTGTTGTGGGGTGGTGCCGAGGCAGTACCAGTCGGCGATGCGGTGCCAGTCTTGGTCGATGAGGCCCATGTAGTCGGTGGCAGCGTGGATGGTTTGTCCAGTGGGGTGAGCTGCCAGGTGTTCGGGAGTGGGTGGCTCGGTAAGGGGGTGATCTGGATCCTAGAGTTCCCGGGCCAGGGTGCGGTCTGGTGCGGGGAGTTGGTCAGTCGGGACGAGCCAAGTCGTGGCTGCCCGCATGAGGTTGACTCATCCGCGAAGGAGGTGTTCGCCGTTGGCGAGGCGGTGGATGGTGTCGAGGAAATAGTTGGTTTCGTGCCAGCGGGTGTCGACGAGGTGGCGACGGAGCCAAGTGTTGTCCTCTTCGATAAGGGGGCTGAGCCAGCCGATGCGGTAGACCGCGTCGGCGATGTGTTGTTCGGTTTCAGCGTCGGAGGGCTGGGAGCTCTTCACCACTCCCACGCCACCCCATAGTACAGCCCGCCGTAGGCGTCGTGGAAGTCTGCGGTGATGGTGTTGTGGCTTGTCAGAGTGAGAATACGGGTGTGGGGGTCGTCTGGGGTGCCGGGGCGTTCTAGGGCGGTGAGGCCGTGGAAGGCCCAGGCGTGGTGGGGTTGGGGTCCAAGGAACGTGACATCAAAGCGGACGAAGCGGGTGGGCTCGTGGAACGCCAGGCTTTCTTCGGTCAGCCAGTAGGGCTCCTGGGGATCGGGGTTGCAGATATGGAAGGCTAGGTCGTAGGTGTGGCCGCGACGCATCGGGGTGTGGTGCCAGAACTGGTGTTGCCAGCCTTCAGAGAGTTGGTGGCTGCGGACCTGCCAGTGAGGACCGAGAGGGATGGGAGGTTCGGGGTAGCTCATCACCATGGTGACGTAGGCCACGTCATCGAATAGGGCGAACAGGCGGTAGCGCTGGATGGACTCGAGGTGGCGGCGGTCACGGACGAAGGTGGAGACGTGGACGGCGTGCTGGACAAAGCCGTTGTGGTGTTCGGGGATACGAATCCCGGCTGGGGATTTCGGGTACCAGCCGGTGAGGAGTTGCCGGAGAAGGCGCTCGATGGCGGCGCTGTCGCGGTCAGCAACCGCTTCCCGACCGATCCCTAGTCGGTGCCCTGCTGCGCTGCGCCGTGCCGCCAAGGTGGTGTTGGTGGTTGACGGGTCGAGATTGAAGACCTCCAGCAGCAGTGTGGCGTCTTCGTCGTGGAGGGAGCAGATGGCAGAGACCAGGCGTTCCTTCAGAACTGACTGGGGCTCGTGGGCGCCGTTTGTGCCGCCGCCGAGGATACTCACCAAGGCTGGGCGGGAGGCCAGGCGTTGTGGTGTGTAGCCGTTGCCCTTACGTAGGTACAGCAGATCTGCTCGGACATCTTCTGGTTGGAAGCGTGGCATGGCCGGTGTCGTCACTTCCTTCCTAACTTGAACGGACGCCTGTTTGCGTCTGAGGGACCTTCCCCGACGTCACGCTGAGGCATCCTTCAAGGCCTCTTTGTGCCCTGTGACTCCAATTCTGCCCCGGTTTGGCTCCAACTCTGCTCGCGGGTCTCGTATCCGGAGCTGGCGGCTCCTAGCGTCGAAGACATCCCCCCCGAGGGCTGCTTCCAAAGTGAACGTTTTCTACAGACGGAAAGCGGGCGACCCGAGGGGCAAGTGGAAGGAGTGTTTCATGTCGGATCTGATCCCTGCGTCTGGGTTTGGTGCTGGATCGGCTCGGGCGGCTGGGTCTGGGTTGGTGTCGTCGGTGACCGGGTCGGGTGGACGGCCGCGGGGGTTGGCTCGGGCGGTACAGCGTGAGTTGGAGTGGACGGCTGGTCGAGGTGATGTCGTCAGGGCGGTTGATTCGGCTCGGGCGGAGCTGACGAATCAGGCGATGGGCAATGTCGGCAATCTGGTGATGACTGGCCAGGCGTTGGTGCAGGTTGCGCCGGAGAGCGCGCCGTACTTGGAGGCGTTGTTGGGTGCGTATGCCACTGGTGCGGCGCAGGCTATTGCGAGGTTCCAGTGACCGGCCTGGCAGTCCTCGGGGTGGTTGGTGTGGCGGTCCTCGGGCTGGTGGGTTTGGGAGTGGTGGTGTGGGGGTTGGTGGAGGTTCGGCGGGATGAGCGGCGGCTGGCCAAGGAACGGGCTCGGGCGGAGCGGTTGCGTATTGAGCGGGAGGCTCAGGCGGTGGCTGGACGGCTCAGGCAGCAGGCTTTCCGGGTTCAGGGGGAGATGATGCGGCGGGTGGTTGAGGAGTTGCAGCGCCGGTCGTGATGGCTGAGAGCGTGGCATCTGGCTGCTTGCGGGGGTGTGGTTAGTGGCTGGGTGTTGCGTTTTCTACAATAGCGGTTTTTGTGTCCCTTAATTGCTGAATATGCCCTGCTGTTTCTGTGGTGGGGCTGGGTGGTTGGGGTGTCCGATCGGTGGGAATTGTGTCCGAGTGGATGGTTGTTTTCTCGGGTTGAGTGAGTCGTAATACAGGTAGCGCCCCGGGCGGATGCCGTCTTCCGGAGGTGCCGGGTTGAGACGAGGTATATCCGGGGCGCTTATATCAACCAATTGTAATGAAGAAGGAGGAGGTTGTATGCAGTATGCAGGTTGTGGCAAGCAGTTCCGGACGGTGTTGGCGGATCCGCCGTGGCCGGGTCAGTCGAGTGGGACGCACTATCCGGTGATGAGCCTGGAGCAGATCAGGCGGTTGCCGGTGGCGCGTTTGGTGGGAGCGGATGCGCATTTGTGGTTGTGGACGACGAATGGCCTGCTCCGGGAGGCTTATGGGGTGGCGGAGGCGTGGGGGTTCACGGTGCGCTCGCCGCTGACATGGGTCAAGTTCCGGCTGGGGTTGGGTGGGCGGTATTCCTTGCGTAATGCTACGGAGCAGTTGTTGTTTTGTACGCGTGGTCGAGAGCCGGTGAATTTCCGGTCGCAGCCGACGTGGTTCACCGCGCCGGTGCGGGAGCATTCCCGTAAACCAGCTGAGCAGTTTGCGGTTATCGAGCGGGTGTCGCGGGGGCCGTTTCTGGAGTTGTTTGCGCGTCGGCGTCCGGAATCACGGGCGGATTGGTCGGTGTGGGGTAACCAGGTTGATGCTGACATCGTCATTCCGGGGTATCCGGTGCCTAGTGATACCGGCCGCAATCAGGACGAAATGAAACAGCTTGGAGAGGTACAGCGATGAAACGGCTACGAGGAGGAAGAGATGTCTGGTGGTGGGATGAACAACCGATCTACGAGGCTACTCGTCGGCGCGCTATCGCTGCTGGTAAGCGCCGTATGCGTCGAGATGACGCTGTGCATTCTGGGCAGGATCTGGCTGCCCGTGATGCTGGTTGCCGGCGGCATCGGGCTCGTCGTCGCCGTGGTGTGGGGGCTGATGTGGTGGTGGCGGAACCGGTTCTGGTGGTGAAACGACGAGGAGGCAGGCATGGCACGGCGTGGACGTAAACGAGAGGTCGGCCGCGGTACGTCCCGGTCATCGCAGGTGCGGGTGGTGCCGTTGTGGCAGACCCCGATCTCGCGGCGTGAACTGGCCAAAGCCTTGGCGATGTACCTGCTGTGGCGGATCGAACAAACCCCAGAGGCAACCACCGAGGCCGACGACCCTGCTGAGTCTGATCAGACTGGCGGAGCCAGTTCCCCTGCCCCGGATGATGGAGGCGCGGGATGAGTAGCAAGCGGCGATGGTGCTGGCGTGAGTTGTACTGGCCGCGGCCACTGAAATGGACGATGGTGCAGCAGCTGATGCATCTGCTGGTGGCTGATCCTGGTCTGGGGCCGCTGGTCATTGAAACCCGGGCGACGAACGAGACGATCCGCTTTCAGATCGCAGCCGATGTCAGGTGTGTCCGCGTGGTGGAGTCGCTGCTGGGTGAGCTGGTTCCCGGTATGCAGACGGTGACGGCCGGGGTGCGGCGGGCGGTGACCCGGGCGGCACGCCTCAAGGTGACGCATCCGTTGCTGGCGCTGGATACCAGCCGGATTGAAGCGGTGACTCGGGCGCTGCTGGCTGGTTTGTCGGGGCTCCGAACCGGTGAGCAGCTGGTGTTGCAGCTGTTCATCGGTGGGCGGGTCGCGCCGATGCTGTCGCGGCGTCCGCCCCTTGAGGCGCGGCAGTCGTGGTGGAGTCTGCTCAACCACGGAGCCCGAACTGCCAGTGGTGATGAACTCGCCCGGGTACGCGAACGCCGCCGGCAGCACGGCGCGCTGGTGAGTGTGCGGCTCGGCGCCGAAGCAGCCACACCCCAAAAGGCCCGGGCACTGATCCAGCGGCTGTTCGGGGCGCTGTGCACCATTGAGGCGGCCGGCGTGCGGTTGCGGTTGTGGCCTGAGGATCCCGCCAAACTCCACCAGGTACGGCGGCCGTGGTGCTACGGATTGCAGCTGAGCAGCACCGAGATCGCCTCCCTCACCGGCTGGCCGGTTGGTGAGGGAGACCTGCCTGGCCTGCCGCCGGTATCTCCTCGGCAGATCGCGCCACCGAACTGGCTGGCCGGCATGCACCAACGACTGGCGGGGCGGGTATTCGCTCACTCCAGCACACCCGGCAGACCGGTCGCGTTGGGGATTCCTCCGCGGGATGCACTGCTCCACACGGTCTTGCTCGGCCCGACTGGGGCTGGTAAATCGACGGCGCTGGAGCATCTGGCGTTGGCTGACATCACGGCCGGCCGCGGCGTGGTGGTCATTGACCCCAAAAGCGACCTGGTCACCGATCTGCTGGAGCGGATCCCGGCTGAGCGTGTGGATGACGTCGTGGTGCTGGATCCCACCGACCCCAGCCCGGTTGGCTTGAATCCGCTGGCAGCCGCTACAAGGCAGCCGGAGCTGACCGTTGATGCGCTCCTGGCAACCTGCAAAGCCGTGTTCGCCGACTCGTGGGGTATCCGCACCGAGGAAATCCTGACCGCCGCACTGCTGACCCTCGCCAAGGTAGGTGGCCCGGCGGCCACCCTGGTAATGATCCCCAGCCTTCTGACCAACCCCGCCTTCCGGCGCGTGGTTACCCGCAAGCTTCACGACCCGCTCGGCGCATCAGCGTTCTGGGCGAAATTCGACGCCAAAAGCCCAGAGCAGCAAGCCACGGAGATAGCGCCAGTCCTCAACAAACTCCAGCAATTCGTCATCCGCCCGCAGATGCGCGCCGTGCTCGGACAAACCCAGCCACGCTTCCAACTCCGAGACGTATTCACCAACCGCACCATCCTGCTGGTCAGCCTCAACAAAGGGGTAATCGGCAGCGAGGCCGCCCGGCTCCTCGGCTCGCTGCTTATCGGGCAGCTCTGGCCACTCATCTTGTCCCGCGCCGCGCTGCCGTCAGAACGCCGCCACTTGGTCAGCATCTACGTCGACGAAGTCCACGACTTCCTCCACGGCATCCCCGGCGACCTGGCAGACGCTCTGGCACAATCCCGCTCGCTCGGCGTGGCCTGGCACCTGGCGCACCAGTACCGCAGCCAACTCACCCCCGCAATGCGCGCGGCCATCGACGCCAACGCCCGCAACAAAATCTGTTTCGGCCTGGCTGCCCCTGACGCCCGTGACATGGCCGCCATGACATCCAGCCTTGAACCACTCGACTTCATCCGCCTGCCGCGCTACGCCACCTACTCGACCGCCTGGGTCGACGGCCAAGAAACCGGCTGGATCTCCGGCATCACCCTGCCACCACACCCGAGCCAACGCCCCGCCATCGAAGCACGCGCCGCCAGCCGCCACCGCTACGGCATCCCCGCTGAGGAAACCGAAACCGCGCTAACCCAACTCACCAGCCAACCCAATCCCACAACACCAGCTACCGAAACGACACCGCTGCCGGCACCAACGGCGTCACCTGGTGAATTCGGCCGTCGCCTAGCCCCAACTAAACGCCGCCAGAAGTGACCAATCGCCTGACCAGTCGCGTCACTGAACCAACCAGCCTTCACCCCGCCAACCGGCCCTCAACCACCAGTTACGGGACACGACTGTCTACCCCTTAAACGAGACAGTCACACACCCGCACCGGCACCGGCTAGCGGCTCCGGAGCCGGGCTTCTCGCTAACCACATTGTGAAAGGAGGACTCTCCATGATTCGTATCTCCGAGCACCAACTTCACCACCTCATGGCACGTCTCAGCGAGCGCGCCATGACCGTCCTACGATTCCTCGCCCAGCAACGCTTCGCCACCACCAGCCACCTCGCCCGACTGCTCAGACCCCACCACGCCAGCCCCGCCTCAGCCCTACGCCAAACCAGCCGCCTGACAAAACACCTGGCCACGCTTCACCTCATCCGCGCCCTCACCAGACGCATCGGCGGCATGCGCGCCGGCTCCGCCGCCGCCATCTGGCACCTGACCGAACCCGGCCACCGCCTCATCACCCGCCACGACGCCGACACCGGCACCCCAACCCGACGACGCTGGCACGAACCATCCCTCGGCTTCCTCACCCACACCCTCGCCATCACCGAAACACGCATCACCATCGAAGAAACCGCCCGCCACAGCCCAATCACCATCCGCCACATCGAGCCAGAACCCACCTGCTGGCGCAGCCACCTCGGCCCCTACGGCCAACCCGAATGGGTCAAACCCGACCTCAGCCTCATCACCGAAACCGACGGCTACCAAGACCACTGGTGGTGTGAAATCGACCTCGCCACCGAAAACCCCGCCCGCATTACCACCAAAGCCCGCGCCTACCACCGCCACTACCAAGCCGGCACCGAACAAGCCACCCGCGGCATCTTCCCCCGCGTGCTCTGGATCACCCCACACCCCACCCGAAAACAACAACTCCACCGCATCCTGACCGGCGACACCACACTACCGACCGGCATGCACAGCGCTATCACGCTAGAGGAGATAGCGGAGGTGCTGAACAACTAACCAGAAAGGAGAAGACACCATGAACCACCAACCACTACACACCCAAACCGGCAATCACCAGCCAGACAACACACCCGAAACCACACCACACAACTACCCAGCAGGCGCCATCACCGCCTGGCGCCAACTCACCGGAGAACCACCAAACCAACCCCTCGACCCAGACTGGCACCACAACTTCACCAACTGCTACCACGGCAGCTGGCCAAACCGCAGCGCCTACATCGAAACCCTCGTCGAAGACATCTTCAGCCAACAACTCGAAACCATCACCAACACCATCGGCATCCCAACCGACTACATCCGCTGGAACTACCCAGCCATCTGGGAAGACGCCACCCGCTGCTTCGACATCATCGAAAACGAAGATGGAGTGCATGTGTTTGAAATGTAGAAAAAGCACTTCACGAGTAAACTCCCCGCGAGGTGTGCTGAAGGAGACTTATTCATAGACGGCATGTCGACCAGTAAAATCCCTAGTCAGAGCGCATTTGAGGATAGCTGTGAATAAGCCTCAAGACAGAAAAGAGTCGAGATATGGAACAACAAAAACTGGCTCGGGGGAAGGGGTCGAACCTTCAATCTCTTGGGTCAAAGCCAAGTGGCTTTACCAATTTGCCTACCCCCGATTGGCTGCTTCGTTTGGATTCGAACCAAAATTGCCTGCTCCAGAAACAGGAGTCCTACCATTAGACGACAAAGCAGAACGTCTTTATGGTATCACACTGCAAGCCGAATTAATAGGTGCGATCGCCCGGTTTCCATGTATCTTCCCATGAGCCTTCATTGCGCAAAGTTGGATAGCGATCAACCAGTTTCTTAATCTGATTCTGGCAATTCTCTATAGTTTTGAGCTGATTTTGTTTCTGATATGCTTCTGGATACCTCCCATACTTTTCAATAGATCCTCTGATTTGCTTCCGATGGCCAGCGATCTGGGCTCGAGCTTTAGAGAGATTTTCCGCCATAATAGATCCTTCATGATTTCCCTGAAGTGCTTCAACTTTCATCTATGTGTGATCTTCATAAACCTCCATTAGATACAAGGGTCGACATTTAGCAAGTTAGTCCTCTACCTTGATGGATCCAGCTTAAAGTGTGTCGCCCAAGTGAAACTTGGGTGCCACGATACACGGCATCCGACTCAATGTCCAACCTAGTAACAAGAGCCTATGTCATGAACAAGACCAGCTATATCAGTTGTGCAGGCTGGGCAAACAGCTGGAAGCAGACTGACACTGCTCCGACAAGGCCTTATAGTGCTAAGGCCCACTACCCTCCATTTCTCCTTCGCATCCTCACCCCGCGCCGCAGCAGGCAACCCCGGACAGCACCGACGCCGGTGCTGAAATGCTTGGCGATGGTCAAGAGGGACTTACCCGAGGCGTACATCACTTCAGCCTCGTCGCCTTGCGGCTCATTGAGACCGCGCTCCCGTTGGGGAACGCCAGCCTGCTTGCGAAGGCGGATGACCGTGTTCTTTGTGATGTTAAAGCGGGCGCAGATGTCCGGTACGGGGACGCCAGCCGCGTAGAGATCAGCGACGTTGGCTCGCTGGGCCGAGGTGAGCGAAGTGAACTTGACCCTATGAGGCAGACGCGACAGGGCTGTTCCCCGATCGTGAGTGGTAAGGTCGTGCGGCAAGCTCGCGACCAGGTCAAGGAGCGGCTGCCATTGTTTCGAGAGGGTGTCGGTGAGGGCCACCACAAGCGACTTACACGAAACATCACCCAAGTGAATGTGGGTGCCGCCCTCCGGGAGCTCCTCCTGGAGGGCGTTTTGGTTGCCGGGGAGTCGGGAGGTAACGCTGAGGTGGGTGGCTGTTGCGAAGGTAGCCGTTGGGTACAGCGAGGTCGATGGTGTTTGTGGTTTTGGTCGTGCTGGTGTGGTTGGGGATGGGGTGGCGGTGGCGCCGACGACTGGGAGTCCCTCCAGCTGAATAGGCAGCCCAGAGGGCGGTCGCGGGCCCTAGGCGCTATACCTTGTCGGCCATACGGTTGGTAACGTTGCCTCACCACGGGAAGAGAGAAGCAGATGTCGCCCTTCGCGCCTGCGCGCCCCATAGGGTGCCGTGCGTCAGGCAAACAGCCCATAACTTTCGAGTCCCTGCCGGAATGCACCGCAGAAATAAGTGCTCTGACGCGGAACGAACTCGACCCCTGCCTGACACCTGCGGCCGGTGAAGGAGGGCAACGGCAACGCGGTCAACTGACCACTGGAGCGCGTCCGCCCATATAGGAGGGGCGGGTGTGTTGTTTTTCCGAGGTTCAAGTGCGGTCTTGGTGTGACGACTTCGGGATCCCGTGTGTCACACCCTTGTCTCAGCCGCTAAAATGACGCGCAGCATCGGCACGGTAGCCGATCTTGATGGAGAGGCCGACAATGGGGTTCGAGGAAGCGATCAGCGCAATCGCCAAGAAGGTTGAAGATTTCAGTGCGACGCTGGAAACGGAAGAGGCGACGAAGACCGCAGTCATCATGCCATTCATCGCGCAAGTTCTCGGATACGATGTTTTTGACCCTTCGGAGGTCATCCCGGAGTTCACCGCTGACGTGGGAACTAAGAAGGGTGAGAAGATCGATTACGCGATTCAGCGCGATGGACAGGTTCAGATGCTCATCGAGTGCAAAAAAATCGGCACCCCGCTCGACATCAACCACGCTTCGCAGCTGTTCCGCTACTTCCACGTGTCGAACGCACGTATCGGTGTGCTAACGAACGGGCAGCTCTGGTGCTTCTTCACCGACCTGGACCGTCCGAACCGCATGGACGAGCGGCCCTTCCTGCAACTTGACTTGGCGGATGTGGATCCGCACACGCTGCCCGAGCTGAAGAAACTCACCAAACCCGCCTTCGATCTCGATTCCGTCCTGAGCGCCGCCGAGGAGCTCAAGTACGTCTCGAGTTTGAAGCGCGAGATCGGGAGGCTGTTCAAGGAGCCGAGCGAGGACTTCGAGCGACTGCTGATCTCACACGTCTACGAACGCTCCGCTACCGTCAAGGTGAAAGAGTTCTTCCGGCCCCTCATCGCGAAAGCGTGCGCCCAGTGGCTCGGGGATCAGGTCAACGAACGCTTGAAGAACGCGCTTCAAGGGCAAGCCCCCGTGATCCCCGCTGCGGCCCCGGTGGAGGAACCGGAAGACTCCGGGGCGCAGGAGCAACATCCTGATGGTGTCGAGACCACCTTGGAGGAGTTGGAGGGCTACAACATCGTCCGGGCCATTGCCGTGGCCGAGATCGAGCCCGAGAGAATCGTCATGCGAGACACGAAGTCCTACTGCGGTGTTCTCGTTGACGACAACAACCGTAAACCTCTTTGCCGTCTGTGGTTCAATGCTGCCTCGGTGAAATACCTTGGCCTGTTTGACAAAGACAAGAAAGAGGCCAGGCATCCTATCGACAAGCCGACGGATATCTACAAATTTGCTGACCAGATCCGAGAAGCGGCAAAACGTTTCCGCTGATCATCTCGTAAACATCTTCCTTGGCTGGCATACTTTCCGTATGGCGTAAGCTCCGTGGGGGCATGGCCGGATAGTCAGCTGAGTAAATTTACGGGAGAGACGGTCGACGAGTCTCGGCTCGTCTTCGACGCCGTTGCCCGAGGCCGTGCTGCTCCTAGGAAAAGCGGCCAGTCTTGGGTGAGGTCCTATGCGGCCTAGACTCCTGCGAGGTTTGTTCACGGGCGAGGTGTCGATCAGCAAAGAGGCTTATTCATAGGGGCGCTTTGACTTTCCCTAACTAATGCTTTGCCCCAAGGAAGTGGGGACGGCTTGTTCGATCTGAGACAATTCAAACTGTCTCGTCGCAAAGAATCTCAAAAGAAAGACAAGCCGCTGCCGTGGACATTACCATACGCCTTGACCGTGACTGGGCCCGATTAACTTGTGCGACCAGACCGAAAGACTTCGCCACCTCACTGATCGTGCAGGGGTTTCTCGGCGACCCCCGACACGACCTGTTGTTTGAATTCTTCACTGTATTTTGATGCTGATATAATACAGAGTTATGCCTCACAAGTTCGATTAAATCTGTTTTTGTCGCTGCCCACGAAACACGTAGCACTCCACTCGCTATGCTCATCAGCGCCATCGTCGAGCCATCGCAACCGCCCACGGCAACCAAACCACCGCCACCAAAGCCCACGCCGGCTTCCTCGTCGCCCTCGGCGCAGCCACCCTAGCCGGCGCCAGCATCAACTGGCTCATCAATCTTGGCGACCAGCTCTAGACACCACCAGGGTTACTCCGCTGAACGCTGTCAGCACACTGCGCGGCAGAAGAGGACGTGGTTCAGGCGAGGGTCTGGTGGATCATGCTGGAGGTGCTGTCGTGCTCGACGACGGCCATGGCTCCGTTGACCAGGGGCATGTAGGGTGCCCAGTGGCCGCAGTCGACACCGCCGATGATCGGGACGCCGAGCGGTGTGAGGGCGTCGAGGACTGCGTCTTTCTGGGTGAGGCCCGGGATGTTGGGTGCGTAGGTGCGGCCGACGAGGATGGCATTGGCTTGGTCGAAGAAGCCGTTGAGACGCATCCCGTGGAGGCTGCGGGCGATGCAGCCAGCGTTTTCACTGGCGGCCTCGACATAGACGAGGAGGCCCTCGCCATCGGTGGCGAGGCTCGTGGTGTCGAGGTAGGAGGTTCCGGCGAGGTGGGCGATGGTGTCGATGCAACCGCCGATGAGACGGCCTTTCACGGCGAGGTCCTGGTCGGGCTGGTCCCAGCGTTCCCAGCGGGATGGGGTTTCCAGTTCGTAGGTGTCCACCTCGGGGTGTTCGACGTAGTCGACGAAGCTCTGGCGATGGGCGTTGGGTGAGATCTGGGTGAATGTGGTGCCGGTGGGCATGGTGATGATGTCGAGCCAGTCCACCAGTCCGTCCGGCGCCGTGTAGGGCGTGTCCATGAGGTTGTTGCCGTGGATGGTGGCCCACCCGGCCCGCAGGGTCAGGGGTGCCAGAAGGGTGGAGATGTCGGAGAAGCCGACCACCCAGGTGGGCTCAGCGGCTGCGATGGCGTCCCAGTCCAGGTGCGGGATCAGGTCGATGCAGGTCTCGCCACCCCACGGTGGAACGATTGCCTGGATCTCGGGATCGAGCAGCATTGCCTGGAACTCGGCGGCGCGCTGGGCGACGGGTGCGCTAACGTGCCCATCGCCGTTCATGCACTCCCCGACCCGAGTTTGCAAACCGTGCTGGTGGATCGCCTGCAGAGCGGCGTCGACGCGAGGCTGCAACACGCCGGACGCACCGGATGAAGGACTCGTGATACCGACAAGCGATCCGTGAGCCAGCGGTGGCGGGAAGCGCAGATCCATGGCCCAACTCTACTCGTACGCGTTGAAATGCTCGGCCGCACATGAGCATGATGAGATGCTCGCGAACGCGATGGTCGCGGCAGATGCGGATGTTCAGCCGATCATGAGTTCGATGGCGCGTAGGGCGAGGTGGTTGAGGCCAGCGTGGGTTCGTTCCAGGGGTCCGGAGATGTCGGGTGACTGTTCCAGTACGAGGTAGACGCCGCTGGGATGCTGCCAGATGCGTCCGGTTGGCCGAGCGGGATCGTGATCCAGGGTCCAGCCGAGAGTGGCGAAGAGCCAGTCGAAGGACGGCGTTGCGGCTTCCACGTCGCTTGTCCAGAGTTCGATGTGGTGCACAGCGTTCCTCATGTCATCGCCACAGACGTGCGGTCCCGTCGAGCCTCGCGGCAGTTTCCAACTTTCAAGGAAGTAGGCCCGAGGGTGTCAGATGGTTTGTGTAAAAGGGGTTGGGATGATCTAGGCGTTATTCACGGGGTTGATTGTGGGTGTATGTTCTGAGGATTTTCAGGTTGGTGACGAGGTGGATGATTCCGGGGAGTTCTTTGAGGCGTCCGTGGTAGCCGTGTGACAGGATTCTCCAGGTTTTCAGTTGTGCGATGCAGTGTTCGACGTTGACGCGGATTCGGGCGATGGCAGTGTTGAAGTTTTTGTCGTGTTTGGTGCGGGACTGGTTGGGTAGCTTCTTGATCGGGGTGATGGCGGTGGTGGCGATGTAGGCGGTCTCGGCGATCCAGGTGGCGCCGGAGGAGTCGAGGAGGTCTTGCCAACCGTACAGGTTGATGGCCTTCGAGTCGTGTCGGGATCCCGGCACCAGGTCGGAGACAGCGATGAGGTCACCGCGGTCGGTGGAGGCGACCTGGACATTGAGGCACTGGAGATTGCGTTTCCCGGAGTGGTTGTGGCTGTTGCTCGCTGGCTGGGCGGTTCCCGGTAGGGGGCATGGGTGCCGTCGATGAGGATGAGGTGCCCTTGCTGGATCGCCTCGGTGAGTTCGCCCGGGAGGAAGAGCAGGGCTGCTTCGAGGAGGACGGTGATACGTCGCCAGATCCTGGAGATCGTGGGCTGGGAGACTCCCAGGAGGTCGGCGACCACCATCTGGGGCAGGTTCTGGCGAAGGATCAGCAGGCAGGCCACCACTTGGTCCAGCAGGGGGATACGGCATCTGGACAGATCCATCCCTCGACCCTCGATCACATCGGCGACACGGCAGGTGATCTCGTCAAATGTTTTCTCGCAAAGCCCCGTTGTAGACTGGTAACGTATCGACTGCTTTCATGATTGGTTTATGTTGCAACTCAATCATTTCATGAAGCAGTCGATGTTCTTTGTGTTACTGGCGGCGTTTCACCGAGAAAAAAACCCTCGTGAATAACGTGTTCAGATAGGGCAAGCTGCCCTCACGTCCTCCTCGGGTAAAGCGTTAGTTAAGGAAAATCAAAACACCCCTATGGATAAGCTTCAGTAACTGAGATTTGCTTTCTTGACACACGCCTTTACTGAAGGTGGGATGGATTTATGATAGATGAGGTTGCATCTGACCCTGGTTCCGAAAATCAAAACAGGAACTGGTGGCAACATTTCGGAAACTGGATCTCCGAGCATGGCGATGAACATGGATTTATTTTACGAGAATGTTTAAGTGTTCGACACTCCGATAAGATTCCATTGACGATTGGGTTTATTTCATATTTTGTTACTATCGCTGGTCTTGGTGTCACTAATATTTTTCAACCTGATAAAAGTAAACACTATAGCGTTGCTGCGCAGGCGGCATGTGCATTTATCACAGCTTTTTCCTTGGGCTGAGTGCTGTGGTGCTTGTTTGGTCTAGCCCGCCGCAGACTTGCTGATAGTTCTACGACAGGTTTCGGAGCACTCGTTCTTCCTTAGTCCGTCCCCCTCCCGTCTCCTCCCACACTCCGCTTCACTGTCTCCCGACAGTGCCATCGCACACGGGAGGGCAAGGAAGGGGAGACTAGTGGCAACACCAGCAGATCACGCCGAGAAGAACAGCACACCTTCAACCGCCAGCTGCCCAGCTTGGTGCATTGGCCACGATGCCGGCGCACCAGACAAGCCAGACAACCATCTCCACGAAGCCACCCCAGCCCTCGTGTCTTGCATTGCCCTGGAAGTGCACTACCGATGAGGTTGGCACCATTCACCATCACCCCACCGCCACCGAACTCACCCTGGTGTGCTACCAGTACCTTTACGACAGCGACACCTGACTCTACATCGGCGACGACGCCCAGGGCTTAGACATCACACTGGAAAGGGCTCGGCGGCTGGTGAGGGTGGTGTATGAGGTCATGGCGTTGGTGACGTGTGCTGGGATGCGGGTGGCAGGAGTCTGGTTGCGGCAGGCGGTATGTGGTCGATGAGGGAGGAAGGGGCTGCGGTTGGCTGAGCGGTGTCTCTGCTGGTGATGGGTGAGTCGCTTGCCAGTGGTTCTCTGCCTGCTGCTGCTCATGCGGTGCCGGGCCCGGGATGTAGGGTGACGCTGGTGGTGTGGAGGTAGCGGCGGACGGTCTCGGCATGCACGCCGAACTGGTGGCCGATGGTGGCGAAGGACTGCTCAGCGAGGTAGCGCCGCTCGGCCTGGCGCTTTTGCTCATCACTCAGGCCGCGCGGCCGACGGGGGGGGAATGCCGCGATCGGCGCGGAGGTCGCTGATTTGCTGCTAGCTGATGCCATAGCGCTGGCAGATCTCGCGCACCGGCACACCCTGCTGGTAGAGGGCGACCACGTCGTCCTTCTGCGCTGGCGTGAGCGGGTGTGATGCTGGCGGAGGCGCCGAGGCGGGGGAGTGGCTATGGTGGTGGCGGTGGCTGTAGTGGCTCCGTCGTCGGGCGGCAACATCCTGGCGAACTCCGGCAGCGTCTGCCAGTTCTCGGTGCCAGGGTGGTCATCGATCACGGGTCGTGGAGGCCACGGGGTCGCTTCTGGCCGCATATTGGTGCATCTGGGGTGCCTGATTGTTCCGGTAGCCCTCGCGAACGACCAGAACGGTGCGCGGCCCGTCGGGGACATCAGCGCCACCGACCGGGAAGTCATCGTGCGCCAAGCGGCAGTGGCGGGCGATCAGAAGGGGGCTCAGGTTGCGCGTGAAATTGCCCAGAGAGACGGCAGGGCCAGTAATGGACAGGAGTCTTTGGGATCCATCCTCAGGAAAGCGATCAAAATAGCCCTGACGTACGGACGCCCAATCCTGCCGAACCAGGTCTGCGCCTGGGCGGACAAGATTTATGGCTGGTAGACTTAATTTGAGGCACAACCGCGCTGGGTGTCGCTACCTTCTTCACGCAGAACGGCATCCCGGCAGAGGTGGCCATTGAAATCACGTGGTGGTTCGTGACGTTCGCCTGGACGAGAGGAGCCAGAACATGAGTTCAAAGGATCAGCCCGTCACCTTCTGGGGTGCGGTCATCATGTTCTGGCTCCTTGTTGCTATCAGTGCCGTTGCTGCCGTGCCGATGGCGGTGGGTGTGGTGGGCGTCGCCCTCGTCCCGGGTGTCGGTGAGCTGCGGAGCTACGATCCGTGGCTCTGGCTCAATCTCCTGTGGATGTTTCCTGCTTTCTGTATCATCACCACGGTCATAAATGCGTTCCTGACGGCTCTTCTCGTCATCGGGATTTTCCGGAGAATCGACGACGTCTTCGAGGACCTCCTCATATGGTTCTCGGTTGCGTGGCTGTTCACAACGTTCTTCCAGAGTTTCCTCGCGGCGCTGATGGCCAGCCTGATCGCTCTCATCCTCATGAAATTCCTGTTCGACTGGTTGGAGAAACACCCTCCGAGAAAGAACGAAAAAGCGGCACGAGAAGTCGCCGAGGAAAGCGGTTCGTGAAGTCCGAAACCTAGACGGGAATCTGCCAACAAAGCGTGGCCGCTCCGCCCGCGCGCGTGGACGGTGAACAGGCAAGTTGCGGGTCATGTCTTGGGGAGGTTTCGGCCACGGTACCTGTGTTGCCCATAGGCGGTTCTCTGAACGATCCCCGTAGAGGGATTGACGCGATCCGGGGGATGGCCGCCGGTATCGAATCTCCGGGAGGAATGATCCATGCGACATGGTTGGCCATGGAGTCGAACAGGGGATGGGGATCAGGCGAAGTCGTTGACGGTGAGTTGGACTCCCGGCGGCAACGTCGCGAATGCGACCGGGGTGAATAGCGCGCCCGAACCGTCGGCGTCGAAGAACAACGTCTCCCCCTGCTGATACACCCGCGTGGTGGCAGTGACCGTGCCGGTGGTGAACCAGTTTCCGCTCAGTCCGCCGAAGGTGGCCACGGGCAGGTTGATCCTGTCCTGTCCCGTGGTGAAATCCGTGATCTCGTCGAGGTCACCGTTCAGTTGGCCGTCCAGGACGAACCTGTCATTTCCCGCGCCACCGGTGAGGGTGTCCTTTCCCTGACCGCCTGCCAGGGTGTCATCGCCGGCGGCGCCGTCAATGACGTTGTCCGCGGAGTTGCCGCGCATCGTGTTCGACAAGTCGTTGCCCGTGGCCCGCAGCGGACCGCTGCCCAGCATCCGGAGATTCTCCACCCCCGACGGAAGGGTCGAGTCGACGGCGGCATTGAGGGTGTCGATGCCCCCGGCGTCGGTCACGGTGTCGTCGGGGGAGTCGACGACGAGGTTGGTGTCCTTGGCATCGCCCTGCTGCGTGGTGATCCGGGAGTGATGGGTGCCGATCGTCCGGTCGGTGTAGGTGATGCGTGCCGTGCCCACGCCGTCGAGGGTGCCCTCGTGCTGAACCAAGGGCTTGTCAACCGGGTACTCGGTACCCGCCAGCTGGTTCCCGGACAGGTTCAGGCCCGTGTTGTTGCCGATGAGACGTTCGGTGCCTTCCGAGGCCCCGGCGACGTCATTGTCCTTGACCTTCAAGCCCTTGGAGACGTCAGCAGCCAAGTAGAACGGGGTTCCGGTGGGAAGCATCACATTGCCGGTGATCGTGGTTCCCGTGAGCTCCCTTCGTCCCCCGGCATAGTCCACCTCAATGGAGGTGCCCGGGTATCCCGGGTGATTTCCCATGTACGAGTACGGTTTCCCGCTCACTTCGCCGGAGAACGAGGATTTCTTGTCCCAGATTGATTCCACTGCGACGACCGACCTCTTGGCCTGTCCCGAGAGGACGTTTCCGGTGAAGGTGTTGTTGTCCGAGTGGGGGCCGACGTACAGCATCCAATGGGGTTGTTTCGGAGTGTCATCAATCTCCCCGGGCTTGTCTTCCTTGAAAACCTGTACCGTCTTGTCCTCGAAGACCTCAACGGTGTTGTCGCGGAAGGTGTTGTCGTGGCTGCCCTGGTAGGCCTGGAGCAGCCCCTGTCCCATGGAGATGCCGGTGACGATCGTGTTGCGCTGGATCGTGTTGTCGTGCGACCCGTAGGCCAGGTGGATGGATGAGGAAATGCTGTAGTTGAAGTGGTTGTCCTCCACCGTGTTCCCGTGGGAGCTGTCCTGCATGGACAGGTTGCGGGTATTCATGGTGGAGAAGTTGTTGCTCACGACGCTGCAACCGACCCCGGAGAACTCGATGCCGTAGTACCCGCCCGTGACGCGGTTCCCGGAGACGGTGACCCTGGTTGCCCTGTGGGTGAGTTTCGGCACCTCGCCGGTTGTCACGAATCGGTCGTAGACCGGCCTGGAATCCTTCGAGAGGCCGGAGTAGACACCGATCGCAACCACCCCTTCGGTGCGTTGGAGTTCGGGCCGTACCGTGACCTGGTTGTTCTCGATGCGGATGTTGTCAACATCGCCTTCGCGTCCCAGCACCGCGATGCCGCGATACCTGGAATTGGCGATGGTCAAACCACTGATGGTCACATCGCTGATGTTCTCCTCACTTCTTGCGAAGGCCAGCACTCCGCGGGTGTAGGGGTCGGAACCCGTCATGTCGATCGTGATATTGGTCAGGGTTGTTCCGCTGGAACCCGGTGCGATTCGGAAAACGTTCTTCGGATCATTGCTGGTCCCGTTCTTGATCGCGGTTGTGATGGTGGCGCCCGCGCCGTCGAAGTACTTCACCCCCTTCGGAAGCTGAAGCTCCGCGGAGACGGTGTAGCTCTGCGAAGGACTCAGCCGGACCCCGACGCCACGTTGTTTGGCGAGCTCCAGGGCGGCTTTGAGGGTGGACGTCGCATCGGCGGGAATGTCCTGCGCCAGCAGGGGAACGAATCCTTCTTTCTTGCCGTCCTTGACCTCTTCGAACGTGGTGGCGTACGTCGTGCCATTGATGGTGACCTCACCGTCCCCGGTGCCCTTCGCGTAGGTGAGTGAGGTGATGCCATCGGTCAGGACGAAACCCGCCGAGTCCTTCGGAAGCTGTTTGCGCGCCTCTGCCAGGGAATGGAACTCCGGCAGGCCGGAACCCGGCTGGGTCGCTGTCGCTGCGGGTGCGGAAGGAATGTTCCCGGCCGAGGCCGAGTGGGGAGACGTTGGAACAGGTCCGGGACAGGGAGGATCCTCCGCCTGCCGTGTTGTCGCAGGGGAGTCGGAGGGGCTCAGTGCTTCCCGTACCGAGGGGGAGGCGCAGCCCGTGAGTGCGACGAGGGAGCAGACCAGCGTGGTCAGCAGCGGTCGCGATGGTGAGTTCATGTGATGGCTCCAGCTTCATGTGATGCTCCACCGCGGAAGCGTTGACTGGGGTGCTGAGCGCAAGAGTAATCACAAGGCGGGGTACTAGGGAAGGGAAGCTGAGGAGCCGGCTCGAAATCGGGGCGGGGTAGGGGATCAGCCGGATCCGGGGGCATGCCCGCCGGTTCTTCTCTGGTGGATACAGTCACGTTGTATCACTGTGCCGCCGCAAGGTCCTGGGCAGCGCTCGGCTCTCGACCACGTTCAGGACGACCAGGGTGACGGCCAGCAACACGACCGAGATGAGTTCCCAGACCCGGGTGGCCAGCAGGAACAGGGCCGGGGCGACGGTTCTTCCGATCCCGGCCGCGACGGCGACGATTTCCGCGATGAGCGCCAGATGCCCGTATGACAGCACGGGACGAGTCAGGTCTATGCGGGTTTCGGTCTTTTCCCGAGCGGACTGGACGGTGTCTGGTTCGAAGGAGAAGTGTCCCGCGTCAAGCTCTCTGGCGGGCTGGTTGTGGAGGCATGACTTGGTGTCTGGGGGCAGGGGGACGTGTCACGGGGCGACCACCGGTGTTCAGTGC
>ERZ773035.499-NODE-499-length-32136-cov-43.716811_pt1 | contig 32136 bp, 30 predicted proteins | sample MGYA00511487_ERZ773035 | MGnify/ENA primary metagenome ERZ773035 (study PRJEB29015, sample SAMEA2737985) | human oral metagenome | biome: human oral; feature: human-associated habitat; material: dental | place: China | collected 2024 ...
CGAGGCGGGGCTCGCGGGCCAGGGAGGCGTCGACGACGACGCGCACGCCCGGCACGGTGAGCGACGACTCGGCGAGGGACGTGGAGAGCACTATGCGGCGCCGGGACCCGGGGGACAGGGCCGCGTCCTGATGGGCGGCGCTGAGGCGCCCGTGGAGGGGGAGCACGTCGGCGCCCGGGGCGCTGATGAGAGAGCGGACGCGTTCGATCTCGGCCACGCCGGGCAGGAACACCAGCAGGTCCCCGTCGCTTCCGGCGTAGGCGGACTCCGCAGTGCGGGCCACGTGGGCCAGGAACTCGCGGCGCACGCCGACGCGCCCGCCCACGGCTCCCAGGGGCTCGGCCCCGCGCGGGGGAGGGGCCCACCGCACGTCCAGGGGGTGGATGGTGCCGGGGATGTCGACGAGCGAGGGGGCGGTGCCCGTCGCCTCCTCCAGCAGGCCGGCTGTGCGGGAGGCCTCCAGGGTGGCGGAGGTGAGGGCGATGAAAAGGTCTTCGCGCAGGGTGGTGCGCGCGTCCAGCAGGAAGGCGAGGGCGAGGTCGGTGTCGAGGTCGCGCTCGTGGAACTCGTCGAGGAGCACGCCCGCCACTGCGGGCAGTTCGGGGTCCTGTTGGAGCCTGCGCAGCAGGACGCCCGGGGTGACCATCTCGACGCGGGTGGAGCGGCAGGCGGCGGAGTCGCCGCGCACCGTGTAGCCGACTTGGCCGCCCACCCGTTCGCCGAGGAGGCGGGCGATGCGGCGGGCGGCGGCGCGCACGGCGACGCGGCGCGGCTGGGTGACCAGGATCCTGCGGGGGCGCTCGCGGTGGGGCTGGGTCAGTGCTGTGGCGAGGGCGGCGGGGACCAGGGTGGTCTTGCCGGTTCCGGGGGGAGCGGTGATGACGGCGCAGGCGCCGGGGCGGGCGGCGGCGGCGATTCGGGGCAGCGAGGCCGCGACGGGCAGGTCGGGCGGGTCCGATACGAGGTCCTCAAGCGTGCGCACGCCACCATTATCGCCGCTGCGCCCCGAAGGCGCGGGGGCGGGGGCGGTGGGTGTGGCTGCCGGGGCTGGCGATCCGGGTCAGTCGTCTTCGAGGAAGTCGTCGTAGTCGGTGAGTCCTATGGCCTCTTCTTCGCGGCGCAGTCGGGTCATGTGCGGGGAACGGATGCGTACTGAAAGGGAACGATTCCAGACTGAAAGGTTGAGTTCAACATCATTGTCAAAAGTCCAAGCTGTTGAGCGGTCTCTGGGGCGGCTGCTACGAATCATGTTCTTGTAGTGGCAGTCGATCGCGTGACTGTACGCGGTGTATGCGGCGGCTATCGCAGCTGCCGACTCCTTTTCCTCACCTGCGTCGCACGGGCGTGCGACGGCGATGTCAACCGTGCTGACGCGGTCTTTCACCGTGACGTAATACGAATCGGCTTTCCCTTTCGCGAACGGGGACGCGAACATTTCCGTATCATCCGGATCCGCCGCATAGCCCAGGCTTTCGTATACGCGTTGGGCTTCCGTCGCCGTGATGGGCCAGGAATGGCCGACCCAGGCTTTGACGATTTCGATGAACCGGTCAACGGGGTAGGATTCGAATCTCGTGGGTTGCTGTGCTATGGGTCCTCCGTTCTGTTCAGTCGTCTTCGAGGAAGTTGTCGTAGTCGGTGAGTCCCATAGCCTCTTCCTCTAGGAGGAGTTGCGTCATGCGAGGAGACTCGACGTACAGCGTGATTATACTGCCTGGATTGCCGACCCATAGCAGGACTCCGTGACTCATGATCCACTCGGTTGCCCTGGGCTTCTTCCTCCTTCGGACTATTGTGCCGTGAAACGCACGATCAACGGCCTCGCAGTACTGCGCGTACCTGTCCGCGACCGACTTGGCGTCCACAGTGGTGTCATCAGCGTTATAGTACTTTGTGACGTTGATGTCGACAGTGCCCACTGTGCCGCCCCGAGCTGTGAAGTACGAATCGGCTTCTCCGTTCGAGGCGAACTCTGAGAGAAACATCTCCGGATCTTCTGAATCGACTGCGTACCCAAGGTCCTCGAATAGTCTCCTCCCCTCATCCGTGGAAATCGGCCAAGGGTGGTCGACCCAGGCTTTGACGACTTCGATGAAGCGGTCAACAGTGTAGGCTTCGAAAGCCATGGTTTCCTCTACCATCGGTTGTCCCTTCTGCTCAGTCGTCTTCGAGAATGTCGTCGTAGCTGGTCAGGCCCATTTCCTGCTCTTCGCGGAGTAGTTGGGTCATATAAGGTGAACGAATGAAGAAGGCTATCGTAACTCCTATGTTACCAATACTAATGCGAACGCCATTGTCCAAGGTCCACTCATCTGATCGGATAGTCCACTCATCTGCCCGATTAGTCTGTGAGTGGTTCGTAGTATTGTTGAAGGTCCTCTCGAGCGCCGCGCAGTATGCGGCGTATTTTTTGAAACTAAAGAGGAGTACTTGCTCTCGTCCTCGTCGGGGCAGCGTCTTGCGATTGCCAGTCTGATCGAATTAACATTATTGTCTATCGAAGTGTAGTAGGAGTCCGGTTCGCCGTCCGCAGATAAGTCGGATATGAAGAGGCTCGGGTCCGATGGTTTGGCACGGTATCCCAGGCTTTCGTATAATTCTCGCGCCTCTTCTGCGGTTATGGGCCAGGAGTGGTTGGCCCAGGCTTTGACGATCTCAATGAACCGGTTCGCCGGATAGGCTTCGAAGGCCTTGGGATTCTCTACCATCGGTTGTCCCACCTGCTTAGTCGTCTTCGAGGATGTCGTCGTAGTTGGTCAAGCCCATTTCCTTCTCTTCGCGGAGCAGCTGTGTCATGCGTGGCGACGCGATTCTGAGTGAGATGTTCCTCGGTAGTTTCGCCAGTCGGATTTCGGTATCGTTATCAAGGGTCCATCTAATGGAGCTTTCCTCTGTCTTGCGCTGGAAGATCGAGTCTCTGAGGCTGCTGTCGATGATGGCACAGTACTCTGTGAATACGTGTGAGATGCGGTTCTCGTCCTGTTGTGTCCGTGCGGCGCTCGAGCGAGATACAGAAACTCGTACGTTCCCTACTTGATTGTGATGCACTGTGAAGAAGGAGTCGGGTTCTTCCTGAGCGAACTCTGAGTAGAATAGCCTTGGTTTCGGGGCGTAAACACGGTACCCGAGACTTTCGTAGAGCTCTTTGGCTTGTACTGGTGTCATCGGCCATGAATGCGTGATCCAGGCTTTGATGATTTCGATGAAGCGGTCTGCGGGGTAAACCTCGAAGCCGGCGGGGTGCTGTGGCATGCCTTCTCCGTTCTGCTCAGTCGTCCTCGAGGATGTCGTCGTAGTTGGTCAGGCCGTTCTCCTCCTCCTCGCGGAGCAGCTGCGTCATAGTGGGGGAGTCGATGAACAGGATGATCGAGTGGCTGAGGGGGCCGAGGCTGATTCCGACGTTGTTATCCAGGATCCAGTCGATTGCCCCGTCGTCCTCTCGCCTGCGCATGAGCGTGCTCGGCCCGAATGCCTGTTCGATTGAACCGCAGTACGCGGCGAAGTACTGGGCGATAACGGGCCCGTTCTGCCCTTCGGTTCCAGGAGGGCACGGGCGGCCGATCTGCATGCGGATCGTGTTGATGAGGCCCTCGTGTTCCGTGAAGTACGCGTCGGGCTCGCCGCCCACCGCGAAGTGGGACATGAAGAGGCCGGGATCGGCGGCGTGGGGCCTCATGCCGAGGGATTCGTAGACCCGTCGGCCCTCTGCCGCGGTGATCGGCCATGCCTGGTGGACCCAGGCTTGAACGATACTGATGAAGTGGTCCACAGGGTAGGACTGGAATGCGGTGCTGTTCATTGTGCTCTACTCGGTGTAGTCCGGGTGCTGCCTCACGACGCCCTGGAGCATGGAGGTGTAAGCCCGGTCGAGGGGGACGGGGATGGCGCTCGGGTGGATGACGCTCGACATGTAAGGGTGCGGCGTGCGGTACACGTCGGCGATGACTTCGACACTACCGTCGAGTATGCCCCGGCGCAGAACGGGATCTTTGGCGAGGGCGGCGTGGAGGCACCGGTCTGTGAGCATGAGGTGGCGCGCGTACGCCGGGGAGCCCTGCGTGGCGTAGGCGCCGTCGACTGGCCGCGTCCTCAGCCTGTGCGAGTACCCCTTGGCCGCGACCACGTGGAGGGAACGGGGCCTGGAGCCCTCGTCGTAGGCGACGGCGTAGATGTCGCCGCTGTGGTTCCCCTCGTTGGGGCCCTCGATGCCGGGGAGTATTACCATCCCCTCGCGCTCCAGGGAGGACTCGGCGCCCACAATGCCGACCTCCTCGCCGAGCCTGGTGTACTCGCCCTGCTCGTGGGCCAGGGCGTCGGCGATGTCCGCGATGCGGCGCTGCTCCGTGATCGGGCTCCGGTTGTTCGCCATCTGCCTGAGTGTGCGCCGTATGCGCGTCCGTGTCACGTTGGTGGTGTCCACTCCCCGAATCCTCGTTTCTTCCGTAGTGGTGGTCTCAAGTCTGGAGCGCCGGTGTTCCGCTCAGTCGTCCCCGAGGAACTCGTCGTAGCTGGTCAAGCCCATTTCCTCCTCTTCGCGGCGCAACTGGGTCATGCGAGGTGATCCGATGAAAACTGAAATATTCCTCGAAAGTTTCGCTAAACGAATATCAACACCGTTGCGTAGTGTCCATCTAATTGCGTTCCTTTCTATCCTGCGATGCGAAATCGTGTCCTTGAGCTTGTCTTCGATGGCGGCGCAGTAATCGCTGAACGTGCGGGAGATCGTGTCTGTGTTCTGTGGTGTCACAGTGTCGCATATGTGGGACACTGAAATGCGTGCGTCGCCTACGCGATCATTGTGCGTAGTGACGTAGGAGTCGGGCTCTATCAGCGAAAAGTCTGAAATAACTAGCTCCGGTTTCGATGTGTAGGCGCGGTATCCAAGGCTTTCGTACAATTCTCGAGCTTCTGCTGATGTCATGGGCCAAGGGTGGTTGGCCCAGGCTTTGATTATCTCGATGAAGCGATCTGTTGGGTAGGCTTCGAATCTGGCTGGGCGCTGCGTCATGGGCTGAATGTCCTCTTCAGTCCTCTTCGAGGATTTCGTCGTAGCTGGTCAAGCCCATTTCCTCCTCTTCGCGGCGCAATTGGGTCATACGTGGTGAGTGTATGTAGAATGAGACGGTGATCCCGGTGTTGCTGAGTCTAATTTGTACGTCATTTTTAAAGAACCATCCGATCGCATTGCGTGTTCTATCTCTTTTCGATAATGCTTCAGGGTAGGCGCCGCTTACCGCTTTGCAATATATGTCGTAGGTTCTCTCTATCGTGGCTGCGTTTTCTTTCATGGATTCCCTTGTGCATATTGTGGATACTGCGACATCAATGTCGTCAATAAGTCCGTTCCGTGCGATAAAGTAGGAATCCGGTTCTTGTTCCGCAAATGGTGACGCGAACATCTCCGGGTCTTCTGAATCGACCGAGTACCCTAAATCCTCGAATATCATCCTCCCATCTTTCGAGGTGATGGGCCAAGGGCGGTCGATCCATGTCTTAACGATTTCGATGAAGCAATCTGTTGGGTAGGCTTCGAATCTGGTGGAGCGCTGCGTCATGGGCTGAACGTCCTCTTCAGTCGTCCTCGAGGATCTCATCGTAGCTGGTCAAGCCCATCGCTTCTTCTTCGAGGCGAAGTTTAGTCATGCGGGGCGAGCGGATGAACAGCGATACCGTTATGTCCGCATTGCCAACGCCTAGTTCAACATTGTTATTGAAACGCCATTCGGTGTTCTTCTTCTGGGTGCGAAGTCTTGCGGCAGCGGGTGTGAAAGACTCGTCGATCGCGTCGCAGTACTCAAGATATGTTCGCTCAATGATGTTACTGCTTCCGGGCGTCGTCAATCTGTTTGCTACGGCGATGAGTACGTTGTCAATGATGTTATCCTGTGCTGTAAAGAAAGAGTCTGGCGTGCCGTTTGTGAAGGGAGAGGAGAACATGTCGGGATCGGATGGGTCTGCCCTGTACTCAAAGTCTTCGAATACCTGCCTACCTTCTTCTGGACTCATGGGCCAAGAGTGCCCTGTCCATGCCCTTACAATTTCGATAAAACGGTCCGTAGCGTAGGCTTCGAATCTGAAGGGGCGCTGCATCATGGACTAAATCTCCTCCTCAGTCGTCCTCGAGGATCTCATCGTAGCTGGCCAAGCCCATTTCCTGCTCCTCGCGACGCAACTGGGTCATGGCCGGCGAGGAGACGGAAAACGTTACCCTGTGTCCAGGGTTTCCGACTCTTATGTTCACATTATTGTCGATGAACCACTCAGTTGCGGAATCCTGTTGATGTCGTCGGGTAAGTCGTTTCGAAACAAGGGTGTCAATCGCGTTACAGTACTGTTTGTATATCTTCTCAATTTTGTCTGCATTATGTCTCTCAGTCCCTTTTTTTCCTTGTCTCGTAACTGTTATGTTGACCGTGTTTATGCAACCGTCACTTTGTGTGTAGTAAGAGTCCGGTTCGCCGTCTTTTGACAAATCTGATGCGAACAAACTCGGATCTGGGATGTAGGGGCGGTAGCCGATGCTTTCGTATATTTCTTTCGCCTCTTCTGTGGTTATGGGCCAAGGGTGGTTGACCCATGTTTCGACTATTTCAACGAAGCGATCTGTTGGGTAGGCTTCGAATCTGGCGGGGTTCTGCGTCATGGACTGAACGTCCTCTTCAGTCGTCCTCGAGGATCTCGTCGTAGCTGGTCAAGCCCATTTCCTCTTCTTCGCGGCGCAATTGGGTCATGCGTGGTGAATGGATAACTAAAGATATCGCGATATCGATGTTCGCGATCCTGATTCGGACATCGTTATGAAACGTCCATTCGGTCGCTTTGTCGTGAACTGGATGTTTTGTTGCGTTTCCATTGAATACCGTGTCGATGGCGTTGCAGTATCGGGTATATATCTCATAGAGTGGTGAATCGTCGCTGGCTCCCTCGTCGGGGAGGAGTCGTGCCATTTCCATGTCGATCGTGCTGACTTGATCCCGCGTGACGACGTAGTAGGAGTCTGGTTCCTTGTCCGTAGAGAAATCGGACCAGAAGAAGTTCGGGCGCGGATTGTATCCGCGGAGTCCGAGGCTCTCGTATATAGCCTGCCCCTCGTCAGAAGTAATCGGCCAAGGGTGGTTCACCCACGCCTTGACAATCTCGATGAAACGGTCCGTAGGGTAGGCTTCGAATGTGGTGTTCATGGTCTAATTCTACTCCGTGTGGGTGTTTTCTTCTAGGGTTGTTCTCAGGGGATGGGTTTTGGGGGCGGTAAAGGCGTGTATGCGGGATGTCCCTTGAGGATCCCTTCCAGCTCCTTTATGAAGTCGTCGTCGAGGGGTACAGCCTTTGTCTGTTGCAGGGTGACGCAGGACATGTACGGGTGGCGGGTGCGGTACACGTCCGCGATCACCGGGATCTCTCTTTTGAGTATGGCCTCGCGGAGTGCGGCGTTCCTGGCTAGTGCGTCGTGCAGCTGCGTGTCGTTGAGCATGATGTCGCGCACGTATGTGGGGGATCCCTGTTCGAAGGGAGTTCCGTCGACCAGTCGCGTCCCCAGTTTGCTCTTGTATCCCTTGGCCTCCACCACGTGGAAGGATTGGCGATTGCCCTCCTTGTCCAGGGCAGTCGCGTAGATGTCGCCGCTGCCGTTCCCCGCATCAGTGCCCCCGGTGTTGGGGAGGAGCTCCATCCCCCGGCTTTCCAGTTTAGATTCTGCTCCAACGATTCCGACTTCTTCGCCAAGTGCTGAGTATCTTCCGCGGGCATGGGACAAATCATCGGCGAGGTTGCGGACCGTTTCGCATTCGAACACCGACCGGTGCTCATTTTGGAGTCGTTCGATTGTGGCATCTATTTTCTCTTGTGTCGCATCCTTGGGATCCACCCCGTGGGCGCGCAGCTCTGCCTCCAGGTCTTTGATGTTCTTCTTGGTCTCGACACGGGCGTTCCTCAGCGTGTTGAGCTGGGCCTGGTCGCGCCCCTCGCCCCATTTGGCGCCGTTGTGGGACTCGTCGGCTTTCTCCCTCTTCGTGTCCTTCCACGGCTTGCGCTCGGGGAAGACCAGGGGCTCGTCCTTCACGGGGTCTTTGGCGTGGGGCGGGGGAGCGGGCTGGGCCGAGGCGTGCGGGCCGTGAACGCCGTGCGGGGCGCCGCCGATTCCGATGGCCGCAGTCGCGCCCGCCACGGGGCCGTGGGGCGTCACGGCGGCGGCCCCCCGGTGGAACATGGAGCTGATCGCCCCGGTGAGCGTGTTCCACAAGCGCCCCAGCTCCGACAGGAGCCCGTGGAAACTGGAGAACGCGGTCTTCAAATGGCCGATGGCCTCGAAGACGTGGGTCGACAACGCGGCGACCCGGGTGGTGATCTGCTCGACGACCAAGGCGGTGGCCAGACCCAGGGTGCAGGCCTCCTCGATGGCCACCGAGCAGATCGTGCCGATCAGATCCGATATCGCCTGGCGCACCACGTCGTGCACCACCTGGACGATGCCCGACGCCATGCGCAGGCCGTCCGCCATGGCCTGCGCCCACTGGGAGGCCGCCTGCACGTGCTCCGCCACTCCGCCGGCCGATGTCCGGATCGCCTCGACCCCGTCCCCGGCCATGTCGGACAGGCACGTGGCCGTGTCCTCCTCCAACTGCGCGCCGGCGGCCCCCAGGGCCATGGCCACGTTCTCCCACGTCCGCGCGTTCGCCTCCACCTGCGCCGCGTCCCCGGCCAGGGCGTTGAACAGCTCGTTGAAGGGCCACACCCACTCCAGCGCCCAGCCGAGGCCCATCGAGATGAGCGTGCCAATGGGATCCGAGACGGCGGACGCCACGTCCAACCCCGTGAACGCGACCCCCAGCGCGGTGCCCATCCAGCTGCCGCCCTGGATGGCCTCCACCAGGGCGTGCCCGTCCTCGATGATGCCCAGGCCCTCGAAGCCGGAGCGCGCGTCCTGGCGCTCGGCCACCAGCGCACTGCCGGGGTTCCCACTGGCTCCGACCGCCCCGCCGGGGGAGTCGGCAGCGCTCAGCGCCTCCCCGCCGCTCACGGCAGGCGCTCCATGATCGCGCGCAGATCCTCGGCGATCTGCGCCTCCACCGCGTCGTAGTCCTGGGCCGTGCGCCCCAAGAGCTCGGACATGCGCCCAAGGCCCTGGCCCGTCGCGTCGATGCACGAGCGCGCCCCCGCCTCGACGAAGCCGACCGCCGGCCCCAGGAGCGGCGCGCACAACACCCCCAGCGCCCCGATGGTGTTCAAGGAGCCCACCGCCCACTGGGCCTGCGACACCTGGTCGGCGGTCGCGTCCACGCGCGCCGCGTAGGAGCGCATCACGTCCGTGTCCACCCGCAACTCCTCACTCACCGTCCCCGCCCCCCATCAAGGGGGCCAGGATCGGGTTGTCCGCCCCGAACGCCTCCACAGCGGCCCCGCGCACCCCGGCGAGAGCGTCCGCCCGTCGGCGCGGAGCCGACAAGTACTCGAAAACCGTGAGTGAGGGGCTTGTTCCCTGAGCTGGTAGGAGGTATATTCATCATGTGATTAATTCATCGAGTGATGAAGCTCGGGACACCGCTCCGACGGTCCCGGAGCGCCCCGGCGCGGAGCCCCCTCCCGCGATCAGCGTCGAGCGCCTACGGGTGTCGCGCGGGCGCGCGCCCGTCCTCCACGACGTGTCCTTCTCAATACGGCGCGGCGAGATCGTCGGACTGCTGGGCCCCTCGGGCTGCGGCAAGACCACCCTGATGCGCGCCCTGGCCGGGGTGCAGCGCATCGACGCCGGAACCGCCACCGTGCTCGGCTGCCCCGCCGGGTCCAAGCGCCTGCGCGCCCGCATCGGCTACTCCACCCAGCAGGCGAGCGCCTACCCCGACCTCACTGTGCGGCGCAACGCCGTCTACTTCGCCGCCCTCGCCGGGGCCGGGCGCGGCGCCGCCGACGCCGCCATCCGCTCCGTCGGCCTGGCCGCCCGGGCCGGGCAGGTCGTCTCCACACTGTCGGGAGGGCAGGCCTCGCGGGCCTCCATCGCCTGCGCCCTGGTCGGCGATCCCGAGGTCATGGTCCTGGACGAGCCGACCGTCGGCCTGGACCCCCTGACCCGCGAGTCCCTGTGGGACGTGTTCCGCGAACTGGCGGGGCAGGGCCGCACCCTGCTGGTCTCCAGCCACGTCATGGACGAGGCGATGCGCTGCGACCGCCTCATCCTCATGAGGAGGGGCCGCGTCCTGGGGGTCATGACGCCCGCGGAGCTCCTGGAGGCCACGGGGCAGGACACCCCGGACCGCGCCTTCCTCGCCCTGGTGAGGGAGGACGCCGACGACGGCGCAGAAGGGAGCGTCCGATGAACCCGGCAACCTGGTGGGCCACCACCACCCGCGTCCTGCGCCAACTGGTCGCCGATCGCCGCACCATCGGCATCGTCCTCGTCGTCCCCACGGCGCTGCTGGTCCTGCTCCACTTCGTGTTCCTCGACGTCCCGGTCGCCCCCGGAGCGGAACCCGCCTTCCCGGTGCTGGCGGTCAACATGTACGGGATCTTCCCCATGGTCGCGATGTTCCTGATCACCTCGATCACCATGCAGCGCGAGCGCGTGACCGGCGCGCTGGAGCGCCTGTGGACCACCCGCCTGCACCGCGCCGACCTGCTCTTCGGCTACGCCGCCGCCTTCACCGTGATCGGCGTCCTCCAATCCCTGATCATGTGGTCCGTGGGCGCCTTCTTCCTGGGCGTGAGTACCGAGGCCGGCGCGCCCTGGGTGGTGGACGTGACGGGCGCAGGGGCCTTCGTCGGCATCGCACTGGGCCTGGTGGCCAGCGCCTTCGCGCGCAGCGAGTTCCAGGCCGTCCAGTTCATGCCCGTCTTCATCATCCCCCAGCTGTTCCTGTGCGGGTTCTTCGTGCCCACCGCGTACCTGCCCGGCCCCCTGGAGCGGATCGCCGCGGTGCTCCCCATGACCCACACCGTGGCCGCCCTGGAGGAAATGCGCCTCCAATCCGCGCCGGGCCAGGGGTACTGGAAGGCGCTCGCGGTCATGCTCGCGTGGGGAATCGGGGCGCTGGTCGTCGCCTCGCTCACCATGCCGAGGCGCACGAGGTGACGAGGCGGACCCCCGCTCCGCGCGGAGACGACGGAGAACGGAAAGGAAGGCCCCGCCAGAGGGCCAGTGCCGGCGCCCCCGCGGGCGCTAGGAGCACGGCGGGCAATGCCGGAGCCGCCGCGGAGGGCGAGGCGCGGGCCAGCGGTGCGGGCGGCGCCAAGGGCGGCAAGGGGAGGGCGACCCGCGAGCGCATCCTCGCCGCCGCCCGGCAGGCGTTCGCGAGCGGCGGCTACGCCGCGGTCTCGGTGAGGTCGATAGCGTCCCAGGCGGGCGTCGACCAATCCCTGGTCCACCACTACTTCGGCACCAAGAAGGACCTGTTCCTGGCCGCCATGGACGTGCCCTTCGACCCCATGGAGCACATGGGCGGCGCCCTGGAGAAGCTGTCGGACGGGACCCTGGAGGACCTGGGGGAGGCCGTCGTGCGGGGGATCCTCGCGGTCTTCGCCTCGCCCCACGGGCGCGACTACGTGGCGGTCATGCGCGCCCGCATGGCGCCCGGCGGCCCTGTCGAGTCCGTGGCGGGCTTCCTCACCGAGGAGGTCTACTCCCTGGCGGCCTGGCTGCTGGACGACCCCCCGGGCACGGGGGCGCTGCGGACGGGCCTGGCCGCCTCGCAGGTCATCGGGCTCATCGTCGCCCGCTACGTGCTGCGGCTCCAGCCCTTGGCGGACCTGGACGACGAGCAGGTCGTCGCCCACTACGCGCCGGTGCTGCAGCGCTACATGACGGGCCCGCTGCCCCCGGGCGCCGGGTAAGGGCGGCTGCGGGCGGGGCGGGCACGCCGAGTGGCCCCCGCCCCGGCGGCGCCGATAGAATCAGGGCTGCACCACAAGCGGATCCGAAGGAGCGTGGACCTCCCCCGCATGAGCGACCCCACCGTTGAAAGCACCCTCGTGCAGACCAGGCGCGCCATGATCCCCGCGCGCCTGGAGCCCATCATGGTCCTGGGGGTCGCCGACCAGGTGCTGCGCGCACTGGAGCGCGGCTTCCCCCACGTGCGCTTCCTGGTCACCGGGCGCGAGATCTCCATGGCCGGCGTCCAAGCCGACATCGACCTGGCCGCGAACCTGGTCGAGGAGCTCATCGGCCTGGCCGGGCGGGGCCAGGCGCTCGACGCCGACGCCGTCGAACAGGCCATCTCACTGCTGGGGCGCGTCACGCGCGGCGAAGCGCCCTCCGAGGAGATCCTCTCCGCCCGCGGCCGCTCCATCCGCCCCAAGACGCCCGGGCAGAAGGCGTACACGGACGCCATCGACCGCTCCACCGTCGTCTTCGGCATCGGCCCCGCGGGCACGGGCAAGACCTACCTGGCCATGGCGCAGGCCGTGCGCCGCCTCCTGTCCGGGCAGGCCCGCCGCATCGTCCTCACCCGCCCGGCCGTCGAGGCGGGCGAGAACCTGGGGTTCCTGCCCGGGTCCCTCACCGACAAGATCGACCCCTACCTGCGGCCCCTCTACGACGCCCTTGGCGACATGCTGGACCCCGAGGCCCTGCCCAAGCTCATGGCCGCCGGGACCATCGAGGTGGCGCCCCTGGCGTACATGCGCGGACGCACCCTCAACGACTCCTTCATCATCCTCGACGAGGCGCAGAACACGACTCTGGGCCAGATGAAGATGTTCCTCACCCGCCTGGGCTTCGGATCCAAAGTGGTCGTCACCGGCGACGCCTCCCAGGTTGACCTGCCCGGCGGCCAGCCCAGCGGCCTCGCCGTCATCCAGACCATCCTGGAGGACGTGGACGGCATCGAGTTCTGCCACCTCACCAGCGCGGACGTGGTCCGCCACGAACTGGTCGGCCATATCATCGACGCGTACCAGCGGTGGGAGGACGGCGCCGCGCGCCGGCGCTCCGCCCGCTCCCGCGCCCGACACCCCCGAGAGGACCGCTCATGACCGAGGTTCTGAACGAGACCGACTACGACATCGACTGCGCCGAGTTCGCGGCCCTGGCCGACTACGTGCTCACGCAGATGCACGTCGCCTCCGACGCCGAGCTCAACATCCTGTTCATCGGGGCCGGCCCCATGGAGGAGCTGCACGTCAAATGGCTGGACCTGCCCGGCCCCACCGACGTCATGAGCTTCCCCATGGACGAGCTCAAACCCGGCACCGCCGACAACCCCACGCCGCCGGGGATGCTCGGCGACATCTGCATCTGCCCCGAGGTGGCCACCCGCCAGGCCGCCGACTCCGGGCACACCGCCGCCGAGGAGATGCTGCTGCTGGCCACCCACGGCATCCTCCACCTGCTGGGCTACGACCACGCCGAGGACGCCGAGAGGGCGGAGATGTTCGCCCTGCAGCGCAAACTGCTCCTCACCTTCCTGGCGTCCCGATGACCCCGCCGCTGCCCGTCCAGGCGGCGGGCGCCTCGTCGATCGGGGCCGTCCCCGACCTGCCGCTCGCAGTGCTGGCCGCCTTCGCCCTGGTGGTGGCGTGCCTGGCGCAGAGCGTCGAACAGGGCGTCTCGCGCCTGAGCGCCGCCGCCGTGGAGGACCTGGCCGAGCAGGGCAGGGCGCGCGCCGGGGTGCTGGCGGGCCTGGTCGCCCACCGCAGGCGCACCCTGCTGGTCCTGCGCTCGGCGCGCACCCTGTGGCAGGTGGTCTTCGCCGTGTCCGTCACGCTCATCCTGGTCGACAAGGGCATCGCCTGGTGGGCCGTGGCCCTCATCGCCGTCGCCTCCGTCTCCGCCCTGCAGTTCCTCTTCGTGTCCCTGGTCCCCAGCCAGTGGGCGGCGCGCCGCCCCGAGGGGATCGCCCTGGCGGGGGCTCCCACCGCCGCCCGCCTCGTGCGGCTCAGCCGCCTTGTGGACCCGCTGCTGGGGCGCGTGCGCGCCTCCCGCCCCGCGCCCGAGCCCACCGAGGCGCAGGCCCGCGCCGAACTGGTCTCCGACCTGCGCGAGATCGTCGACGAGGTGGGGGAGCCCGAGTCCATCGAGGAGGAGGACCGCGAGATGGTGCGCTCCGTCCTGGACCTGGGCCAGACCCTGGTGCGCGAGGTCATGGTCCCGCGCACGGACATGGTGACCGCCGACGCGGACCTGGGCGCCCGCAAGGCCCTGCGCCTCTTCGTGCGCTCCGGGTTCTCGCGCCTGCCCGTGGTGGGCGACGACGTCGACGACGTGCGCGGCGTCCTCTACTTCAAGGACGTAGTGGCCCGCCTGGAGGCCCACGGGCCCGACTTGGACCTCACCGCCGAGCAGATGATGCGGCCCGCCGAGTTCACCGTCGAGATGAAGCCCGCCGACGACCTGCTGCGCCAGATGCAGGCCGAGCACTCCCACATGGCGATCGTCATCGACGAGTACGGGGGAGTGGCGGGCCTGGTCACCCTGGAGGACATCATCGAGGAGGTCGTCGGCGAGGTCACCGACGAGCACGACCGGCACGTCATCGAGCCCGAGCCCCTGGGAGGGGGGCAGTGGCGCGTGCCCGCGCGCTACCCGATCTCCGAGCTCGGCGACCTGCTGGGCGTCGAGGTCGAGGACGAGGACGTGGACTCGGTGGGCGGCCTGCTGGCCAAGGCCATCGGCAGGGTCCCTCTGCCCGGGGCGCGCGGCGAACTGGCGGGGGTGCGCATGCGCGCCGAGGAGGCGCGGGGGCGCCGGCGCCAGGTGGGCACCATCGTGTGCTCTACAGTTGGGGGAAGCGGGGCGCCCGGCGCCCCGCCCCAGGCAGGAACATGGAAAGAGGACTGATGCGCTTCCCCAGTGACGACGAGCTCATGGCAGGCCCCAACGCCCTCGGGGACGCGCGTATCGAGGTGCCGCCCGGCGCCGCCGACCCCGAAGCCGAGGCGCGCGCCCAGATCGGCGCCGGTCCCGCGGGGGCGGAAGGGGCCGGAACCGGTGGTGGTGCCGATTCCGGCGGCGCCGAGGACCCGGACGCCGACGGGCCCGGCGGCGACTCCCGCCTCGGCGACGCGGAAGACCCGGACGCCGGCAACGCCGATGACGGCCTGTCGGACCTGGAGGACGAGGCGGACGCGGACCTGGGCGCTTTCGAGGCGCTGGCCTCGGTGGCCTCGCTGCGCCAGGACGCGGCCGCCGCGATCGGGGTCCCCGACTACCCCGAGGACTTCCGCGCGGGCTTCGTCTCCATCGTGGGGCGCCCCAACGTCGGCAAGTCCACCCTCACCAACGCCCTGGTCGGCCAGAAGGTGGCGATCACGTCGGGGCGCCCCGAGACGACCCGCCACAACATCCGCGGCATCGTCCACGGAGACGGCTACCAGCTGGTCCTCGTGGACACCCCCGGCTACCACCGTCCCCGCACGCTGCTGGGCAAGCGGCTCAACGACATGGTGCGCGAGGCGCTGGCCGAGGTGGACGCCGTGCTCTTCTGCCTGCCCGCCGACCAGAGGATCGGCCCGGGCGACCAGTTCATCGCCCGCGAGCTGCGGGGCGTGAAGCGCCCGGTCATCGCCGTGGCCACCAAGTGCGACGCGGTGGGCCGCGAGCGCGTCATGAAGCACCTGCTCGCCATCGAGCGGCTGGGCGAGTGGAGCGCCATCGTGCCCGTGTCCTCCGTGGAGGGCAAGGGCATCGACCACCTGCGCGACGTGCTCGCCCAAACGGTCCCCGCCTCGCCGCCCCTGTACCCCGAAGGCGACGTGACCGACGAGTCCCGCGACACCCTGATCGCCGAGTTCGTCCGCGAGGCAGCGCTGGAGGGGGTGCGCGACGAGCTGCCCCACTCCCTGGCCGTGCAGGTCGAGGAGATCATCGAGAGGGAGCACAGGGAGGGCGACACCCGTCCGCCCCTGGTGGACGTCCACGTCAACGTCTACGTGGAGCGCGACTCCCAGAAGGCGATCATCATCGGGCGGCGCGGGGCCCGCCTGAAGGAGATCGGCACCGAGGCGCGGCGCCACATCGAGGAGCTGCTGGGCAAACGGGTGTACCTGGACCTGCACGTGCGCACCGCCAAGGACTGGCAGTCCGACCCGAAGATGCTGGGGCGCCTCGGCTTCTGAGGGGAGCATTGTAGTCGTCCGCAACGGTGGTGTGAATATGTGAAAGACCACTCGTTGACTTGTCTTCCAAAGTGTAAACTTTCGCATACGAAACAACGTTGGCGAATGCGAGAGCATTGGAGGGCACGATGACGGGGTTCCGTAGTTCAGTCGTCTACCAGATCTACCCCAAGTCGTTCTACGACTCGAACGGCGACGGCGTCGGGGACCTGAGGGGAGTCATCGAGAAGATCCCCTACATCGCCTCGCTGGGCGTGGACCACGTCTGGTTCAACCCGTTCTTCCCCTCTCCGGGGCGGGACAACGGCTACGACATCTCCGACTACTGCGCCATCGACCCCGCCATGGGCACGATGGAGGACTTCGAGGAGCTCGTCGAGGCCCTGGGTGCCCACGGGATCGGCGTCATGCTCGACATGGTCCTCAACCACACCTCCACCGAGCACGAGTGGTTCCGCAAGGCGCTGGCCGGCGACGAGCGCTATCAGCGCTACTACTACCTGCGCGACCCCAAGCCCGACGGCTCTCTGCCCACCAACTGGGTGTCCAAGTTCGGGGGCCCCGCCTGGGAGCCCTTCGGGGACACCGGCAAGTACTACCTGCACCTCTTCGACCGGACGCAGGCGGACCTCGACTGGCACAACCCCGATGTCCGCGAGGAGGTCGCCAAAGTCGTCAACTTCTGGCGCTCCAAGGGAGTGCGGGGCTTCCGCTTCGACGTCATCAACCTCATCGGAAAGCCGGAGGCGCTGCTCGACGCCCCCGAGGGCACCGACGACCGCGCGATGTACACCGACGGCCCCGATGTCCACACCTACCTGCAGTGGCTCTCCGAGCAGTCCTTCGGGCAGGACGCCGACTCCATCACCGTCGGCGAGATGTCCTCGACCTCCATCCAGGCGTGCATCGGCTACTCCAACCCCGCCAACCACGAGCTGTCGATGGTGTTCAACTTCCACCACCTCAAAGTCGACTACGAGGACGGCCAGAAGTGGACGCTCAAGGACTTCGACCTGGCCGCGCTCAAGCGCCTGCTAGGGGAGTGGGCGCTCGGCATGCAGGAGGGCGGGGGCTGGAACGCCCTGTTCTGGAACAACCACGACCAGCCCCGCGCCCTTGACCGTTTCGGGAACGTGGACGAGTACCGCTACGAGTCGGCGACGATGCTCGCCTCCGCCATCCACCTGCTGCGCGGAACGCCCTTCGTGTACATGGGCGAGGAGATCGGCATGAGCGACCCCGCCTACACGGGCATCGACGACTACGTGGACGTCGAGGCGCGCAACGCCTACCGCGCCCTCGTCGAAGGGGGCGCCGACCCCGCGCGGGCGTTCGCCGTCGTCCACTCCAAGGCCCGCGACAACGCCCGCACCCCCATGCAGTGGGACGCCTCCGACAACGCCGGGTTCACGCGGGGCACCCCCTGGCTGCGGCCCGTCAACCACGCCGAGGTCAACGTCGAGTCCGCCGAGCGGGGCCGCATCCTGCCCTACTACCGGCGCCTCATCGAGGCGCGGCACACCCACCCGGTCATCGCCGAGGGCTCCTACATCCCCTACAACGCGCCCGACGAGGTCTTCGCCTACGTGCGCGAGCACGACGGCCAGCGCCTGCTGGTGCTCAACAACTTCCGCGCCCACGACGTCGATGTCGACGTCCGGGGTCGCTTCGCCCAGGGGCGCGTCCTCATCGGGAACTACGACGACGCGGTCGTGCGCTCGCGCATCACGCTGCGCCCCTACGAGAGCCTGTCCATCATCACAGGTGCCTGACACGGTGCCCGAACACGGCACGAAAGGAACAACCATGTCCGAATCACCACAGCAGAGGGCGTCACTGCTCGCCCCGATGCCGGGCGACGTCATCGCCCAGGCCGACATCCCCGACCCCGCATTCGCCGGGGGCGCCATGGGCGTCGGCTTCGGTGTGGTCCCCGAGGAGAACACGGTCGTGGCCCCCGTCTCAGGGCGGATCACGATGGTGGCCGACACCGGCCACGCCGTCGGCTTCGAAACCGCCGACGGGCTGCAGGTGCTGCTCCACCTGGGCGTCGACACCGTCGAGCTCAAGGGCGCGCCCTTCCGCCTCGTCGTCGCCAAGGGCGACACCGTGCAGGCGGGCGGCCCGGTCGGGACGATGGATCTGGCCGCCGTCGAGGCCGCCGGTAAGTCCACGGTCGCCATCACCGTCATCACCAACTCCAAGAAGCGCGTGGAGTCCCTCGACGTGCGGACCGGCCGGGCCCAGGCCGGCGACCCCGTCGCCGACGCCCTCCTCAAGGCCGCCGCTCCTGCCGCGCCCGCCCAGGCGGAGGCGGCCCCCGCCTCGTCCGGCACCAGCGCCGCTCCGTCGGGAACCGCACCGGAAACGGCGGGCGCCGCCGTCGAGGCGGACGACGGCTACGAGGGCCTGACCGGGTTCGCCCTGCAGGCCGCCCGCATCATCGACGGCATCGGCGGCGCGGACAACGTCGCCTCCGTCATCCACTGCATCACCCGCGTGCGCTTCTACCTCAAGGACGACGCCAAGGCCGATGACGCGGCCGTCGCCGACATCGACGGCGTCATCGACGTCGCCAAGGCCGGCGGGCAGTACCAGGTCGTCATCGGCGCCACCGTCGGCGACGTCTACGAGGAGATCGTCAAGCGGCTCCCGCAGGGCACCGCCGGGGACGACGAGGCGGCGGCCGAGCCCGTCGAGAAGCCCACCACCCCCCTGGGCTGGGTGAAGTACGGGTTCAGCTCGCTGATCGGCGTCATCACCGGGTCGATGATCCCCGTCGTCGGCGTCCTGGCCGGATCGGGCATCCTCAAGGGCCTGCTGGGCCTGCTGGTCCAGGCCGGCTGGCTGGTGAAGGACTCCGACACGAACATCATCCTCAATGCGATGGCGGACTCGATGTTCTTCTTCCTGCCCATCATCATCGGTTTCACGGCCGCCAAGCGCCTGGGCGCCGACCCGATCATCGTCGCGATCATCGGCGGCGTCCTGGCCTACCCGTCGATCGTCCAGCTGGCCAAGCACGATGCTCCCGGGTACCACGTGCTGCACACGCTGCTGGGCGTGAACTTCAACGCGGAGCTCTTCGGGATCCCCATCTCCCTGCCGCTGGACAACGCCTACGCCTACTCGATCTTCCCGATCATCGTGGGGGCGTGGTTGGCGTCCAAGATCGAGCCCCTGCTCAAGAAGTGGATCCCCGCCGTGGTCCACTCCATCTTCGCCCCGCTCATCGAGATCTTCGTGATCTCCACGCTGCTGTTCACCGTCTTCGGACCCATCATCATGTTCGTCTCCGGCGGCGTCGCGGCCGGGCTGAACTGGGTGCTGGCCATCAACTACGCCTTCGCGGGCCTCGTCATCGGCGCCTTCTACCAGTGCCTCGTGATCTTCGGCCTGCACTGGGCCGTGATCCCCGTGATCGCCCAGCAGCTTGCCGTCCACGGGCAGTCCTCCACGATCAACGCCATCGTGTCCGCCACGATGATCGCGCAGGGCGGCGGCGCCCTGGCCTTCTGGATCAAGGCCCGCAGCGCGAAGATCCGTTCCCTGGCCGGTCCCGCCACGATCTCCGCGTTCTGCGGGGTCACCGAGCCCGCCATGTACGGCCTCAACCTCAAGTACGGGCGCGCCTTCCTCACCGCGTCGGTCGGCGGGGCCGCCGGCGGCCTGGTCACCGGCCTGCTCAACATCAACATGTACGGCTTCGCCGGGGCGTTCACCGGGTTCGCGTCCTTCGTGGACCCCACCGGCAAGGACACCTCCTCCCCCGTCAACTTCTGGATCGCGTCCTTCGTGGCGCTCGCCGTCGCCTTCGTGTGCACCTACTTCTTCGGGTTCAAGGAGGACGACTTCGGCCAGGGCAGGACCGTTGAGAAGGTCCGCCTGGGCAACCGCGAGGCCGCCAAGAAGGAGTAGCGGCTGAGAAGGGCGGCCGCTAAGAAGGAGTAGCGGGCGCCTGATGCGCGACTGGGCGCGCGGGCTGGACCTGGGTCCGGCCCGCGCGCCCGGCGCTGTTGCGCGTGCACGGGGCGGCGGGTCGCACGCTTGTCCCCGGCGCGCCCCATATTGGTGCTCGTGGAGCACGGCCATGGCCGTCGTGTGGCCCCGTGCGCCCGGCTATCGGTCCGCACTGAGCCGGCGGGTTTCTTAGTGTCCTCCGGGTCTGCGTGCGCCCGGCTTCTGGCGCGTCGCCGGGCGCGGCGCGCTCCGTTGCCGGTGTCCTTGAGAGTTATGGTGCCCTGGAGCAACGCCTCAGCCAGGGACTCGATGAAGTGGGGGAGCACTGGGGCAGGAAACTGCCCAGCCTCGGGCGGACCAACGTCGTCAGGTGGCGCTCGGACGTGCATTGGGGCAGGAAACCACCACCAGGTCCGCCGCCGTTCGGGCACTGGGTGGCGCTCGGGCCCGCATTGGGGCAGGAAAACACCTACTGGGGCAGGTTAACCCCCATTGGGGCAGGTTAATAACCTGCCCCAATGCACCGTAACCTGCCCCAATGCCACTGTATGGTGCCCCCCAATGCGCCGTAGCCTGCCCCAATGCACTGTAAGGTGCCCCAATGCTCGGCCCGCCGACTGCGGGAGGAAGCCGAGGAGACGCGCCTGCTGCCGCAACCTGCCCCGATGCGCGACTCCCGACCACTGAGGTTCCCACAGGGGTGCCACTGCGCGACTCAGACCGCCTTCGCACCACTTAGACCCCAGAAGACTGGGAAATCGCGGGCATCGCAGGGCATAAGTGGAGAGGCGCTCCCGGTGGCGCGAGATTCCGCGTGGTCGGCGGTGCCGCCGTGCCGTCTCGCACGCACGGGTTGATGTCCTTCTGTTGGGGCGGGGCCTGCCCCCTCAGGCGTGCCGTCTCGCACGCACGGGTTGGTGCCCGTGCGAACCCATGGCGGAGCGGGGGCTGCCCGCGCCTCCCCGCGCCCACGGGCGGCGCTACTGTGGGACCAGGCGGACCGGCCCCCGCCTCGTCGATCCGAATGGAAGCACATGCCCCACCGCACGACCCCCTCCAGCATCCACGTGCGCGGAGCGCGCGTCCACAACCTCAAGGACCTCGACGTCGACGTCCCCCTGAACACTTTCGTCGCCATCGCGGGAGTGTCCGGGTCGGGCAAGTCCTCCCTGGCCCTGGGCACCCTCTATGCGGAGGGGTCCCGCCGCTACTTGGAGTCCTTGGCGACCTACACGCGCAGGCGCATCTCCCAGGCCGCCAGGGCGCCGGTCGACGAGGTCGCCCACGTCCCCGCCGCCCTCGCCCTGCGCCAGAGGCCGGGCGTGCCCGACGTGCGCTCCACTTTCGGCACGGCCACGGAGCTCCTCAACCACCTGCGCCTGCTGTTCTCGCGCGCGGGCTCCTACCTGTGCCCGAACGGGCACCGCGTCCCGCCCTCGCGCAACGTGGCTCTCGAGGTCCCGCTCGTGTGCCCCCAGTGCGGCGAGTCCTTCTACGGCCTGGGCGCCGAGGAGATGGCCTTCAACTCCGGTGGCGCGTGCCCGGCGTGCGAGGGCACGGGCGTTCAGCGGGTCGTCGACCGCGACGCCCTGGTGCCCGACGAATCCCTCACGATTGACGAGGGCGCGGTGTCCCCGTGGGGGTCGATCATGTGGAAGCTCATGAAGGACGTGGCTCGCGAGATGGGGGTGCGCACGAACGTGCCCTTCCGCGACCTCACCGAGGAGGAGAAGGCCATCGTCTACGAGGGCCCGGCTGAGAAGCGCCACATCGTGGTTTCCACCAAGACGGGTGGCGCGGAACTGGACTTCACCTACTTCAACGCGGTCGCCTCCGTCGAGAACGCCCTGTCGAAGGCGAAGGACGAGAAAGCCCTCGCCCGCCTCGACAAGTACCTCATCACCCGCACGTGCCCCGCCTGCGAGGGGACGCGCCTGGGGGAGAGGGTGCGCTCGACCCTCATCGACGGCATCGACCTGGGCCAGGCCTCGCGCCTGACCCTGAGCGGACTGCGCGAGTGGGCGGCGCGCGTGCCCGGCCTCGTCCCCGACGAGGTCGCGCCCATGGCCCGCGTCATCGTCGACGAGATGGCCGAGCCCATGGAGCGCCTGGCCGACCTGGGCCTGTCCTACCTCTCGCTCGACCGCGCCTCCTCCACCCTGTCCAACGGCGAGCGCCAGCGCGTGCAGCTGGCCCGCGCTGTCCGCAACCGCACGACCGGCGTCCTCTACGTCCTGGACGAACCCACCATCGGCCTGCACCCCTTCAACGTCGACGGGGTCCTGGACATCATCCGCGAGCTCATCGAGGATGGGAACTCCGTCGTCGTGGTCGACCACGACACCCGGGTGCTGGCCGCAGCCGACCACCTCATCGAGATCGGCCCGGGCGCGGGCGCGGACGGCGGACGCGTCGTCTACCAGGGCCCTGTCCCCGGGGCCTCAGCCGCCCCAGCCTCCCGTATCGGCCCGTACCTGGCCGGGAGGCGCCGGGTGGAGCGCCGGGTGGGCTGGGACCGGGAGCGCGCGGGAACGGACGGGCACGGCGAGGTGGGCGCTGACGGGCGCGGCGCCATCCACCTGGAGACCTCGCGGATCCACACGGTCCACCCCCTGGGCGTCGACATCCCGGTGGGAGCGCTCACGGCGGTCACCGGGGTCAGTGGATCGGGCAAGACGACGATGGTCCTGGAGTCCCTGGTGCCCGCCCTGCGCGCGGCCCTGGCGGGGGAGGCGCTGCCCGCGCACGTGCGGGACGTGGACGCGGCGGGCGCGACGCGGGTGAACCTGATCGACGCGACGCCCATCGGCGTCAATGTGCGCTCCACCGTCGCCACGTACTCCGGTGTCCTGGACGAGCTGCGCCGGGCGTTCGCGCGCACTGAGAAGGCAAGGGCGGCGGGCCTCAAGGCGGGCGCCTTCTCCTACAACACGGGCTCGCTGCGCTGCCCCACGTGCGACGGGACCGGCCAGATCACCCTCGACGTGCAGTTCCTGCCCGACGTGGACATCGAGTGCACGGACTGCCGGGGCAGCAGGTACAGCGCGCAGGCCCACGGGATCCGGCGCGACGGGCTTAGCCTGCCCGACATCATGGCCATGAGCGTGGACGACGCGCGGGGAGCGGTGCAGGGCCTGAAGAAAGCGGGCGCGCTGCTCGGCACCCTGTCGGGCTTGGGACTCGGCTACCTGGCGCTCGGCGAGGCCACGCCCGCACTGTCCGGAGGCGAGGCGCAGCGGCTCAAACTCGCCTCGGAGATGGGGCGGCGCCAGGAGGGAGCGCTCTTCGTCTTCGACGAGCCGACCATCGGATTGCACCCCGACGACGTGCAGGTCCTCCTCGACGTGCTCCAGCGCCTCATCGACCGCGGTGCCACCGTCGTCGTCATCGAGCACGACCTGGACGTCATCGCCAACTCCGACTGGGTGATCGACATGGGGCCCGGCGGAGGGGCCGACGGCGGGCGCATCGTGGCGCAGGGCGCGCCCCGCGACGTGGCGGCCCACCCGGACTCGGTGACGGGACGCCATCTGCGCGCCGCCCGGCCCGGGATCCTGGGTTAGGCCGCAGCACGGGACTGGACCCTGCTCGCGGCGCGTCCCGAGTTCCACAATGCGTCTGAGTCCCGGGTGGAAACGGGGGCGCAAGGGGCAGCTGTTCCAAAAAGCGTCTGAGTCTGCCCGAATTCGCGCGAATCCGCTCGAAACCGTCAGACTCAGACGCAAAATGGACCACCGGGCCCGCGCTCAGCCGACGAGCGCCCGCATCCGGGCGCGGGCGCCCTCCGCCCGCAGTGCCCTCAGCTGCGAGGCGAACTCCTCGACGAAGCGCTCCTGGCCGGCCAAGTCGCCGAACACCGCGGCGTCGGAGACGAAGGCGCGGTCGTCACCGGCCTTCTGGGCCGCCGCCAGCTCCAGCAGGCGCGCGCCCGCCGGGTCGTCGACCGCGATCGGGGCGCCCGCCTCGTCGACGCCCTCATCGCCCAGCGCCCACGCGGCCACCATCGCGGCGCCCAAGCGGATCGGGCCCCCGGACGCCAGGTTGTCGCGCACAGTGCCCAGCACGAACTTCGGCATCCTGTTCGACGCGTCCTGGGCCAAGCGGAACAGCGTGTCGGCGATGGCCTCGTTCGTGAACCGCTCGAAGAGCGTGTCCACGTACCCGTCCAGATCGATTCCGGGCACGGGCCGCAGCGTCGGGCGGGCCTCGCGCTCCAAATAGGCGCGCACCCAGGCGGCGATGTCCGGGTCGGCGGCGGCGTCGTGCGCGTACTCGATGCCCAACAGCCGCCCCCAGTGGGCGAGGCCCTGGTGCGAGGCGTTGAGCAGGCGCAGCTTCATGAGCTCGTAGGGCACCACGTCGGACACCATCTGCACGCCGACGTCCTCGAAGGGCGGGCGCCCGTCGGTGAAGCGGTCCTCCAGCACCCACTGCGTGAAGGGCTCGCACACCACCGGCCACGCGTCCTCCACGTCCAGGCGCTCGCGGACGGACTCGATGTCCGCGGGCGTCGTCTGCGGGGTGATGCGGTCGACCATGCAGTTGGGGAAGGCGACATTGTCGTCGATCCACTGCGCGAAGACCGGGTCGCTCATCCGCGCCTGCGACACGACGGCCGTGCGCGCCACCTTCCCGTTGCCGGGCAGGTTGTCGCAGCTCATCACCGTGAACGGGGGGACGCCGGCGTCGCGGCGCCGGCGCAGGGCCTCCACGATGTAGCCGAAACTGGTCGTTGGGTGGTGCGGATCGGCGGCGTCGCGGGCGGCGCCCTCGGACTCCGTGCGGAACAGGCCGGTGGCGTCGTCGACGTTGTAACCGCCCTCCGTCACCGTCAGGGACACGATGCGCGTCGTCGGCGCGGTCATCACTCCCAGGACGGCCTCGGGGTCGTCGGGGGCGAAGAGGTAGTCGTGGATCGACCCGATGACGCGGGACTCGGCCCGCCCTCCGGGGTGCTTGAGGGTGAGGGAGTACAGGTAGTCCTGGCCGCGCAGCGCGTCACGCATGCGCGTGTCCTGCGGCATCAGGCCGATGCCGCAGATCCCCCAGTCCAGTGCCTCGCCGCGCCTCATGAGGTCGTCGAGGTAGGCGGCCTGGTGGGCGCGGTGGAAGCCGCCGACGCCCATGTGCACGATGCCCGTCGTGATGCGGGAACGGTCGTAGTCGGGGGCGAGGTCCGATTGGGACAACGTTGTCATGAGGGGCTCCTGGGTGGTTCTCGGCGGTTGGAACGAACGCGGGGCGGCTGTGGGCGCGGCGCGTCCGCGGGCGGTGCCCAGCTCCATTGTCCCACTGCGGAGTGCCGCTGAACAGGGGGCTCGTACGAGCGGGCGGGACCGGGAGTGGCCCGTGCCCGGTTGACGATGGTTGCGGGGGAGCGCGGGACGGATGCCACGCGAGTGCGGCCCCCGTCCCGCCCACCGAATAGTGGGCGGGACGGGGGCGGGAAAAGCGGGGCCAGGGAGTCAGTGCGCGATGACGACCCGCAGGTTGCGGGGGCCGTGCACGCCGTTGACCCGCACCAGCTCGATGTCGCTGGTCGCCGAACCGCCCGCGATCCACGTCATCGGGCGCAGGGGGTTCTCGCCCAGGACATCGACCGCCTGCGGCACCGTGGGGACGATCGCCGAGCGCTCCAGCACCACCACGTGCGTGTCCGGCACCAGGGAGATCGCGCGGCGCCCCTGGTCGGGCTCACCATCCAGCACGATCGTGCCGGAGATCGAGATGCCGACGCGCGAGCGCGTCACCACAGCGTCGATGGCGTCCAGCTCCAGGGTGGGGATCGCCTTCTCCCGCGAGTCCTCGCGCACAGTGCGGCCCGACCGGGCGGCGGCCTTCTTGAAGGGCGCGTCCAGCCCGGTGGGGACCACGACGGAGCCCATGCCCTCCAGGAAGGAGTCGATGGCGTCGGCCACCTTGGCGTCGGTGGGCGCCAGGACCACCTTCGCCGAGTAGTCCTCGAGCTTCTCGATCATCTCCTCGACCACGGCGTCCGAGCCGGGGGCGTCCGCCGTGGAGCGGATGTAGTCCCGGGGGATGGGGCGCACGGGGCGGCCCTGCTGCGAGCGCCCGATCGCGTCGCGCGCACGGGCCAGAATCGCGGTCTTCGCGTCCATGGGAGCCATGTCAGTCCTCCGTGGTGTCGTCGTTCGTGCGGGTCGTCATGCCGTGCTCGCTGGCCAGCGGGATCCCCCGGGCGGGGGCGTCCCAGCGGGTCGACGAGGCATCCGAGTCCGGGTGGGTCCGCTTCCACCACTGGCGGAAGGTCTCCTTCGGCGCCGTGGGCAGATCCCGCGCCCCCGTCCACAACGAGGCGGGGAAGGGCAGGGCGCCGATGCGCCCCTTCTTGCCGCCGACGAGCCGCGTCGCCTTCACGGCCATGCCCGCCGCGGTCCACAGCTTCGCGTTCGACATGACGGGCGTGGCCGAGCCCATCGCCAGGTCCCACACGTCGGGCAGCACGGCGTGCTTCTCGTCGACGGTGCGGGCCCGCAGGTGGATGAGGATCGTGGGGATCTCGATCTTGACGGGGCACACGTCGCCGCACGCGCCGCACAGGGACGAGGCGAAGGGCAGGGTGTGCACCGGGTCGTCGTGGGCCATGCCCTGGGTGAGCTGGGGGGTGAGGATCGCGCCGATCGGCCCGGGGTACACGGAGCCGTAGGCGTGGCCGGAGGTGTGCTGGTACACGGGGCAGATGTTCATGCACGAGCCGCAGCGGATGCACGCCAGGGCCTGCCTGCCGATCGGGTCCGCCAGGGTCTTCGTGCGCCCGTTGTCCATGAGCACCAGGTGGAACTCCTGGGGGCCGTCGCCGGGCGTGACGCCCGTCCACATGGAGGTGTACGGGTTCATGCGCTCGCCGGTGGCGCTGCGCGGCAGCAGCTGCGAGAAGATCTCCACGTCCTGGAAGCGGGGGACCAGCTTCTCGATGCCCATCAGGGTGATGAGGGTGTCCGGCAGCGTCAGGCACATGCGGCCGTTGCCCTCGGACTCGAAGATCGAGACGGTGCCCGTCTCCGCGATGCCCATGTTGGTGCCCGAGACCGCGACCTTGGCGTGCAGGAACTTCTTGCGCAGGTGGGCCCGGGCGACGCCTGTGAGCTCGGTCGGGTCGTCGGACAGGTCCTCGGGGGCGTCCTCCATGCGGTCCAGGAAGATGCCGCGCACCTCGGAGCGGTTGCGGTGGATGGCGGGGACCACGATGTGGCTGGGCATGTCGTCGGCCAGCTGGACGATCATCTCGGCCAGGTCCGTCTCGCGCGCGGAGATCCCCTGGTCCTTGAGGTACTCGTTGAGGTTCGTCTCCTGGGTGGCCATCGACTTGACCTTGACGACCTCGTCGACGCCCTTGGACTTGATGATGCCCGCGATGATGCGGTTCGCCTCGTGCTTGTCGCGCGCCCAGTGGACGATGCCCCCACGGGCGGTGACGTTGCGCTCGAACTCTTCGAGCAGTTCGGGCAGCCGCGATTCGACTTCGAACTTCACGGCCTCGGCGGCGTTGCGCAGGTCCTCCCAGTCCGGCATCTCCTCGACGCGCTGTCCGCGCTTCGTGCGGATCGTGCGCGTGGCGTGGCCCAGGTTGCGGCGCATCTGCGTGTTCGCCAGGGTCTTCTTCGCGCCCTCGGGGAAGGTGGTGCCCCAGCGCAGGGTGTCCTCTGGGATGTCGACGGTGGTGCGCCACCCGCCGGTGTGGACGTCGGAGGAGGCCGAGTCGGCGACTGCGGGCATCCCGATGAATGTTGCGGTCATTGTCAGATCACCTGGGCGCTTTCTGGGGCGAAGGAGATGTTCCCGAGGAACGGCTGGTCCTTGGTGGAGGCGAGGATCTCGGCGAGGTGCATGGGGCGGATTCCCGACTGGAGTCGCGACAGGCCGCCGCCCACGTGCATGAGACAGGAGTAGTCGCCCATGACGAGCACCTCGGCGCGGGTGGACATGACGTTGGCGACCTTGTCGGCCAGCATCGACGTGGAGGTCTGCGCGTTCTTGATCGAGAACGTCCCGCCGAACCCGCAGCACACCTCGGCGTCGGGCAGGTCCACCAGGGTGAGGGCCTCGACGGCGCGCAGCAGGCGGTAGGGGCGGTCGCCGACCCGTGCGATGCGCAGCGAGTGGCAGGTGGGGTGGTAGGTGACGGTGTGCGGGAAGTACGCGCCCACGTCCTCCATGCCCAGCACGTCGGTGATGAGCTCGGTGAGGTCGTAGGTGTGGGCGGCGATCTGGGCGGAGCGCTTGGCCAGTTCGTGGTCGCCGACGTGCTCGGCGACGACGCGCTGCTCGTGGCGGGCCGCGCCGGTGCAGGACCCGGAGGGGACCACGATCGCGTCCCACTGGCCGTCGAGCACGGGTTCGAACGCTTTCACGTGGTTGCGGGTGATCTTCGCCGCGTCTTCGAAGTAACCGGTGTTGGCGTGCATTTGCCCGCAGCAGACCTGGCCCTCGGGGAACACGACTTCGTGCCCGAGGCGCTCGAGGAGTGTGACGGTGGCCTGCGCGGCTTGCGGGAACATGACGTCCGCAAGACACGTGGCGAAGAGGGCGATGCGCATAGGGTGTCCTTCCTCGGAGGGGCGTGGTGCCGCCAGCATATGCGTGGGTCAGAGGTCCCACCACGCCTTTGTCGTGGCATTTCCGCCTGAATGGCGGGAACGGCGTTTCCGCGCCGGAAAGTCCCTCTCGTCAGCGGCTTCTCCGGGGTCGGATCCACTATCCCGGAGCCGTTCGCCGGGAGGACTTAGCCAAGGCGGTGCTTGCGTTTATCACTGGGCTGCTGCCGCGCGGGGCGGGGGTGTTGGTGGTGTCCGCTGGTGGTGGGGGTCAGCGCCGCGCGGGGGTCAGCGGGGTGCCGTCCGCTGCGAGTGCCCTGATCTGGGAGTCGCCCTCACAGGCGACCAGCCACCCGGCCGCAGCGGGCGCGCGCCAGCACCCCTGCGCCGGCTCGAAAGAGGAGGTCTTGACCTGCCCGGTGGCGGCGTTGAGGAACACGTTCGATGTCGAGGTCCTGCCCAGCCAGATCCAGTCGTGCCCTGTGGATGCGGCGCTGCCCCACATGGCGGTGCCGATCAGGCCGGTGGGGGTCTCCCACATAACGGTGCCGTCCGCCCTGCGCCCCGAGCACCCGCCCGTGCTCTTGTCGCAGGCCACGAGCACCAGGCCCGCCGTGACGCGCAGCTCTTTGTCCGCATGCCCCTCGGCTTCTTCGCGCATCCACGTCAAGGAAACGATCTGGCCCGTGTCGGCGTTGACCGCGTAGTGGCCGACGAACAGGGTGCTGCCCACCCACGTGCTCTTCCGCTCGTCCCCGATGTCGGGGCTGTCGCGGTTCTGGACGGTGTGGGACCACAATTGGCGGGGCGCGCCCCCGCCCACGTCCCAGCCCTTGACCGTGCCCTGCCACAGGTTCGCCCTCTCCAGGGTCACCAGAACGCTCCCATTCGACGAGACGCGGACGAACTGGTCGTCGCCCCCATCGGCTGGGGGGGAAGTCGAGGCTCCACGCCCTCTGCGAGCCGTTGAGCCACTGGCCCGACGGCACGACGGCGTCATCGGGGCGCACCACCGCCCCTTCCACCTCCCAGGGGACGGAGTCCGTCTCCACGATATCGGACTCCTGGCGCGACGGATCCGACTGCCACCAATCGGAGGACGAGGAGGACTGCCTGGAATGCAGGTCGTAGAACATGAGCGCGAACATTATCACGACGATGACCAGCGCGATGATGTCCTTCAAAGAGCACAACGGCCTGCCAGCCCCCGCCGCACCGGGCGACTGCGCCGTCAACAGCGCGCCCTCCGCGGGCGCGACCGCGCCCCCATACGGAGCCGGACCCGGAACGGAACCGGATCCAGGCGGTACCGCCCCCGACCAAGAACGTGAGATCGGCGTGGCCCCCGGCGGAGGGAGGACGACCCGCCCGGAGGACGAACACCCTCCCCCCGGTCCGCCCTGCTCCCGGGACTCCTCACGCCGCCCATCCGGTGAAGCACTCATCGCCGACGCCTTCCTCGTGCTGCGCGGATCCGGTCCGCTCGGAAAACTGCCTCGCACTCATAGGCTACATCGCGCGCGCGGCGCTGCAGGGCCGGTCCACAGGGCACGAGGCGGGGGCGGGTCCGGGCGCAGGGTGGGCTCGGGCGCTCCTTGTGTCCGCCGGTCGCGGGGCGTCAGCGCGCGAAGCCCTCCATGTAGGCCGGGCGAAGCGCGAAGGCCTGCACCATCAGCGGGCCGCCGGTGAGGAACGTGCCCTTGCGGACAGGAGACGCGTCCACTGTGAACAGGACCTCGCCCCCGCCGCCGTCGAGGGGGTCCCGGCGGAGTGTGAGGGGGGCCTCGGAATCGGCGGGGACGTCCAGTGTGAAGACGTTCTGGGCGTCGACGGTGAAACGGGATGCCTGGCTATCGGGGTCGGTCAGTGGGACGGTGAACAGTGGCCGCGTGGTCCCGGTGCCCAAGTCCGTGCTGTACACCTCGCCGTACGAGGTCACGAAGGTGTACACCGATCCCGATAGGTATCCGACCAGCCAATCGAGGTGCCCGGGGGAGAACGCGATGGGCGATCCGTCGTCCCCGGCCATGGGGACCAGGTCGCGCGTCCCGTTGGTGGTGTCCCAGACCTGCAGCACGGGTTCGCCCGCGGTGGGGTCCTGCCCGTTGTCGGGATTCGCCCCCGGGTACGTCTTGTGGAATGTCGGCACGTAGATCTTGCCGTCGTAGCAGGGCGCCTCGTTCTGGGGGGTGTCCAGCCCCTCGTCCATCGGCGCGATGCCGACGATGGTGGCCTGAGGGTCATCATGCGGGTCCACGCGGATGAGCATGTCCGCGGGGCCCTGGCCATCCGGACGGGTGTCCGCCTGGAGGCCCGAGGCGTCCAACTGGGTGGGCAGGGACCCGTTCCCGGGGAAGCGCGTCGATGTCATGGAGTAAAGGTGGCCGTCGCAGACGGAGTTGAAGGGGTGCATGCCTGGGATCGGCGCGAATGCGCTGCCGCCGTCGGCGGTGACCGCCACCGCGTCCTGTTGGTCGCCGTCGATGTAGAAGGCGAGCGAGGCCGCGCCGTCGTCGATCGAGTACCGGCTGAGCTCGTGGCGCTCGTCCTTGCCGCGCGGGACGCTGGTCGTCCCGCTGTCGGACACCGTGACCTCGGCCCCCGAAGTCCCGTAGTGGAGGCCGGAGGCGTTCCACACCAGTCCGGCGTCGATCATGGCGCCCACGTCGACGCTGTTCCCAGTCCCCGCCCCGTCGACCAGCAGCAGGCGGCCGACTCCGGTGCTGTACGCGTCGGCGCCGACTCCGGGGGAGTTCCCGATGCGCAGCGCCAGAACCGAGTTCGCCGTCGTCGCGCGGTCCAGGCCGACCTCGGGGAATGCCGTGCTCGACGAGCACCCCGGCAGGGCGCAGGCGCACACGAGCGCGAGGGCTGCGATGCCCGCTGATGGCGCCGAGAGGGCGCGGGGGGACTGGGACAGCATCAGCGCCTCCTAGAGGTTCGCGTAGGTGCAGGCGAGCGACCCTTCCACGATGTCGTGCGGGTACACGCCGGGGCCGCCGTTGCTGTCAATATCTACTCCGGCTCCATACTTGTACGCGTACCAGACGAGCTGTGAGCAGTTCAGCATCCACGGATTCTTCGACTTGTTGAAAGCGAAATTCAGATTGTAGCTGTAACCGCGTGGATTGTTGTGGGCGTGATCGGCTGCGGCGTCCTGTGTCGCTTGTGGAACATGGTAGTAGATTCCTCCGGGGTGGTCCCGTTTTCCGATGCCCAGTCGCTGGCTGCGTGGATCGGTTCGTCTCCGGAGGCTCCAGGGGTGATCTGGAGGAATTGAGCGACGGTGTCTTCGGGTGTCGCGACTGCTGGCGCTGAAAGTGCGAAAGCGTGCCCAGTGGGAAGAACACCAATTGAAAGTGTGCGGAACTGGCGTGTCATGACCCGCGTTTGGACGGTGGCCTCAGTACTGGCTGGCGGCCAGCCAGGCGGCCAGGAGGGCCGGCGCGTCCGCCTCCCACGTCCCGTCGAAACGGCGGCTCCCCTGGTGGGTGGCCGCCTCCATGCCGCCCAGCAGCCGGGCGGCGAACGGCGCGCCCGCGGCCACGGCCCACGCCCGGTCCCGCTCGAGGGCGGGGGA
>ERZ773035.501-NODE-501-length-32045-cov-3.704408_pt1 | contig 32045 bp, 30 predicted proteins | sample MGYA00511487_ERZ773035 | MGnify/ENA primary metagenome ERZ773035 (study PRJEB29015, sample SAMEA2737985) | human oral metagenome | biome: human oral; feature: human-associated habitat; material: dental | place: China | collected 2024 ...
ATTTAGATGAGGCTGGCGCAAGAAGGTTTATAAGCTCGTCGTTAAAGAGTGGCTTTGTTAGTCAAAGCGGAACGCAAATAGGCGAGATACTGCCTAAGATCAGCCCTTTAAATAAAAACTATCCAATAATCAGGCAAAAAGTCATCGATGAGATCTCACATTTTGTTGATAAATTTAAAGAGGTTGGCTCATCGGTTTAAGAGGCGCTTTAAAGCAAATTTATATTGCATTTGGCTTATTTATGCTTTGCTTCGTGCTCTAAAAGCCAAATTTTAGTTGGCAGACCTTCGCCGCCTGAGTAGCCGCCAAGTCCGCTGTGAGAGAGCACTCTGTGGCAAGGGATGATGATAGGCAGTGGGTTTTTAGCATTTGCTGAGCCTGCTGCTCGGTAAGCGTTTTTATGGCCTGCAGCAAGTGCAAGAGCAGCGTATGTGGTCGTCTCACCGTATGGCACTTTTTGCAAAACGTCATAAATTTTGGCTCTAAATTTGGTTGTTTTTACATCAAGTCTAACGCTAAATTTTTTAAGCTCGCCCTTAAAATAGGCTTCTAGCTCATCTAAGCAAAGCTTTAAATTTTCATCCTTTACCGCAACTTTTTCAAATTTATCTACAAAATTTATCTCACAAATTCCATTTTCACTAGCAATGATCTCCAAAATTCCAATGGGCGATTTTAGGTAGGCTTTTGACACATTTACTCTTTGAAATTTGAAATTTTGGGTAAATTTTACTTTAGATTGTTTTGCTTTTTGATAAAATGCAAGCAAAATCAGCGATTTTGGACTAAAAACGAGCAAAATCACAAAGGAAATTTATGAGCTTTTTTACCGACTACGAAAAACACGTGAGTGAGCGAGAAAAAGAGAGCGTGCCACCGCTTGCGCTAAATGCCAAGCAAACAAGCGAAATTTGCGAGCTAATGAGACTTGCTGGCAACTCTAGTGGCGATGAAAAGGCGCAAAACGAGCTAAAATTTCTTATAAATTTGCTCGCAAACCGCATAAATCCAGGCGTTGATGATGCGGCAAAGATAAAGGCAGAATTTCTTGGCGAGGTGATAGAAGGACTTAAAATAGACGGACTTGACGCAGTCCGTGCCATTAAAATTTTAGGCAAGATGCTTGGCGGATACAATGTAGAAATTTTAGTGCGAGCGCTAAAAAATAGCGATGAAACTATCGCGCAAGTTGCGGCAAATGAGCTAAAAAATATCATTTTGGTGCATGAGCATTTTGACGAGATCGCAAAGCTAGCAAATAGCAATAAATTTGCAAAAGAGGTGCTTGCTTCTTGGGCAAACGCCGAGTGGTTTATGCATAAAAAACCGCTTGATGAGTGCATAAAGGCAGTGGTTTTTAAAGTGCCTGGCGAGACAAATACAGATGATCTAAGCCCTGCAAGCGAGGCCTATACAAGGGCTGACATACCGCTTCATGCAAAGGCGATGCTCGTTAAAAAGATGCCTGAAGGTTTAGAAATCCTAAAAGAGCTAAAAAGTCGCGGCAAGAGCGTGGCGTATGTTGGCGATGTGGTCGGCACTGGCAGTAGCAGAAAGAGCGGTATAAACTCTATCCAGTGGCACCTTGGCGATGAGATAGAGGGCGTGCCAAACAAAAAAACCGGTGGCATCGTGATCGGCACGACCATAGCTCCGATATTTTTTAACACTGCCGAAGATAGCGGCGCACTGCCGATAGTCGCAAACGTAAATGAGCTAGAAATGGGCGATGAGATAGAGATTTATCCATTTAAAGGTGAAATTTATAAGCTCGCAGGCAACGAAAAGAAGCTCGTGGCAAATTTTAAACTAAGCCCAAACACCCTAAGCGACGAGATAAGAGCAGGCGGCAGGATACCTTTGATGATAGGTAGGCAAGTGACCAAAAAGGCTAGAGAGGCCTTGGGGCTTGGCGAAGAGCAAATTTTCATAAAGCCAGATCAGCCAAAAGAGCTAGGCGGCGGCTATACGCTCGCTCAAAAGATGGTCGGCAAGGCTTGTGGCAAGGCTGGCGTGAGAGCCGGGGCTTATGTGGAGCCTGAAATTTTGACCGTTGGCTCGCAAGACACCACAGGACCGATGACTAGAGATGAGATAAAAGAGCTTGCTAGCCTTAGTTTTGGGGCGGATTTTGTCTTGCAAAGCTTTTGCCACACGGCTGCTTATCCAAAGCCAAGCGACCTTGAGATGCAAAAGAGCTTGCCTAAATTTATGACGCTTCGTGGCGGTGTGAGCCTAAAACCAGGTGATGGCGTCATCCACTCGTGGCTAAACCGCATGGTCTTGCCTGACACGGTGGGCACCGGTGGCGATAGTCACACGAGATTTCCTATTGGCATTAGCTTTCCAGCGGGTAGCGGCCTAGTGGCGTTTGCGGCGGTTCTTGGCATGATGCCGCTAAATATGCCAGAGTCAGTTTTAATCAAATTTAAAGGTGAGCTAAAAGAGGGCGTGACGCTTCGTGATCTTGTCAATGCGATACCTTATTTTGCTATCAAAAAAGGGCTTTTAACCGTTGAGAAAAAAAACAAAAAGAACATTTTTGCGGGCAAAATTTTAGAGATAGAAGGGCTTGAGAGCCTAAAAGTGGAGCAAGCGTTTGAGCTAAGTGACGCTTCGGCTGAGCGCTCGGCGGCTGCTTGTGTGGTAAATTTAAGCGAGGCTAGCGTCGCGGAGTATGTTCGTTCAAACGTTGCGCTAATAGACGCGATGATAAAAGCTGGGTATGAGAGCCATGAAACGCTTGCGAGGCGAAAAGAAAAAATGCAAAAATGGCTAGAAAACCCAACTCTTTTAAGGGCCGACAAGGACGCAAGATATGCTGAAATTTTAGAGATTGATTTGTCGCAGATAGATGAGCCGATTTTGGCCTGTCCAAACGACCCAGATGACGTGGCGTCGCTAAGTGAAATTTTAGCAGATAGCAAAAGAGCGCACGATATCGACGAGGTCTTTGTCGGTAGCTGTATGACAAATATCGGGCATTACAGGGCGCTTGCTAGAATTTTAGAGCGTGAGAGCAAGCTTACAACTAGGCTTTGGATCGCGCCGCCAACAAAGATGGACAAAAAAACGCTTGAAGATGAGGGCGTTTATGAGATATTTAAGAGGCTGGAGGCTAGGACAGAGGTGCCAGGCTGCTCGCTTTGCATGGGTAATCAAGCAAGAGTGAACGACAATGCCGTTGTTTTTTCGACATCGACAAGAAATTTTGACAACAGAATGGGCATGGGCGCAAAGGTCTATCTAGGAAGTGCCGAGCTAGCCGCTGTATGCGCGCTGCTAGGGCGTTTGCCAAGCGTTAGTGAGTATAAAAAAATAGTAAGAGATAGCCTTAGTTTAAACAAAGATCAAATTTATAAATACCTAAATTTTAATGAAATAAGCGAGTTTAGTATATAAATTTGTTACAATATCGCGAAATTTTAAGGAGCTTTGATGAAAAAAGTAGCTTTTTTTCTCTTTTTTAGCAGTTTTCTTTTTGTAAATTTACACGCATTAGAGTGTGGTGATCTTGCTAAAAAAGAGAGCTTTAAAACTACTCCAAACGAGCTTGCTTACGTGAATGAGGGGCTGTTTTATTGTGATGGCTCGCTTTTAAATTTAAAAGAGGTAAAAGAGCTTTTTGATGCGAGTGTGGCTGTGAGGAGCGAGTCTCAAAGCTGCGTTGGCGAGGGCGTTTATAGAGAAAATTTAAATAAATTTAGATGGATCTTGCTAAAAGCCTCGTTTGCACCTGAAATCTATCAAAAAGAGCTTGCAAAGCCAGAAGTGGCTGAGGCTCAAAAAGATGCTCAAATGGAGTACTTTAGATACTGGGCGAATGAGAGTTTGTTTAACTTCTTAAAATATAAAAAATTCAGCGAAGCTTATAAAAATGCTCAAACTCCGCTGGTTAAATTTTATGAGGCTTTAGGCGTTGATAGTGCAAGTGCCGCCTACTACGCAACTAGCGTGATAAATGAGTTTTTAAGCTTTAGCGTTGGCAAAAATGTAAATAAAGCTAAAATTTTAACTTCTGAGCAAAAGATGATGGCTCAAAAGCTAAGTCAAGACGAGCTTGCAAATTTGCTTTATTCTAAAAATTTCACCACCGCTGAGCTTACAAATTTACTTGATATCGCACTGCTAAATGACAAAAGTAGCGAGATGATAGAAGAGATCATAAGGCGCGGGGTTGACGTAAATTTAGGCGATGAGACACCGCTATTTTTTGCTCTTAAAAATTTAGAAAATGTGAAAATTTTGCTTAAAAATAGAGCCGATGTAAATCACAAAAATTTCTTTGGCAAAAGTGCGCTTTTTTACGCTGTGCAGTTTGAGGATGCGCCTCTTTGCGAGCTTTTGTTAAAGAGTGGGGCAAATGCAAACGAGAGCTATATCGACGAGCAGTCTAAGATGAATATGATAAATTTAGGCATGATGCAAGTAGAGGATACATGCGGCCTAGAGCATACAAACAGAAGCGTTTTCATGCATGCAGCAGCTCACGCGACGCCAGAAATTTTAAAGCTTTTGATAGATAACGGTGCTGATATGAAAGCCACTGATGATGCGGGATTTAACGCGCTTGATTATGCGATTAAAGACAAAAACGAAAAAAATATTAAATTTTTAGAAGAGCTTGGCTTAAAACCAAATTTTAATTAGGAAGAGATATGAAAAAGACAGCTTTTGTGACAGGTGCGACATCTGGCTTTGGCGAGGCGATCGCTAGAAGACTCTCACAGGAGGGCTACAAGATAGTCGCTCTTGCAAGGCGCGAAGATAGGTTAAAAAAGCTTGCTAGCGAGCTTGGTGATACGCACATCATCGTAGCTGACATACGTGATAAAAAGGCTGTTTTTGACGCAGTTGATAGCTTGCCTGATAAATTTAAAGATATCGAAGTGCTTGTAAATAACGCTGGGCTTGCCTTGGGACAAGAAAAGACGATAGATGCGAAAGTGGAGGACTTTGAGGCGATGATAGACACCAACGTAAAGGGTCTCATCTACTCGACAAAGGCCGTTTTGCCACTACTTTACAAGCAAGAAAAGGGCTATATCTTTAATCTTGGCTCAACAGCTGGCTCGTGGCCATATCCAGGTAGCAACGTTTACGGCGCTACAAAGGCCTTTGTAAAGCAGTTTAGTCTAAATTTAAGAAACGATCTAGTTGGCACAAATATCAGGGTGACAAACATCGAGCCAGGTCTTTGTAAGACTGAATTTAGTGAGGTTAGATTTAGAGGAGATAAGGCAAAGGCTGATAGTCTTTATGAAAATACAAATTTCATCACATCTGAGGATATCGCGACTATTTTGGTAAATTGTCTAAATATGCCTGGAAGTGTCAATATAAACAGGGTCGAAGTCATGGCGAACACGCAGACTTGGGCTGGACTTGCGATAGAAAAATTTTAAGGAGTTCTTGTGAGACAAATTTTATTATTACTATTTTTTAGTGCCGCGCTTTTTGGTGTTGATCCAGAAGTGGCAAAGAGAAACGCTGAAATTTACGGCGTATTCACGCTTATACCGCCTGTTGTGGCAATAGCACTTGCTTTTATCACAAAAGACGTTATATTGTCGCTATTTATCGGTGTTTTTAGCGGAACGTTTCTCATAAATATCATCAATGAAAACGTCTTTATGGGCATCGTAAAAGGCTTTACTGGCATCGTTTCAAGAGTGGTTGAGTCGATGGCTGATAGCACCGATGCTGGCATCTTGCTTCAAGTGCTTTGTATAGGCGGCGTGGTCGCGCTTATCACAAAGATGGGCGGCACAAAAGCGGTTGCTCTTTGGCTTAGCAAAAAGGCAAAAACTGGCGTTTCAGCTCAAATTTCAACTTGGCTTATGGGTATTTTTGTATTTTTCGATGACTACGCAAACGCCCTAATCGTTGGCCCTATCATGAGGCCAATAAGCGATAAATTTAAAATCAGCCGCGAAAAGCTAGCCTTCATCATCGACGCTACTGCAGCACCGATCGCTGGTATCGCTATCATCTCTACATGGGTCGGACTTGAGGTTTCGCTCATCGAAAAGGGCTACGAGCTAATCGGCGAGACTGGCATAAACGCTTATTCTATATTTATCGAGACCATTCCATATAGATTTTATAACCTCTTTATCTTGTTTTTCATCGTCTGCACAGCCTTGATGCAACGCGAGTATGGTCCTATGCTAGCAGCCGAAAGACGCGCTAGAAGAGGCGAGCTTCACTCTGGCAAAACTCAAATTCAAGACCTTGAAGATAAAACTCTTGAGCCAAAAGAGGGCGTAAAACTAAGCGCTTCAAATGCGATCGTGCCGCTTCTTGTGCTAGTTATAGGCGCATTTACTAGCTTTTATTTTAGCGGTCTTGCTGCACTTGAGGGCGATACTCTTAAAAATGCGCTTGCAAATCCACTTTCGTTTTCAACATTTAAAGACACTTTTGGCGCAGCTGACTCTGCTACATCGCTATTTCAAGCAGCACTGCTTGCTAGTATAGTGGCTATCGTCATGGGTGTTTGGCGTAAAATTTTCGATGTAAAAGAGGCTATTAGCACGTGGGTAAAGGGCTGGAAAACTATGATCATCACGGTCGTCATCTTGCTTCTTGCGTGGAGCCTTAGTGCGGTTATCAAAGAGCTTGGTACTTCAAGATATTTGGTTGATTTGCTAAGTGATTCAACGCCTAAATTTATCTTGCCAGTGGCTGTTTTCATCCTTGGCTCATTTATCAGCTTCTCAACTGGCACCAGCTACGGCACGATGGGCATTTTGATGCCTCTTGCTATCCCACTAGCTTACGCAGTGGGCAAAAACTACGGCCTAGATGGCGATGCGATGCATGCTTATATGATCGTAAATATCTCAAGCGTTCTAACTGGCGCTATCTTTGGTGATCACTGCTCGCCGATCTCTGATACTACGATACTTTCATCAATGGGCGCAGGATGTAGCCACATCGATCACGTCTCAACACAGATGGTCTATGCGCTTAGCGTTTGTGTGGTTTGTGTGCTAGTTGGCTACTTGCCAGTAGCTCTTGGTCTTAGCGTTTGGATCGCACTTCCATGCGGATTTTTAGTGATCTGGGCTTTGGTTAGATTTGCCGGTAAAAAAGTCGAAGAGAAAGCGGCATAAATTTGGACTGCAAATACCTAAAAGAGTGCGGATCATGCACTCTTTTTACCCCTTATAGCGAGCAAATTTCATTTAAAACTGATCTTATCAAGCAAAATTTCTCCCACTTTTACGAGGGTAAATTTGATCTTTTTAGCTCAAGCCCAAAGCACTATCGCACGAGGGCTGAGTTTGGCATCTGGCACGAGGGTAGCAAGCTTGGCTATACGATGCACGCAAGCGAAAAAGGCAAAAAAGTTTTTATAGATGAGTGCCCAAAGGTTTGCGAGGAAATTTCACATCTCATGCCAAGGCTACTTGAGAGCTTGCAAGATGATGAAATTTTACGCACAAAGCTCTTTGGAGTGGAGTTTATCGCCTGTAAAAGTGGCACCTTAGTCACGCTTCTTTATCACAAAAAGCTTGATAGTGAGTTTGAAGCGGCGATGAAAATTCTAGCTAGAAAGCTTGATGTCATGATCCTAGCTAGATCTCGCGGTCAAAAGCTTCTTAGTGGCGAGCTAAATTTAGTTGATGAGCTAAATGTTGATGGGCAAATTTATAAATTTAGCCTAAGTGAAAATGCCTTTATCCAGCCAAATAAAGCGGTAAATGAGAAGATAATAGCTTGGGCAAAAGAGTGCGTTGAGAGTGGCGCTGACCTACTGGAGCTCTACTGCGGACATGGGAATTTTACCATCCCGCTTTCGTTTAAATTTAAAAACGTCCTTGCCACTGAAATTTCAAAAAGCTCGATCGCAAATGCCCTTAAAAACTGCGAGCTAAATGGAGCTAAAAATATCAAATTTTTGCGAATGGACGCTGATGAGCTGATGAGCGCATTTGCTGGCGTTAGGGAATTTAATAGGCTAAAAGATATAAAATTAAGCGACTTTAACTTCTCGCACGTCCTTGTCGATCCACCACGCGCAGGACTTAGTGAAAGCGTCATAAATTTCATTAGAAATTTCAAAAACATCATCTACATCTCGTGCAACCCAGAGACATTAAAAGAAAATCTAAATGAGCTTACTAAAAGCCATAAAGTGATAAAATTTGCGCTCTTTGATCAGTTTGCCAACACTCATCACATCGAGTGTGGCGTGCTACTAGAGGCAAAAGATAAATTTTAAAAGGAAAGTTAAAAATGGTTTCATTAAACAAAATAATCCAAGCAAAGATAACGATCGGTCACTTTGTAAATAAAACTCCGTTTGCGCTAAGTGCAAAACTTAGCAAAATTTTAGGCGCAAATGTCTATCTGAAAGAGGAAAATTTACAACGAACTGGAGCTTACAAGATAAGAGGCGCATATAACAAAATAGCTAGTTTAAGCGATGAGGAGCGAAAACGTGGTGTCGTGGCTGCAAGCGCTGGCAATCACGCTCAAGGTGTGGCGATAAGTGCAAAAGAATTTGGCGTGCACGCTTGCATCGTTATGCCAGAATCAACCCCACTTCTAAAGGTAGCTGGCACAAAGGACCTTGGCGCTGAAGTGATCTTAAAAGGTGATAACTTTGATGAGGCGTATGAATTTGCAGTAAATTACGCCAAAGAAAAAGATATGACCTTTGTTCATCCATTTAACGATGAGTACGTCATGGCAGGGCAGGGCACTGTGGGTCTTGAGATGCTTGATGAGATAAGCGACCTTGATATGGTTGTAGTGCCAGTTGGCGGTGGTGGCTTAGCTAGCGGCGTGGCAAGCTGTATAAAGCAAGTCAATCCAAAAACCAAAGTCGTTTGCGTCGGTGCAAAGGGCGCTCCAGCGATGTTTAATAGCTACGGCGCTAAAAAGAGCATAAACTCAAAGTCAGTTCGCACAATAGCTGATGGTATCGCTGTGCGTGATGCGAGCGAGATAACGCTTAAAAATATCGTTGAGTGCGTGGATGAGTTTGTGCAGGTCGATGATGAGGAGATCGCAACTGCGATTTTATTTTTGCTAGAGACGCAAAAGATCGTAGTTGAGGGAGCTGGCGCAGCTGGCGTGGCAGCACTTATGCATGATAAGATTAAATTTAAAAAAGGTGCAAAGATAGGCGTGGTGCTAAGTGGTGGAAATATCGATGTGCAGGTGCTTTCTATCATCATCGAAAAGGGCCTTATCAAGTCTCACCGCAAGATGACCTTGCAAATCACACTTGTAGATAAGCCAGGAGCGCTCATGAGCCTAACTGACAGCCTAAAATCAGCAAATGCAAACATCGTCAAGATCGACTACGACCGCTTCTCTACTAAGCTTGACTACGGCGATGCAAGCATCACTATCACGCTTGAGACAAAGGGTCTTGAGCATCAAGAAAAGATCAAAGATACGCTTAATAAAAACGGCTTTTCTTTCACTCAACTCTTCTAAATTTATAAGCTCGCTACCTTTTAAAGTAGCGAGCATTAACTTTCATTAAATTTACAGGACTAAAATTTCGCAAATTTATTCAAGGATGAGATATGAAAAAGAGTTTATTAAGCCTTACGTTGTTTTGCACTTTGGCTTTTTGTGCCGATGATGAGGTGGTTAGCAAGCAAAACGATCAAGTATGGATAGGATCTATGGGCGGATGCAATCTTTATGTATTTTCACTAAAGACGACTGACGCGCCAGTAGATAAGCTAATAGCCAAAGATGAGGCGCAAAAAGAGCTTGTGGCAAATACTAAAAATTTACCAAACAAACACAACGTAATGTTTGCAAAGTGCGAGGACTACACAGCGCTCATAGATAGCGGCTATGAAGATAGCTTGGAGATTTTAAAGTATGATCTGCAAACTTTTGGAAATATAAAGCCAGAGGAACTAACCTATGTCATCATCACGCACGCTCATCCTGATCACATAGGTGGGCTCATAGATGGCGGCAAAAAGACATTTAAAAACGCCAAGTTTTTTATAGATGAAAAAGAGTGGGACTACTGGATGAAGGGTAAAGATGAGAGGACAAAAGAAATTTTATCGCTTTATAAAGACGATAAGAGCTTTTTCGACCATAAAAAGCCACTATTTAACGGGGCGCTAAAGATCATGGCCATCCCAGCCTACGGCCACACTCCAGGGCACAACATGATAAGCTTTGAGTCAGATAATGACAAGATCATCTTTATAGCTGATCTTATTCATGTCCTAGCAGTGCAAGAGGTCGAGCCAAGCATATCTATCACTTATGATATAGATCCAGCCCAAGCTGCTAAAACGAGAGAAAAGGTGCTTGATGGCTTGGAGGACGAGACTACAAAGATAGTGGGAGCTCACATGCCTTATAAAAGCCCCATCACCTTGCCAGAGTGATAAATTTCTTTTGCTTTACAAATTTAGGATAAAATGCGGGCTTTAAAGGAGAAAATATGAGCGAATACGCAAATTTGATATTAGCTATCTTGCTAGCTATTTTAGCATTTGCATTTTATAGGTCAAACAAGGCGCTAAAAAAGGCAAAAGATGATAGCGAAAACCTCTCAGTCAGCACCGAAATTTCGCAGCTAAAAAGCATCGGTGAGCTATCTGTTTTTCAAGTTTATAGCAAAGAGATCGTCACAAAAACTGATCATGCGTTTGGAAATTTTGGCAAAGAGTATCTAAGATGGCTTATAAGCGAGAAGAAGCTTTCGATGATATTTGAGTTTGAGATAAATTTCATCTACGATCTAACTAGCCCAAAGCTCGAGATCACGCAGATCGCAAACTCTAGCTATAAGATAAAAATGCCTCCTTGCAAGTATAAATTCTCAATTGCCGATATGAAATTTTACGATGAGAAAAACGGTAAATTTATACCATTTTTGCTGCCTGACTCGCTAAATGGCTTTTTTGGTAGTACTTTTACAGAAGAAGATAAAAATAGGCTAATAGAAGAAGCTAGAAACGAAGTCAAAAAGATGAGCGTTCGCCTTATCTCGCAGCTTCAAAGCAAAATTCATAAATCAGCTCGCGATACGCTTGAAGCAATCGCTAAGAGCTTTGGCGCAAACAAGGTTGAATTTGTCTTTGACGATAATGATGAGCAGATCAACGAGCAATTAAATTTAGAAAATATCGCATAAAAATTAAATTTAAAGGAGAAAAAATGAGTGTAAATTCACAAGAGGTCACACAAGCACCAGGCAACAACACAGTCTTTCAAACATGGGTTTTAAAAGGCGACAAAAAAGCATGTAAAGAGGGCTTTGCTAAGCTTTGTGCTTTGGTTGTAAATTTAAATAAAACTGCCAAGATTAGATTTGGTGCAAATGAAAATGTAAACTGCGTTCTTGGCGTGGGTCATGATGCTTGGAAAAAGCTTGAAATTTCAAAAGAATTGCCAAAAGAGCTTGTAAATTTTAAAGCAATAAAAGGCGATAAACACGAGGCTGTTAGCACAAAGGGCGATATCCACATTCATATTCGCGCCTTAAATGCGCCTGATTGCTTCGATATGGCTCAAGCGATAAAGGCCGTGCTTTTTAAATTTGCAGAGCTTACAGATGAGACGCAAGGCTTTAAGTATCATGACGGCAGGGCGATAATTGGCTTTGTTGATGGTACTGAAAATCCTGAGGGCGAGGAGAGAGACTTCTTTGCTAAAGTTGGCGATGAGGACGCTAAATTTAAAGGCGGCAGCTACGTTTTTGTACAAAAATATTTCCACAATATGAAAGAGTGGAACGCTACAAGCATAAGCGAGCAAGAAAAGGTAATAGGCCGCTCAAAAGAGTATGACATCGAGATGGACGAGAGCGTAAAACCTACAAATTCACACTCAGCTGCTGCAAATGTCGGCGACGATAAAAAGGTCGTGCGTGGCAATATGCCATTTACTGAAGGCAGCAAAACAGGCACTTACTTCATCGCTTATGCAAGCACATTTTCAACGGTTGAGCTTATGCTTAAAAAGATGTTTATCGGCGAGCCAAAAGGCAACTCAGATAGGCTGCTTGACTTTAGTACGCCAGTAACTGGGGCTTTATATTTTGCTCCTACGCTTGATATGCTTGGCGATTACGAGGGATAAATTTAGCTTGGGGCGAAGCAAATTTGCCCCTTTAAATTTATAAGGATAAAGATGCCAGAGTGGTTTATCTACGCAGCTCTTTCGGCTGTTTTTGCTGCACTTACAGCGATCTTTGCAAAGCTAGGCGTAAAGGACATCGACAGCGATTTTGCGACATTTATAAGAACGATCGTTGTTATTTTGATGCTTGTTTTGCTTTTAAGCGTGGCTAAAAAATGGCAACCGCTAAGCTCGTTAAGTCCCAAAAACTGGCTCTTTCTCATACTAAGTGGCATGGCGACTGGGCTTTCGTGGCTCATGTATTTTAAAGCTATGCAAGCAGGCAAGGTCTATCAAGTAGCGCTGGTTGATAAATTTAGCGTCGTGCTGGCTATCATTTTGGCTGTCATATTTCTTGGTGAGAGGCTAAATTTAAAAGAAATTTTAGCTGTTTGCCTTATCGTATCTGGCGTGTTTTTACTCATTTTTAAATAAAATTTTCTGCATTATTCTTAAAATATATTTTTACAATTTTACTCTTTTTCTAAAATGGTATAATCTCGCAAAAACAAAAGGATAGACATGAACGAACTCGAGCTAAAGATGCAAGGCAAGATAGATAGGCTAACAGATAAGACTTTTAGGCTAGATCCAAGGATCGGCGAGGGCTACTTTACGGCGAAATACTTTCTAAAAGTAAATGAGATAATTAAGCAAAATTTGCCAGATCAGCACGTGACGATGCAGTTTTTCCAAAGGCGCGATGATATCGTACTTTGCGGTATCGACGAGGTTTTGGCTATCATCAATAAATTTGCCAAAAACCCAAGCGAGCTTGAAATTTACGCGCTTGATGATGGCGATATCATAAACGCAAACGAGCCAGTTTTAAAGATAAGCGGCAAGTATGAGGATTTTGGCTTTTTAGAAAACGTGATCGACGCGACGCTCACTAGAAGAAGCTGCGTGGCAACAAACTCCAGAGACGTGATAAAAGCAGCAAATGGCAAGGACGTCTTTAGTATGGCGGACAGACAAGATGACATCTGCACTCAGCCAGGCGACGGCTATGCATCATTTGTAGGTGGCATCAAAAAGGTCGCCACAGACGCTCAGGGCGAGCTTACAGGGCTAAAAGGTGGTGGCACCATGCCTCATGCGCTCATTCAAATGTGCAGCGGAGACGTGGTGAGAGCTTGTCAAATTTATGCTAAAACCTTTGAAAACGAGCAGATCACGGCCTTGGTTGATTACAACAACGACGTTATAACAGACGCTTTAAAGGCTGCAAATGCCCTAAAAGAGAGGCTTGGCGCGGTTAGAGTTGATACTAGTAAAAATTTGATTGATAGGTATTTTGAAGGCAAAGATACGAGCAAATTTGACCCACATGGCGTTTGCAAGGAGCTTATATTTGCCCTAAGAGAGGCGCTTGATAAAGCTGGCTTTAAGCACGTTAAAATCGTCGTTAGCTCAGGTTTTAATCCGCAAAAAATGAGCGAATTTGAGAAATTTAACACCCCAGTTGATATTTACGGTGTGGGAAGCTATCTTGTTAAAAATGACATTTGTGGCTTTACAGGCGATCTAGTCGAGTTAAATGGCAAAAGTGAGGCTAAATTTGGCAGAAAAAATTTCGCTTCAGATAGGCTAAAGAGAGTTAAATTTTAGGAGAGAAGATGAAATTTATAAAAATTTTAACGATTCTGTCGCTTTTACTGACCGCTTGCACTGCCGCAACCTACGCTAACGCCTTTGAAAAAGTTGGCATCCTTGAGGACGGAGTTTATCGCTTTAGTCAAAATGGCATCGGGGTCAAAAAAGACCTGCTTGTAAAGGTGATCTCCGTGCAAAATGCGGACAACTCACGCAAAAAGATCATCTCCATGCTAAATATCCCTAAAAAGTCTAAAATCACGGACTTTAAAACAAGCGATGCAGGCGTGATTGTCTGGCCATTTTACGAGTTTGAGGGCAAATTTATAACGACAATAATAGTTGAAAATATAAAAAAAGAAGATAGTGATCAAAAACTGATTAAGATGCTTGAGCTTAAGCATCCGTTTTACTCAACGCTCCAAGCGCGAAGAAAAGGTGCTAAAGACGCCATAGACGTGAAATACGTGCTAAATTTCAAAGAGGCAAAGCTGGTAAAATCGTTTCAAAACCACCCTTAAAACTTTATTTTAAATAAATTTCATTAAAATGGCGTAATCAAAAAAAGGATCATCTTTGCACAATCTAAAAACCATAAACGTCGCTCACTCGCCGGACGCTGACGATATTTTCATGTATGCCGCGGTCAAATTTGGCTGGGTTAGCAGTAAAAATTTAGCCTTTACATCAAAGGCGCTTGATATCGAAACGCTAAACGAAGAAGCGCTAAAAGGCACTTACGAGGCAACGGCGATCAGCTTTGCGCTCTATCCTAAAATTTGCGATGAATTTGCGCTTTTACGCTGTGCGGTGAGCTTTGGCAACGGATATGGCCCAAAGCTTATCAAGCTAAAAGATAAGCAGCTAAAGCGAAATTTCAAGGTCGCTCTCTCTGGCAAAAACACGACAAACGCCCTGCTCTTTCGCATAGCCTACCCAGAGGCAAGGATCGTTTATAAAAATTTCTTAGAGATCGAAAATGCTGTGCTTAGCGGCGAGGTCGATGCTGGCGTGCTCATACATGAAAGTATCTTAAATTTCTCAGACCAGCTCTGCGTGGAGCGTGAAATTTGGGACATCTGGAGCGAGCTAAACGGCGAAAATTTACCGCTTCCGCTTGGCGGTATGGCGCTTAGACGAAGCCTGCCGATAACCGACGCGATCGAGTGCGAGAGAGTGCTTAGCGAGGCCGTTAGGATCGCCACTTCGCACAAGCCATTTTTATCTCACATGCTAATGGAGCGAAACCTCATCAGAGTTGGCAAAGATGAGCTAAAAACGTATCTAAATTTATACGCAAATGACGAGTCAATAAGCATGAACGAAACGCAGTTAAAAGCGCTAAATAAGCTCTATCAAATAGGCTATGACAAAGGCTTTTTTGAAAAGCCAATCGACGTAAACGACTACCTAATCCCAACTGAATACAACGAAGCAAGGTTTAGCTGATGCAAAGTACGCTTGTCTCGCTTGGAGTTGAAACCTTTAAGATCGCCCTTTATATCAGCCTTCCGATGCTGCTAAGCGGACTAATCGCAGGTCTTATCATCTCCATTTTTCAAGCGACCACACAGATAAACGAAACCACGCTAAGCTTCGTGCCAAAAATTTTACTAGTCGTCGTTGTCATCATATTTTTGATGCCTTGGATGATCTCGATGATGGTTGAATTTACCACTCGTATGCTTGATTTTATACCGGAATTTATCCAGTGACGAGGCTTGTTGATTTTTCTAAATTTACCTCAGTTAGGATAGGCGGCGTGCATGAAATTTTCGAGGTTGATAGCCTTGAAGATCTAAGCTCGCCTCACTTTTTAGGCTCTGTGATGATAGGCGGGGGTAACAACCTTCTTATCTCGCCAAATCCCCCAAAAATGGCGATGCTTGGCAAGAGCTTTGACTATATAAATTTAGAAATTTGTGATGAGAAAATTTACCTTGAGATAGGTGCTGCGACAAAATCCGCTAAAATTTATAACTTCTGCAAGCAAAACAACATAGCTCACCTTGAGTTTTTAAAAAATATCCCAGGCACGCTTGGCGGACTTATAAAAATGAACGCTGGACTGCTTAAATTTAGCATAAGCGACAATCTCACGCATGTGCGTCTGGCTCGTGGCTGGGTGAGCAAAGAGGAGATAAGCTTTAGCTACCGCCATAGCGGCATAGATGAGGCTATTTTGGGGGCTAAATTTAAGCTTTCTAGCGGCTTTGACGCGAGCATATCTGATGCCATAAGTGCAAAAAGGGCAAATCAACCAAAAGGCGCTAGCTTTGGCAGCTGCTTTGTAAATCCTGAAGGGCACTTTGCAGGGGCATTGCTAGAGGCAGTTGGACTAAGAGGATACGCGATCGGCGGAGCGAAATTTAGCGAAGAGCACGCAAATTTTTTGATAAATTTTAACCACGCAAGCTTTGAGGACGCCACTAGCCTTATAAATTTGGCTAGAGCTAGAGTTTTAGAGAAATTTGGCGTAGAGCTTAAGACTGAAGTTTGCATTTTATAAGGATGATGATGAGTGAGTTTTTAAGCGAAGTTTTTACCCTTTCACTTTTGTTTATAGCTATTGGATTTTACGCCATTTATAGGGCCAAAAGGGCGCAAAGCGAGCATGAGAAAAATGTGGCTAGTTATGATAAAAACTTGCTAAATTTTGCCAAAATTTTAGGCGTAAAAGATCATATCGATCTAGTTAAATTTGATGAAATTTTGGCTGAGGCCTTAAAAGAAAAACTAATTTTTAAATTTAATAAATCTACCTCACAAGAGGAATTTCTCTCTTTTATAAAAGATGAGAATTTCAAAACCAAACCCCAAATTTCGCAAAATCATATCGACGAAGCTTTTTTAAACCTTTGCGCAAGCTCGCTTGTAGAGCCATTTAAGCTTGCGATACTAAAAAACGAAGATCAAATTTATGGATTTTTGTTTGAAAAAGAGCAGCTTTTTGCTCTTATTGATAGCGCTGCACTGCTTGGCGAAAATATTATAATTTGCGAGTAAATCAAGTAAAATTCATCTCTTTTTAGATAAAATCAAGCCAAATTTCAACTATAAGGTAAAAAATGGCAAAAGAAAAAGATAGTGACAAAAAGATAGCTATCCCAGAGAGCGAAGCGGACAAGAAAAAGGCGCTTGAGCTTGCGCTAAAGCAGATCGATAAAGCTTTTGGCAAAGGCACGCTTTTAAGACTTGGCGACAAAGAGGTTGAGGCTATCGAGTCGATACCGACTGGCTCGCTAGGGCTTGATCTGGCTCTTGGCATAGGCGGAGTTCCAAAAGGTAGGATCATCGAGATCTACGGACCAGAGAGCTCTGGTAAGACCACGCTCACACTTCACATCATCGCTGAAGCGCAAAAAGCTGGCGGAATTTGTGCGTTTGTCGATGCAGAGCACGCGCTAGACGTAAAATACGCTTCAAATTTAGGTGTAAATACCGACAACCTTTACGTCTCTCAGCCTGATTTTGGCGAGCAGGCACTTGAGATCGTTGAGACGCTTGCAAGAAGCGGTGCGATCGATCTTATCGTAGTTGATAGCGTGGCCGCACTTACTCCAAAGAGCGAGATAGACGGCGATATGGGCGATCAGCACGTTGGCTTGCAAGCAAGACTAATGAGTCAGGCGCTTAGAAAGCTAACTGGAATTTTAAGTAAGATGAAGACGACTGTTATCTTCATCAACCAAATTCGTATGAAGATCGGTATGATGGGATATGGCACGCCAGAGACTACAACTGGCGGTAATGCGCTTAAATTTTACTCATCTGTAAGGATTGATGTCAGAAAGATAGCCACACTTAAACAAAATGACGAGCCTATCGGCAACCGCACAAAAGCAAAAGTGGTTAAAAACAAGGTAGCGCCTCCATTTAAAGTGGCTGAATTTGACATCATGTTTGGCGAGGGTGTGAGCAAAGAGGGCGAGATCATCGACTATGGAGTAAAGCTCGACATCATCGACAAATCAGGCGCGTGGTTTAGCTACAAGGCCGAAAAACTGGGTCAAGGCAGAGAAAACGCCAAAGCCTATCTAAAAGAGCACCCAGAAATTTCTGATGAGATAGTAGCGGCGATCAAAGGCTCAATGGGTATAGACCACCTAATAAGCAGCGGCGCAAAAGACGAAGACGACGACACAAACGAAGCAGGAGATGAATAATGGTATTTATTGAAGATGTAGAAGCTCACGAGGTTTTAGATAGCAGAGGCAACCCAACAGTTCGTGCGACAGTTAGACTAAGCGACGGAACCGAGGCAAGCGCGATCGTACCAAGCGGCGCAAGCACCGGCAAGCGCGAGGCGCTCGAGCTTCGTGACAAAGACGAGAGATATGCTGGCAAAGGCGTTTTAAAGGCTGTTTCAAATGTAAATGAAAAGATCGCAGAGGCAGTGATAGGACTTGATGCTTACAACCAAAAGGCAGTCGATGCGGAGATGCTTGAGCTTGATGGCACGCACAACTACTCAAATTTAGGCGCAAACGCAGTCCTTGGCGTATCTATGGCGGTAGCTCGCGCAGCTGCAAAGAGCCTAAATATCCCGCTTTATCGCTATCTTGGCGGTGCAAACGCTAGCATCTTGCCAGTGCCGATGTTTAACATCATAAATGGCGGCGCACACGCAAACAACAGCGTTGATTTTCAAGAATTTATGATCATGCCATTTGGTTTTAGCACATTTAGCGAGGCGCTAAGAGCTGCAACTGAAATTTATCACAAGCTAAAATCTATCCTAAACGCAGCTGGTCACAGCACTGCTGTCGGCGATGAGGGCGGCTTTGCTCCAAATTTAAAAGACAACGAAGAGCCACTAAAGCTGATCTGCTTAGCTGTAAAAGAGGCTGGCTATGAGCTAGGCAGCCAGATAAAGCTAGCCCTTGACGTTGCTTCAAGCGAGCTTTACAAAGACGGCAAATACGAGCTTGAAGGCAAGAAATTTAGCAGCGACGAGCTTATTAGCTACTATGAAAAACTTTGCGAAAAATATCCGATATTCTCTATCGAAGATGGCCTTAGCGAGGATGACTGGAGCGGCTGGGCTGAGCTTACAAAAAGGCTTGGTAGCAAGGTGCAGCTAGTTGGCGACGACCTTTTTGTTACAAATGAGAAAATTTTACGCGAAGGCATCGAGAAAAACATCGCAAATGCGATCTTAATCAAGCCAAATCAAATAGGCTCCGTCACGCAAACTATGCAAACTGTCCGCCTTGCTCAAAGAAACGGCTACCGCTGCATAATGAGCCACAGAAGCGGCGAGAGCGAAGATGCGTTTATCGCTGACTTTGCGGTCGCACTAAACACTGGCGAGATAAAGACAGGTGCCACTTCAAGAAGCGAGCGCAATGCGAAATACAACCGCTTGCTTGAGATCGAGCTTGAGGCGGGTGAGTTTTTAGGGGATAATATTTGAGCGAAATTTTAGATGAATATGGCAAAGAAGATGGCATATTTCATAAAATCATAAAATTTGTTCGGCCGACATTACGCTACGTCATAGCCACCATTTGCGTGGCTATGTTTGCCTTTTACGTGGGCAACATGATGTTTGGCAAACGCTCACTTGACGTGATGCTAAGCCTTCAGAGCAAAAAAGAGAGGCTTAGCGAAGACGTGGAAATTTTAAAAAAGATGAATGCACGTCTGCAAAAAGACTATTTTGAACTACAAGGCCTTGAGCCAGACTCTAATAAAAAGTAGGAACGATGAAGAAAATTTGGTTAGTTTTATCTATCTTGACTGCGAGCTTATGCGCCAGAGAAAACCCATTTATGCCTATTAGCGAGCTAAATACAAGCGTTATGACGACAAACGTCGTAGAAAAATATGACAGCTTCAACTCGCTCTCGTTTAAATTCCCAAGCGATGCGATGCTTTTGCTTGATGTCACCATAAGATATAGAGCAAATGACGGCAGCATAAAAGAAAAAAGACTAACTGATATAAACAAAACTATCGACTGGAACGATGAATTTGCTCTAAGCAAGATGAAAAATCCAGAACCAGTCGCAGCTAAAAAACTAGATGTTTCTGTCACGATGGCGGAGATGCCAGCTCAAAAGGTTAGCACGCCGGTGATAATAGAAAAAAATGAGACTAAAATTTCAAACAAAGATAGAAATAAAACCTCAGACGTACCAACTCCAAACGTCGTAGTGATCGACCTTGGCACAAAAAAAGCAAAAGAGCAAGCTAAGCCTGAGCAAAAGGTAGTCGAAGTAAAAATTGAGCCAGCCTCAAAGCCTGTTCAAGAGGCAAAAAGCAGCGAAAAAGAGGTTAAATTCTTAGGATTTGTGAGTTTTTTAGCGCATGAAAAAGAGCTAAATATCATTACAAAGGCTAAAAATTTAAAGCACTTTGCTTACGAGAAAAACAAGATCGTACTTGACTTTGCAAAACCTCCAAGAAGCTTTAAAACTAGAAATTTAAAGCTTGAAAACGAAACTTTTAAAAACGTCATAATCGGCTGGCATGATAAGTATTTCAGAGTAGTTTTAGAGCTTGATAAGATGCATAAATATAAGCTTGAAGCCACTGAAAATGGATATGTGTTTAAGCTTTTATAGGTAGTTTTCATTTAAACAATATAAAAGAGTTAATTTCTAAACTCTTTTATATTAATAAAAAGTATTGCTAATGATTTTTAAATTATTTTCAAAAACTTCATTATCAGATAATAAACTGGCAAACGATCAACTCTACACACCAATATTTAATTCATAAGATAAGACTTCTATGTAAATTTTAAGATACATAAATTAATATACTTCAGCTCTTACTATAACAATCATATAAATAACCACTTTAAAAAACGCTGTAGTGATTAATTTTAGCTCTAAAATTTGAGCTAAAGGGTAAGTGAAGTCAAATTTTAGTAGTCAATTCTTACGGGTGAGCATAATTTTAAAATCTGCAAAAAAATAATAAATTTATTTCTAAATCGGGTAAATTTTACCATCCATCGCTAGCTTCGCCTCCATTTGAGCCTAAACCACCTCGTCTAAAACCCATTGGCAAAGAGCTGCCCTGGCTATTTCTATTAAAAACGTCTTTAAAAATGAAAAAAATACCGCAAATATAAAGGCAAAAACGCCCTCTTTCACGTCTTCGCTTATCTTGCCATTAAACTCAGCTATCATCACACTATTTATGATCTACGCCTTCAAGCCCGTATCCAACCTCTATGCGGATTTTTTTCATTTGGAACGACTAAAAGCACGCCGTTACTATCTTATTTTGACCTAGTTTGTAACCTCTAGCTATCTCAAGCGATAGCTCTTGGATGCTCTTTCGAGTAAATTTAAAGTTACTATGGCGATTTGTGTGATACTATTTTGCTCTAAATTTTGCACTAAGCTCAAGAGCTTACCTCTTTAATTATTTGAAAAGATATGGAGTTTATTATTGATCTACTCGTTAAAATTTATAGCAAAGCAAATGGTAAAGAGCAAAAGCTCTTTCATCACTTCTAAAACGAAACCTGTGGATTTTTAGCGTCTTCGCTGCCGACTTCTATGTCTTGTTTTAGTTTCATCTCAGGATTAAACATCCTAGCTACAAATTTACCAGGAAAGCCCTTTATAGCTATGTTATACTCTCTTACGGCCTCTATATAGTTGCGTTTCGCTACACTTATGAGATTTTCTATGTCCTCAAGCTGGCTTTGAAGTAGGAGAAAATTTTGATTTACTTTTAGCTCTGGATAGCTTTCACTAACTGTCATTAGTCTGCCAAGTGCAGAGCTTAGCTGACCTTGAGCCACCATAAATTTTTCTATATTCTCTTCATTATCACTAAGACTGCTTGTATTTATATCTATTTGCATACTCTTACTTCTTGCATTTGCTACCTCTTCAAATACCTTTTGCTCATGAGTTGCATAGCCTTTTACAGTTTCGACTAAATTTAGCACGAGATCGGCTCTTTTTTTGTATTGGTTTAGCATCCGCGATAACTTTTCATTTGTATTTTCATCAAGCGCAATAAACGAATTTGCATATTCAAAAACACTAAAAAATAGTGCCACTACAACCACTACAATGGTTATGACATTTTTCATACTCTTCCTTTAAAAGGGTTTTTAATATAAATAAAACTTAAAAATTATGGATATAAAGTGAAGTGAGTGCTTAAAGTGCACTCACTTTTTTGAAGTTAAAGAATGTGAACTGTATCGTCTATTTTGATTTGGATAGTATGTCCACTTACATCTCCACTGCTATAAGTTTTGTAGTCAGTGACACCTGCAGGAGTATTTTCATTCCAATTACCATCAAGCTTAACTGATGTAGTTTTATTGCCATGCTCATCAATAGAACCCTTGATATTAAGCACCTTATTACTATCTGTAATATCAAGAACATCTTGCGCATTAATAGTGATCTCAGAGTTGCCTTTAAGTTGGATATTTTCAAAATTTTCAACTTTAGCGTTAAGACCAGTCATATGACTAAAGTCAATCGTTTGTCCATCAACTACTAAAGTATCATTGTCGCTATCGCCACCTTTCATAGTCTTGTTTGCATCATATTTGATAGTATAACTATCAGCATTTATATGAAATGACTGTGACTGATCAGTCTCGTAAGTCTTAGAATGTAAGCCGCCTGGGGTTTTAAGAGTAGCTTCTACTTTTAGATCATAACCAGCACTTAATCTTGCATCGATATCAAGTGACTGCTCAAATACACCCTTGCTTATATCATCAGCTGTTAGCACATGATTTACAGGTTTCATTTGAGTATGGTCATTTGGATCAGTATATTTGATCTCAACTGTATCGCCAGCTCTTGCATCTTCACTTAAGAAGAACTTAGCAGTGGTAGTTTTTTCACCGCTTTCTTCTAAGGTTTTTATATCTTTTTCAAACATGATGCCTCTCATAGCGTCGATCTCGGCATGTTGTGCTTTATCTTCTACACTTACACTTTTATCAAATGCATCAGTTAAAGTTACTTTTGCTACTGTATCTTTGTCAACTGCGATATCTGCATCAAGCTCGAGAGGATTGCTTGCATTAAATTTCTTTGGATTGTTATTCTCATCAACAATAGTAAAAGGATGATTAGGATCTGTCACGTCTTTTAATGTTATGTTGCCATTGACATCTTTATTTTCAACTTCATAATGTTTAGTTACTTTAGAGTTATCAGGATTTGTTATCTCAACATCTATCTTATCACCTTTTATCACGCTTCCAGGAATAGAGACTTTTACTGTTGATTTATTACTACCTGACTCATCTCTTGAGATCACGCCATCGTCGTTTTTATCATCAGCTATGCTTACACTTAGTCCTGCTTCGCTTAGTGGAGCAAGTTGTGCTTTAGCCTCTTCGCTAGTTGCAGACATATCACCAGCAGCGTTTGTTATGGTTGCAGTTGCGCTAGTCTCTTTGCCTGGATACATTTTAACATCGTGAATTTCAATAGTATTGTTACGTAAAGGATGAGAAGCGCCAGCTGCATCTACTAGTGATATATCACCATTAGAAGCCTTTGAAACAGTATAAGGTAAAGTTCTAGATGCCATAGATACCATAGTAGTACCATCAACTTGTTGTGTAACTTTTGGCTCATTGATAGTTACTGATACTTTATCTCCGCTTATAACATTATATGGCACTTGAACGCTTATAGTTGTTACTTTTACGCCATCAACAGATACAGACTCATCTCTATCTATCTTGCCATCTCTGCTTGCATCATCTTCTATAAAATTAACCTTTAAATTTGTAGCGTCAAATGTTTCTAGTTTAGCTTCAGCAGTTGCTGTTTTTTCATTACCTGCATGATCCCTAATAGTAACATCTACTTTAGCTGGATGATCTTTGTCTATATGAACATCAGGAATTTTTAGCTTATTACCTGGCTCAAGCGTGACAGAAGCATGAGTTAGCGCATCCTCTATAGTAACATTTGTGCCATTATTTGAAACAACTTTATAAGTTTTAGGAGTTCCTCCATCTACATTAACAGTTATAGTATCACCTACATTTACACTTGTTGGAATCTGAAGCGTAGCTGAAGTTGTATTTAGTTGTCCATCTTTCATAGCCTCTTCTCTATCTAGCCAACCATCTCTATCTTTATCTTCATCGATAAGTAGTCTAAACCTTGTTCCAGAGCCGTTTCCTGTATCAAGGATGATATTACTCTTTGTCTCTGACTCGTCGCCAGCAGCACCAGTTACTTTAGCAGTAATGGTAGTCTCTTCACCATTTTGTAAATTTTTTAGAGGATATTTAACTGCATTGCCATTTACTGTTAAAGGGGTGCCTCCATTATCATTTGTAACAGTAACAACGCCATTACTATCTTTGTGTATCGTATAAATTTCATTAGGGAAACTAGTATTGCCTGTTTTGCTGTTTATTATAAGCTTATCACCATCAACAAAATTTGAAGGTAGCTTGATAGTTGCCTCAGGAGTAGTAGTTCCAATTTCTGTGCTACTTAAAATCCCGTCTTTATTACTATCTTCACCAAAAGTGATTTTCATATCATCGTGAAGTTTTTCAAGAGTGTTATTATTTTTAGCTTCAGCTTTTTTGCCACCGCTTGCATCAGTAGTCTCTGCAGTTACGTTGATAGGTTCGCCTGCTGCAGTGATCTTCACATTTGAAATTTCTATCTCATTATTCTTTGTGGCATTTGTAGTAATAGTTTCTTTAGTGCCATCGTCTTTTACATGTTCTAACTTTATTTCTCCATTTACATTGCTTACAACACTATACTTTTTAAGCTCATGTGAAGTACCATTATCTATTTTTACGGTTACCTCGTCGCCTGCTATAACGTTATTTGGCACTTTTACTGCAATTGTAGTTTTTTGTAGGTTGCCATCTTTCATGCTCTCATCTCTTGTTAGAGATACATTGTGATCACTATCTTCTACAAATCTTACGGCCATATCATTTAAACCGGCTATCGTAACGCTATTTGAACTTTCAGCATGTTGGATGCTACCATCGTTATCTACTATCTCAGCTGTTACCTCTGTTTTTACACCAGTTACTGTTTTGATATTAGGTATTTCAAAACTATTACCATTTTTTATAGTTACATGGTCACTAGGGTCATCATCATTTTTTATACCAACTAGCTTGCCAGTGGCATCTTTTTCAACAGTGTAATGTTTAGGATTTTCATGAAATTTAGTAGTTCCATCTGGATTTTTCCCATCTATAGTTACGGTTAGCTTATCCCCATTTACAGCATTTTTAGGAAGCTTGATGGTAACTGTTGTGCTATTAAGATCACCGTCGCTGATAGCTTGCTCTCTAGTCATAGTTTTAGCTCCATCAGCTTCACCAAAGATAACTTCTGGTTTTTTCACAAGCTCTAAACTAGCTGATTTGCTATTTTCTTCAGTAGGTAAATACGGATTTGTTGGATGTGTTGGGTGCGTAACTTCAGCTTTTATCTCTGTATTTTTTCCATTCTTTAGCTCAAAACCATCTACTTTAATAGCCCATTGATTGATGTCTTCTTTAAAGAAATTCTTATTTGCAGTATTATATTTACCAATAACATGACCTGCACTATCAACTTCATCTACGCTTGTTATAACGCCCTTTTCATTCATGTTTATAGTGAAATTTCTATCATAAGTAGTTCCATCAGGTTTAGTTACATGGAGTGTAAGTATATCGCCATTAACAATTCTGTTTGGTAATGTGATCTTTGCGGTTGTGTGATTTACTTTTTGATCACCTAGATCTATCTCTACTCCATCATATGTTTTTTTATAGTTACTAACGCTCTCTTGTCTTGAAATTTCATGAAGAGTTTGTTGTTCTGGTAAATTCATATCCATCTTTATAGTTTGAGGCGTTACACTATCTTTGGCCGACTCTTCACTCTTTTTGTTGCCACCTTGATCAACAACATGAACGCTAGCTTCAGTCTTCACACCTGGGAATATCGGAAGCTCAATGCCAGTTACTTTGTGATTTGTAATCATTTCATTAGTAAGGTCGATTGGGGGCAACTTTAGTTTTGGTCCTGTAGGGTTCAAAGGATCAGTATAAGTTATAACGATCTTATCGCCAGATACTACATCTTTTGGAAGAGTTATCTCTACTGGTGAAGTTCTAAAATTTCCATCTGTTCCTTTATTTTCTGCGTCTGTTAGAAAACCATTGTCATCAACATCTTCAGTAAATCTTATAGTTGGATTATTATCTGGAGTAACCTTGTCAGTTGCTACATCGCTTTTCCAAGTGTTAGAGTTTGTACTATCAGTAACATAAGCATCTACTTTTGAAATTTTACCCTCAGCAACTGGCATATTATCTATCTTGTAGCCGTTATTGATTATATTTTGATCGATAGTAACTTCTCTAGGTTCAATAGTACCATCTGGTTTTGTTAGAGTAATGTGAAGCTTATCTCCAGGGATAACATCACTTACTTTTATAAGTACTGGTGACTCATTTTGTTTGCCATCACCTTTGTTTTCTGTATAAGTTAAAAATCCATCATCTGGACTCTTATCTTCTGTAAATTCAACACTTACGCTTGATTTTGTAGGAGTTACATGATCTTCGCTGCTACCACTAACATGTCCTTGGAAATTTGTAATAGTTGCTTCTACTTTTGAGTTTTTACCTGGCTCTACAGGTGCATCAAGACGAACGCCACCGCTTATTATAGCTGGTGTGATAACCACATCAGTTTTAGTTTGGCTACCATCTGGATTAGTTATAGTGATATTTAACACATCACCAGCCCTTACTGTGCCGTCATTTGGCACTGTAATATGAACTTTAGATGTATTTAGATCATTATCCTTTGCATGTTCAACCCTGCTTAAGGTATGATTGCTGTTTTCGTCATTTTCAAATTTAACAGTTGGAGCACCTGGTATTATAGTATCATCGCCACTATTTCCATTGCTATAGCCGCCTATTGGGCTATCGTATGAAGCAAAAGCTCTATTTGCGTCAGTTAAATTTCTATAATTTTCATTGATATTTGAGTAGTGACCGCCCTCGGCAAATCTAGCATCGCTTAGGCTAACACCATCTCCACCACCAGCAGCTGCAGCATTTCCACCAGCAGCAGTTTCTTCAAGTTTTGTTAGATCTCCACCATTTAAAATAGCATTTTGTAAAGCACTTACATCAGCTAATCCATCATTTCCTATTGTATTTTGATTTAACGCTAATGTATCATCGCCTAGTATTGTAATCTCTTTACCATTGTTTGCAACTATAGTTACTTTGTCGGCTGCGTCACTAGTTTTGATGCTTTCGCCTATATAGACAATATCACCAACTTTTAGTTCTCTCACATTTCCATTTTGATCAACTGCAACTGCCTTGCCCGTTAATGATTTTACCACTCCGGCTTCTCTTGCCATAAATTACTCCTTTAAAATTTAATTTTTTGTGAATTATATTAGATCATAATAATTTTGTAAATTGTACCTTGGTACGATAAAAAATACTTACTAGTTATAAAAGAATAATATTATAATACAACTAGAGAAAAAATTTATATAAAGCCCTACTTTTGCCAAAAAATTTTCTTGCCAAAACCTAGAGTGTTGCTCGTAAATTTAACCTTTTCAAGGCTTATGGACCAAATTTTTGGATCCATCGCTTTTGCGTAAAAAAATCTTTTAAAGTAAATTTCTCGCTCACTTGCGCTAGCCTCACTCATCACTCCTTGAAACTGCACGCCCTCTATCTTGCCAACGATCTTTGTATCAAGAGCGACCGTACCAGCAACGAGCTTTGAGTTTTTTAAAAATTTAACATGAGAGCTCTCATCGCAGCTAGCTAGCAAAAGGCAAAAATTTAGCTCATCAAAGGCGTAAAACGCGCTAAAAGCGTAAGGCTGCCCATCATCATCAATGGCGCAAACACTTGCAAGATGCATCTTTTTTAAAAATTTAACTATCCTCTCATCCATCTAAATTCCCCTAAAAATGTCAAGAATGGTTTGAAATTTAAAGATGACTATGGCGATTATCAGCACCCAAAGCGTAAAAATAATGAGTTCTATTAAAGTAAATTTATCTTTTGCAACCTTTTTAAAAGCAAGCATTGTTAAAAATGCTCCAAAAAAGCCACCAATGAGCGAAAAATAGTGGATCGCATTTACCTTTACAAAGCTTGGCAAAAGCCCTTTAAAAAACAGTGAAAACATCAAAATGGCAAGCAAATTTGCAAGTATCAAGTAGTAGCCAACGACTGGCAAAACAGGGCAAAGCTTAGCAAAAACGAAGCTTAAAACAGTGATAAGCATCAGCAAAAAGATCCTAGTCCCAAAACAACACATCGCCCGTCCTTTTTTGACGCATTTTACAAAATTTTGCTTTATGAAATTAAAAATTTGCCGATTTAGCCTCAAAAGGATTTAAAAATGCAAACAAATTTTTACTCTCAAGGAAGCTACAACAACATGAGCTTTTCGATGAAAACTAGCTCAGGCGATGAGATAAGCTTTTCGATGTATGACAACAAAAACTTAGAGTTTTCAAGTCAAAAAAATGGCGCTTCAAGCCAAAGGAGCTTAACTCTCACGCACGAATACGGCTATGAGTTTGCCTATAAAGGCAACGGCATAGACGAGCAAGATATGAAAGAGATCGAAGAGGCGATGAAGCAAATTCGCCCACAGGTTGATGAGTTTATGAAAAATGTCAAAGAGGGCGACAAGATCGCAGGTAGTAGCCAAAGCATAAGTGAGCTTTCAAACAAGATCAAGCAGATGTTGCCTGACGCAAAAGATCTGGATCATAAAAATTTCATAAATGATAATATGCTAAAGATGTTTGACGAACTTTTAGCTAAAAATGATGCTAATAAAAATCTACTAAGTGCTACAAAAAGGCTATTTGATACCTTGCTTGATGAGAGCAAAAAAGTATCTTACTACGCATAAATTTAGAGCTTTTTGGCTCTAAATTTTAACTAGTGCCTCTCTTTGATAAAAGAGGTGCGACAAGACTATCACAAAATAAAGCTGAAAAAATAATCCCACAAGCGGCACAAGCGAGATGAGATAAAATAAAAGTGTAAAAGCAATAAATTTAACCCCGCCACCTTCAAGTAGTGCTAGCTCAAATTTATCGCTATCAAGTGTGTTTGAGCCAACGTCTATGAGTAAAAGCTTGTAGTAGATGTAAAAAAACGGCACATTGATGATGAAAAAATTTACAAACGGCATAAACAAAAGTGGCAAGCAAACGAGCAAGATCCCAAGAAATTTCATGATCTCAACCATCATCACCTTTAGCACTCTAGCCGTGCTAGCCTCACTTTTAAGCACGTAGTTGTAGTGCCTTTTGTTTATCTCTTTGGCTACAACTGGTGTTAAAAAGCCAGCTACGACTAGGGCGATCACGATGCTAATGATGATCGTTAAAAAGGTGCTTAAGACGTAAAAAAGTATGCTAACTATCCACTTTGTAGCGCTAAAGCTTAAAATTTTAATAGCTATAAAAGATAGCGTCGAGTTTGACTCTAAAAAGGCGAAATTTTCGCTTTTAGCGCCGTCACTTAAAAGGTCAAATATCTCGCCGCCTCCCCAGATGCTTAGCCAAGCTAGGCAAAGTATGCTAAGACAAAGTGGCAGGATCGATAGCGTTATAAATTTGGCTGTGAAAAAGTCTTTAAAGCCAAGACGAAGAAGATTTATCATTTTACCTTTTTGTACTCGCGCTCAAGTGCAGCGTAAATTTCATCTATCTTACTAACGCCGTTTGATAAAATTTCGCTCATCACTTCATTATCTTCGCGTCCGTTCCAAATTTTCTTATAGCTGCCCTCTTTGTAGCCGTTGTTTTGGCGAAAGCGATTTAGTACGTTTTTAGCGATGTAGCACTCATAAAGCGAGTATAAATTTACGCCACATTTTAAAGACATTGAGAAATAAATTTTAAAAATATCAAAGATATCATAGTCAAAGCCGCTGCACTCATGTATAAGCATCTCAACGTCGTTCATGATCTCATAAATGCTCTCATCTTCGACCTTTAATGGCTCTTTGCAAAAATCACCAAAGCCACTTGACTGGCAGATATCATCAGCTAAAGTCTCTACATCGCCAAGCTGCTTTGCTTTGTAAATTTGTAGCGCTAGGCTCATTATAAAGTGCCAGATATCGACAACCTCGATACGTAAATTTTGCTCATCAGTCTTAGCATCTATGCTCTTCCAGTGCTTCCAAGCAAAGCTATCAATGAGCTCAGCGCACTCCATATATATGCAGCGCCTCCAGCTTATGAGTTTATTTTTATTTGTATAGCCATTTTCCCAACCAAGCCCGTTTGTCTCGTCATTTAGGCTTTGTTGCATCTTTAACATCTCTAAAACAATAGTTCTTTCATCCATTTTTAAACCTTTTAAATTTTAAATGATTATAACAAAAAACAATTAATGCTTAAGCGACAAACTTGACCCAAATCATCTTAATGCAAGCTTACAAGATGTAAAATCACCCAAAATTTCAAAGGAGAAAAGATGAGAGAGAAAGATCTAGTAGTTTGCAACGTTTGCGGACTAAAAAGCAGCGATGATAAAAATGCAGTTTTCATTCACGCTCACAAAAACGGCGAAGAGGTTGATATCTGCACAAGCTGTATCCCAAGCGTGATACATGGCTCAGGCATGGTCGTAAAATCAAACGAAGAGATAAAGGCTGAAATTTAAATATCAGCCACCATGTGAGGATTTTGTTTTATAAAATCCTCAAAATCCGATACACTCATAGGATGGCAAAGATAATATCCTTGCATTTCATCACAATTAAGCTCTTTTAAAAGCTCTTTTATCTCGTGGCTTTCAACGCCTTTTGCTGTCACCCTTAGCTTCATTGATTTAGCTAAACTTATGATGGCTGTAACTATTTGCATATCTAATTTATTACTTATAGCATTAGAAACAAAATCATTCGAAATCTTAATGTGCTTTATTTTATACTTCCTGACATAAATTAGCGATGTATATCCAGACCCAAAGTCATCTATGCAAACATCAATATTGCTTTTTTCCAAAATGGCAAAAATTTTGTCCAGAGTTTCTTGTTTGTTTTGCCAAATATCTTCACTAAATTCAAACTCGAATTGACTTGGACTTATATGATTTGAGTTTAATGTAATTAAAAAATTATTTATAAATTTTTCAGATGTACTTTGAATATAGTTTATATTCATACTTATTTTTGGTATCTTTAATCTTTTACTCTTCCAAAAAACAATTTGTTCTATCGTTTTCAAAACAGAAAATTCACAAATTTCATCTAATATATCACTATTTAGACTTGCTATAGGCATAAACTCATTAGCTTCTTTTAGTCCGAATTCTTTTGATTGCCATCTCAAAAGTGCTTCCGCACAAATCATTTTTTTATTTTTAAAATCGATAATTGGTTGAAAATATACTTGAAAGTCTTCATAAAAATTTGCTTTTTTAAGAGCTGTTTCTATAGTTGATTTTTTGTGTATTTCACTATTCATTTTTTCACTATAAACTGCAGGATTTAAAGCTGGATTTTGCTTAGCAAAATACATCGCCATATCGGCTCTTTTAATAATATCCCTAGGTTCAGTAATATTTTTATTAGTTACAACATAGATTCCTATTACGCTTCTAAGAGAAAAGTGATATTTATCTATCTGTAAAGAATCCTCTATTGCATCCTTTAGCCTCATACCAAATTTCATTCTCTTTGTATGGCTACCTATATCCATTTTAGATAATATAATAAACTCATCAGAGCCAACTCTTGATACAACTTCTTCTTTATTACAAATTAACCTCATACGTTTTGCAATAAACTTTAAAATTTTATCTCCAATTTCATGTCCATAAGATGTATTAATATTTTTAAAACGACTTATGTTTATATAATAGACTGCAATTTCTTTTTGATCATCTAATTTTTCACACATCTCTTTTAGTTTATTTAGTAAAGAATCCCTGTTGTCTAAAGATGTCAAATAGTCCTTTTCAGAAATAGTTTCTAAGCTTAAATTTATCATTTCCAACTCAACCATTTTGCTATTTTTTTCTTTTGTTTTCATTTCAAGTAAACGTTCTTCAGCAAGGCGAATTTCATTAATATGATTAGAAGCTCTAAAATAATAGCCCAAGATGGCAAAAGCTACTATAAGAAATAAAAATAACAAATCAAATACTGGTTCTGAATTATCCTTCATTAAAAACATGCATATTGAAATAATTGGTACATATTTTGGCAGTGCATTAAAAAATGGTATATTTAAATATTTGTTATTACCTTTTAAATAAAAACTCCCAAGCATTAAAATAAAAAAGATAATAAGATATAGTGAGTAAAACATAAATTTAAAAT
>ERZ773035.514-NODE-514-length-31485-cov-12.037321_pt1 | contig 31485 bp, 30 predicted proteins | sample MGYA00511487_ERZ773035 | MGnify/ENA primary metagenome ERZ773035 (study PRJEB29015, sample SAMEA2737985) | human oral metagenome | biome: human oral; feature: human-associated habitat; material: dental | place: China | collected 2024 ...
GGGCGTGTGCGTGATCGGGGTTTCCGAGAAACGACATGAGGCATCCTTCCAACAATCGCTCATTACCCAGGTGCCGGGGAACCGACCTGGAAGTGGTGAAGCCACCTATTATGCCACCAGTGCTGCTCCTGTGGGCGGTACCAAGACGCACACCACACAAAACGAAACCGCCCCCAAACGACTAAGGGGCGGATTCGAGAATGCGTGTACAAAACACGCACAACAAAAAGACTCTTTTGACCAGCAAAAAAATCTTCTCAAAGACCTCTTCATTGTCGCACGAGTGTCTCAGGGAGTCAAGTCATATAGCCTGTTTCGTTTCGGTTATGGAATGAGGAAGCCATCATGAGTGGCAGTGAATATTATCTTGTCAAACGTGGTTCTACATCGTTGCAAAACAAAGTGATCCAATCCGGTCTTTCATCCGATGCGGTATTTTTACTGCTTTTCCAGTTGTCGCTGCCCCCAGGAACCCCTTTAGGGTATCGCAGCGCCCTGAATCGGGGATTAGGAAGAGACAGGATCCTCAACGGCTTTAAGGAGCTGAGTGTGGCTGGTTTCCGGCACCAATACAAAGTCCGTACCGCAACAGGCATCCTCAAAACCATCACTGTCGTCACGGACGTGTCGATGAAAAGCCGGGACGTTTTGAAAGAGTTTCAGCTCCCTAAAGGGCATTACGTCTTCTCAATCGTGACTGATTATGATGACCCGAAACTGCCGCCTCCTGTCCGGCCGAAGGTGGAAGGATCTGGCCGGCAAATCCGCAGGTCGCACCGTGCGCCGGAAACCCGTACCCGGTCTGACCAGGCGAAATCCGAACCCGGTTCTGGTGGTGATGCAAAACCGCTGGATAATCACAAACCCGCAGGTCGCACCGCGTGCCGGAAAACCGGCACACGGTCAGCCAGCGCAGGACGTAGTCCCAATACCCTACGGGTAAAAGATAACAACCATCCTTCCCCCCAAACCCCCCAAACTCCTTCGGCGCCGCCGCCGGCACCGCGTGGGGAGGAGGGGCCGGCTTCGCCGTCAGGGGTTCCACCTGTCGGCGGAACCAGGGGAGATAATTTCTCTCCCGAAAACATGTTGTCTGATGCCACGGGCCTTGCCGGCCCGGTGGCAGGTGCGCCAGCAGGCGAACCTGCTGGCGGGGTGGCCGTGAAAACCCGGCCAGTGCAGGCGGCCTTGGCCACCCAGGTGGAAGATTCCACATTGGTCGCCGAGGTACTACCCGCGGCTATGCAGGCAATTCCAACTCGAAGCCACGCCCAGGTAGCGAATGCGATTCGGCAACGCCTTGATGCCGGTTGGCGGCGAGGACAGATCACGCGTGTGTTGGGATCGCGTGCTCTGCCCAGTCACGTCATCGACTTAACCAGGCTGGTCATGGCACGTTTCCGTGATGATCTCTCGCTTGACTACCCGCCGCCTGTCATCGTGGAACGTGACCCGGCAGCACTTGCGGCACCAGCGTCTTCGATGCCGGTGATGCCGGTGCGGAAGCCATGGCGTTGGAAGCTGCCGAACGGGCACTTGGTGACGGTGAGAGACCTGGACATGGGGCAAGTGAGCACCGACTACCTCAAGGCGCAAGATGCCGGTGACCCGCGTGCTTACAGGAGCAAGTTTGACTTCCTAGAAGCGGTGGGAGCCGTGGAATATTTGCTTGATTCGTCGTTGAAGGAAGCATGTTTGAAGCTCTTAAGCGGGGAGGATGGCCATGAACCGAACATGTGACCTGGCCCCTGCCTGGGCTATCTCGCTGGTGCCGGGGTGGACGGTGCTGCCTGCCCTGCCGAGTTTCCAGGGGGCACCGTGCAGCGGCAATATGCTTTTACCTGCCACAACGTGGGATTTACATATTCCTGGCGAGTCGTTTTCCGAGCGGCATCATCGGCAAGCTAAGGCCGCGGCGGTCTGCGCTACGTGCCCGCTCAAGCGGGACTGTTTGGCGGTGGCCTGCCAGGAAGCAGCCCCCAGCGGGGTCTGGGGTGGGTATTTATTCAACCCCAAAAACGGCAGCGCCAGAAAAATTCCCCTCACCCCGAGAAGGGAAAACACCACCGTATGTTGCAGGCATACATCAAACCACCTGCATGAGAGCCTGCCGGTAGCTCAAAGGTCATTCACAAGCCACCGGCAACCACAGGAAAACTTCATCACTTGTTGAACAAGATTGTTTTTAAGGAGAAATCAATGCGAACTCGTAATCGCACAGCACGAATCGCCGCGGGCATGCTCAGCGCGGTGGCGATACTGGTCGGTGGGATGACTGCTGCTCATGCCGCCCCAAAGGTGGTCTCACAGCCAGGCACCCAGCAGCAGCAAGCAGCCACGGCACCAGTTGCAGACCAAACTCCGGCATACCAGGCGCCTGCAGCACAGCAGATTGCCACCCCGGTGCAGCGAGTAGAAGTTGTGCGATATGTTCCTGGGGTTTCCCAGGCGGTTCAGCCCGTGGTCGTGAAAAACGTCATCACGAAGAAAGTCGTTTACGAAACATCCCCGGGTTTGGCCATGGTGTCTCCCGGCGGGTCGCGGGTGTTAAACCCGGTCAATGTTGCCCAAACGTTTGAACGCAACATCCGTTCCGAAGACCGCGGCACTTTAGAGTCCGCAGGTGGTGCCGCTGCCGGCGGCGCTGTCGCTGGTGGTATTGCCGGCACCGCGGTAGGGGCTGCAGGTGGTGCCGCTGCCGGGGCGGCCGCTGGTGCCGGAGCTGGTGTTGCTATCTGCGGCCTGACGACGGCCGGGGCGGTTGCCGCCCCACCCGCTGCCCCGCTCGCTGCAGGCTGCTGGGCTGCCGGCCCCGCCATTGTTGGTCCTGCCATTGTCGGCACCGTGGGGGCTACCGCTGGGGCGTTAGCGGGAGCACCCACCGGGGCGTTCCTTGGTGCCCAAGCCGGCGCTAGCGCGGTTCCCGGCGGCCGGGCAGCATTCGACCGTACCGTTGCTGACACCACCTGGGATTTGGAATCCCAGGCCCGAGTCGCCCAAGGCGCTGAACCCCTAGCCGGACAAAAACCCGGCGATTCCATGCCTAGCGGCCCGCAGGCGGCTGCTGCAACCACCCCGGCACTTCCTACCCCAGAACTGCCCACCGTGCCCGTAGCGGCCACGTCAAGCATCCCGCAGAACATTCCCGTCTCTGTCCCAGCCGGTCAGCTCCCTCAGTGGCCCACCGTGACCTCAATGGCGCAACCAGCCCCAGCATTCGGCCTGCCGACGACACCATTTGCGGCATAACGCAATGTAAGGACCCCTACTTGTGACTACGAACTGGTTTGACCACTACGCATCATCAGCTATCCCGGACGATCTTGATGTGCCGCCGGCAGCTGATGATAAAACACCCGTCGAGGACGCCTCACCTTCGGAACCAGAGCTTGAAGGAACAACTGCTCGACGGATGTGGTGGCATGCCCATAGTGGGGGTTCTCCTATACCGCCCTGGATGATAAAAACCCTGGTAGTGGTGGCATTAGCAGTGGTATCTGTGGGGATTTATACCGCCATACAACACGATTCCCCCACGAATGCCGTCGCAACGCCACCACCTGCGCCGCCATCTCCTTCGGCGGTCGCTGTGTCCACCACATCACCAACAACAACGTCTCAATCAGCATCTACCTCACCTGCGCCGCCACAACGATGCCCGGACCAGCCCAAGGCTGCGCCCACAACCCCGCAAGGGGCAGTCGTCGCATTCCAAAAAGCCTACTTTGCCGGTAACACCGAAGAACTCATCAAGGTGATTGACCCAGCGAGTTATCTCGCAACCGTCGACTGGCCCACATTAACCGGTGATGTTGTGGGGTCTGATTTCTGCGTCAAGATATCCACCGTAGAAAACAACGTGGTAGAAGCCACTACCACGGTTCGCACCCCTAAAGGAGAAGAACTGCTGTTCATCCAATCAATTCGCACGATCAAGGAAGGAAAAACATACAAAATTTCGAGTATCGAAGATAAACCCGCACCCACAGAAACATAAATAATTTTGCAAAAAATATAAAATTAAGGTTATGTAATGAAGCTTACAGGAATGATAGCAGTTATGGTACTGGCTGTGTCATCGGTGGTGGCATTACCTGCAACCGCGGCGGAGCAATCACCCAAGTGTCCTAAAATGCAATTCGTTGTGGTCCGATCCGCCCAGGATTCCACAACCGATACCAACGCTGACCAGGGATTTTTAGGGGAAGTAGTGTCCCCGGTTGTTGATGCTGCAAACACTGGGAAAAAAGTCGACAAGTCAGCGGGATTTTCCCAGGTAGCCAACACTGATGCGGCATCGACGTCTGCCCCTGCTACTACATCATTAGCGCCAAGCCCGTCGGGGGCGTCGGCGGATTCGTGGAAACCTAAGGTGTGGGGATCAGCCCCCACTTCGTCGGCTGCGGCGGCACCTACATCATCGCCGGTAACCAGCGCCCCGGCGGCTGCTAGCTCAACAGCGTCAGCGTCGGCTGCGGCGCAATCCGGGGCGGCCGCGGCGGAATCCGACACCCCATCGATTGGTCGCACTTACGTCAATATTGATGGGGTGCGTTCCGGGGCGTTTATCCCTGGGGTGCATTCCGAAACTGACCAATCATGGCGGGAAAAACTCGACGGCAATAAAACCAAAGTCAATGCGGTTGCCAAGAACATTCTTTCCCAGTGCCCGAACACGAAAGTCGCGTTCATCGGCCAAGACGAAGGCGCCGCGGTGGTATCCGATATCGCCCGTGATATTGGCGCCGGCAAAGGCGAAATTCCCGCGGACCGGGTAAGTGGGGTGGCGGCTTTTGCTGACCCCACTCGTGGTGAAAACCAGCCCACGGTAGCGTCCGGCGCTGACACTCCGGCTGCTTCCCCAGGAACCGCAGGAGTGCACACCAGCAAGCTTGATTCCATGAATGCGCAGCCGGCTCAGGGCGCGGGAGTAGCTACCGTAGCGGAAAACACCACCCCTAGCGGGTACGGGAAGCTCTCTGACCGGACAGTATCGTGGTGCGTTGATGGTGATGTCCGTTGTGGCGTGAAAAAAGCCGCCCCGCTAGCCCGGTTAGTGGAGGCATCGAACAAGAACATGGATTTTCAACGCGACCCGCAAGGCAGCGTGCGCTATGTTGCTGACGTGCTTGGGCCGGCGGTAGCCCTCGCCGGTGTGGAGTCGTTAGCGAAAGACCTAGATTTTGGGTCGAACGGTTTCACTTTCAAGCGTGCACAATCATCTGATGAAACCTTGATCGGTCGGATCGCCGAAAACACGGAAGCCGATAACAAGCAAACAGATGTGGAACGCCGCCTGGTTGTCTCTGGTCAACAATTAGGGGGAATGGCGTTAGCAGCTGGCATTACCGTGGCGAAGAAAGTCCTCACCCCATCAAATATCGCCCAGATCGCGGCAGCAGCCACACTAGACCCAGCCGCTGGGGCCACGGTTGCCGGCGTGAAGATCATTGAGGCGTCCACGGACCTGTTTACACCAGAAACCGCAACAACCGGGGCAACCCGGCTACTGGATGAAGCCACAGCATCAGGTGTGGAAGTGCCCGAGGTTGCTGAGGCTGCTGTGACCACGGTGGTATCCGAATCTGTGGGCCAAACCGCGTATAAAAACCAGGCGGTGACAGATTCCGGGCAGGCACCGGCGGCGGCAACCACGCGGTGGTTATCGGCTATGGCGGCAGACGAATTAGGTGCTGAAGCGCCGGCAGAACTCGTGACCGCGGCTGCGAAAACACAATCAAATCGTGGGGCAACGTACGACCAGGCGGCATCACGGTCAGCTACGGAATCGTTGCGGACAACATCGCCGGCATCAACGGTTGCAGATTCACGGTAACTAGGCGAGGAAGTAGGTGGAGTGATGACGCTGGTAGCAACGAAAAAGACCATGGTAGAAAAGAAAGATGACAAGGTGACTGATCACAACCATCAGGTGCATTTACCACGGTCAATAAAGCTCAATGATGCTTTCCTGCTGCCAGAGGCGTCAGCTCCGTTATGGGAGATTGAGCCGGTTGCAGATGATACCGCATCGTTTCCACCTGCTTTCTGGTTTGTTGGGGCCCATGGGTTTGCCGGCGGGTCAACGCTGGCGGCCATGATGGCCCCTGCCGGGGATGCGGGATGTGTGTGGCCGGTTCATGACGCCTACCCGTTGTGTGCGGTAGTTGCCAGGTCCACGATGGCGGGTTTGGAACGCGCGCACCATGTGGTGTTGCAGGGCATCCGGGAGATTAAGCCGGTTACGGTGTTAGGCATTGCAGTTGTCGCGGATATTCCTGGGAAGAACCCGGCACCGATTGCCCATAAGCTGGAGGTTTTAGAATCCCTGGTGCCGTTGTGGCACATAGAATACTTTCCCGCTTTACGGATAACCCCCATGGCTGATCTTGCGGCATGGGGCCCTGGTGACGATATTGACACCACCCGCCGGGGGAAGAAAATACCCCTTACTGAGCGGCCTCCCGCGCATATTGCGCAGGTAGGGCACGATATTTTCCACGCCGCAGCTCATGTGGTGGATACACAAAAACATAAGCAAGAAAAGGAATAACCATGCTGTTGTATGTAGCATCTTTAATACTCGCGCAAATGCCCGGGCAGAACATGCAGCCCCAGGCGCCGGCGGGGTTCGGGGCGAAGATTGAACAGGGCCTGAATTTCGCGTTTTATATCGGGATTGCCATGGCCATTGTGGGAGTGATGGTGGCCGGGATTACCTTGCTGATGTCTCGTCGAGAAGGCTCTAGTGAGGAAGCGACCGCAATGGCCATGCGGATCGGGTTCGGCGCCATGATTTTAGGTGGCGCTACCTCGATCGTGGGCGCGTTCCTGTAAGGCGGCAGATGTATGGCGGTATGGATTTTCGCGGCATCATCAACAGCGGCTGCACCAGCAACCTCTGAGTCGCCCACCACTTCTGGGGTGCCTTCAACGTCTGCGGTGCCGGCGACTTCTGGGGTGCCGAAACCCTCGCGGGTTCCGATTCCGGTGATTGATCCACCGGGATCGCCGTATACCCCACCACCGTCAGTGACGAACGAAATCATGACATGGCTGGGGTATGTGATGTATACGGCGCTTGCGATCTCGGTTATTTCCGTCATGATTTTCGCCACGATGATCATCCTCGACCGGGACCGGACCGAACCGGTTTCGGGGTCGGCGCCGTATGTGACGGCGATCCGTATCGCTTTAGGCGTCATGATTATTTCCGCCGCTGGATCGTTAGCCGCATATTTCGCATAGCAGGCAGTGAAGTAGGTGAATGGTGATGTTGAAAAGAACCTGGTCGATCCTGGTGATGGCAATCATGTTGGCAGCATGCAGTAGCGACCCGCCGGCGCCTGATCCGGCTCCGTCATCTGCGTCACCAGCAACATCTGTGCCCCCTGCGGGATTGTCATTCCGGCCTGGTCCGGCGGGACTTAAAATGCCCATTAGCAAAGAAGCAGGCCCGCATGATATGACCCCGGTGCCGCACACGTTTGCCGCCACCCCGCAGGGGGCGGTGCTTGCGGCGATAACTGCGCAGGTATGGATGGCGGGCGCTGATGATGACGCGTGGCCTAAGGTTGCTGAATATTTGCTAGAACCAGGTCTTGGCCGGGACCAGTGGGCGCAGGCCAGGGCACTGGTGAGTGTGAAAGGGATGGTGAAAAACCCGGCGGAGTTTATCGCATTCAAATTCACCAGTTATGCAGCAGACAAAGCCGTAGTGCTCCTGGTCGCCCGGTGGGCGGATGGAATGCTCACGGCTTACCCGGTCCAGTTGTCGTCACTGACTGGTGGGTGGCGGGTGGTGATCCCACCCCAAGGGTCAGAGCCTGATCTGAGTGAAATATCCGATACGGACCTAGACACGTTTGTGAGGTTTACTCCATGAGTAAAACAGTAAAAACCATTGGTGTTATTGCCGCCATCATGATTGTGGCTGTGGTAGCGTTTTTCCTTTTCCGTTCGACCCCGGATAAGGCAGTAACGAGTGTGGCAGCGTCGTCGGATGCTGCTTCCAGCCCTGATACGGGTGGCGGGCCGGAATCGGCCGTGGCCGAGTCGCCGGATAGTGGTGGGGAAGACCAGATTTCTGTTGATCCGAATGGTCGGCGGATTATTACGCCGGCTGTGGGGAATCCGAAGCTGCTGACAACAAAGCCGGTTGAAAGCAAGAATCGGTGTGATATTTCCCCGGAACTGACTATCCAGACTATGGGTGAGAATGCTGAGGCGGAGATCATGTGGTCGAAGACGGCTGGCCCGTCAAAATATAATGGTGTGATTCCGACCGGGTATAGTGCGGATGCGACTGGGGCGGCGTTAGCGGCGTGGAATTACCGTACCCTGTTTTACGGTGGCGGAAAATTCACCGATACTGTTGTGCGTAATTATGTTGAATTCGGGCCCGAACAGAAGGAAAAAGCAAAGACTGAAGACTTCAGTAGCTATGTGCCTTACCAGGCGGGTTTTGGTACGTTAGCGCCGGTAGCGGCGCGGATTATTACGTGTAAGCCGGATTTTATGGTGGTCGAGCATGCGCACAAAATAATCAGTGATGGGGAAAAATTCTATGCTGAAGATGATCCGCATTATGATATTCACCGGTTCACGATGAAACTGTCAAAAGATGGTGAGTGGATTTTCTATATGCCGGGTATGGTGCAGGCGATTGCAATTCTTCACTCCTTGGATGGGGGGTGGACGATGTGGCAGTACTAGCTTGTGAGCAGGGGTCGTCTTCGCCGCGTGTTTTCCGGCGTGTTGTTCTTGCGGTCATGTCAGCGTTTTTCATCGTTATCGGTGGCATGGGGGCGGCAGCGGGTGAACCATTAGACGACCGTAACAAATATCAAAAGTTTTATGACCACTGCGTCGATCACGAATTCCTCACCAAAGAAGGCACCATGGCGAGGGATTTCGCCGAGTGGACTGGGCGGGTGGGGGAGTTCGTCCATAAAATTTGGTGTGCGGAAGAAGGCACGAGAGCGCATCCGGGTGATGCGGTGGCAACTGGTGTGGCCGCGGCGGCGTCCGCGTTTTGGGGTGATCCAGTTGGGGATTTCACCAAGGCAGTGCTAGAGGGCAACACCCAGGCCATGCAGTTAGTGATGACGTTTTGGATGGATTTTAAAATCTTGTCGCCTTCGGTGTTATCCGCCAATGTGACCGGCGTGAAAAATATTGTGTGGGGTATTGCCGGGTTCGCGTTGATTGCGTCGTTCCTTGTTGGCGGGGCCAGGTTGGTGGCGGCTCGTCGTAGCGGGCTTCAAGACGGGGTGGAAGAAATCGGGATGAATGTGGGCCGCTGGTTGATTTTCTCCCTCTGTATCCCCGTGATTGTGCCTGGGGCGCTGATCGCGTCAGATGAGTTAGCCGCCGATATCATGAACAGGTTCGGCGCTACTGATCCGGAGATTTTTATTTCCATGACCGCGTTTGAAGAAGCCGAGGTCGGGCCTGTTGTGATGTTGGTGCTTGCGATCATCGCTATTGCCGGGTCGTTTATGCAGATTATGGCGTGTGTTGTTCGGGTTTTGGTGCTGCCTATCGCAGCGGGTCTTGCCCCGTTGTTTGCCGCATTATCGTTTACGGAAACCGGCCGTAATGGTTTGCACCATTTGGTGGGCTACATGATTGCGGCTGTTGCGTTCAAACCCGTGTGTGCCTTGCTGTATGCGGTGGTGTTGTGGAATGTTTCTCGCCCTGGGTCTGGTGATGATTTCATTGGTGCGTTCATGAACGCGCTCATGATGGCGCTTGCTGGCCTGATTGCGCCTTCCCTGGTGCGTATGGTGGCCCCCATGGTGTCGCAGGCAGGCGGTATGGGCGGTGGGGCATTGCTTGCGAATGTTGGTGGCGCTACCGGCGCCACGATTAGTGCGATCGGTGCCGCTTCTGTCGGTAAAGCGTATGCAAATAACCGGTCGAACAACAATAGTGGCAATAATAATGCGGGGAATGCTAATTCCGGGTCTTCCGGCCAGGTGGGGGCGTCTACTTCTGCAGGTGGTGGTGGCCGCAGTGGCGGCAGGTCCGGGTCTTCCGGGGGCTCTGGTGGCTCCGACGGCGGTTCCGGGTCTTCTGGTGGCTCTGGTGGTAGTTCTGGGGGGCGCTCTGGGTCGGTGTCGACGAAGTCGGTGCCTTCGGGGTCGCATTCTTCCGGCGGGAGGCGAAGTGGTGGTTCCGGCGGTGCCAGCCGGCGGCCTTCCCGGTTCAAACGGCCGGCACCTACCTCGGCTCCTGCTGGTGTTCGGGGCCATGGGCATGATTCTATGCCTCCTCGGGGCGAGAACAGTGGTGGGAAATCGCAGAGTTCTAGCTCTCAGGGGCCGTCTCGGAGTAGGCAGCTTGGTGGGGTGATCGCAAATACCGGTGGTGCTTTCCGAACCTTAGAAGAAAGTTTCGAAGGGTCCCTTGGTTACCCTGGGCAGATTCACCGTTAGTGGCCACGAGTACACGTGATATGAGGAGCTGACATGGCTGAATACATTGACCATGATGAACCAATCCAATACGCGCTTGGTGAACCCGCCCGCCGCACAGGGTTAGGCGGGTTGTCGATGCGGGCGACGGTTGTGCTCGCGGCCGGATTTGGTTGTTTTCTGCTGCTTCAACTCTCCGGCATGGGCACCGTAGGGTTTGTTGTTATCATCCCGCTGACGCTGGTGATCATGGCGGTGATCTCGTTCACGATTGCCGGCAGGTCTGTGGCGCAATACGCCCAGATCATATGGCAGGATTACCAGCGGCATCGCCATGGTGCCCATATTTATATTTCTGGCGGCCAGTCTCGTGTCCCTGGGGGCCGGCGGCGGCTTCCTGGGCTGTTAGCCAGGACCGAGGCTATTTGCGGCATTGACTCGGCAGGGCAGGAGTTTGTGGTGATCCTTGACCGGCCTCGTCGTGAAGCCACCGTGATGTTGGATGTGACGTTTACCGGGCAAACCGCTATGACGCAAGGGGAACGCAATTCCATGACCGCTGATTGGTCGAGGTGGTTAGCGGGACTTTCTCTGTCGGGAGATATCGCCCAATGCGTTGTGGTGGTGGCAACCCGGCCCGGGTCGGGGTCGCTTGTTGCTAACGAAGTCCGCGATATTATCTCGGACACGGCCCCGGAGATTGCCAAGCGCATCATGTTGGAGGCGGCCCAGGTTATTTCCCTTGCCCGCCCCGAGGTGTTGGGCCATATTGCTATCACCGTGAAGCTGGATAAAGACAGCCTGAAAGATGATAGTTTTTTAAACCAGCTTGGTACCCGGGTGCCGAGCTGGGCGAGTTCCCTGCAATGGGCCGGTATGCTGGCTGAACCGCTCTCCTACGAGAAATTGGTGGCTCGTATCCACTCGTTTTTCAACCCGGCAACAGAGGCTGATTTTGAGGCACTGGCCATCAATGGTGCCGGGCATGATCTTTCCTGGGCTGATGCTGGCCCGAGTGTGGCAGAAACCTTCACTGATTCCTACCATCATGATGGTGCGTGTTCCGTTTCCTGGGAAATGCGGGAAGCACCCCGTTCTACCTTTGAAGACACCTTGTTGCAAGGGCTTATCACCCCGCATGATCGTGTGGTGAGAAAACGCGTGGCCTTATGTTACCGGCCGTTTGAAGCTGGTGTTGGTGCGTCCCGTGTGGAAGCGGAACACCGGGATGCCATGGTGGCTGCGAATTCGTCGAAAAAAATCACGTCAGCGAAAGCTGAAATCCGCCTAGAACACACCGAAGCGGCGCGGCGCGCCCAGGCACGAGGCGCCCAATTAGGCAGGTTTTCCCTGTTTGTGACTGCCACGATGGATCGTCATGATGATATGGCCCGCGTTATCCATGATGTGGAACAGCTTGGTGCTGGTGCTTCGATCCGGCTGCAGTCGATGCGGCATCAACAAGATGTGGGTTTCCAAATCACCTGTGGTGTTGGCCAAGTGCCGTGGTCGAAATCGTCAACATCATCCATGGTCACAACAGCAAGCTAGTGGGCGTGAAAACGTTTTTCAACGGGAGTTTTAGTATATGTTTGGCCTTTTCTCCAAGCGGCGCACAAACCGGGTGCAGGCCCCTGCGACTCGGGACATGGTGATGAAAACCGTCAGTGATGCTGGTGGTTTTGATTTCGGCGTGATTTGGCAGCCTTCCCTGGGGCAGGGAACCATTCTTCTTGCTGGTGAAACGTCGTTTTCGTTAGAGGATATTGCTGCGTGGCGGCGGGTTGCTAGCACTGTGATTGGTGTAACTGTTATCTCCACGATTGTAGTGTCAGGGCAGGACCCGGCAATCACATATGCGTTTGTTACTTTTGATGCCGAGAAAAAATCATGTGATGACTTTTTGACCTGGTTAGCGAAGCAGGTTGTGCAGGTGTATTCCCCGGAGGAATTAGAAATCATGTGGTGGCCACAAGACGCCGAGAGTGTCACGCGTCATGCTTGCACGTTGTGGGCGCCTGATTCTGACCCGGTGTTTCCCCCGGTTGCGCAAACATTAGTGGAGCATTACGACGTTATCCAATGCGATCAGGTGTATCGTGTGGCTTTTGAAATTTTGTTATCCACCGATGCTGCTGAGGACTTTGTTCAAGAATTCGAAGATATTGTGTCCACCAGTATGCTCCAGGATGGGGAGAAAATACATTTCGTTGAAATAGTGCGCCCTCTAGACCCAACGTTTGTGCTCGATGATGCTGGTTTACCGTTTCGCCGTGATGGCATCATTGTGCTGTCGGCGCCGTCATCGGAGCAGGTGGAGGATTTCACTACGGATTTAGTGGCGTCATTATCGCCAAGAACCAGGCTGCATTTAACGAGGCTTTTCGGCCGCCAACATATAGGTGTGCTCCTTGCCGGCGGTGTCCCCGCATACGGCTGGCAGTTGACGAGCACCTTTGTGAAGTAGGGGTTTTCATGGCACAAGCATCATATCCAGATTTTGAAGCGCTGCATGACCAGATTATTGCTGGGGATATTCCCGCACCGCGAAGGTTTTCCCGTCAAGGGTGGCGGTATTATCGGTGGTTACGCACCTATCAACGCCATGCCCACCAGGTAGAAAGATTATTACAGCAGCCGGGTGCTGATGTGCCTGTGGTGAAGGAGAAACCTTTTGGTTTGCCGCAGGCGCGGGGTTTTTCCGGCCGCTGGTCGGGTCATGCCGCGGTGGTGTCCGGCCCGCAGGAATGGCAGACGACCACGAACCTGGGGGCGGGTTTTAACCCGAATGTTGTTGGTGCCCCCGCCCCGGCGATTGGGGCGCCGCTTGGGGAGCATGTGATTACTGGTGCTGAGATTTGTTGTGATCCTTTGAGCTGGTTCCGTGAGGGGATTATTGCGAACCCTTCATGTTTTGTTTTGTCGCTTCCTGGTTTGGGGAAATCCACGCTTATTCGGAAGATGCTCATGGGGGATGTTGCTCAAGGGCATATTCCCATTATCGCCGGTGATATTAAGGGCGAATATGTGGGGTTTGTGCATCAGGTAGGGGGCCAGGTGATCACTATTGGCCATGGCATGGGGACGCTGAATCCGTTAGATGTTGGGGCTTTAGGCCGGGTGATTCCCCAGCTAGAGGCAAAAATCACCGCCTGCACTAAGGCGGGGGATACCGGCACTGTTGAGATGTTGGAAAAAATGCTTCGTCGGGCACGTGAGCAGGTTCATGGCAGGCAGGTCACCATGGTGTCCACCTTGGTGGGGTTGGGTCGTTCGGATCATATTCATGACTATGAGGCCATGTTGATTTCGGTTGCGTTGCGGGAAATGTATGATCTTGCCGCTATTGACTGGGATCATCCCCCGATCTTGGAAGATTTGATTGATCATTTAGCTCAAGGCTCTGCCCAGCTGCGGAAAAAAGGGTGCTGTCGTACGAAAGCGGAGTGGTATGAGCTCACTGATCCGCTGATCCGATCCCTGAATGCGCTTCTTGACGGGCCGACCGGGCAAATCTTCGCTGGGGAAACCTCCACCCCTATCCATGTGGATTCCACTGCTGTGTGCATTGATGTGTCCTCTATTGACCGTGGTGACGAGTCGATGAAAGCCGCTGTGATGATGGCTGCCTGGGCGTCGGCGTTTGGCGCTATCGAGGCGGCCCACATGCTTGCTGATGCGGGGCTGGGGCCGCAACGGTATTTTTCTGCCACGTTAGATGAGATGTGGCAGGTGTTATCCGCCGCCCCGGGCATGGTGTCTCATGTTGATGCGCTGACCCGGCTGAACCGCACTGATGCCACCGTGTTGAATATGATCACCCACACGTTTAAAGACTTAGAGGCGTTACCAACTGAGGAAGACCGGAAAACCGCCATGGGGTTTATTGAGCGTGCCGGCATGGTGATTTGTGGGGGGCTTCCTAACTCGGAGTTAGATATTTTATCTTCTCGCCTGGAGTTTTCCCCCGCGGAGGGCGCTATGGTCACAAGCTGGTCCAAGGGGGCGCACCCGCGGCGGGCGCGTACTCGTGGTGCTCGTGCTACCCCACCTGGTCGAGGCAGGTTCATGATTAAGCCGTCAAAAGATGGCTCCCCGGGAATCCCGCTGCATACCATACTCACCCCCACCGAGATTGAGTTTCAGCTGCATAACACCAATGTTCGCTTCGATGACTTCTTCAAAGCCGGTGACGTGTGATGAAAAAAACCTCACGTATTCTTGGCTCGATATGCGCTATTGTTTTGATGCTTGTTCTTTTCATTACCGTCATTAACGGTGGGAGCAATGATCATTGCTCTATTGATTCGGGTTCTTCCGCTGATGGTGGTGTCCCATCCGGCGCATATAGCCTGCCGGAGCATAATGCTTTGGACCCGCAGAACGTGAAATCGGAATGGCGGACCCCTGATCGGCCTGATCATCAAGGGATTGATATCGCCCAAGCGATTAAAACCCCTATTTTCGCGTTTGCTGACGGTGTTGTGGTTGCGGCGGGGCCGGCATCAGGGTTCGGCCAGTGGATCATTATTGATCATCAGATTGATGGGAAACTGTATTCCACGGTGTATGGCCACATGTTCCCTGAGGACATTTTCGTGAAAACCGGAGACACTGTCAAAGCTGGTAAGCACATTGCTGACCAGGGGTATAACGGTGAAGTGATTCCTGCCGGGCCTGGGGGAAGCCATGTGCATTTCGAAATTTGGGAGGGCGGTAGGTTAAACGGTGGCCATGACGTGAATCCGCGGCCATGGTTGGAAAAAGCGGTTGAACCCGGTTCCGGTGGTGGCTCGGCGGCCCAGGGGGATGAGGTGCTTCTTATTGGTGATTCGCTGACGGTTGGCGCTAAGCAGGAAATTCAAAAGGCCATCCCTTCGGTTTCTATTGATGCGAAGGTTGGCCGGCAATATTCCGAAGGCCTTGACATTTTGGAGTCGAAAAACCCCAAGGTGAAAACCGTTATTATGGCGTTGGGGACGAATGGGCCCTTTACTCAGGGGCACATAGATCGCACGTTAAAAGCCGCGAATGGGGCCACGGTTATTTTGACCACGGTTGCTGGCCCAAGAGTCACCTCCGGTGCGGTGGTGAACCTGCTGGTGGAGCAGAATAAATCCAAAGTGGTTGTTGCCGACTGGGCGGCCAAGGTGCGAGAACACGGTGATTATGTTGGCCCTGATGGTATTCACCTGACCGAGAGCGGCAAACAAGCATTCGCTACCATGCTTGCTGACGCGGTGCAGGCAAAGGTGAATGCTGCTTCCCCGAAGAAATCCGGCAAGTCGGGCAAGTCTGGTAAGAAAAAATCCCGGAAGTCTTCGGGGGAGTTGCCGGATTCCGACAAGATTGTGTCCGAAGAACACATGCAGATCGACACTATCCGTATTGCTCGGGCTGTTGCTCAACGCTTCCCAGAGATTGAAACCATTGGTGGGTGGCGGCCGTATGACGCCTACCCGGATCACCCATCTGGCCGTGCCGCCGATATCATGATCCCGCATTGGGATACCGAAGAGGGGAAAAAACTCGGTGATGAGATCATGGAATATTTATGGGGCAACCGTGAATACTTCCAGGTGGAATATTTCATTTGGCGGCAACGCTATAGCCCAGCGCAGGGCGAATCAAACATAATGGAAGACCGGGGATCACCAACCCAAAACCATTTCGATCACATCCATGTGACCACTCAAGGGCATGGTTTTCCAAAGCCGGGGCAAAAATACGGGTCGGCACCTGACGGTAATTCAGCAGCCCCACCCGATGGGGGCGGAAGTGTTGATGACTGCGACTCCGTAGCCGGGGTTGATGAAGGCCTAGACACCAACGGAGAAATCCCCGAAGCCTTTGTGAAATGGATCAAACTCTCCGGGAAACAGTGCAAAGCAATTTCACCACCATTGATTGCTGCCTTGTTAGAGCAAGAATCCCGATTCAGTACCACAGCTATCAGCCCTGCCGGGGCGACCGGGCCGGCCCAATTCACCCCGGACACCTGGGTGGGGCATGGGGCAAAAGTCGACGATAACGGCAAACCGATTGGGCCGCCGGGAAGCGGGGATCCGAACGATATTCCCGACGCCGTGATGGCGGCGGGGCGACTGCTTTGTAAACATGCTGACAGCGTTGCGGAATGGAAATCCGCAGGTTTAGTCAGTGGTGATGACACCGAGTTGATCCTAGCCGCCTATAATGCCGGCCCCGGGAACGTGCAGGAAGCGCATGGTGTGCCTGCGTTTCCTGAAACCCAGCATTACGTCAAAGTGATTCCCGAAAACGCGAAAAAATTTAAAGAGAAAGTGAAATAGCCGCTATGAGACAGAAACTATACCAACACTGGCGACTTTGTTTGGTCTTGACTAGTTGTCTTCTCATTTTGATTGGTACCGTTGTTATTATCCTGCGGGTTACAGGTACTTCCAGCACACCGGCGGTGGCTGATCATTATGATGAAGACCCAGTAGCAATGGATGTGGGGGTTGCTGCCGCTAGTCTTGCCGCTGCGGTGCACTCCTATAACCCTGCGGAAGACGATTCCCCGGCAGATGCCATAAAACGGGTCCAAGATCGAGTCACCGGGAAATACCGGGTTATTGTTGAATCCCGCAATAAGGCGCCGAAACCGAAGCAATGGGATTTATGGGCGGAGCATAACGACCGGGTGCACGCGGTAGCGGAACCTACCGCGGATTTCCATGCCCCACCGGCAGACGCCACCACAGCTACCGTCCCGTTGACAATCCGGGTGTTTGTGTGGCACGAAGACGGGGATACCACCCCGCTTTATACAACACAAGCCCAGGCCAGCATGGTGAAAGAACCTGACAGTGATGCATGGAAACTCTCGGATTTGGAATATGTTGGCACTATCTCACAATAATGATGCCTTGACGTTATCTTGGTGGTGTTTCCGCCTTTTACCTGGTGATAGCGGGCAGGGGGAGAGGGGATTGACCTTTCCGCAATCCCTGGTGTTACCTGAAACTGATACGGCGCATACACCTCATGGATTTTCTTTACCCTTATGCGATTGTCGCATGATATTCCCACTCTCTATTGAAAGGAACACCTATCATGTCGCTTTCTGATGCTGAACGGGCCCGCTGGGCGGAGATTGACTCGCTGGTTGCCGATCATAAAACCAGCCTGAAGGCTGCGAGCACTCACGAGGACTTGAAAGAGTTCGCCACCGAGCATGGTCTTATGAACAAGAAAGATTTCGGAAAATACAAAGTCTCATTGCGGAAAATTGGTGTGGATTATGAAAGTCTTCGGGAAAAAACCTTTAAAAGCCGGGATAACCAGCGGGTACAACAGCTTGCTGACCTGCCTGAGGCTGTTCCCACGGTGCGGTTATGGACTGCTGCGGTAGAAAAAGACACCAAGGCGTCGTTCGCTATTGTTGACGCGGAGAACACCGCGGTTTGGTATGGGGATTTTTTCCCTAACGATTACACCCGTGTTCCGGGTGATATTGTCTCTGCTGAACAGTCAGTTGTTGAGAAAGCCATCTGGATTGCCCATAAGGCCATCACTGCGCGAGGTGGTGATGTTGGGCGTGCCATTATTACCACGAATTACCCGGATTTTGATTCTGATGATTTCGCTGCGGCGTCGGTGAAAAATGGTGTGGCTGTTGAGATTGTGGCCGACCCTGATGATACCCGCGCTCTTGATATGGCCCAAGCCCCTGGGTATCAGCGTTGGCAGGATACGAACCTGGCTGATCTTGTTGAGGATATGGAGTCATAATGGGACGCGCGAACGCCCGCGATGCCGGGAAAACCATAGATCCCCAAACTGTTTTAGGGATCATCCTGTTAGTGACTGTTACCGCGGTGCTTATTCTGATACAAACCGCTTTATGGTTATCGCACCTAATGACTGGGGCCCCGGATAAGCTTTCGATGAATCCGTTCTTGACGGTGATTCGACTCTACCGGGGCAGTGTTCATTGGACGTTATCGGCCACAATCATCTTGGGCTGTATTATTGGTGTGCTTGTAGGTGTTGGGGTTTGGATTACGATTCGGTGGGTGAAAAAGCCCACCATCCGTGTTGATAAGGCCGCGAAACACCTTGCTGGTCGTAAAGATATTCAATCATTATCGCGTGCGGCTGCGGTGGAAAAGTCTAGGAAATGGCTTCCTCAGGGTCTTGCTGATACTCACCCAGGGTTGCGTATGGGAAAAATTCCGAATACGAAAACTGGCCTGTATTCTACGTGGGAGGACCTGTACCTGGTGATTTTCGGCCCCCGCATGGGCAAGACCACTTCCCAGGTGATTCCCGCTATTGTGGATGCCCCGGGGCCGGTGCTGACGACCTCGAATAAACGCGATATTATCGACGATACCATTGGGATTACTGCTGCCCGTGGTGACGTGTACGTTTTTGACCCGCAATGGATCGCCCCGGAATTTGAACAAGAACCCTGGTATTTCGATCCTCTTGATATTATCCGGCGGGAGCCGCGAACCATGGATGCTGCCGCGACGGAACTCGCTGACATTTTCAAGTGCGCCAGCAGTAGTAGTGAAACCACTGGTGGTGACGCGTTTTTCGTTGATGGGGGTAGGGATCTTCTTGCCCGGTTATTCCTTGCCGCTACTGTGGCGAACAAGCCTATTACGGATGTGTACATTTGGGTAAATGACCAGGATGATCGTACTCCTGTGGGGTTGTTGAAGACCTCTGGTGAGTGGGATATGCAGGCTAGTGCGTTGGAGAGCACATATAATATTACGGAAAAAACTCGGTCAGGTATTTTCTCCCAGGCCGCCCAAATGGCGTCTCCGCTGGGGCGGAAAGCAGCGGCTCAATGGGTGACGCCTCAATCTGGTGCGCGGAAGTTCTCGCCTGAAGCCTTTGTTCGTAGCGCCCACGATACTCTTTATGTTTTAAGTAAAGAGGGTGCTGATAACGCTGCGGCGTTGACCACGGCGTTGACTGCCGCGGTGATGAAAGCGGCAGAAACCTATGGTGAAGAAAACGGTGGCCGGCTTCCTGTGCCCTTGGTGGCCCCGCTTGATGAGGCGGCGAACGTGGTGAGGTGGCCGCAGCTGCCCAGGTTGTATTCCCACTATGGGTCCAGGTCAATCATTCTCATGACTATTTTGCAGTCCTATGCTCAAGGTGTTGGGGTGTGGGGTGAAGAGGGCATGGAGTCCCTGTGGTCAGCGGCGGCTATCCTGCTTTATGGTGGTGGTGTTCGAGATGAAAAAATGCTGTCCAAACTGGAATCCTTGATTGGGGATTATGAGGAATGGACCACTTCTGTGTCGAATTCGAAAGATTCTCGCTCCGTGTCGAAACAAACCCGGGAAAAGAAAATCCTCACCGTTTCCGAGCTTGCCAGCCTGGGCGATAACCGGGCTGTGGTGTTTGCTGCGAAACGACGCCCTATTGTTGCCGAACTTGAGCCCTTCTGGCGTCGTGATTACTGGCCGGCTGATATTAAAGCCGGGTTACGAATGAAAAAATCCTGAAAGGACGTGCCATATCAATGACAGTGACTGATCAATTCGCCCAAGCGTTAGAACGGGGGCTTCTCCCAGCGCTGAAACCCCATGTGAGTGATCTTCTTGCCGCCCAGAGTGATGCTATTCTTACTGATAGTCGGCTTACTGAAGCGCTTGCTCGTCTCATTGATGAGCAAACCAGGATTATTAAAGCGGAGCTCTTTGCCGAACCGCCCATTCCTCCGCTGTATCCTGATGTGATCTCCTTCGTCGTGAAAGAACTCTGCCCGTACTATGGTAAAACCGCAGGCAGGGCATCACAGGTGAACTGGACACCCGAGTGGCATAAACACCCGGAAGCGATTAAACGGTTTACCGCGTTATGGTGCAGGTTTGAAAAACTCCGTATCCAAGAGCCGGACACGTACCTGGAGACGTTTTACCGGCTCCACGCCGACTATCATATGGACCGCATCATGAAACCTGATGGGGTTTTTGCCGACTGTAAAAAAGCCGACACCCCGCTTATTCCCTTGCCAACAAGCCAACCTTCTAAGGACGAATAATGACCCCAAGTCGTGATCGCAGAACCGCATACCGTCTTGCCCGGCTGCTGAAAGCGGTGCAGGCGCAGCCCCGCAGGCGTGCCCAGTCCCGCATGCCGTATCCTGCTGGGCCTGCCGCTCTTATGCGGTTTTCCGCTGGTGTGCTCGTTGTGGAAACTATCCGCCACGTGATTGACCACCCTAGCGCTCCTCGGGATCATCTAGCGTACGAATTTGCCCGCCGGGGCCTGAACGAAACCGCTGACCTGGTGCAAAATAATGATTTCACGCAGCCCCTTGATTGGGACATGCCTAAGGACCCTAACCTGGATAAGGCGATCACCCGGCTAGAAGCTGTCAATGACGCCTCCTACGCCATGTTAGATAGTGCCGGCCGTACCCTCGACTACAATGATGAAGATGCCCTTGACCAGGTAAAAACAACCATGCTATCGCCATCTGAACAGATTGATGATCTCGTGGCTGTTGGTGCCGACCATGACACCATTGCTGCGTTCATTGAGGCCCAGGGGGTTAGTGATGTTTCCGCGTCAACAGCCATGGCCACCACCACGGATATGGCCCTGGACCAGAATGAGGAATTAACAGCTGCCCAGCAGCAAGACCAATCTCACACACTCTAGGTGTAAGCATTAGAGGAGGAAGTTATCTTCATCCTCGTGAGAATCCTCCTGCCACCAATCAGTGGCGTTATCGGCAGCCTGTTCCTGGGCTGCTTTGTGCTGCTGGGACCATTCTTCTTGTGCTGCGGATTCTTGCACAATAGGGTTTTGTGCTTCTCCTACACAGTTTTCCGCTGTCACATCCGAAATGCCGCCGCCTGGCGTCTGTGACCATTGTGACCCAGTAAGGTCACTGTCGTAAAAGAACCCGAATTCCCCCATGATATGCCGGAAATCTGCCTGCACCATCCGGCACGTCTCGAACACCACATTGACGATAGCGGCCCCAACGAATCGTGCTTTCTCTAAAATACAGTCGCTAAACTTCACCACTGCGGTTCGGGAATCCGCGCTCATCGTTGCCTCGGTGAAATCAGCCTCCGGCAGTGTGGAGTCATCAAACGTGACCGTTGATAGTGCTGACTGGGAAAAATCCGCCCCATCCATCTGACAATCCTTAAACATCACATGACGCAAAGTAGTGGAACTGAAATCCACCCCACGAAGATCACAATGCACAAAAGTGACGTCTTCTAGTGCGCGTTTATCAAAAGACATACCATGAAAATCAGCGTTCTCAATGACTTCACCGGCGGTGATTTCCGGAACCACTGCGTTACTGTCAACTGTTGGTGTGCGCAAGACTTCGTAGGTTTCCCGTAACCACGTAGCCAACTCGGTGTCTTCCCCAACCCATGCCGGGGGAGGGGAAGGGATAGTAGATGCAGCATTGGCCGCGTAGTCATCTATGCGCGCCGCAATAGCCTCACCAACATTATCTGCAGCATCCCAATCCTGCTCACACAGCAGAGGAATAATCATGTCAGCATCTACTCCGGCGTCTGCCATGCGGGCTAAAGCCGCATCAATATGTTCTACCCCACGATCTTCTGATGCTAGCTTTTGTGCCGCATCATCCGGCAATCCTCGAACTATATTGTCCCTGACAGCGGAGATTACTGCTTCCTGGTTATACTGCCGGCTGATGCATGAGGCAATCTCCGCCCCCACATCGTCAGCTGAAAAGTCCGGCTTCAACTTTTCTAACGTGAGGTTTTGAACATCAACACCGTTTTCAATCACGCGTTTCAACGCGGTATCAATCCGCCACGTAGCATCGGCATCCAATGACACATCATTGGGGATGGCATCTACTAGTGATGTGCGAACGTGTTCTGCCAGCGCTGACCTGGCGAGGTCACAACCATGCACATATAATGCCTGAACCCGATCCCGAGACATGCTATCAGCTAATTCTTGCTGCGCAATCTCTGTTGCTGACCGCGACCGATTATCCTTCGCTAACGCTTGTTCCAACACTTTCCGCGGCGTTAATTCCCCATCATTATGCCCACCCATGTGGTAGTGCATGTCTTCCGCGTCGAAATCAAAGTCGGCTTCGGTCACGCAATACGCCCGGTTTTCTTTCTTCCCCCGCGAGAGCGCAACGTATAATCCTGCACGATCCACCGCTTGATCGACCACCGCGCGGCACACATCCACCGTTGCTCCTTGAGCACGGTGCACCGTTGCGGCATACCCTAAATGCATATTTTCCGCCGCAAAGTCCGCGGGAATCACTTGCCGTTTCCCGGTTTTCAGGTCTTTAACTTCCACATCCCCATCACGTTGCAGCCCTACAACGGTAAATAATTGGCCATTCATCACCTTGCCAATGACCGTATTCTTCCCCTGCACTTTTCGGTAAAACTGTTTGTTCTGCCGGGTGATCACGATGTCTCCCACACCAATCACATCCCCCCGACCGACTCGCATATGGTGTTTGTCATCTACCTCACCGATGCTGATACGATACGCCCGTACTTGCTGATTCATCCGGTCAACATCAGCATTTGTTGACGCTACAATCAACGATTTCCGACCTCGGGCGATATCATCTAGATAATCCGCCACCGCGGAATCAATCATGTCTTGGCGTGTACCCCCACTGACCCATTCCCGTTTTTCATACACATCAAGACCCGTTTTGTCCCCTTTACGAATCTTTAAACTGGCATCTGCTTGCTCGGTATCTTTCCCTCCGGAAAACCGCATCACTTCCGTAAGTTCCACAGCATCAGTGATCTGGCATGCAGAATTAAACAGCCCCCCGCTTCCTACTGCGGATAACTGGTGGGGGTCACCAATCATCCGCACTACCGCACCGGACTCTTTCGCTATCTCTACAAGCGCGGCTAGATTCTGGGTTGATGCCATACCAGCTTCGTCAACAAGTAACATATCACCCGGCTGAATCTTTATCTCTAATGCGTCAAGATCATGCCCCGGAAGTTGAGAATGTTGGCCCCGCCATGTAAACGTTAGCTTGTCAATTGTGGTTGCTTCGCACCCGATTTCTTCCCCCAACACTGATGCTGCTTGCGCTGACGGTGCTAAACCAATAACGTTTCTGCCCTGATTCTTCCATACCTTCGACACGATTTGCATGCTCGTGGTCTTGCCCGTACCAGCCGGTCCGACTCCGCATGACACTAACGCCCCCGTGGTGAGCAGGCTTCGCGCCATTGCTTCTTGCCCCTCATTCAGCGTCCACCCGTGGGCTTTTTCATGCCCCGCCAGTGCTTCATCAATATCCCGGTTTGGTGCCGTGTATGGTGTAGGCTCCGTGCAGGAATCTAAAACCAGCTGTTCCGCATTCAAGATTTCCTGCGTCGTATACCGGTTTCTCCCTACTCGACGATCCACCCCTAGGGCATTATCACCCAACAACCTAGATGGTAAATCCAGCACTTCTCCGGGGCTTAATGAGACTACTTTTTGTTCTAGAATGTAGTCAACAATCTGTGTTTCTGCTTTCGCTAACTCTGCCGCGTTCTGAAATTTCCACCCTTTTAATTCCGTAAAAACCGCGGTACGGACATGATGATCCCCGAAAACCCCACGCTTGGAAGTAACATTTGCTAGTGCTGTTTCCGCAACCTGTTCAACACTTTCCTGCCATTTTTCCCCGCCGCCGAAAACCTGCCGCTGATCACCTTCAGGGTTCGCCACAACCTCCTGAATCTGTTGCAAGAGCTCATCACCATGATCCAAACCCTGGACACGAATCGCCCAATTTTCTCGTAACTGGCCCAAAGATTGGGCAGGTTTTTTCGCGTCCCGAGTTTGCAGAATCGCTTTCTCCCACAGTTTTATCTTTGTGATCTTATCTGGTTGTTTATCATGTTGTTTCGAATAGTCGGCGACTAACTGGTCAAAAACTGGGCGTGCCTGCTCCCGCCTAGAGGAAAACATAGAAATAAGATACTGAGGGACACCAGCGATCTCCCATACTGGTGTGGACTCACCTTCTCGTTGTGATGGCTTAAACGTTAATCCCATTTCCCTAGATAGGATCTCCATTAAGGCAGTATCATAACGAGCACTGATTGATTGAGCATTGCGGAAAACCTCTTGCGAATCCAGTGTTAACCATCGCCCGTCTGGTGCTTGAACCTTGTTAGATACGAGCACGTGTGAGTGTAAATCAGGATCACCGGTACGAGTATCGAAGTGGGTGAATTCCGCCGCGATAAGCCCTTGGGTTGTCACTTGGTGGATCCCATTAGTACCTATTCTGGTGCGAATGACATTTTCTTCCGCCCATGATAAGGCTTCTTGGACTGCTTTGTGATGACATTCTTCGATTTTTTTGGCGGTTTTTTTATCGGCTAACGCCCATAAAACTGACACGCTTTTTGTCGGTGAGAAAGTCCAATCAAATCCAGCAGCGGCTTGCCGTACTTTGGATTGCTGTTTGTTAATCCACGAGACTATGTCATCACCACTAGGGTTCGTATACCCAGTTTCTTCAATGTAGTATTTTTTACCAACCCGTACAGCCATATCGGAACGCTCTTCCATGGTTGGTCCGCGTTTTTCCGTGGCGATAAATTGTTTCTCTGCTTGTTTTAAAGCTACGAGTACGGGGATTTTTCCTGTGGACATTTGAAACGCCCGCCCTAATTTAGCATCAGCGTAGGAGCCCCCATTTTTCCAGATTTCTTCCGCTTCTGGATGCAGACCAACACCATACAGGTTCGCCATCTGATCCGCATTAATCATCGCACTGGCATGAATGTTCTCGGAATTAAACCCTTTTAATCCCGTACCAACCCACCTACCGGGAGGTGTCCCCTTCTCATCATAGTAACGAGCAAGCGCAGTCTTCGAGTCGGTTTCGATAATAGAATCGTGCGCATCATTAGTAGCCACGCTTCGTAGCAGGTACTGGTATCCAGACCCAGCATGCACCGCACGAAGACTCATCATGGCCATGATTATACCAGTTTTGAACCAATCTTATTACTAATGCCAACTGTGTGTGTTAACTACATTGGGCCACCTCCTTTCGCTGCGTTATCGGCGTCACGTCGACTACTTTTTTCGCGGCCCCATCGGCGGCTTGTCCGGCACTCGGCTACTCTTCGAAGCCGAATTCATATTTTACATCGTAATCGGAAACAAACTTTTTCCAATTTTTCCGACCAAAGTACTTGTCAAAGTAGCGGAGTTGCTTCTTATCACTGCTCACGGCATAGATTTCTGATGTGATCCAGCCACAAAGGACAACTTCGTCTGTTTTGTGGTGGAAAGTGATTCCGATATTGTGACCATTGGGCAAATCTGCCCAGTGCCCCCACTGGATACCCGTGGTCAAAAACGCGGGTTCCCACTCAAGGGAAAAAATATCGTACATCGGGCGGTGGGTGAACAGTTCGCGCAATCCGCGCTTTGGGTGTTGGTGACGACCCATAATATTTTCCTTCCTGGAAGCACAATCCAAATTATTTTGGATTGTGCCTTTATTATAACATATATTTTGCGTTACCGCAAGTGTGGGGGTAAATAATGGGGTACCCCCGTCTGAGCTGTGTATAGCCGAGTGCCGGACAAGCCGCCGATGGGGCCGCGAAAAAAGTAGTCGACGTGACGCCGATAACGCAGCGAAAGGAGGTGGCCCAATGTCCTGCCGATTAAGGACAATAGAACAGTTGAGCCAGTTCGGCTATCATGATAGTCATGACCCGCAGAGTAATGCCCACTAGTAAAAATTCTGAAGCACTACGTCGCGCAAAGGAGGCAATGGCTGAAGAACTCGCGCGTACTGAAGCGAAAGAACGCGCCTTTACTGATGCTTTTGATGCTATTGTTCGCCGTCAAAAATTAGATTCTCAACTTGGTGCCGCACTATGTGCGCTGATTGAACTTAATGTTCCTCGGAAAACTCTTGTATCGGAATTACATTTATCTACAAAAGAAATTCAGCGCCTAACATCAGAGCATCAAAAGGAAATGGCAGAAACATTAAATGAGTCGTCTTTGCAGGAAGAGCCATCAAAAACAAAGTCTGATACATTTTCACCTAAAAAATAAGGATCGGCTTGACAGTTTTGACCAAGCCGATCCTCCTGAAGGATTGTATTTAAATTTCATCCTCAAGAAATAACTCAACCCCATAATCAACCATGGCTCGTTGCAGTACTCGCTTATTCCAATTTAGAGGTTTATCGCTAAAATAGATTTTTCCATAGATGAACGTGCGTCCTTGGCGATATTGGTTTACGACAATTTCTACAGCTTCATCTTGCTCTTTTAAGAGCCTATGGACTATGTCACCAATTCCTGGTGGGATTGGCCATTTTCCCCTCGTCCATGTGCTTATTGTTCGGTCTTTAATGCCCATTAATTCTTCAAATTCTTGATTATCCACTCCCAAAGCATGTTTAGCTGCTTTGAGCTCGGCTCGACTGATAAAATCGTGGGTGACTTCGAGAAATTTGATTGCGAATGCTGGAATATCCCAAACTTTTGCTGCCACATCGATGAGAAGATCAATACTCAATGGATCATCAGTATCATCAATGGTAATTTTCTGATCAAGTTGCTGAGGATAGTCACGCAGTTCATTCCATAATTCTTCCAGGGTTTCCCCTGTGACTTTATATAGCTGCCCCTTCCTTTCTGGGGCCAGCGAAACAGCGAAGATGCAGAACATTATTATAAATCCTTTCGGTTTTATGGCTATTAAGGTTTTCCCGTTAGCCTATACTTCACACAGTATACCTATTCTTAATTTCATCGCAATAAAGGGGGTAATATATGGGGGTTAAGGAAGATATCCGTTATCTATTAGTCGCTTTCGTGTTCGCGTGATAGTGGCAGGGGAGACTCCGAGGATTCTTGCCATTTCTGCCTGGGTGATTTCCCCTTCTTGAATCCATTTGATGACTTGTCGCTCTTGCTCCTTCGTTAGCTTCGGCCGTTTCCCTTTTAATCGCCCTGCTTTCTTTGCTCTTGCCATTCCTTCTTTTGTGCGTTGGGAGATTAGATCTCGTTCAAATTCAGCGAACATTGCCGTTGTGGTAAACAGCATTTTCCCCAAAGGGTCTGTGGGGTCATACGCGCTCTTTCCAATCTGAAGGATCACGCCTTTTTCGTGAAGCTCTGATGCGATGGCATGGGCATCTTGAACGGATCTGGCAAGACGGTCTAATTTTGTGACAACTAGCGTATCGCCATTGCGGAGTCGATCTAGAGCGCTTCTTAGTCCTGGCCGGTCCCGGCTAGATGCCGATAGTCCTTCATCAACAAGGATATTGCTCTCTGATACCCCTAGTGCTTGTAATTGTTGGCACTGTATCGCAACATCTTGATGCGTGGTTGAGCACCTCGCGTACCCAAATATCATACGGCTGGTTCTTCCCTTCGCTATTGGGGCGGCTGACTATCCGCACACGAATAGTGGATTGCATTTATAGTACCTAAGTGAAATTTAAATTGCAACGCCTATACGAAATTACTTGATTCGCAAAAAACGACTGAAAGGCTGCCAGGTTTGTTGTTTCGTTAGCCGATCGGCTAACGAAACAACAAACCTTCTTTGCGGCGGTGATATGAGAACCGAATAGGGCCAGAAAAACAGCAATGTGATTAACGTTATAACGTTATAGCATTATAGCGCTATAACGTTATATGCTGGTGAAAATATGAATAGGAGTAAGATGCGTATTTCGTTTGTCCATACCAAAGGGGGCGTCGGCAAGACCACATGCACTATTATGCTTGCCATTGCCGCCCACCGACGCGGCATTAAAGTAGAAGTATTTGATGCAGACCCACAGGCGTCAACTACTCGTTGGGCCCAAGTTGCAATCAGCAATGATGACCCACTGGAGTTTCCTGTAACCCCCATTACCGCTACGAAGTTGCGGCGTCTTCCGGCTGTCGATGATGGTTGGCAGATCATTGATACGCCCCCGGGAAATGCCAAAGAAATCCAAGCAGCGATTGATACCTCTGATCTCGTGATCGTCCCCACTCAACCGTCAGCACTTGATATTGATCGTGTCTGGCCAACGCTGGAAACCTTAAACCACCGCATGGTAGGGGTCCTTATCGTTCGGGGGCAAAAACGCCGTCGACTTTTTAACGAAACCCGGGAAATTTTCGAATCTCAAGGCGTTGCTACCTTCTACAACTACGTTCCTGATCGAGAGGAAATCAAGGCGCTTTTCGGCACGAATCCCCAGAACCTCTTTACATTCGACGATATCGCTCAAGAAATTCTAGAAATCCCGGAAGAAGCCCAATGACCGCAAAAAAGAAGAACCGGCTAGCGGCAACGCTTCGGTCTCCTGCAGCCCAGCAACCGACCCCAACACCGGTAAAAGAAACCCTGCAATCGGCTAAAACGTCCTCGAAATCTCGCCGAACCACAATCTATCTTTCCGATCACACATGGCGGGAATTGAAAAAAGCTACCGTCGATGACGGTAGCAACGTATCTGAGGTCATTGAAGAGCTAGTGAAAAAATACCTGGCTGACAGACAAACCCGTACACAACAATAAGAACGTTATAGCGTCATAACGCTATGACGCTATAACGTTTTAACGTTATAGCGTTTATGAAAAACCCTGCTAAGAAAGGGTTTTTGGTGTTGGTGGGTGGGTTATTTGGTCATGCCCGCTTTCACTAGAATCGAGTGAACGCTAGAAGGCTTGATCCCTGCTAACACCCCTACAGTTGTTTTCACTTTGCCTTCTGCTACCGCATCAACAATCGCTTGATCCCGCTCTGCACGCACCCTATCAACCTCTGCCTCTAACTGATGCAACAACTGGGTCTTCTCATACACCTCAATCATCGCCGGCCCTTCAAGCGGCGTTATCACCACAACCTCATGCCGGCCAACCCCAAAAGCCCGCGCCACATACCCATGTAACTGATCATCAGCAACCGGAACAGCGCCCGCTGACCGACCATGCTGATGCGCATACACCGAAACCCTATCCGTGATATCCGTGATATTCGTACCAACAAGAATCGGAAACGTATCAGTATCCCGCGGATACACTAAATACTTATTTCCCACGTCCTTACTGCTTCGCTCATGGTAGGTAGCGAACGCTTCAAGGAACTTCTCCCACTGCCCAGGCCCGAACAACTCATCAAGCCGATCAAACGTGGCAGGAACATCACTATGCGCCCAATAATCACAAAGATAATGCTCAGACATAGGGGCCATAAGACTTGCCTTGTGGGTGTGATAGTCATACTCGGCTACAACCAGCATGTCAGCCACCCCACCCCGATCTTTTAACACCGCACACTCGGCGGCCTTCATCTTCTCCGGCGCACCATACTGCGACCAGTGAAGATCATCAAGATCATACTTCGGCACCCGACTATCAAGATAGTAATAGTGTTTTTCCACCACCGACCAGAACTCGCCCCGATGGGCAGTGATAACCATCGCGTTTTTCACACCATCATAGGCACTGATCTCCTCGGCAATAGCAGCAACATCATAGTCGTGAGCCGAAGACCCTAATGACTCCCGCACATACGAAACCACATCATCAAACGCCGGAAACTCAACCACAACAACTCCTTTGCCCAACCACTAGACCACTCTAGATTGTTGACTTGCTAGTCATATAACAACAGCAACCCAAAAAGAACACTCACTACAACCTACCGTACTTTTGTAGGTAATCTTCTACCGCTTCTTCTAGAACATCTGCTAAAGATTTGTTTGTTTCTAGCGCGAGCATCTTCAGCTCCCGCCGAATCTCATACGTGGTTCGCCATGAGACTTGGACGATCGCACTACTATCAAACAAAACTGTTTGGGGCTTATATGGTTCCCTCATTGACATGGCTATCCCTCCATACACCTGTTGGCAATAACCATACCGCCCTTTACTCGTCTCAAGCACCCTATCAACCCCGATTACACTATTAAACCCTATTCAAGGGGCGGCGTTATCCGGAAAGATTTGAGTAACACCAATGATCGCTTTAAGAGCATCAGGCTGATACTTTGTATAGCGCTGTGTTGTAGCAATATTTTCATGCCCCATAGCTTGCTGGATCGTGAGTAGATCATGCCCACCCTCGTTATACGCCACTGTTGCAAAACGATGCCGCAAAGTATGCAATGTCCACGACTTAGTAAGAACCCGGGTTGCTAGCTTCGCTATCCACCGCGGAGACAGATGCCCATCAATTTTTCCAGGAAAAACCCAACCATTATCGTCAGAGCTCACACTTGTAATAGCATGAGCAAGCGTTTCAGGGCAGGGGAGCACACGTTGTTTCCCTCCTTTGCCATGTATAACAAGCCACCGATTACCAACATGACCTTTGAGATCTGTCATATGAAGGCATGCAATCTCTGAACGGCGTAAGCCAAGCTCAGCAGCAAGCCGGATAATAACTGCTGGTCGCTGATCCCTTAACTTATGAGCTTTCGCCAATGCTTCACGAATGACTTCTTCTGGCGCAGGTCGCGGCACTGGACTAGGGCGGGAAATACTGTGACAAATTTCCTTTGTCGGGTTTTCTACCCCTGTTGGAAGGTAATAATGGAAAAATGTGACTAGGCTCATATAGTAGCTGTGCCGTGTTTCAGGACTCCAATTCTTTACCCCTGCCCATTGAACCAATAATTTTGAAGTGACGCCCATGGGGGTGTCAGCCACCTTCTGAAGCGCAAGAGATCGTAAGTGCTTCACTCGTGTTTCCACAGTACTTTCCTTCATGCCTCTGGCACGCAAATTCATCTCCCACTGACGGATCGCTTCGTGCCACTCGTAAGGGATAGGGGTTAAAGTAGGTCTGTCTGAAAAAAGCATTTTCTGGCCATCTTTTTAATCGTTATGAATAATAAGTAATGAATTGCTATAATTTTGCATAACTGCTAATAAAATAGCTGCTTAATACTATAATAATATACTGTTGTTCATTGCAAGAAATAAAAACCCCAGAAAAACACTATAATATTTTTTCTAGAATCAACGACGCATCCGTTACCAACCCAGAGGTCGCTGGTTCGAATCCGGCCCCCGCTACCAAGTTTGATTGGGGCC
>ERZ773035.517-NODE-517-length-31440-cov-4.930317_pt1 | contig 31440 bp, 28 predicted proteins | sample MGYA00511487_ERZ773035 | MGnify/ENA primary metagenome ERZ773035 (study PRJEB29015, sample SAMEA2737985) | human oral metagenome | biome: human oral; feature: human-associated habitat; material: dental | place: China | collected 2024 ...
GAGCGGGGGTCTCCGCCGTCATTTTGCCGCCATTCATTTCAGGTCGGATTATATTTTTGCGGCCTTGCTGTTCTCGCTGCTCTATGTGGTGACGGGGCATTTGTGGGCGGCCATGCTGGCGCATTTTTCGGCAAATATGTTTTTTGGCGTTTGGGTGTGGCTGGCTGGCGCGCCGCAGGTGGAAGCTGTTTGGACGCTGGGCGTGCTGTCGTTCGCCCTGTGCGTGATGTTTGCGATTGATTCAGTCAGGCGCGTCCGCGCTCAGGGCGATTTCGGGGCGGGCGCATGAAGCCGCTGATTCAGTCTGAGGCCGCCGAATGCGGCCTGGCCTGCCTGGCGATGGTGGCGGGGCATTACGGCCTGCATATGGATTTGCCGCAGATGCGGCGGCGCTTTCCGCTTTCGCTCAAAGGGCTGCGGCTGAACCAGTTGATTGAGCATGCGCAGCAGCTGGGGCTGAATGCGCGGGCGCTGCGGCTGGAGATGCAAGACCTGGGGCGGCTGAAGCTGCCGTGCATCCTGCACTGGGATCTGAATCACTTCGTGGTGCTGGCGCGCGTGGGGCGCAAGAAGGCGGTGCTGCTGGATCCGGCCTCGGGGCGGCGGGAGATGGATTTGCAGGAGGTTTCGCGCCACTTCACGGGCGTGGCGCTGGAGCTTGCGCCTGCGCCGCAGTTCAGGCCGCAGCGGGCGGCGCCTGCGGTTTCGCTGCGGCAGCTGACGGGGCCGGTGCGCGGGCTGTGGGGAGCGCTGGCGCAAGTGCTGCTGCTTTCGGCAGCCTTGCAGCCCATCCCGATCCGCCCTTTTGCCCCTCACGGCCAAACTCTGAACAGGTTCTGGCGGGCGACAGGGGTAGTGCTCTCTCCGGCGGGCAGCGCCAGCGTCTGATGCTGGCGCGGGCGCTTTACCGCCAGCCGCAGTTTTTGTTTCTGGATGAGGCGACCAGCCATCTGGATGTGGCCTGCGAGCGCCAGGTGAGCGAGGCCGTGAGCCGCCTGCCCGTCACGCGCGTGATCGTGGCCCACCGCCCCGAAACCATTGCCAGCGCCAGCCGCGTGCTGGTGATGCAGGGCGGGCGCTTGCAGGAGGCAACGCGGCAAGAGGCGCCGTGAGAGCCTGTTCAGAGCGCGGCGTTTGCGCCGCCGCCAGCGGATTTTCAGAGCCAAATCGGCCTGAAGTCCCCGTGAAACGGGCGCGGACAGCTATTTTTCTGATAGCAAAAAGCCCTCGCTCCTACAATCGCGCCCCATCATGCAAGACCGTTACGACCCCTCCCAGATTGAAAAGGCCGCCCAGGCGCACTGGCAGGCCAGCCAGGCCTGGCGTGTGCGCGAAGACAGCCGCCGCCCCAAGTACTACGCCTGCTCCATGCTGCCTTACCCCAGCGGCAAGCTGCACATGGGGCATGTGCGCAACTACACCATCAACGACATGATCACGCGCAGCCTGCGCATGAAGGGCTTTAACGTGCTCATGCCCATGGGCTGGGACGCCTTTGGTCTGCCTGCCGAAAACGCCGCCATCAAGCACGGCGTGCCGCCCGCGAAGTGGACTTACGACAACATCGCCTACATGAAGGGCCAGATGCAGGCGATGGGCCTGGCCATTGACTGGAGCCGCGAGTTCGCCACGTGCGACGCCAGCTACTACAAGTGGAACCAGTGGCTGTTTCTGAAGATGCTGGAAAAAGGCATCGCCTACCGCAAGACGCAGGTGGTGAACTGGGATCCGGTGGATCAGACCGTGCTGGCCAACGAGCAGGTGATTGACGGGCGCGGCTGGCGCACCGGCGCGCTGGTGGAAAAGCGCGAGATTCCGGGCTACTACCTGAAGATCACCGATTACGCACAAGAGCTGCTGGACCATGTGCAGGTGGACAACCCCAAGGCCACGCTCACCGGCTGGCCCGAGCGCGTGCGGCTGATGCAGGAAAACTGGATTGGCAAGAGCGAGGGCCTGCGCTTTGGCTTTCCCTTCGACTGGAACGACGCCGCCGCCTGGCGCGACGGCCAGCCGCCCGCGCTGCCAGCGGGCGAGCAGCCGCCGCGCGGGCCGCTGTATGTGTTCACCACCCGCGCCGACACCCTCATGGGCGTGACCTTTGTGGCGGTTGCGGCCGAGCACCCGCTGGCGGCGCTCATCGCGCGCTTTCGCCCGGAAGTGGCCGCCTTCATCGAAAAGTGCCAGCAGGGCGGCACCACCGAGGCCGAGCTGGCGCTCAAGGAAAAAGAGGGCGTGCGCACGGGCTTTCACGTCAGCCACCCGCTCACGGGCGAGTGGGTGGAAGTGTGGGTGGGCAACTACGTGCTCATGAGCTATGGCGACGGCGCGGTGATGGGCGTGCCCGCGCATGACGAGCGCGACTTTGCCTTTGCGCAAAAGTACGGCATCGACATCAAAAAAGTCATCCTCTCCGCCGTGGAGATGAACTACATGCGGGCGCTGGAAGACCAGGCCCAGCCGCTGGACGAACTCACCCGCGAAACCTATGAGGCCGCCTTGCTGCGCCACGCCGAAGCCCAGGAGTGGCTGCCGGACTACGCCGACAAGCAAGGCGTGTGCATCAGCAGCGGCCCGCTGGACGGCCTGCCCTACCAGCAGGCCGTGGACAAGGCGGCCGCGCTGCTGGCCGAAAAGGGCCTGGGCGAAAAACGCACCACCTGGCGCCTGCGCGACTGGGGCATCAGCCGCCAGCGCTACTGGGGCACGCCCATTCCCATCATCCACTGCGAAAGCTGCGGCCCGCAGCCCGTGCCCGAAAAAGACCTGCCCGTGCTGCTGCCGCAAGACCTGGTGCCCGACGGCAGCGGCAACCCGCTGGCCAAAAGCGCTGCCTTCCAGGCGGGCGTGCGCTGCCCCCAATGCGGCGGCCCGGGCCGGCGCGAGACGGACACGATGGACACCTTTGTGGACTCATCGTGGTACTTCATGCGCTACTGCGACGCGCACGATGACGAAAAAATGGTGGGCAGCGGCGCGGCGCACTGGATGCCGATGGACCAGTACATCGGCGGCATCGAGCACGCCATCTTGCACCTGCTCTACGCGCGCTTTTGGACCAAAGCCATGCGCGATCTGGGGCTGATCCGCATCGACGAGCCTTTCACCCGCCTGCTCACGCAAGGCATGGTGCTCAACCACATCTACAGCCGCCGCACCGCCAAGGGCGGCAAGGAATACTTCTGGCCCGCTGACGTGGAGCCGGTGCTGGACGCCAGCGGCAAGCAAGTGGCCGCCAGGCTGGTCAAGCCCGTGGCCAGCGCCGACGGCGAGCTGCCCGCCGGCACGCCCATCGACTACGAAGGCGTGGGCACCATGTCCAAATCCAAAAACAACGGCGTCGATCCGCAAACGCTCATCGAGCAATACGGGGCCGATACCGCGCGCCTTTACACCATGTTCACCGCGCCGCCCGAGGCCACGCTGGAGTGGAACGACACCGCCGTGGAAGGCAGCCACCGCTTTTTGCGCCGCCTGTGGGCCTGCGGCCTGCGCCTGTCTGCCCTGCCGCAACTGGCGCAACTGGCGCAAGCGGGCAAGCCAAGCGCCCCCGCCGCTTTGGGCAAGGCAGCCCGGGCGCTGCGGCACGAAATCCACACCGTGCTCGGCCAGGTGGACTACGACTACCAGCGCCTGCAATTCAACACCGTGGTCTCCGGCGCGATGAAGATGCTCAACGCCATCGAAGCTTTCAAGGGCGACGGCGATGGCGCGGCCAGCGAAGGCGACACCTTCGCCCTGGGCGAAGCCTTCGGCATCCTGCTGCGCGTGCTCTACCCGGCCACCCCGCACATCACCCACGCCCTGTGGCGCGAGCTGGGCTACGAGGCGCTCATGGGCGATCTGATCGACGCGCCCTGGCCCCGCCCCGACGCCCAGGCGCTGGAGCGCGACGAAATCGAGCTGATGCTGCAAGTGGGCGGCAAGCTGCGCGGCCGCTTCACCGTGCCCGCCAGCGCCAGCAAGGCCGAGATTGAACAGGCCGCGCTGGCCAGCGAAGCCTTCGTCAAATTCGCTGGCGCGAACGCCACGCCCAAAAAGTTCATCGTCGTGCCGGGGCGGCTGGTCAATGTGGTGCTGTGAGCGGCACGGCCGTGCGGCTGTGAAGGGGGGGGCGCTCGCGCCCTTCTTCTTGCGCTTGATTTGCTTCTTTGTTCATAGCAAGACGTCCTAGTGGAATCTGCGCGAAGCGGTATTTCAGCCCCATCAAATTTGCTCCTCTTTTATGCTGCCTGTGCCCCTTCTTTCTGAACCATGACGAAAGCGCCCGCCATGCCTTGCCGCCGCCTTTTGCTCACCGCCAGCCTGGCCGCCCTTGCTGCCAGCACCGCGCCCTTGCTGACGGCCTGCGGCTTTCACCTGCGCCGCCCGCCTGAATTTGCCTTCCGCTCCATTTACGTGGACATGCCCGCCAGCTCCACTCTGGGCGCGGAACTCAAGCGCCAGCTTGCCAGCGCGGGCCTGCAAGTCATCACCGACGCCGCTGAAAAAAACCGGGCACAAGTCATCCTGCAAGCCCTGCAAGACAGCCGCGAGCGCAGCGTGGTCGGCCTGAATGCGGCGGGGCAAGTGCGTGAATACCAACTGCGCGTGCGCTTTGGCTTTCGCCTCGTCACCCCGGCAGGCCACGTGGCGCTGCCCGACGCCGAAATCCTGCGCGAAATCGACCAGAGCTACAGCGAAAGCGCCGCCTTGTCCAAGGAAGCCGAAGCCGACATGCTCTACCAAAGCATGCAAAGCGACGTAGTGCAGCAGGCGCTGGAGCGCATTGCCGCCATTCAACTGCCCGCCAGCGGCCAGCAAGCCGGGCAATAAACAGGCGCCTTCATGGGCAGCCCCAAAGCAGTCAGGCGGCCAAGCGCCCAACTGCACGCCGCGCGCAGCCAAGAAGCGCGTGAACAAGCGGCTGGATGGACGCGCGAATATTGAATACGCCAGCCCCGGAAACGACGCTGCCCGCCCCTGCAAAGCGCAGGCGCGGGCAGAAAAAAGGGCTGTTGAAGCGGCGGGAAAAGCGGGTTTTCAGCGCGCGCTGCGAGCGGGCGGCGAGGCGCTGCCGGGCGCACGGTTGAGGTGGCGGAAGCTGATGCGGCCCTTGCTCAAGTCATACGGCGAAAGCTCCAGCGTGACGCGGTCGCCCGCCAGAATGCGGATGTGGTTCTTCTTCATCTTGCCTGCCGAGTAGGCAACGAGCTGGTGGCCGTTGTCGAGGGTGACGCGGTAGCGCGAGTCAGGCAGCACTTCATTGACGACGCCTTGCATCTCGATCAGTTCTTCTTTTGCCATGAGGGTGAATTTCTCCTTCGGCGGCGCCCGGCGGCCAGGCAGTCCGGGGCCGAATATGTGTGGTAAAGCAACCGGCCATTTTAGTGGAAGCCCCTGCTGCCGGAAGGCGGCAGCGCGCGGCGCGGGCCAGCTTGCACCCTGACACAAGCCCAACAGGCCAGAGGTGGTGTGTAACGGCAATGGCGGACACACTGCAACTCCCCTTCAACTCGATGAAAGGTTCTTCCATGACCAAACGTTCCATCTACGCTTCTTCTGCCGTTGTGCTGCTGACCACGGCAATGAGCTGGGGCATGGCCCATGCCGCCGGCACGGGCATCAAGCCCGTGGATCAGCAGGCCAATGCGCCTGCGCCCTCAGCCGTTGCAGGACCACAGGCGCATGAGGCCGCCAAAACCACAGCGCAGCCTTCAGCCGCCCAATCTGCCACCCACTCCGCCACTCAGCCCGCCGCCACGGCAGCCGAACAGGCGCAAATGCCTGCGGTGACAGGACAGGACGACCGGCAGCAGGCAACCAAGGACGCCGCTTCGAACGCCGCCAAGGGCGCGGCTTCAGGCGCCTTCGGGCCGAAATAAACGCCCGTTTCTGCTCCTTTGCTCAGGCCGGGGCGCGCCCCGGCCTTTTTTCATGCGCGGACAGCTCAGTTGTTGATTGAGGCGCGCTCCTGAACATCTGAACAGCTGCCAAACGGGAGCTTGCGTCTGGCTGAGCTGATGGCGTTGGCTCGTTGGTAGAGGCAAAAGCTGGGAAGCCCTTGTGGCGTCAGTATTTGCAGCTCTGCCTTCAATCGCAAAAGCCCGCGTGTGCGGGCTTTTTTGCGTGAGCAGAGGGCCGTTTTTACGGCTTGGTCGATTCGGCTGGTTTTTCAGCCTTGGCCGCTTTTTCGGCTTTGGCCGCCTTCTCGGCTTTCTTCCCCTTCCGGCCTTCGGCTGCAGGCTTTTCCGCAGCGGCCGGGGCGGCCGCCTTGGCTTGCGGGTAAGCGCCGCCGCCTACGGTCAGCCCGGCGTCAGAGAGCTTGGCTGCGTTTTTGTCGCCAACGCCCTTGACGCGGGTTTTGAAATCTTCCCAGTCCTTGAACGGGGCTTTTTCGCGCTCGCTCATGATGCGGGCGGACATGGCCGGGCCGATGCCCTTGATCGCGTCCAGCTCGGCGGCAGTGGCTGTATTGACGTCTGCGGCAAACAGGGAGGAGCAGCAGAGCATGGCGCCCAGGAGCAGCAGTTTTTTGAACACGGTGCGTTCCTTTCAAGAAAAAGAGGGAGAAAAAAGTGCGTGCTTTTAAGTGCGTGCTTTTGCGCACGCGCGGGCAGTGTAGGCGAGCCGCCGTGCCCGCCCGGCGTGGCGGATGAATTGCCGCGCCAGCGCCTGCTTTGCGCCGTTTCATGTTTGAGGATCGGCGCTTTCGCCCTCAGCCAGGCTGGGCTCCACCATCGGTTGCAGCGGCAGGGGCGTGCCCGCCAAGCGTTCTTGCCGGTTGCGAAAAAGCGCTGCGCGGGCCAGCAGCACAGTGGCGATGGGCACCGTGATGGACAGCAAGATGATGATGATCCACACATGCAGCACCAGGCCGTGCCCCTGCGCTGAAAAGTAGGTGATGGAAGCCAGGGTGACGCACCAGGCAGCGCCCGTATAGATGAGCGCGGGCGGATGCATGCGCTGGAAAAAGCTTTGCAGGCGCACCAGGCCAATGGCGGCGGCCAGCGTGAAAACGGCGCTGGCCAGCAGCAGCAGCGACACCAGGATTTCGGCCCACAAAGGCACGGGCAGGGCAGCGGCGCTCATTCGATGACCTCGCCGCGCACCGTCTGCGTCTGCGCAACCTGCATGCTGCCCGTACCGATCATTTCAAAAGAAAGGAGCAAATTCAGGGGGGGTAGAAACTGGCTTTACGTTGATTTCACTAGGACGTCAAGCTATGAAATCAAGAGCAAATGAATCTGCCCTTCTTTTTCCGGCATGGCAGACATCACGGCGTGGCCCGCGTCTGCGCCAGCGCGTTCAGCCACAGTGCGCCGGGTCGGGTGGCGCCCCGGTGCCATCAGCGCGTCCACGGCGTTGACATAGCAGCCGCGTCGGCCACGCCATAGACAAAAAATCCTGCGTGACCACGCGCGCCGCGTGCGTTCATGTGGCTTTCTTTCCAGCAACTGTTTTCAGAACCAAGCCTAAAACAAAGCCGATGGAGGCCGGCAGCAGCCAGCCCATGCCAATGTCGTAGAGCGGGAAAATGCTGTTAATCAGCGCGGCCGTTTCCGGCGCGAAGCTGAAAGCCGCCTTCCAGGCGTCCAGCACACCCACGACCAAAGTGGCAAAAATGGTGCAGACATAAACAACCCGGCTGCCGCCAAACCAGTTGTTCAGAAAAGCCAGCAAGATAATGACTACCGTCAGCGGGTAAAGCAGCATCAGTACTGGAACGGAAATGCTGATAATTCCTGAAAGCCCTTTGTTGGCAAACGCCATCGAAACCAGCGTGAAAATCACGACAAAGGTTTTGTAGGAAATGGCCGGCAGCAGGCGGTTGAAATATTCGGAGCAGGAAATAATCAGCCCCACGGCAGTGCTCAGGCAGGCCAGAAACACGATCGCGCTCAGCAAGACATTGCCGCCCATGCCGAAATAATGCTGTGCGGTTTTTGAAAGCACGGCGGCGCCATTTTCCTGAAGGCCCAGCCCGGCCACGCTGGTTGCGCCCATGTAGCCAATGAGCAGATACACCACGGCCAAGCAGGCGGCGGCCACGGCGCCCGCAACAGTGGTGGTGGCCAGCAGCTGCGCGCGGTTGCGCACGCCCAGGGCGCGCGCGGCGTCAATCACGATGATGGCGAACACCAGCGAGGCCAGCGCGTCCATCGTCTGATAGCCCTCGAGCACGCCCGTGACGAAGGGCCTGTCTGCAAAGCCGCCTTGCGCCGCCTGCAGCTCGCCCATCGGGTTGAAGGCCGCGTAGCCCACCAGCACGGCAATGGTGGCCAGCAGCGCGGGCGTGAGCACTTTGCCAATGCGGTCTACCAGCTTGCCGGGCGAAATGGACAGCCAATAAGTCACGCCAAAGAAAAAGGCGCTGAATATCGCCAGCGCCATGGTTTTGTGCTCTGGCCCGATAAAAGGCGTGACGCCGATTTCAAACGTGACGGTTGCCGTGCGCGGCGTGGCAAAAAGCGGGCCGATGGCCAAATACAGCACGGCGGCAAAAGCCACGCCATACCAGGGCGTGACGCGCGAAGCCAAATCCTGCACATCGCGCGAGCCGGAATAGCCGATGGCAATCACGCCCAGCAGCGGCAGCCCCGCGCCGGTCAGCAAAAAGCCTGACATGGCCGAAAGCCAATTGCTGCCAGCTTGCTGCCCCAGAAAAGCCGGAAAAATCAGGTTGCCCGCGCCAAAAAACAGGGCGAACAGCATCAGGCCCACGGCCCAGAGTGAAGGTTTTTGGTTTTCAGGCGCGCTCATTCATGTCTCCTGTTATTTCAATCGGGTTGTCAAAAAATCCATCCGGTCAGGAATGGGCAGATAAGAAAACGTTTTCGGGAACATGCTTTTGAAAAGCGCTGCCCTCAATCTTTTTCATGAACCTTCACAAAACCGCGCCCGCAGGCAGGGCCGCTTGCAGTTGTGCGCGCGTGGCCAGCGCGGCGGCGCGGGCGGCGTCGGCAAAGTTGGCGCCGCCGCTGGCGTAAAGAATGGCGCGGGAGCTGTTGATGACCACCGGCCCGCCGGGGCGCCAGCCGGCGCGCACGGTGGCGGCCGCGTCGCCGCCTTGCGCGCCCACGCCCGGAATGAGCAGGGGCAGCGCAGGCGCCATTTCGCGTACGCGCGCCACTTCATGCGCGCGCGTGGCGCCCACCACCAGGCCCAGCTGCCCGTTCACGTTCCACGGCCCTTGCGCCAGTTGTGCCAGGTGCTCAAACAGGCGCGGCTGGCCGGGCAGGGCCAGCGGCAGGGCTTGCAAATCGTCTCCGCCGGGGTTGGAGGTGCGGCACAGCAAAAACAGCCCTTTGTCCGCGTAGTCCAGATACGGCTCGATGGAGTCAAAGCCCATGAAGGGCGAGAGCGTGACGGCATCGGCGCCGTAGCGCTCGAAAGCTTCGCGCGCGTATTGCCGGGCCGTGGCGCCAATGTCGCCGCGCTTGGCATCCAGGATGACGGGCACGCCCGGCGCGGCCTGGCGCACGTGCGCAATCAGGCGCTGAAGCTGGCGCTCTGCGCCGTGTGCAGCGAAGTAGGCGATTTGCGGCTTGAAAGCGGCGGCCACGTCCGCCGTGGCGTCCACAATGGCCGCGCAGAAGTCAAAAAAGCTTTCCGCCGCAGGCGTCATGCCGGCCGGAAAGCGGGCAGGGTCCGGGTCCAGCCCCACGCACAAAAGGGACTGCCTGGCCTGGCTGGCCGCTGCGAGCATCTGGGTAAACGTCATGCGGCCGGATTCTAGGTTTGGCGCTTTCGCCGTAATTTCCGGCATCAATGCCTCGCAAGCCAACCCAAAAAGCTGGCGCGCCCGCCGGAGAGCATCAAAAACAGAAGCAAATCGAAGGAGCGCAAATGCCTTTTCGCGCAGCTCCCACTAGGACCTCATGCTATTGATAAAGGAGCAAAAAATGGGCTTTGCTGACGGCCTGTGCCCTGCCGTTCCGGCCTGCTTTCGCGCTTTTCTTCGAGCGGCAAGTGACGGGAGGTTTGTCATAACCTGCGAACAGGCATTCAGGCCGCAGGCAGCAGCAGCGCCATGCGGTGCAGGGCTTCGCTGGCTTGCCGGTGGCCGTAGAGAAAGCCGGTGCGCGGCCACCATTGCCGCATTTCGCGCAGCATGGGCTGGCATTGGCCCAGGCTGAAGGGCTGCGGCGCTTGCATCAGGCACAGCACGTTGGGTGCGGGCGGGCGGCGGGCGGCCAGCACAAGGCGGGCCGTGGCGCTGGCTTGCAGGTTTTCAAAGGCGGCCTGCTGGCTGCCGCCTTCACCGTACAGGGCAATGAGGCGGCCTTGCGGCGCTGGGCGGGGCGGCGACTCGCCAGCGGGTGTGTGCAGCCGGGCCATTTCAGCGACGCTGGCCCAGTCAAAGCCAATGCGGCGTCCCTGCGGCGGCTCTGGCGAGTTGTCCGCCAGCGCGGTCAGCAGCGCCAGTCAACGGGCGAGTGCGGCAGCAGGCAGTCGCTGGGCAGCGATTCGGCCACGCCAATGGCGTGGCTGCGCATGGGGCGCGGGCACAGCAGAAAGGCGGTTTCATGCGGGATGCGGTCGCGCTCGGGCGGCCAGTCGAGTTCCGACACCAGCAGGACGTTGGGGTTCTCAAGCACGAAGGGCGAGGGGCGCATGGCGGGTCTTCAGTGCATCAGCTCTTCGATTTCGCTGGCCGCCACGGGCACGCCGCGCGTGAGCAGCTCGCAGCCTTCGGCGGTGATGAGCGCGTCGTCTTCAATGCGGATGCCGGTGTTCCAGAATTTTTCCGGCGTGGCGCTGCCAGCGCGCACGTAAAGGCCCGGCTCCACGGTGAGAACCATGCCGGGGCGCAGAACGCGGCTGGGCAGGGCGCCATCGGCCTGGCGGGGCGCGCCTGGCTCGGCGTAGCTGCCGCAGTCGTGCACGTCCATGCCCATCCAGTGGCTGGTGCGGTGCATGTAGTAGGGGGCGTAGGCGCGGGCGGCCACGGCGTCTTGCACGCTGCCGTGCTGGTTGTGCGTGAGGATGCCCAGGTCGAACAGCCCTTGCGTGAGCGTGCGCACGGCGGCTTCATGCGGCTCATTGAAGCGCGCGCCGGGGCGGGTGGCGTCAATGGCGGCCTGCTGCATGGCCAGCACCACGTCATAGAGCGCGCGCTGCGCGGCCGTGAAGCGCCCGCTGGCGGGAAAGCTGCGGGTGATGTCGCTGGCGTAGCCGTGCAGCTCGCAGCCGGCGTCTATCAGCACCATGTCGCCTGGGCGCACGGGCGCGCTGCCGGCCGGGTAGTGCAGTACGCAGGCGTTGGCGCCGCTGGCGACGATGTTGCCGTAGGCCGGAAATTCGGCCCCGCTTTGGCGGAATTCGTGCAGCAGCTCCGCTTCCAGATGGTGTTCGCACGCGTCCTGCCCCTGCCGCAGCATGGCGGCGCTGCGCTGCATGGCGCGAATGTGGGCGCGCGCGCTGATGGCGCAGGCGCGGCGGATCAGCTCCAGCTCGTGCGCGTCTTTGATCAGGCGCATTTCGTCCAGCGGGGCGCAGGCGTCGTGCAGCTCGGCAGGCGCTGTCACGCCTTGCCGCGCGCGGGCGCGCACCTTGCCCAGCCAGCCCTCCACGCGCGCGGGCAGCCCTTCATGCATGGCAAAGGGAAACCACACGGCGCGACGGTTTTCCAGCAGCGCGGGCAGGCGCTCGTCCAGCTCGCTGATGGCGTGGGCCTCATCCACGCCCAGCGCGGCGGGCGCGGCTTGCGGGCCTAAGCGGATGCCCGTCCAGATTTCGCGCTCTTCATCCTTGGGCTGGCAAAACAGCACGCTTTGGCCTTCGCCCGTCAGCGCCAGCCAGCTGTCGGGTTCGGCAAAGCCGGTGAGGTAATAAAAGTAGCTGTCGTGCCGGTAGGGAAAGTCGCAATCGCGGTTGCGCAAGCGCTGCGGCGCGGTGGGAATGAGAGCCAGGGCCTCTGGCCCGATGTGCGCGGCCAGGCGGGCGCGGCGGCCGGCGTAAGGAGTGCAAGGAATGCTCATGGGGAACGGCAATGCGTGAAGTTTTGGGGCGGGAGTGTAAGAACCTGTCAGAGGCTGCCCTCAACCCCAAATGAATAGCAAAACTCCCCTGCGTACTCAAACAATATGAGCGATGCGCCGCGGCAAGTGCTGGCCAAATACTTTGCTGAAATGAATAAAAGAGGGCACTGCGCACCTGCAGCCTGCCTGCGCGTTTGCCTGCCGGAAAGTGCTTTTGCACAATCTCCCGCTATCCATCGCTCATGTCGCTTGGGTACATGACGATGGTTTGCCGCAAATTCTCTCTTTAAGGATAGGCTCTCAGATCCCGCGCGCGCGGTCTTCGTGAAAGCGCCGCACGAACTCGCCGAAGGCGCCTGCGTCAAGCGCAGCGCGCATTTCGGCCATCAGGTTCAGGTAGTAGTGCAGGTTGTGCACGGTGGCCAGCATGGGGCCGAGCATTTCGCCGCAGCGGTCCAGGTGGTGCAGGTAGGCGCGCGAAAAGCCTTCGCGTCCGCCTTCGGCCCAGGGCACGCCGCTGCTGCCCGCGCAGGCGTGGCAAGTGCAGGTTTCGTCGATGGGGCGCGGATCGGCCTTGTGGCGGGCATTGCGGATTTTCAAGTCGCCAAAGCGGGTGAAGTAATGGCCGTTGCGCGCGTTGCGCGTGGGCATGACGCAGTCGAACATGTCCACGCCCTGCTGCACGCCGAACACCAGGTCTTCGGGCGTGCCCACGCCCATGAGGTAGCGCGGCTTGCGCGCAGGCAGGCGATGCGGGGTGTGGGCGGTGATGCGCTGCATGTCTTCTTTCGGCTCGCCCACGCTTACGCCGCCCACGGCGTAGCCGGGAAAGTCCATGTCCACCAAGGCCTCGAGCGACTCTTGCCGCAGGTGCTCGAACATGCCGCCTTGCACGATGCCAAAGAGCGCGTTGGGGTTTTGCAGCCGCGCAAATTCGGCCTGGCAGCGCTTGGCCCAGCGCAGGGAAAGCTCCATGCTGGCGCGCGCTCGGTGGTGACGTGGCCTTTGGTTTCGTATGGCGTGCATTCGTCGAACTGCATGACGATGTCGCTGTTCAGCACGGTTTGAATCTGCATGCTGACTTCGGGCGTGAGAAACAGCCGGTCGCCATTGACGGGGCTGGCGAATTTCACGCCTTCTTCGCTGATCTTGCGCATCTCGCCCAGGCTCCAGACCTGAAAGCCGCCGCTGTCGGTGAGGATGGGCTTGTGCCAGTTCTCAAAACCATGCAGGCCGCCAAAGCCTTGCATCACGTCCAGCCCCGGGCGCATCCACAGGTGGAAGGTGTTGCCCAAAATGATTTGCGCGCCCATGTCGTGCAGGCTGCGCGGCATCACGCCTTTGACGGTGCCGTAGGTGCCCACGGGCATGAACACGGGGGTTTGCACCACGCCGTGGCGCAGCACAAGGCGTGCGCGGCGGGCGTGGCTGGCCGTGTCTTGCGCCAGCAGCTCGAATTGCAGCATGGCGGCTTTACGCGGCAGCGGGGGCGTCGGCCGGCGCGGCCAGGGGCTTGCGGGCGATGACGATGAAGCCCGGCAGGGGCTTGCCGCCTTCATTGCGCAGGCTTTCCAGGTGTTCAAACTGCACTTCGTCAAAACCCGCTTCGCGGCACTGGCGCTCCACGGCGCTGGCCTTGTGCGCGTAGCGGTTGCTGTCTGGGCGCAGCACGAGATCGGCTTCGTCCTCGCTGGCGGCTTCGCAGGTGAAGATGAAGTGCCCGCCCGCTTTGAGAATGCGGAAGGCGTTGGGAATGACGGGAGCCAGATCGCCCACGTAAACCAGCGCGTCCAGGCAGGTGATGACTTCGTAGTGATCGGCCGGCGTGTCGCGCAGCGCATCCAGAATGTTCACGTGGTGAAAGCGCGAATAAACGCCGTGGCGGGCGGCCTGTTCAATCATCTTCTCTGACAGGTCCACGCCAATCAGGTGGCCGTGCAGGCGGCCCAGGTACACGCCCAGCAGGCCCGTGCCGCAGCCCAGGTCCAGCACGTTGAAGCGCCGGTCGGGGCGCAGCGCCAGCAAGATTTGCGCCACGCGCTCGGGCGCGCGGTATTTCAGGCCGCCGACCAGGTGCAGGTCAAAGCGCTGCGCGTAGTCGTCAAACAAGCCTGTCACCGAAGCTTCGGGTTGCGTTGCCGGCGTCTGGCCGTGCACCACGGCATGCCAGTAGCGCACCAGCTCATCATCGGGGTTGCGGATGATGAGCACGTCAGCCAGGCGCTGGGCTTCGCTCTGGTCGTCCAGTTGCAAGGCGCAAGTCAGCAGGCTTTTCAGTGCGGTTTCGTCGCCGGGCTGAGCTTGCAGCACCCGGTTGTATTCGTCTTGCGCCTGCTTGTATTGCTGCTCGCGGTACAGCATGTCAGCGTAATCCAGCCGAAGCGGGTGGTTTTGCGGGTCAAGCTGCAACGCAGTCTGCGCCCAGGTCAGCGCCTGCTTCCCGTCGCCGGCCCCTTGGGCCACGTTGGCGGCGGAGTGCAGCACGCGCGGCTCTTTCGGCGCCAGCGCCACGGCGTGGCGGGCGTGTTCCATGGCTTCGCTGAATTGCCCTTGGGCGGCCAGTTGCAGGGCCAGCTCGGTGACGGCCACAAACCAGCCCGGCTCCAGCGCCACGGCGCGGCGCGCGGCCTGCACGGCGCCCGCCAGATTGCCCGCCTGCTGCGCCAGGCGCACGCCCATCAAAGCCACCCGCACGTCCTTCGGATGCTGCGCCTGCGCCTCATTGAGCGCCTGCGCGGCTGGCTGCAACAGCCCTTGCGCAATCCACTGGCCGATTTGTTGCAGGCGCTGGGTGAATGGATCGTTTCGAATCTGGAGGCTCATGGCACAACTCTGGAATGGGCAAAGCCACGAATTATCCAGTGCCAGCCATCCAGTGCCAGCCGGGGCGCTGCTAGCATTTCCGCTTCGCTTTCACTCCGCTCATGAAAGGCCCGCTCATGCCCATGCGCTTGTTGCGTTTTCCCGCCCTTGCGGCCCTGGCCAGCCTGGCTGCCAGCCTGCCTGCCGCAGCTGCCGCGCCTGAAAGCGCGGCTTCGCGCATTACCCGCGTCACGGTCTATCCGGGCGCAGCCGTTGTGGAGCGCGCCGCGCCCGTGGCCGCTGGCGCGCGCCGCGTGGTGTTTGAATGCCTGCCCGCCAAGCTGGATGAACAAAGCCTGACAGCCAGCGCCAGCGCGGCCGTGCGCGTGGGTGAAATCAGCGTGCAAACCCTGCCGCGCGAGCAGGCAGCGGCCTGCGCCAGCCCGCTACAGGAACGCATTCGCGAGTTGCAGGAAAAGATCGCCGCCGCTGATGCGGAAAAAGAAGCGCTGGACTTGAGCGCCGAATACCTCAAAGCCGTCATCAAAGCCGTGCAGGCCGCGCCAGACGGCGGCGAGCGCGCCCCTGCCAACGCCATCACCGCCAGCGCCATCACCGCCACGGCGGAAGCCCTGCGCAAAAGCGGGCAGGACAACGCCCTGCGCGCCCTGCAACTGGATCGCCGCAAGGAAGACTTGCAGCGCCAGCTCAAGCCCCTGCTGGCCGAAAGCCGCCGTCTGGGCGGCAGCCGCGTGACCACCGTCACCGTGACCCTGGCCGCCGAAAAAGCGGGCGAGGCGCGCCTGAGCTACCAGGTGCGCGGCCCCGGCTGGCAGCCGGGCTACCGCGCCGCGCTCGATCCCGCAGGCCCCGGCGTGAAGCTGGAACGCCTGGCCCTCGTGGCGCAAGACACCGGAGAAGACTGGCAAGACGTGGCCCTGACCCTTTCCACCGGCCAGCCCGGCCGCGCCACGCAGGCCGAACTGCCCCGCCCCTGGACGCTGGACATCAGCCAGCCCGAACTTGAGCGCGCCCGCAGCGCCAGCTTCAGCGGCCGGTCCTACTCCATCGCAGCGGCCCCTGCCGTGATGTCCCAGGAAGCCAGCGCTGAAGAAGCCGACAGCGCCCCCGAAATGCCCCGCTTTGAAGTGGAAACCACGGATCGCGCCTACGCCACCGAATTCAGGGCGCCGCAACGCATCACCGTGCCCGCCAGCGGCGAGCGCGTCACCCTCACGCTGGGCAGCGTCACTGTGCCCGCGCGGCTCATCACCCGCGCCGCTCCGGCGGTGGAAGAAGCCGCCTACCTCATTGCCGAAATCACCCCGCCCGACGGCATATGGCCCGCCGGCCCCATGCAGCTCACGCGCGACGGCGCGCTGGTCGGCAGCGGACGGCTCGACTTTTCCCGGCCCGCGCCCATCGCCCTCTCATTCGGGCCTGACGAGCAAGTCAGCGTCAAGGCTGAAGCGGCGCAGGACAGGAGCGGCACCGCCGGTTTCATGGGCAGCAAGGGCGAGCGCAAAACCCGCCGCGCCTTCAGCGTGCAAAACCGCCGCAAAACACCCATTGAGCTGCAAGTGATTGACGCCGCGCCCGTTTCCAAAAACGAGCGCATCACCGTGCAATCGGCCTACACGCCCAAGCCCGCCGACACCGCCTTTCTCAAACAGCCCGGCCTCATCCTCTGGCAGCAAAGCCTGGCCGCCGGCACCACGGCCAGCTTCAGCGCCGAACACACCATCCAATGGCCCAAAGACGCGCAAATCGACGAAAGGCAATGAACGGCCCGGGTCATGGCAATCGTCAGCTCCTTTATTCATAGCATGATGTCCTAGTGGAGGTTGCGCAAAGCGGCATTTATTGCCCCTGTATTTGCTCCTGTTTTTGCTTCAGATCAAGCCTTCGAGCGGCTGCTTCGGGCTGGGTGGCGCTCATGCCGGGGCCGTCGTCCTCCATGAACAGGCGCAGGGCGCGGAGCCGCCCCTCACGCCTGCCGCGCCAGCAGCATGGCGTCGCCATAGCTGAAAAAGCGGTAGCGCTGCGCAATGGCGTGGCGGTACAGCGCCATCACGTGCGCGTGGCCTGCGAAGGCGCTCACCAGCATCATGAGCGTGCTGCGCGGCAGGTGGAAATTGGTCAGGAGCATGTCCGCCACCTGAAAGCGAAAGCCCGGCGTGATGAAGATGCGCGTGTCGCCCCTTGCCTGCCCCGTGGCCGCCCACGCTTCCAGGCTGCGCACGCTGGTGGTGCCCGCCGCCACCACGCGGCCGCCGCGCGCGCGGCAGGCGGCAATGGCCTCTTGCGTGGCGGCGGGCACGTCGTAGCGCTCGGCGTGCATCTGGTGCTCGCTCAGGCGCTCGGTTTTCACCGGCTGGAAGGTGCCCGCGCCCACGTGCAGGGTGACGAAGGCGCGCTGCACGCCGCGCGCGGCCAGCGCCTGCAAAACGGCTTCGTCAAAGTGCAGCGAAGCCGTGGGCGCGGCCACCGCGCCGGGGCGCGCGGCAAACACCGTCTGATAGCGCGCCTCATCTTCCGCGCCATCGGCATGCGTGATGTAAGGCGGCAGCGGCACGTGTCCGTGCGCGGCCATCAGCGCGTAGGCGTCGCCCGAAAAGCGCAAGTGAAACAGCGCGCCGTCCGCCTGCGGCCAGCGCCCCAGCAGCTCGGCCTCGAAGCCGCCTTGCTCCGTGCCGCCAGCCATGCGCAGCCGCGCGCCCACGGGCGGCTTTTTGCTCGCGCGCATGTGCGCGGCCACCGTGCCGTCGGCCAGCACGCGCTCGACCAGCAGCTCCAGCTTGCCGCCGCTGGGTTTTTCGCCAAACAGGCGCGCCTTGACCACTTGCGTGTCGTTGAGCACCAGCAAGTCGCCCTCGCGCAGCAGGCCAGGCAAATCGGCAAAGCGCCGGTCAGCGGGCGCTGCGCCCGTGCCGTCCAGCAGGCGCGAAGCGCTGCGCGTGGCCGCCGGGTGCTGGGCAATCAGCTGCGGCGGCAGGTCAAAGTCGAAATCGCTGGTGGCGTAGGTGCGGGGGCAAGTCATGTCAGTCGGCGCTTGGCTGGCGGCTGTTGTCATTCACGAAAGGCGGGGTTGGGATGCCATGGCGTCCAAACCCCGAAGGGCAAAATTCTTCCATGCCCGCAGCACCTTCTTCACTCCCGCCGCCGGATGCCGCCGTAAAGAAAGCGGTCAGGGCCTTGTCTGCGCCGCAAAAGGCGCTGCGCAAGCTGGGGCTGGTGCGCGATATGGATTTGGCGCTGCATTTGCCGCTGCGCTATGAGGATGAAACGCACATCACCCGCTTGCGCGATGCGCGCGAGGGCGATGAGGTGCAGATCGAGGGCGTGGTGCGCCATCAGGAAGTGGCGGCCGGCGGGCGGCGGCAGCTGCTGGTCACGCTGGATGACGGCAGCGGCACGTGCCTGCTGCGCTTTTTCAACTTCTACCCCTCGCTGATGAAGCAGATGGCCGTGGGCGCGCGGCTGCGGGTGCGCGGGCAGTTGCGCAGCGGGCTGGCGGGGCCGGTGATGCTGCATCCGGCCGTGCGCGCGGCCGGTGCGCCGCTGCCTGAGCGGCTCACGCCCGTGTATCCGGCCACGGCCGCGCTGGCGCAGGCGTATTTGCGCAAGGCGGTGCAGTCGGGCCTGGCGCGCGCCGATGCAAGCGGGCAGCTGGGCGAGACCGTGCCGCCCGATCTGGCGGCGGGCATGTTCGCGGGGCTGAAGGGCGCAGCGGGCGTGCCTCCGCAAAGCCCGCCGCCCACGTTGCGCGAGGCGCTGTTTTTCTTGCACCAGCCGCCGCCCGATGCGCCGCTGGCCGCTTTGCAAGAGCGCGTGCATCCGGCCTGGCTGCGCCTGAAGGCCGAGGAGCTGCTGGCCCAGCAGCTGTCGCAGTGGCGCGCGCGGCAAGAGCGCGCGGCGCTGGCCGCGCCCGCGCTGCATGTGCGCCCAGGCGGGCTGCATGAAAAGCTGCTGGCGGCGCTGCCTTTTGCGCTGACGGCGGCGCAGCGCCGCGTGAGTGAAGAAATTGCGCGCGATCTGGCCCGCCCCCAGCCCATGCACCGCCTGCTGCAAGGCGATGTGGGCGCGGGCAAAACGGTGGTGGCCGCGCTGGCCGCTTGCGTGGCGATGGACTCGGGCTGGCAGTGCGCCCTGATGGCGCCCACGGAAATTCTGGCCAGCCAGCACTTTGACAAGCTCACGCAGTGGCTTGCGCCCCTGCTGCAAGCGCGCGGCCAGCGCGTGGCGTGGCTGACGGGCAGCCAGAAGAAAAAAGAGCGCGCCGCCGCCTTGCAGGCCATTGAATCGGGCGAGGCGGCGCTGGTGGTGGGCACGCACGCCGTCATCCAGCAGCAGGTGAACTTCGCGCGGCTGGGGCTGGCCGTGATTGACGAGCAGCACCGCTTTGGCGTGGCGCAGCGCCTGGCCTTGCGGCAAAAGCTGGCCGGGCAGGAGCCGCATTTGCTGATGATGAGCGCCACGCCCATTCCGCGCACGCTGGCCATGAGCTGCTACGCCGATCTGGACGTGTCCACGCTGGACGAGCTGCCGCCCGGGCGCACGCCAGTGCTCACCAAGCTGATTGCCAGCCACCGGCGCGGCGAAGTCATCGAACGCCTGCGCCAGCAGTTGCGGCGCGGCGCGCAGGCTTACTGGGTGTGCCCGCTGATTGAAGAGAGCGAGGCGCTGGACTTGCAAAGCGCCACGCAAACCCACGCCGGGCTGGCCGCCGCCCTGCCCGGCCTGAACGTGGGCCTGCTGCACTCGCGCATGCCCGCTGCCGACAAAAAAGCGGTGATGGACGCCTTTGCCAGCGGCCAGATGGCCGCGCTGGTGAGCACCACCGTGATTGAAGTGGGCGTGGACGTGCCCAATGCCAGCCTCATGGTCATCGAGCACGCCGAGCGCTTTGGCCTGAGCCAGCTGCACCAGCTGCGCGGCCGCGTGGGCCGGGGCAGCGCCGCCAGCGCCTGCGTGCTGCTCTACGAAGTGCCCGAGGGCGGCCGCCTGGGCGAAGTGGCCCGCGAGCGCCTGAAGGCCATGCTGGAAACGCACGACGGCTTTGAAATCGCCCGGCGCGATCTGGCGCTGCGCGGCCCCGGCGAATTTCTGGGCGAGCGCCAAAGCGGTGCGGCCCTGCTGCGCTTTGCCGATTTGCAGCAAGACGGGCCGCTCATCGAATGGGCGCGCCAGGCCGCGCCGCAAATGCTGGCGCGCTACCCCGCCCTGGCCGGGCAGCACGTGCAGCGCTGGCTGGGCGCGCGCATGGACTATCTGAAGGCGTGATGCAGGGCTAGGGAGCGAAGGATTATTTTCGCTCCTTGATTTGTAGCATGAGGTCTTAGTAGAACGGGCGCAAGGCGGCTTTTCGGATGCCTATTTTTGCTTCTTTTTTAGGTGTTCCACGTATGTATCTCAGCTGCCCAGACTGGCGCCGGACAGGCTTTCAGAACTGCATGCGCGCGGTCAGCATGAAGCTGCGCGGCTCGCCGTAGGAAACCTGGTTCAGGTTCACATCAGCAAAGTAGTGTTTGTCAAACAGGTTGCTGATGTTCAGTTGCACGCTCCAGCGCGGGTTGGGCTGCCAGGCCAGCATGGCGTCCCAGATGGCGTAGCCGCCCTGGCTCACGCGGGCGGCGGGCACGCGGCCGCTGGCAGAGCGTGCGACAAAGTAGTTGCTGTTGGCGCGCACGCCGCCGCCCAGCCGCCATGCGCCGCCGGCCACGGGCAGCCGCCAGTCGGCCCAGGCGCGGAAGGTGCGAAGGGGCACGCGTTCGTTCCAGGTGACGGCATCTCTGGGGTTGCCGTTGCCGTCCAGGTTGCGGACGTAGCGCTGGTGTTGCAAGGTTGCGCCCAGCGCTATTTTCAGGCCGGGGCGCACCAGGCCAGCCAGTTCCAGCTCAATGCCGCGCACGCGCTGGCGGTTGTCGGCGATGTAGCAGTAGTCATGGCTGATGGGCGAGGCCGGGCAGGGGTAGGGCGTGCTGGGGTCGCGGCGGGTCTGGTTCTTGCGGTCGGTCTGGTACAGGGCGATGGAGCCAACCAGGCGCTTGTCCATCCATTCCGTTTTCAGCCCCAGCTCCCAGTTCGTGCCCGTGGTAGGCGGCACCATCTTGCCGCGCGCGTCGTAGGCGTTGTTGACATTAAAGATGTCGGTGTAGCTCACGTAGGCGCTGGCGTGGGGGTTGAAGTCCCAGTTCAGCGCGAAGAAGGGGGTGAAGATGTGGCTCTTGTGGTAGGCCCCGTTCGGGGAAGGTGCCGTCGCCGCGCAAGGGCAGGCCGTTGATCCACGGTATGGAGCGGCGGCGCTCCAGATCCATGCCCGCCGTCAGCGTAAGCGCAGCCAGCGGCTGCCACTCGGCCACGCCGTAGAGCGTGGTGTTTTTGCGGCGGGCGGTGCGGAAGAAATATTCGCGATTGGCCTGGCTGGCAACCAGGCGCACGCCCAGGCTGCCATCGGCCAGCAGGCGGCGGTTCACGTCCACGGTGGCGCGGTACTGCTTCTATGAACCCAGCGCTGCTTCGCCTTGCGTGTGCGGCTTGTCTTGCGGGCGCTTGCGCGCGAAGTTGATCTGTCCGGAAGGGTTGCCCACATAGCCGCCGCCTGAAAACAGGCCATTGGGGCCGCGCAGCACTTCCACCTGGTCATAGGCGGACAAATCGCCAGGCGCTTGCCAGAACGAGGTGCCGGCCAGGCTGCCGTCGATGGAGATGTTGTTGAGCGCAAAGCCGCGCGACAAGAAGATGGGTGAGTCCGTTTCACGTGAGCGGCCATTGAACACGCCGGGCATCCATTCGAGCACGCGCGCGCCGTCCACTTGCGCCTGATCGCGCAGGCGCTGCTCGGTGAACACCGAAACCGACTGCGGGATTTCGCGCAGGGGGCGCGGGGCGGGAGCGAGGTGCCATGAAGTCAATCTCCTGAATGAAGGTTTGAAAACGGAAAAAATCAAGCATCATCCAAATATCAAACGGGAATACAGTTGATTTTCAAAAATCAAACGCGAGATGTCCTGCATTGTTTTATTTGATTTTTCAATAATATCCCGGACAAATGGATTGGATGTTCTATTGTAAAAATTGAAAATATTTCACCTGATTGAATATGTGGCGTTTACTGAAAAACCGGCCTTTCTGGCCGCATGACGGCGGTCCGCTGAACTTTGCGTGTTGGCCCCTGTATCAGCGCGTGCGCTGTTTCATGCGCTGGCCTATAGTCACGCCCTTTTTCTTTTCCCCGGTTTTTTCCGAATGAACCTGACTGCTTTCAAGCCCCGGGCTTTTTCCCTTGCTTCTTCTTGCGCGGCCGCGCTGGCCGTCCTTTGCGGCCTGGCCGCGCTGGCTCCCGCCCATGCCGCCGATGCCTGCCCGCACCGGGGCGATCTGGACGCGCAGTACTGCGACGCCAACAAAGACCTGGTGGCCGACACGCCCACTGACGCGCGCCAGCTCAAGGACCCCAGCACGCTGGTGTTTGCCTTCACGCCGGTGGAAGACCCGGCGGTGTATGAAAAGCTGCTGCGCCCCTTCATGGCCGATTTGGCGCAGTGCGTGGGCAAGAAGGTGGTGTTTTTCCCCGTGCAGTCCAACGCCGCGCAGATTGAAGCCATGCGCTCGGGCCGCCTGCATGTGGCCGCCTTTTCGCCGGGGCCGGTGAATTACGCCGTCAATCTGGCGGGCGCGGTGCCTTTTGCCATTCGCGGCAACGAGCAAGGCCCCGTGGGCATGTATCTGAAGATGATCGTCCGCAAAGACAGCCCCTACCAGAAGCTGCAAGACCTCAAGGGCAAGCGCATTGCGCACACCTCGCCGTCGTCGAACTCGGGCAACATGGCCCCGCGCGCGCTCTTTCCCAAGATTGGCCTCACGCCCGATGCGGACTACAAGGTGGTTTATTCCGGCAAGCATGACCAGTCCATCCTGGGCGTGAAAACGGGCGATTACGACGCCGCCCCCGTCGCCAGCGACGTGCTGGAGCACATGACCGACCGGGGCATCGTGGGCAAGGATGATTTCCGCGTTCTCTACACCAGCGAAATGTTCCCGACCGACGCCTACGCCTACGCCTACAACCTCAAGCCCGAATTGCAGGAAAAGATCAAGCAATGCTTTTTTGCCTACCGCGCGCCGGCCGAAATGGCCAAGGGCCTGGGCGGCGACCGCTTCTTGCCCATCTCCTACCAGAAAGACTGGGAGCTGGTGCGCACGGTGGCCGAAGCGGCGGGCGAGAAGTTCACGCGCGATGCATACAACCAATCGGCCCGCAAGTAACGCGGCTGATCAACGGCCCGCCCAGGCGGGCTTTTTCATGGATTTTCGCTATTTTCTTAATAGCATGATGTCCTAGTGGAAACTGCGCGAGGCGGCATTTTTACCCGTCTGAATTCGCTCTCTTTTTTTTGATGCCCGCAGTGCGTGCTGCCGCCTCCGGGCCGCTTTTTTTCATCGCGTCTGCAATGACCGGACAGACTCTTACGCCATCTTCATGCGGCGCGCTGCGCATTGAGCAGCTCGTCAAGGAATACCGCCCCGGCCAGCCGGTTCTCAAGTCCATCAGCTTTGCCGTGCAGGGCACGGGGCTGACCAGCATCATCGGCCCATCGGGCACGGGCAAATCCACGCTGATTCGCTGCATCAACCGGCTGGTGGACCCCACGTCGGGAAAAATCATGCTGCAAGCGGACGGGCAGGCCGTGGACATGGCGCAGCTCAAGGGCGCCGATTTGCGGCGCGCGCGGCGGCGCATCGGCATGGTGTTTCAGGAATACAACCTGGTGGAGCGCCTGACGGTGATGGAAAACGTGCTCACCGGCCGCCTGGGCTACCTCTCGGCCTGGCGCGCCTGGCGGCGCAAGTTCGACGAGGCCGACATTCAGCAAGCCTTCGAGCTGCTGCAAGTGGTGGGCCTGGCCGCTTTCGCCAGCCAGCGCGCCGATGCCTTGAGCGGCGGCCAGCGCCAGCGCGTGGGCATTGCGCGCGCGCTCATGCAGCAGCCCGCGCTGCTGCTGGCCGATGAGCCGACTTCGTCGCTCGACCCCAAAACCTCCGTCGAAATCATCCAGCTGCTGCACGAGCAGGGCGTGCGGCGCGGCATTCCGGTGATGGTGAACATTCACGACGTGGAGCTGGCGCGCCGCTACTCCAGCCGCATCATCGGCATGACCGGCGGGCATGTGGTGTTTGACGGCGCGCCGGGCGAGCTGACGGACGAGCACCTGAACACGATTTACGGGGGCCGCGCATGGCTGAACTGAACCAGGCTGCCCAGGCTGCACGGGCCGCGCGCCGCCCCTTTTCCTGGAGCGCGGGGCAAAAGGCCCTGCTGCTCATCACCGCCGCCTACTGCGCCTGGAGCCTGGCGCACATGGGCGTATCGGGCGAGCGGCTGGCCGACGGCTGGCGGCAAGGCGCGAAATTTCTGGCCAGCATGTTTCCGCCCGAGCTGGGCAAGATGGACGAGCTGTGGCAAGGCATCAAGGAAACGCTGCAAATTGCCGTGCTGGCCACCGCCGCCGGGCTGGCGCTGAGCCTGCCGGTGGGGCTGATGGCGGCGGCCAATCTCTCGCCCGCGCCGCTGCGGCTGGCCGGCAGAACGCTGATTGCGGCCTGCCGCGCGCTGCACCCGGTGATCAGCGCCATCTTGTTCGTCAAGGCCGTGGGCTTCGGGCCGCTGGCGGGCATTCTGGCGCTGGTGGTGGCCACGGTGGGCTTTGTGGGCAAGCTGTTTGCCGATGCCATCGAAGAGATTTCGCCCAAGCCCATCGAGGCCATCCGCGCCACGGGCGCTTCGTTTGCCAACGTGGTGCTGTTTGGCGTGCTGCCGCAAGTGACAACGCGCTTTGTGGGCTTTGCCACGTATCAGCTCGATTCCAACCTGCGCAATTCAACGATGGTGGGCATCGTCGGCGCGGGCGGCATCGGCGGGGCGCTGTTTTCGGCCTTTCTGCGCTACGAATACGGTTTTGTCTGCACCATTTTGGCGACGGTCATCGCCATCATCGTGCTGGGTGAAGTGGCGGTCAACGCCGTGCGAAAGGCGCTCGATGTCTGAACCTGCCGCAACGCCAGCCGCCGCGCCGCAAACCTGGCAGCGGCGCAGCATGGGCCAGCGCCTGCTGCGCTACGCGCTGGGCCTTTTCATTGTTGCCGCCATCGTGCAGGCCGCGCGCACGGTGGAAGTCATTCCCGAATTCCTCTACGACGCGCCCGAGCAAATGGGCGACATGCTCCGACGCATGTGGCCCGTGGACTGGAGCTATTTCGGGCAAGCCGTGGGCAGCGCCCTGCTGGAAACATTGCACATGGCCACGCTGGGCACGCTGCTGTCTCTGGCGCTGGCGCTGCCGCTGGGCGTGATGGTGGCGGGCAATGTCACGCCCAACCGCCTGCTCAACTTCGTGGCGCGCGTGCTGCTGGTGGCCAGCCGCTCGGTCAATTCGCTGGTGTGGGCGCTGCTGTTCGTGGCCATCTTCGGCCCCGGCCCGCTGGCGGGCATGCTGGCCATTGCGCTGCGCTCGGTGGGCTTTGTGGGCAAGCTCGTGGGCGAGGCGCTGGAGCAGGCCCCGCGCGGCCCCATCGAAGCCTTGCAGGCCGCAGGCGCCACGCGCTTTGCGCAAATCTGGTACGGCTACTGGCCGCACATCAAGCCCTCTTTCTGGTCGGTGGCGCTGCTGCGCTGGGACATCAACGTGCGCGAATCGGGCGTGCTCGGCCTGGTGGGCGCAGGCGGCATCGGCGTGGCGCTGAACACCGCCATCGACCTCTTTTACTGGGACCGCGTGGCGCTGGTGCTCATCACCATCTTCGCTGTCGTCATCGCCGCCGAAGTGCTGGTGCTGTGGGTGCGCAAGCGGGTGATTTGAGAGCCATGTTCAGAGTCTGGCCGTAAAGGCAAAAGCGCGGGGGCAGGATGGGCCGCGAAGCGCGAACGGGCTGAGTGCATCCGCCTTCTCCGCTCACAGCGGTGATCGCCGCTGAAGGGCAGCTGGTTTTTGTCAGTCTGGGTCGTTGCCTCGTTCTTCACGGCGACGCTGAAGAGCCTGGGAGCGGGGCATTGCGGCATGACCTGTCACAAAAAAGCGCAGCTGTGGCCGGCCGGATGAATATGAATAGCGCATGCCGCCAAGCGATGTTTCCATCTGCTGACTGACGGAGAACCGGCGCAAGGCCCGGCTGCCGCCTTGCGGACGGCGTAATCTCGGCCATCTCTTTGGCTTGACCGGAAAACGCATATGCCCTCCCACACCCAGGACGCCACCCGCACCAACGACATCCGCATGCGCGCCGTGCGCCCGCTGCTCACGCCCGCGCTGCTGCAAGAGTGGCTGCCCGCGCCGGACGCCGCGCTGGCCTTGGTGGAGCAAAGCCGCGCCGGCATCGCCCGCGTGCTGCACGGCGAAGACGACCGGCTCATCGCCGTCGTCGGCCCCTGCTCCATACACGACCACGCGCAGGCGCTGGAATACGCGCAGCGGCTCAAGGCCGAAGCGGACGCGCTGGCAGGCGAGCTGCTCATGGTGATGCGCGTGTATTTCGAAAAACCCCGCACCACCGTGGGCTGGAAGGGCTACATCAACGACCCGCGCATGGACGGCAGCTACGCCATCAACGACGGCCTGCAAATGGCCCGCCGCCTGCTGCTGGACGTGCTGGCGCTGGGCCTGCCCGTGGGCACGGAGTTTCTTGATCTGCTCTCGCCGCAGTTCATTTCCGATCTCGTCAGCTGGGGAGCGATAGGCGCGCGCACCACCGAAAGCCAGAGCCACCGCCAGCTGGCCAGCGGCCTGTCATGCCCCGTGGGCTTCAAAAACGGCACCGACGGCGGCGTGAAAGTAGCCGCCGACGCCATCGTGGCCGCGCAAGCGCCCCACGCTTTCATCGGCATGACCCAGATGGGCCAGGCCGCCATTTTTGAAACGCGCGGCAACCCGGACTGCCACGTCATCTTGCGCGGTGGCAAAGCGCCCAACTACAGCGCCTCCGACGTGCAGGCTGCCTGCCAGCTTCTGGCCCAGGCCGGGCTGCGCGAGCAAGTGATGATTGACTGCTCCCACGCCAACAGCGCCAAGCAGCACCGCCGCCAAATCGACGTGGCCGCCGACGTGGCCGCGCAAATCGCCGCTGGCGAGCGCCGCATCACCGGCGTGATGATCGAAAGCCACCTGAACGAAGGCCGCCAGGACATCACGCCCGGCCAGCCCCTGCAACACGGCGTCTCCGTGACTGACGCCTGTTTGAGCTGGCAGCAGACGGCGCCCGTGCTGCGCCAGCTGGCCGAAGCCGTGAAGGCGCGGCGAAAGCGCGGCGCCTGATGGGCGGCTTCATCACGCCTCACGCGGCAGCCCATTTGCCGCGCCTTTTCGTGCGCCATTACTAATGGCAGAGACTGCATTATCTGGCCGGCCTGGTCCGTTTGCGGTTTGAAAACCGGCCCCAATTTTCTGACCTGCGTCATGAATCACGGAAATAGCGCCCGCCAGAACACATGATCCATATTTTTTTCATCGCCCGGCTGCCGCGCCAAGTTTAGAATCCGCCTTCATTATGGCCATTTGTGCGGTCACGGTGCCCGTGGAAAATGCGGGCCATTAATGTATTCCGTGTATTGGTAATTGGCGCGCAGGTGTGCGCCGGCAGTCGTTGATAGTTTGGAGACGTCATGTCCACGCTGTTTATTGTTCAGTTTGTCATTGTTTTGTTGTGCATTCTGGTGGGTGCGCAGGCTGGCGGCATCGGCCTGGGCGTCTTCGGGGGGCTGGGTCTGGCCGTGCTGACCTTCGGCTTCCAGCTCCAGCCCACCAGCCCGCCCATCGACGTGATGCTGATGATCATGGCCGTGGTCTGCGCCGCCGCCGCCATGCAGGCCGCAGGCGGGCTGGATCTGATGATCCGGCTGGCCACGCGCATTTTGCGCAAGAACCCCAAACACATCACCTTCATTGCGCCAGCGGTCACGTACGTATTCACCATTTTTGCGGGCACAGGACACGTGGCCTACTCCGTGCTGCCCGTCATTGCCGAAGTGGCCCGCCGCAACGGCGTGCGGCCCGAGCGCCCGCTGTCCATGGCCGTCATCGCCTCGCAGTTTTCCATTGTGGCCAGCCCGATCGCAGCCGCCGTGGTATCTGCGCTGGTCATTCTGGAGCCTTACCACATCACCATGCTGGATGTGCTCATGGTCACCATACCCTCCACCATTCTCGGCATTGGCTTGGCTTGCATTTTCGTCAACAAAATGGGCAAGGAACTCAAGGACGATGAGCATTACCAGAAACGGCTAAGCGATCCGGATTATCTGGAAATGCTTGAATCGCAGCAGGAACAAAATGCCTCGGAAACGGCCGCCGGCAACCGCAACGCCAAAATATCCGTGGGTATTTTCCTGATTGCCGCCGTGCTGGTGGTCATTATGGGTTCGGTGGAAAGCCTGCGCCCGTTTTTCCCTGACGCCAGCGGCAAGCTGAAACCGCTGGGCATGGCGCACACCATTGAAATTGTCATGCTCACGGCAGGCGCGCTCATCTTGCTGATTTGCAGGCCCGACGGCACGGCCATCACGCGCGGCTCGGTATTCCACGCCGGCATGCGCGCCGTGATTGCCATTTTCGGCATTGCCTGGCTGGGCGACACGCTGATGCACGCCCACATGGGCGAAGTCAAAGAGCTGGTTTCAGGGCTGGTGAAAAGCGCGCCGTGGACCTTCGCTTTCGCGCTTTTCATTCTTTCCGTGCTGGTCAATAGCCAGGGCGCCACAGTCGCCACGCTGTTTCCCGTGGGCGTGGGCCTGGGCGTGCCGCCGGAAATCATGGTGGGCACCTTTGTGGCCGTCAATGGCTACTTCTTCATTCCGAACTACGGCCCCATCATCGCGTCCATCGACTTCGACACCACGGGCACCACGCGCATTGGCCGCTACATCTTCAACCACAGCTTCATGCTGCCAGGGCTGCTCAGCCTGGCGTTCAGCCTGGCGTTCAGCCTGTTGCTGGCCAAAATGCTGCTGTAGCAGCCGCGCTTCCGTCTGCAAAGCACCGCCCCTTCTGGCGGTGCTTTTTTATGCCAGCCTGCGAGATAGAAGCGGCAAGGCCGCCTTCAGGCTTCGGCGGCAAATTTTCTCTGAACAGCTTCTCAGCCCTTGCTTCAAACCCGCAAGTCAACGCGAATGGCGCATGCCTGATTCAAGGGAGCAGAAATGCCGTTCCGCGCAGTGTTCACTAGGACATTGCGCTATGTAAAACGGAGCAAAAAGTTGCAGAGGCAAGACGCAACCCATTTAGCTTTGCCTGTATCAATTCGCGGAATCCCAGCCGCTTTGCACGCATTTACGAACGGGTTGTGGCGCTGGAACCTGCTCATGATCTGGCCTGAGGGGCGAAAGTGCTGATTGGTATGAGCTGCAAGATGCAAACCGCAGAGGGGCTTGACGAGGATTTGCAATGCCGTAGAGCGCTTTAAGGCCGCGCTTTTCGCGCTCACGCCCGGACGTTGAACAGCTTCTTACTTCACCAGCCAGCTTTTGATGCGGCTTTGCCAGTGCGGCGGCACAGCGCGCGCCAGGCTGGAGAGCACGGGCAGGCTGCGCAGCCAGGCGAGCAGGCGCAGGGCGGCGCTGCGGGGGCCGCTGGCCTGGCCGGTGGCGGGCAGGTGGGCTTCGAGCACGGCGCGGTCGGGGCCGCCGGGGCGGGGCTGGACGGCGGGCAGGCGGGCCAGGTAGTCGGTGAGGTACCAGTCCACGGGGCGCTCGGGCGCGGGCGGGATGTGGTGCGTGGCTTCTGCCGGCTGCGCGGCGGCGCAAGGCTGCGGGGCCTGGCCGGTGAGCCAGTGGCGCTGGCGGATGTCTTCAAAGAAGGCCAGCCACTGGGCGGGTGTTTGGTCCCAGGGCTGCACCCAGGTCCAGCCGCGCCCTTGCAGCCGTTCGGCGAATGCGCCCAGATCAGGCGCGACGACGGGCCAGCCGCCCTGCAGGCAGGCGCTCAAGGTGTAGCTGTAGGTTTCGGGCCACTGGGCGGGGAACCAGACGAGGTCGGGCGCCAGCCAGTCGAGCAGCGCGGGCAGATCGGCTTCTTCGTAGCGGCCATAGACGGTGAGGTGGGTGCGCGGGCGCACGCGCAGGGTGCGGTAGCCGTAGCCGATGAGGTGGAATTCGACGGGCGTGCCGTTTTTGCGGGCGGCGGCGGCCACGTCTTCCAGCACGTCGGCGCCCTTGATGGCGCTGAGCGCGCCGACCACGGCCACTTTGAGCGGGCGGCCGCCTTGCAGCGGCCTGGGGTGCGGCGCGGGCAGGGGGCGGGCGGGGTCGATGTCGGTGTGCGGCACGTGGCGCAGGGGCGCGCCGGGCAGGTAGCGGGCCAGGCGCTGGAGCACGTCGCGCCCCGGCCCGATGAGGTAGCGCGCCTGGTTGGCAAAAGCGATGTGGCTTTGCCGCCAGGCGGGCCGTCTTCGCCGCAGTAGCGGCCGTCGGGGCCGGTGAGGGTGATTTCGGGGCAGATGAGGTAGAAGTCGTGCGCGGTGAAGTCGTAGCCCACGCCCAGGCGCAGCGGCAGCCGGCGCACTTCGTCGCCGTGGCCCAGCAGGTGGTGGTAGTGGATGTGGCACACGCCGAACTGGCGCAGCACGTCCAGCAGCAGCGGGTATTCGCTTTGCAAGGAAAAGACCAGCTCGAAGCCTTCATCCGGATCGGGCAGGCGCAGGCTCACGCGCTGGCCGGGCAGGGGGCGCAGCACGATGAACTGGGCGCGCTCGCGCAAGGCGGCGGCCAGCTCGTGCACGTGGCGCTCGGTGCCTCCTTGGCGGTCGTGCAGCACGGCAAGGATGACGGGGTGCGGCTGGCCCTCCTGGTTGGGCGCGAGGATGCGGGCCACGTCCACGGCCATGCGCGCGGGGCGGGCCGGGTCGGCCTGCACGAAGCGCAGCACATCGCCCTCGTAGCGCGGGTGCAGGCGGCGCAGGGTTTGCATGGCGGCGCGCTCGCGCGGGCTTTTGGCCTCGCCAAAGCTCACGCCGCCAAAGTGGCGCACGAAGGTGTCGAGCGCGTGCAGGTTGCGCCAGCCCGCCTGGGCGGCGCGGATGCAGAAGTCGTTTTCTTCGCCATAGCCTTTGCCGAAGTGCTCTTCGTCAAACAGGCCCACGGCCTGCAAGGCGGCGCGGCGGATGTACATGCAAAAGCCCACGCCGGTGGGCACGTCCACGGCCTGGCCGGCGTTGGCGCGGGCAAAGAGGGCGTCCAGCCGCGCGGTGTCGTAGCCGGCGGGCAGCTCGTTGTCTTTGCAGAACTGCGGGTAGCTGCAAATGGTGGCGTTGTTGGAAAAGGGCGTGACGGTGGCCACGCGCTGGTCGCCATAGGCGGCGGCGCGGATGCGGTCGAGCCAGTCGCCAGCCACTTCGGCGTCGCTGTTGAGCAGGAGCACGTCATGCGCATCAGACAGGGCCATGCCGCGATTGACGGTGCCCACAAAGCCCAGGTTCTGTTCGTTTTCCAGCAGGGTGATGCGCGGCTCGCTGGCGGCCTTGACGCGCAGCCATTCGGCCAGCTCCGGCTCCGGGCTGGCGTCGTTGATGACGATGAGCCGCCAGGCTGTTTTGCAGCCGCTGGCCAGCACCGATTCGATGCAGCGGCGCGTGTCTTGCAGCCCGCGATAGACGGGGACGATGATGTCCACGGGCGCATCAGGCGGGGTCA
>ERZ773035.520-NODE-520-length-31364-cov-30.973618_pt1 | contig 31364 bp, 27 predicted proteins | sample MGYA00511487_ERZ773035 | MGnify/ENA primary metagenome ERZ773035 (study PRJEB29015, sample SAMEA2737985) | human oral metagenome | biome: human oral; feature: human-associated habitat; material: dental | place: China | collected 2024 ...
CCCGATCGGCGAGAGATTCATTGATCGCCGCCATGCGCTCCGGCTCCACAAGGCCAAGCATCAGCTCATCCGTACCAGCACTGACGGTCAGGATCCGCTGCGGCTTATGCGCGATCGTGATGACCGTGCCCTCCACATCCGTAACCTGATAACCCCCTCCCTGGTTATTGGAAAGGTCAACGCAGCCCGTGAGAAAGCATACGGTGAGAATCACTATGAAAAAGGACATGAGTTGATTTTTGCAGCTCATACGGTCCCCTCCGAACGCTCCTCGAGATCGCCCTCAATGGAAAGATAGAGACTGCGCACCTCTGCAAGAGTTTCCTCGGATGTGTTCCACAAGCCGCGCTGCTGTGCCTCGAGCAGTGTCTCCGCCATGCGGTGAAGCGCCCACGGATTGACATCCTGCATCCACTCCTGCATGCCCGCGTCCAGCACATATTTGCGCGCGTAGCCCTCATACATCCAATCCTTCATCACGCCGCTTGTCGCATCCCATTGATAGCTGTGCGTAAGATAGTTCGCGAGATCAGAGGCACCCTTATAGCCGTGCTCCTTCATTCCCTCGATGAACTTCGGATTCATCGCTTCCCCGCGGAAGAGGCGGGCCGCCTCCTCGGCGACGCTGCGCAGGACAATGCGCTGCCGGTCGCTCGAGTCGCCCGTATAGGAGCGCGGAGCCTTGCCCGTCAGTGCCCGCACGGTCGCAATCATGCCGCCGTGGTAGGCGTTGTAGTCGTCCGAGCTGAACATATGCGTCTCACGTGTATCCTCGTTCTTGACCGTGACATCGAGCCCCGCCATACGGCGCTGAAACACCTCGGGATCATAACCGCGTGCGAACCCGTCACCGCCGTATGCGGTTCCCGAGAACCGCGTATAGACCGCCGCCAGATCGTCAAGCGTCTCCCATGCCTTCGATTCGAGCAGGTCACCGATGCCCGCACCATACGCACCCGGTGGGTCACCAAAGATGCGTACAGAGGCGCGTTCCCATGCACTCTCCCACGCCTCCCCCTGCTCCTCGAGCCAGGCGGTATCTGAGAGGACGTGCTTGCGCACATAGTTCTCCTCGTCGCTCTCATCGAGGTCGCGCACCATGCGCACCGCCTCATCGACCCAGCGTACAGCGTTCGGAACAGCATCGCGGAACAATCCGCTGATGCGTGCCGTCACATCGATACGAGGCCGCTGCAGCTCGGCGATGGGGATGATCTCGAGACCGCAGACACGCTGCGAGGGTCGCAGCCATATGGGACGCACCCCCATGAGATAGAAGAGCTCTGCGATGCACTGCCCATGGCTCCGCATATTCGAGCCCGCCCAGAAGACAATCCCGACCGCCTCCGGATAGCGACCCTCGTCGCTGATATACTGCTCGATGAGGGCATCACCGAGCTGTTTTCCGTACTCCCATGCAGCAGGCGTCGGCATACAGCGTGGGTCGAGACCGTAGAAATTCCGCCCCGTCGGGAGCACATCCACGCCGTTTGTCGTCGGTGCGCCTGCAGGGCTTGGCTCGATGTATCTTCCTGTGAGCGCGCGCAGCGTCTCCGTAATCTCCCCCTCTGTACGGCGCAGACGCGGCACCATATCCTCCGCGATCTCGTGCAGCGCATGAGAAAATGATGCGCGTTCCTCCGCAGAGGCAGCGGCGATACAGGGACGTGTCATTGCCTGCTCAACGGCCTCCGGAGCATAGTCATATTCAGCGAGGAAGGAGATGAGCGCGCGCATCTCTGCCTCGACCGCGTCCAACTTCCTGCCATAGGTCATGCCGTCCGCCGTCATGCGCTCGCTGTGCGTGAGGAGCTCCTCATAGTCATAGCCTGCCTGCGCGGCGAGCAGGCGAACGAGAGATTTCTCCCCGCCGTGCTCCATGCGCACGAGCGCGCACAGGAAGTCGATCAGCCCCTCGCCCTCGGGTGCACGCCCGAGAATGTGCAGGCCCGTACGGATCTGCATATTCTTGATGTCTGTCACATAGTTGTGGAGGCGCGCCGTATAATCGTCGAAGTCATCGCCCTCATCAATCTCATCCTCAAAATGACAGGCACCCGCCTTTTCACGGACGATATCCTGCACAGCCTCGATATTGTCCGGCTGCGCCGCACGGAAGTGGACGTACTCATCGAGAGCCTGCTCGAGCTCTTCGAGTTCCTCGAATCCTCCTGCCAGCTGCATCGGCGGGGAGAGATGGCTGATGAGGCACGCCGCACCGCGGCGTTTCGCCTGAATCCCCTCCCCAACGATCGTGATCCAGTAGGGATAGATGTCCGGCAGATCGCCCAGCGACACATCCGGGTAGCAGGTATCGGACAGGCCGGTGCTCTTTCCCGGCAGCCACTCGAGCGATCCGTGTGTTCCGACGTGGATCACGGCATCCGCCTTCCAGATATCGCGCAGCCAGTGATAGTACCCGATGTAGTGATGCGTCGGTGCAGCATCGGGCGAATGCAGGAGCTTCCCCGGATCCTCACCAAACCCGCGCGGCGGCTGCACCGTGATGAACAGATTCCCGTTCAGCGTGCCCGGGATGAGCAGAGTCCCGTCATAGTTGAACACGTCGCCGGGTTGATCACCCCAGTCTCGCACGAGCTGCGACCGCACCTGTGCAGGCAGCTCCGTGAAAAATGCGAGGTACTGCTCTGCCGTCAGCTGTCCGTCCGCAGACTTTGCCTGCGCCGCACTCATAAAGCGGCGGTCATTCGTCGCGTGATCCGTCAGCAGCTTCATAAACGCCTTGCTGCTCTCCGGAATCTCATCCATAAGATAGCCCGCCGTGCGCATTGCCGTGAGCAGACGAAGCACGCTCTCCGGCGAATCGAGACCCGCAGCGCTTCCGATGTTCGCATTCGTCGGCGGATAGTTATGGAAAACAATGGCAATCTTCTTCTCCGCGTTCGGCTTATGCCGCAGTGCCGCCCACTTGCGTGCCTTGCACGCGATCCGCTCCATGCGCTCATCGAGGGCTGCATAGCCGACCTCACCGCTTTCGTCGCGCACCTTCGCTGCGATCGGTACGGCATGGATCACGCCGTCAAACTCCGGCATGGCAACGCTCATCGAAACCTCCATAGGATCAAGTCCCGCCGGAGAGCGCTCCCACTCCTCCTTTTGTGCAAGCACAGTATACGCCTCAAGAATGGGCACGCCGAGTTCATAGAGGTCCTCAAGGCGCGTGCCGCCTGCCTTGATGGAGAACTTCATCGTACTGATGATCACGTCGACAAAAGGCTCTCCATCCCTGCAGAAGTACTTGCGGATCGCATCCATCAGCGTCGGCGACTCTACGCGTTCGTCACGATAGGAATTGGAAAACACAGCGACCGCGTTCATCCCCTCCGCCTCGATTGCACGAACGAGCGCAGTATGGTAGGTGAAGTCCCCCGTAATCCATTCCGAACGGTAAAAGATCATCCCGACCGTCGGATGCCCTTCCTCGTAATGCGAGGCGAGATATCCCGCGATGTCCTCGGGATCCCCCGTCCAGTCCGGATGATAGACGCCGTTCCACGCGAGCGGACGCGGCGGCTCTGCTGTGCAGGCAAGCCCTCCGAACTCTCTGCCGAGCCAGTAAAAAAGATTGCGCATATTCTCCTCGCCGTCATAGCGAAAATATGCCCATGCCGTCTGGATCTGTTTCTCCGAGAAGCCATACGTCACCTTATCATGATCGGCATTGTCCACGACGATCAGATGCGCAGTCCTATGCTTCTGCAAATAGCGCGACGCCTTCTTCAGGAATTCATTGTCGAGCCCCGTACCCATCCAGAGAAAGAGATGGAGATCGGCCTCTGCGCGCATCGCATTCCAATCGTCCATGCCGCTGACAGGGCACACGCACACCTCGGGTTCCGCCATATCGGCGGCGCATCGGCGCGCGAGCACAGTAACGCGCAGGATGTTCGTATAGACTGCAATCTTCATCTATTCTGACTCCTTTTCTTTGCAGGTGCTATCTCTGCATGCTGCGGGATGCGCGAACGATCTCAAGTACGCCCTCTGCCGAGAGCCGCTCCAATGTATAATAACGCGCATTCATGTGACGCGCAAGTTCCGGTGCAAGTCCGACGCGCGGAACGGAGCGCTCCGTATCGAGGACAAGCGTGAGCGCCTGCGTGTCCGCGATCTCTTCCGCCGCACGCAGGGCACGCTGCACGCCGTCATCGCCATCCCGCACAGTGTTCGTCCGTCCGTCTGTGATGAGGACAAGTACCGTTTTCTCGCTGCCCTTGCGCTCCAGTTCACGCAGTGTTTGCAGAGCACAGGCGAGCCCCTCGGCAAGCGGTGTCCGTCCGCCCGTCGGCAGGTCGCGCAGCTGCTTTTCTGCCAGCTCCACACTGCGCGTCATCGACAGGAGCATCTCCGCACGATCCCGCCGAAAGGCGATCAGCCCGACACAGTCACGCTTTTGATATGCCTCCTGCAGAAGGGCAAGGATGGCTCCCTTCACCATCCTCATGCGCTCGCGTGCGCCCATCGAACCACTTGCATCGACGAGAAAAAGAATATTCGCCGCCGCGTGTTTCGCACGCACCCAGACGCGCACATCTTCAGGTCGGATCACAACCGTCTGCGTCCTCTGACGCATGCGTTGATACGGGGCTGCTGCACGCAGCGTAGCGGAGAGTGCGAGATCGAGGCGGGCACCTGCGCGCGGCAGTTCCGTGCGCAGGCAGCGACCATCCGCCGTATGCGTCTGGACAATGTTGCGCTTTCCGCTCTTTCCGCCCTGCGCACGCATCGTCATGGAGAGGAGTGAGAGTCGCGCCATGACGTTCTCAAGCGGTGCTGCGACACGATCATCTCCACCTTCATGTGCCTCCTCCGGCGGGGACGGAGCGTCCTCCCCATCCTGAGGCTCATTCTGTGATTCGTTCTCCGACGAGGCTTCATGAGGCATTTCCGCGCCGCCATCCTCCCGTGGAGGAGGTGTTTCCTGCGGCTCATTCGGCATCTCATTCCCGTCCTGCTCCGGGGCATTCCCATCATCGGGCGGCTGCTGTTCCTCCTGCGGACGGCTCATCCGATGCACGAGCACGAACGCTGCGGCCTCCTCCACATCCGTAGGCATGACGAACGCTCTGCCTGCGAGCGCTGCAATCGCACACGCTGCCTCGATGAGATAAATCTCCGCATGGTTGCCGATACAACAGGCACGCGCAGCACAGGCGGCCGCAAAGTGAAGAATGGCAGACGGAACCTCTACGCACGGCAACAATGCGCGGGCACGGCTGATCATCGCCCCAAATGCCACCTCCTGTGCAGCGTAGGAGGCACGAAAGGAGGCTGGATCGCGCTCGTACGCGAGTACACGCGCGGCAATCGCGCTCCGCTGTACCGGATCCTCCTCCTCCTCCATCGTCACAAACATGCCGAAAGAATCCAGCAGAGCAGGGCGAAGCGTGCCCTCTGCGGGATCCATCGTACCGACGGGCGTATAGGAAACCTCCTCGATGAACGACAGCCCATCCCGTTCGAGGCGAAAAAAACTATCTCTCGCACACTTCAGAACCGTGGACAGAATATCCTCGCGCAGGAGGTTGACCTCATCCATATAGAGGATGGTATCGTGCGCACGGTGCAGAAGTCCGTGCCGCAGGCAACGCTCCCCTTTTTGGAGTGCCGCCTCCATGTCGATTGTGCCGAAGATCATATCCTCCGCCGCGCCGAGCGGCAGCTCCATAATTTTTCCGGTTGGTGTAAACGGTGCTGCCGCACGGACGAGAACGGATTTTGCCGTGCCCCGCATGCCGGAGATCAGGAGACCTCCCGCACGAGGGTTGATGAGTGCAATCGAAAGTGCGCGCCGTGCGTGCTCCTGCCCGACAACGGCCGTCAACGGATAACGCGGAGTATCCAAGTTTTTTCCTCCGAAAAGCTATTTATGCACGTTCTCCCAAGATCGCATCCACCGCACTCCAGTCGACCGCGCCCTCCTCGAACGGGCGGCGGCGCATGCGGTGTGCAAGGACGAGGCGGCTGACGCGCCGCAGATCCTCCGCCATCACTGCACTGCGCCCTGCAAGTGCCGCATGCGCAATGCCCGCCTTGATGAGCGTGATGTCTGCGCGGTGTCCGTCGACGCCGAGCGTCAGCGAGATCCGAGCAGCATAGCCGAGGATTTCATCCGGCACTTCCACGTGGGCGACACGCGCACGCGCCGCTATGATCTTTTCACGCAACTCCTGCTGGGTGTCTGCATAGGTTTCAGCAAAGGCATCGGGATCACGCTCATAGGCAATCCTGCGGCGGATGACCTCGACGCGCGTCCCTGCTTCGCGTTCCCCCGCAACGGTCACGGAGAGCGCAAAGCGATCGAGGAGCTGCGGGCGGATGTCCCCCTCCTCCGGATTCATCGTCCCGACGAGGACAAAGCGCGCCGGATGGGCATAGGAGATGCCCTCACGCTCCACGGTATTGACCCCCATCGCCGCAGAGTCGAGCAGGATGTCAACAATATGATCCTCAAGCAGATTGATCTCATCTACATAGAGGATGTTGCGGTTCGCCGCCGCCAGGATGCCCGGCTCGAACTCCTTGCGCCCGTGCTGGATCGCCGCCTCCATGTCGAGTGTCCCGACCACACGATCCTCTGTCGCGCTGACGGGCAGCTCCACCACGCGCATCGGAATTTCCTCCGCCGTGAGATCTTCTCCGGTTGCCTGCCTTACGCGGCAGGCATCACAGTACAGATCTGGCAGCGCAGGATCACAGTGGCACGTACAGCCGCGCACCGCCCGCAGATCCGGCAGGAGTGCTGCAGCGGCACGAACGGCAGTGGACTTCGCCGTCCCTTTCTCGCCCTTGATGAGCACACCTCCGAGAGACGGCATGACAATGCTGAGTAAGAGTGCTGTCTTCATCTCCTCCTGACCGACAATGGCTGTAAACGGATAAACCGCTGTTGTTTTCATGTGGGTATCCCTTCGTATGTATGACTATCCGAAATATGTACCGTCTGCATCGCCGCCCGTTTCAGTGCACATTCGGCATCGGACAGAGCCGAATGCTGCTGCCCCGCCCAACGTGCATAACACGCACCGCCGCAGCCCGCGAAGTCTGCACACGCCCTGCAAAACGCCATGGCACTCTGCATCTCATGTGCCACCTCCTCCTGCCGCTGAACGTCGATTCCGTGCTCCACATCGCCGAGCAGAAAGCGCGCATCACCGACAAAGGAAGAACAGGCGTAAGCCCGTCCGGCGGCATCAATATGCACGCCCGCCCCACTCATCGCGTGACAGTGGGAAAAACCATCGCCCGTGCGCTGCGAAAGACACGCCGCCTGCTCCTCCTGCGCAATCGCAATGCGGTATCCGTGCAGCCGACCAAGGTGTTCGTTCCGCACAAAGACCTCCGTCATCGCCCGCGCCATCTCCCCCTCGCGCGCGGGGCGGACAGCCGCGCCGCGCCCCTGCAAGCGCAGAAGATCAAAGCCGATATGGCGCACATTGCCGAGGTAGTATGCCATCTCTATGATGCCGGGGAGTTCCCCGACATTCTCCGCCGTAACAACACAGGTCAGGCCGACCGCGATGCCGCGCTGACCGAGACGCTGAATCCCCGCAATCACATCCATCGACGAGCCGCACCCATCAGGGTAGCAGCGGTGCACATCGTGAACATGGGGTCTGCCGTCGAGGCTGACGCCGATGCCAATGCCCGCACCGCGTAGGAAGTCTGCCGTCTCATCCGTAATCAATGTCCCATTCGTCTGGAGATCCATGCGAGCCCGTATTCGATTGATGCGGATATAGTCCGCCATCTGCCGCAGGAGAGGAAGTGACAGCAGCGGCTCTCCGCCCGAGAACTGGAGGATGAAAGAGGTTCCACCCTCCGCTGCGAGGTCGATTGCACGCCGTGCCGTCTCCCACGTCATCGTTCTGCGGTCTTGAGCGGATGCGTAGCAGTAACGGCACGCAAGATTGCAGTTTCCCGTGAGACTCAGCACAAGCATCCGCAGCGGCATCATTCTCGTTTTCTCACTTCTCATCTGCAAAGCGCTCGGGGTAGACCGCACGCGCAAGCTCATAGACACACTCGATGGCATTCTGTCCCGCGCTGTACCGGTAGGTATCGGGCACGGTGTAGAGATGATTCTCCCGCACCGCCTTGACGTGCATAAACAGGGGATCATTGCGCAGCTTTTGACGAAAGTCCTCGGTCTTTTCCCCCTCTGCACTCCATGTTGGCAGAAGGAACACATCGGGATCAAGCGCAACGATCTGCTCCATAGATACCGGTGTATCTGCTGTGAGCCCAACCATGGCGGCACCGTTGCGGAGGGATGCGTGCCGACACATATCGTCAAAGAGACCGTCCTTCTGCCCGAACACGCCGCTAAACGCAAACGCCACGATAATCGGTCGCTTCTCCTCGGGGATGTCCCCGACACGGCGCTCGACATCGGCGAGACGTGCACGCTTCGCGGCGATAAGTGCAGCGGCATTTTCCTCCTGACCGATGAGCTTTCCAATGGTATCAATCCGCGTGAACACGCCCTCGATGCGCTTCGGAGTACGTGAGGCATAGACCGTCAATCCGAGGTCGCGCAGACTCTCAACCAGTTCTTTTGGCACACCGTCCGTTGTGAGAACGAGATCAGGATCAAGTGCGAGCACACGCTCCGGGCTTTTGTCCTTGAGCTTGACCGAGACCGCCTTCGCCGCCTCGCTCATAGCGGATAGTCCGGGATCATCCGAATACGAGGTAAGCGCGGCAATCTGCTCGGGCGGTGCAATCGCAAGGAGGATCTCGTCTGTGGCAAGCCCGAGCGAGACGACGCGCTGCGGCTTCTCGTGCAGCACGACCTCCATCCCCATATCGTCCGTCCCACGATAAAACACAGATTGCTCTGCCACATTCTGCTGCTCCCCCGCACAGCCGGCAATCATGCCGACGAGCGAGAGGAGCAGCAGAAGCGCACAGAGCTGTACATTAGAACGCATGCGTATACGTCAGTCGGAAGTTGCGCCCAAGATCGAGATTGCCATAGCGGTTGGAGTAGTTTTCACGGTTCAGCAGGTTGTAGATGCCAAGCGACACCACGTCATCCTTGCTCGCCGTATAGATCACATTCATATTGAGCTGGATCTTGTCGGGTACATCCTGTGCAGCACCATATCTTTGCGCCGTGTACTCACGGTCGCCAAGGTATTTCAGATTGAGATTTCCCTGCCACTTCGCCATCTGATAGTCGAGACGGACAAGCCCTTCGAGGCGTCCGGCATCCTGCACCCATTCCTTTTTCTTGGCACTCGGATCCTGTACCTTGGGATTCGATACGCTCCCGCCGAGAGTAAGTCGCCATGCGTCATTAAAGCGTTTCGTATACTCGACCTCGACGCCTGTATTTTTGAAGTTCCCCTTGTTCGTGGGATAATTTTCCTGTGTTGCCGGATCCTTCGCCCAACCTATTTTGTTCTTCATGTCCATGTGATAGACGGCAGCTTTCCATGTGTCGTTTCCATGGCGCATCTTGAGCCCTGTTTCATAGGTCCATCCTTCCTCCGGCTTCAGCCCCGAGGGATTATACTTCGTATAGCTGAAGCTGTCATCTACGGTCGGCATTTGGAACGCCTTGCCGACATTGATGTACCATGCCGTATTCCGATCAAATTCATAATTGGTCTGAAACTGCGGCATGAAGACGTTTTGATCCTTCACAGGGTCATTGATGAACTCACCACGCAGACCAAGCGTAAAGTTAAACTTCGGCGTAAACTGTTTGCTGTAAGAGGCATAAAGGGAGTTGCCTGTACGAACTGCAGAACGCCTTTTTGCAGGTGTATCAATCGCCTCACGCTTGTAGGAATATCCAAAAACAAGGGAGTCTGCATCAAACTTCCAGTTCTTTTGGACATCAAAGATCTCTCCATCCATGGTCGCATTGGACGCTGATGCACGGTTTGCAATGAAATCGTACCCCCATACCTTGCGGTAGGTATAGCCGAGAAGCGCGCGAATCCCATTCTCCTTTCCTTGATAGATGAGGCTTGCTGTGTGGCGATAGTCGCTATGACGATAATTGTATTTGGTTCCCTCGGGGACAAGCGCCGTCCCCGCAGCATTCTTGTCATAGCGAGTACCGCCGCGCGTGATATCAGCGTCCATATAATTATAATTCAGCGAAACGTCATCCGTAAGCTGTGCCATAATGCCGACGCGATTTTTCTTTCCTTTGCCGACCCACCAGTCAACCCACGAGATCTTATCTATGCCGAATCCATTGGAGTGCGGCATATCCTTCGACCATTCGCGGCTCACATCAACGACGACACGATCTCCGACATAAGTTGCATTGCTTTTCTTAAAGTAATTGCCCAGTGTCTGACTGAGCTTAAATTCCGACACCCCTGCCGCCGGTTTTTTCAAGATAATGTTAACGACGCCGCCCATTGCGTTTGCACCGTAGAGGGTCGATGACGCACCTTTGACGATCTCGATGCGCTCTACCATCGACGCAGGAATCCCCTCCGTGCTCGGATAGTTCTTGAGATTCATCGGCACGCCGTTTACCATGACGAGCGTACCGCGGTCAAAGCCGCGCATAACAATGCGACCCGCGGCAAAGCCGAAATCCTGCCCCGCCTCACCGTAAGATGTGCTCGTTGAACCGATCTGCTGATCAATGGCTTCGAATACGTTGCGGTAGCCCGCCTTCTCAATCTCCTTCGCCGTGATGATCGTCATCGTCGCAGGCGTATCGATATCCCGCTTCTCACGGCGCTGCGCCGTCACAACGGTCTCATTCAGATCATGCACCTCGACCTGATCCGCCGTCGCCTGCTCCGCGGCATATCCTGTCCCCGCAAGACTCGCTCCGGCAAAAGCTGCAAGTATTGCCAGCGTCCGCTTCTTCTCTCTTGTCATACCCCTTTGTCACCTTTCTGCCACAGAACTCTCTCTATGTGCACTCATTGTTGAAAACTTCCCCAAACGAATTAAAAAGCCCTTTCCTGCCAATACAGAAAAGGGCTTGTATGCATCAAAGGATCTCAGCGGCAGCATGATAAATAAACCGCACGCAAATCTCCATCCCCATCACTCGCAGGTCAAACGGCGATTGTCAATCAGGCAGTTCTCCTGGCTCCAGTTCATCGCACGTCTGCGCCTTCCCAAGGATAACCTCAGTGACATTCTCGAAAATGCACGCGGCATTCTCGTGCAGACTTGCTCACTGTTACAGTGGCGGGACCGCTCCGGCTTCGCAGGCATCACAGCATCCCATTGCTGTTCATGATCCTTTCACCGGATTTTCTATTAAGTATGCAGAGACCGCGCAGAGTCCCTGCAACACCTGATCCAATTGCTATAAAGTTTTCACAAAAGACTTTGATAAAGATAACATTGGAAGAAGTACTTGTCAATATGACAAAGAGATATTTTACGAATTATCTCAATACGCTGGGATTTTCCGGGTTTATTTTTCCAGCAAATAGAGATAGTCTCCATAACCCTCTTTCTCCATGTCCTCCTTCGGAATGAACCGCAGGGACGCGCTGTTGATGCAGTAGCGCAGGCCGCCGGTCTCTGCAGGGCCGTCGTCAAAGACATGCCCGAGATGCGCACCACTGCCCGCCGCAGTAACCTCCGTACGAACCATGCCATAGGAACGGTCTTCATGCTCTGCAATCAGTGCATCGTCGATCGGCCGGGAGAATGCCGGCCACCCGCAGCCGGAGTCATACTTGTCCGCAGAGATGAAGAGCGGCTCCCCCGTGGTAATATCGCAGTAGATGCCCTCACGAAATTCATGGTCATACTCGTTGAGGAAGGGGCGTTCGGTCGCTTTCTCCTGGGTGACAGCGTACTGCATCTCAGTCAGCCGCGCCTTGAGTTCAGCATCAGAGGGTTTCACAAAGCTGTGTTTCGCCTGCGGTGCAACATTCTGTGCGGCTGCGCGCCTCTCCCGCATCTGCCCGATGAGGGCAGGCGAGATGTGGCAGTAACCGTTCGGGTTCTTCTCAAGATACTCCTGATGCTCCTCCTCCGCACGGTAGAAGTTCACAATCGGCCCCGTCTCGATCGCAAGAGGCTTGCCGATTTGTTTTTGAAGGGCATCCAGCGATGCGCGGATCACTGCCGCATCCGGATTTTCACTGCCGTCCGCATGCGCCGCATAGTAGATGCCGGAGCGGTACTGAGCTCCGATGTCGTTGCCCTGCCGGTCCTTCGCCGTCGGATCAATGGAGTCATAAAAAGCGGTCAGAAGGCTGTCAAGATCTACAATGCGCGGATCGTAGACAATGTGCACCGTCTCTGCATGACCGCTCCCGCTGCACACCTCACGGTATGAGGGATGCGATGTGCGGCCGTTTGCATAGCCGCTCTCTGCCGAAACAACGCCGTTTACGAGGCTCACATAAAGCTCTGTGCCCCAAAAGCAGCCGCCCGCAAGATAGATCTCCTTCTGCCCGTCTGTCGGCACGTTCTTCTGTACGATCTCATGCGGCATCTCCGCCGATGTCGCGGCAGGCGTGCCGCAGCCGCCGAGACAGGCGAGCAGTCCGAGGGCACAGATGCTGCGCAGGGATGATAGTTTCATGATGTTTCTCCTCTCCGAGAGTCTCAATACTACGCTTCGATCTCGCTCTCCGGCGGCAGCTGCCACTCGATTGGCGTCTCACCTGCCGCCGTGAGAAAGGAATTGACACGCGAGAATGGCCGGCTGCCGAAGAAACCGCGATGTGCCGAGAGCGGGCTCGGATGCGGCGATTCGACAATGAGGTGACGCGGATTCGTGATGAGGCTGCGCTTGCGCCGCGCAGGACTGCCCCAAAGGATAAAGGCAAGCGGCCGCTCGCGTGCGCCGAGCAGCTGAATGATATGATCGGTGAACCGCTCCCAGCCATGTCCCTGATGAGAGGCTGCCGCATGGGCGCGCACGGTAAGCACGGTGTTGAGGAGCAGCACGCCTTGCTGCGCCCAGGGGATGAGGCAGCCGTGCCCCGGCGGCGCGATCCCGAGATCGTCCTGCAGTTCCCGATAGATATTCAGCAGAGACGGCGGCGGCTCGACGCCGACCTGCACGGAGAACGAGAGCCCGTGCGCCTGCCCGTCGCCGTGATACGGATCCTGTCCGAGTATGACGACTTTTGTATCTGCAAAACTCGTGTAGTGAAGCGCATTGAAGATTGCAAACATATCCGGATAGATGCGCTTCGTGCGGTACTCTGCGATGAGGAATTGGCGCAGTTCCCGATAGTACGGCTGCGCCATCTCATCTGCAAGGAGTTCCTGCCAGTCATTTTTAAAAATTTCCTTTGCCATGCTAAACTCTCTCGTATGTTTCAAAAACACAGTCTTTTCCGGTACAGCTCTCCGTCTGGACAAAGCCGTCCAGCGGCGGCAAAAAAACATCTGCCTCATATCTGCCGGGCAGTCGTGTCACATGAACACGCCAGACATATGGCAGAAGGAGGTGATAACATTCCTCGCCGCCGATGACAAAGATCGGACGAGGTTCGTCAAATGCGAGGCGCCCGAGCAGCGTCCATAGTTCCGAAATCTCCTGCACAACATGAAATCCGTCTGCCCGTTCAAGCGTTCGCGACAGAACAATATTCTCCCGTCCCTCGAGCGGTCGCTGCTCCGGCAGGCTCTCCATTGTCCTCCGCCCCATGACAACGATTCCGCCCATCGTCTGTCTGCGGAAATACGCCATGTCCTCGGGGCAGCGGACGAGCAGCTGACCGCCGCGCCCGATTCCGCCCGCCGCGTCACAGGCGGCGATGAGGTTCAGCGGATACGGCACAGAGAGATCCGGCGCACGGGCGATCCCCTCCGTGTCCGCACCGCACAGCCATGAAGCAATGGTTTTCCCGTACACGATCAGATCGGGCGCAATCTCCGCGAGCGGGACAAGCACGAACGCGCGCTCCGTCAGATAGGGATGCGGCAAGGTCAGCACATCGTCCGAGGTCGTCACTCCATCAACGTACAGGAGGTCGAGATCGATCGTCCGCGCCCCCCAGTGTTCGCGCCGCACGCGGCCGAGCTCCCGCTCGATGCGCTGCATCTCCCCGATCAGGGAGTGCGGCGCACCGGCAAAGGAAACACACGCTGCAGCATTGAGAAAAGGCGGCTGATCGATCTTTCCCCATGGCGGTGTTTCATAAAATGAAGATACGCAGTCGATTTGAACGAATGAAAGCTCTGCCAGAGCCCGCAGCGCCGCACGCATTGTCTCTCCGCGCGCGCCGAGATTTGCCCCAAGGCCGATGTATGCCGTCTGTTTCACGGCGCTTTCCGCTCCCGCGTGATGCATACGCCGACATCCGAGAAGATGCCCGGAATCGGTGCCTCCGGTTTATGAACGGTGATGCTGGCACCCCGAATCATCGAAAAAGTACTCAGCACCTGCTCTGCAATGTCCTCGGCAAGTGACTCAATCAGATTCTTCGGTGCGCCCTCAATCGTCCTGCGCACAATTTCATAGACCTCGGCATAGTTCACTGTTTCTGCAACATCATCGTGCAGTCCTGCTGCGTGCAGATCGAGCAGCAGCTCCGCATCCACGACAACGCGCTGGCGCATCTCCTTCTCGTGCGGCAGCACGCCGTGCGCTGCCGCAAAGGTCATGCCGCACAGAAAAATCTTGTCCATATCATGCTCCCAATATCGCGTCCGTCATGCGGCACATGCGTGCAATCGGCTTCACATCGTGCACGCGCACAATGGAGGCTCCGCGCGTGATGCCCAGGATGCATGCTGCCCCCGTCGCCTCCATGCGTTCCTCGACCGGCAGATCAAGCGCCGCGCCGATAAAGCTCTTGCGGCTTGCCCCAAGGAGGATGGGATATTCCGTGCCGTCAAAGGAGATCAGCTCATCCATCCGCCGAAGGACATGCATATTCTGCTCCGCTGTCTTGCCGAAACCGATCCCGGGATCGAGGATGATGTTCTCCCGTGCAAGCCCGGCCTCATCGGCAAGTACAAGCGAACGCACAAAGAACTCCCGCATCGATGCGATGATATCCTCGCTGTATGCCGTCCCGTTCTGGTTGTGCATCACAACAACGGGCACATCCGCCTCTGCCGCCGCGCGCGCCATCTCTCCCGGCTCCTCCGCATACTGCAGGCCCCAGATATCATTCAGCAGATGCGCACCCGCATAGAGAGCCGCACGCGCCGTCTCCGCCTTGAACGTATCGACAGAAACCGGTACGGGACACTCCGCCAGCACACTCTCGAGAAAGGGCATGAGCCGTTCGATCTCCTCGCGTGCGCCCATCGGAACGAATCCGGGACGGCTGGACTCCGCACCGACGTCGATGATGTCGGCGCCGTCACGCACCATCTCCTCCATATGGCGAAGGGCACGGTCTCGCGTGTTCCACTTCCCGCCGTCCGAAAACGAGTCCGGCGTCACATTCAGAATGCCCATGACGAGCGTCCGCCCGCCGATCGCCAGTTCCTTGCCGTCACGGAATCGATATGTTCTCTGCACTGTCCCATTCTCCTAACATCTGCCATGCCTGAAGTTCCTTTGCCTTATCTTCACGGAAAATGCCCCGGCATGCTGAGGTCGTTGTCCGTGTGCCGTGCGCGCGTTCCCCGCGCATCGTCATGCAAAGCTGGCGCGCATCGAGCACAACGAGCACGCCCTCCGCACCAAGCCCCCGTTCAATCTCGCGCGCAATGTCCTCCGTCAGGCGCTCCTGCAGCTGCGGGCGGCGCGCCATGAGATCGACCAGCTGCGTGAAAATGCCAAAGCCCGCCACGCGTCCTGCGTGCGGGCGATAGACAATATGTGCCGTGCCGAAAAAGGGAAGCAGATGATGCTCGCATACCGAATGGAACGGAATCGTACGCACGGCAACGAGCCCGTCCGTCTCCTCCGTCATTGTATTCGTCCAGAGTTTCTGCGGATCAGAGCGCAGCCCTGAAAAGAGTTCCGCATAGAGTTCCGCGGCACGCGCGGGAGTATCCTTCATGCCCTGCGCCGTGAGATCAAGCCCGACCGCCGCCAGAAACTCGCGCATTGCGTGCTCTGCACGCGCGAGGTCAATCTCTGTCTGTGCATCCGCCATATTTCTACCTCACTCTGCTTTTTCCTTGGCCCATATCGCAATCGCGGCAATATCCCGCGGCCCCGTCCGGCAGCATCCGCCGATGATGCGTGCACCCGCAGCACGCCAGCGGCGGGCTGCCGCAGCAAAATTCTCTGCTGCGCCGTGCCACGTCTTATCCGATGCGTCGTAACTCTCCCCGGAGTTCGGGTAGATGACAATCGGCTTCTCCGTCTCCCGACGGATTGCGCGGATGAGTTCCTCAACATGCTGCGGCGCAGTGCAGTTCAGTCCGACCGCCGCAGCCTCCGGAACGCTGTCCAGCCAGCGCGCACACACCGCAATCGGCGTGCCGTCGCTGATGTGTGCCGCATCGCGGCAGGAGAACGAAAACCACGCAGGGATGCAAATCTCCTTTTCGCGCAGCGCACGCACAACAGCGCGTGCCTCGACAAGACACGGCAGGGTCTCGCAGGCGAGCAGGTCGGGGTGCGCTGCAGCAAGAATCGCGAGACGCTCCGCATGAAATGCGGTCAGCGCATCCTCGTCGATGCCGTAGTTTCCCCGATACTCGGAGCCGTCAGCAAGATATGCCCCGTACGGGCCGACCGATGCCGCCACGAGCGGTGCACTTCCGCCTGCCCCGTGTTCCGCAAGATACAAATCGCGTGCCTCCTGTGCCAGGTGCACGGACGTCTGCAGGAGTGCCGCGGCTTCCTCTGCGCTGAACCCGCGTTTTTGAAACCCCTCCACGGTCGCCTGATAACTTGCACTCGTCACCACATCGGCACCGGCGCGCAGATAGTCCAGGTGAACCTCGCGCACAAGATCGGGCCGCTCAAAGAGAGCCTTCGCCGACCAGAGAGCATCATTCACCGAAAAACCGCGCGCCTCGAGTTCCGTCGCAAACGCACCGTCGAGCACAATCACGTCCTGCACGGCAAGACGCTCTTCAATGACGTTCAATCCGGTCCCTCCTCCATATGCCTTTTGTCCCACTGCGGTCATTTCGCCGGCGGCTCCTTTCCGAACCACTTGCGGTAGATCTCCGCGTATTTTCCATTCTCCTTGATCGTCTTCAGCCCTGCATTGAGCTGGCCGAGCAGTTCCGCATTGCCCTTCTTGACTGCAATGCCGAGGTCCTCCTGGTTGATCTGCGCAGGCACAACCTTTGCAATGCCCTTGCCTTTGTTCTCGACATAGTACTCATCGACAGGCGTATCATTCACAACGGCATCAACACCGCCGTTGTAGAGATCGAGAAAGGCATCTGAGATCGTGCTGAACTCGTGCAGATCGGCATTTGGAATGCTGCGTGCAGCCTCTGCGCCCGTCGAACCGATCGTCACGCCGATACGCAGCCCCTCCAAATCATCAAAGCTGTTGATGCGCGTCTCATCCGCGCGGACGACCATACTCAGCCCCGCCTTGTAGTAAGAATCCGTGAAATCCACGGTCTTGGCTCGCTCCTCATTGATTGTCATATCCGAGATGGCAATATCGAGATCCCCCGTCTGAAGCGCAGGAATCAGCCCGTCAAAATTGAGGTTCTTGATTGCAACCTCATGCCCCTGCGTCTCTGCAATCGCGCGGATGATGTCGATGTCGAAGCCGACATACTCATGCGACTTCTCATCCTGAAACCCAAACGGCGCATAACTTGCATCCGTTCCGACGCGCCAAACATTTGATGCTGTCTTCTCCCCTGTACCGCAGCCCGCAAGACCGAACACTGCAACGGCAAAAATAGTCAGCCCCAAAAGGCATCTTTTCAAATTCATACTAAACAACCCCCATTTCATATGTTTTGCACATTTTACATGAAATGAGGGCGTCTGTCAAATGTTTTATTCAGATAAGATTGTGCGCACGCAGAGCCGCATCCAGCTTCGCCGCATTCGCAGGCTCCATCTCCGAAAGTGGCATGCGAAGAGGACCGGCATTGTAGCCGAGACGGCGCATTGCCGTCTTAACGGGAATGGGATTGACCTCGCAAAAGAGCGCATCGACGAGATCCGCGCACGCGATCTGCAGACGTGCCGCCTCTGCCGTATTCCCGTCGAAATAGTTCTGACAGATGTCATGGGTCATGCGCGGCGCGATGTTCGAGAGTACGGAGATTACGCCCTGACCGCCGAGCGAGAGAATGGGAACAATCTGGTCATCGTTGCCGGAGTAAACCGCCAGCTCGTCGCCGACCGCCGCGCGCAGCCGCAGAATCGCCGAGAGATCACCGCTCGCCTCCTTGACCGCAACAATGCGCGGATGTTTTGCGAGCTGCACATAGGTCTCCGTCTTGATGTTCACCCCCGTGCGCGAAGGCACATTGTAGAGAATTGCGGGAATGCTGACGCTGTCTGCAATCGCCGTGTAATGCGCAGCAAGTCCGTTCTGCGTACACTTATTGTAGTACGGCGTTACGAGGAGGAGCGCGTCTGCCCCCACATGCTCCGCATATTTCGATAGTTCAATGGCATAGGAGGTCTCATTGGAGCCCGTGCCCGCAACAACGGGGATACGCCCCTTTACCTGCTCTACAGTGTAGCGGATCGCCTCGCGGTGCTCCGCATCCGTCATGGTTGCAGATTCCCCCGTGGTGCCTGTGATGATAATAGCATCGGTCCCGCCCGCAATCTGATCTTCAATGATGCGCCCGAGTTCCGGATAATTGATTCCCGTTTCGGTAAACGGCGTAATGACGGCAACGCCCGCGCCACGGAAAACGAGTTTTTTCATGGCAAGCTCCCCCTTCGAATTTGTGGAATCATGGACAACTTCATCCGATCGGTGATCCCTTATCTTCTGTCATTATCCCACGCACAGCGTGAAAAGTCAAAATTTTTATCGAACACATCTCACATCCGGAGAGCAGGATGAACCTCGCCGAAGAGCGCGGCATTCGCCCGAATCTTCTCCTCACTGCCGAGCACGCAGCGCACATCGGCGCGCATGGCATCCTCGACAAGCGGAGCGAGCGCACGGACATCCTTCTGCTGCGCTCCGAGGATCTCGTCGCGCGCACGCTGGCGATCCTCCCATGTAATGCCGCGCAGATGGAAGGTTGCGGCGATGTCCCCCTTCATCTGCGGGGTCATCGGCGTATCTACGCTGCTCATCGTACCGATGATGAACTTATCCATCTCGCGGTCGGACACATCGAATGCACGCACATAGTCCGCCGTCTCATCAAGCACCTGCAGGGTCTCTGCAAGGTTCGGATCGCGATAGGATGCGAACACCATGAAGCCGTTGCGGTTGAACTGTGTCATCGCTCCGTAGGCGCCGCCCTGCACACGGATACGCGTCCAGAAATAATCATAGCGGAGCAGCGTCTCAAGGACGCGCAGCACACCCGTATAGGAATGCCTGAGCTTAATGAAGTTCGCTCCCTTTGCCACGTACTGCACACGGCTCTGCGTCGTGAGTCCTTCGTTGCGCGCGGCGATCTCCCATGTATACGGCGCCGCTGGGAAGCTCTCTGCCGAAAGTTTTTTCTGAAAATCCGCCAGACCTGCAGCAATCTCATCATAGCCTGCCGCGGGTGCTGTGACGCTCACGATCAGACCGTTCCGATTGAATATCTGCGGCAGAATGCGGGAGAATGCCGCCTGCATCCGGGCATGGCATGCAGCAAAGTCATCCTGAAACGATGCAAGAAAGTCGTGGAACGGCAGTCCGCCGACCTCGGCATAGCGTCCCGATGGTGTCAGGTATGCTGCAATACGCGATGCGACGACCTGATTTGCCGCGCGCTGGAGCGAGAGCTCCATCCCTGTCTTCTCCTCATTGACAAGCTCACGAATACGCTTTGCTCCGGAAAAGTCGCTCTCCGTTATCATCTCCGAGAGCAGTGCAAAGAGACGCGGCAGATTCTCGCGCAGCACCTTTGCACGCAGCTTAAAGCGCGGCAGGCAGGAATCCGGCTCCCCTGCGCGGGTATAGGCGACAATGTCCGTACCGATGCCGCCCGTATAGAGGCTCTTTTGCATCGCAAGTTCAGCATAGCTGTGCTGCGCCGTGTCAACCGATCCGAGGACCTCCGCAAGGAGATAGGCATAGGGCAGATCCTCCTGCGCAACCGCTGCCATTGGGAAGTAAAAATTCAGATAGACAATGCCGTTCGTCTCGAGATCAGAATAAAGCAGTTTCGTCCCCGCAAGATCGCGCACCTCGAGCGGCAGGCGCTCCGCATCCTTGCGAATATCCGAGCGCGAGAGAATGGGGATGGATGCAAGCGCTGCCTCCGTATCCGGCTCCTCCTGAGCAGCCTTGAGCTGCGCACAGGAATGCATGATCTCCGCGATCTCCGCCGCGCTCATCGCCGCCTTCTTCTCCGCCAGGATCTTTGCCTGCCCAGCCTCGCGCTCCTGTCCGAGCGTTCGGCTCGGTGCGAGCGTTACGAGCGCCTCGTGCGGATTTTCGAGGAAGGATGTGCGAATCAGCTGTTCGAAATAGCCGTCCTTCAGTCCTTCTTTAAGTGCGGCCAACACGTCCTCGTAACGCAGGTAGTCTTCAGGGGCACCGTCGTAGAGCCACGTCTTCATCATACGGATGCCGTAGATGAGCCCTTTCGGCGAGGAGCCGAAGTCCGATTCGCGCAGACGGAACTCGAGCGTATTGAGCGAGGCCTGCACGAGGGTATGATCGAGCCCGCCGTCCACGAGCTGCGTCAGCGTATTCTTTACAATCTGCACGAATTCATCCGCGCGCGCCGTCTCGGACTTGCTGACGACAATGCTGAAGAACGGCTGGAGGATGTCGCTCTCAAAGTTGGAGTCAACATCGCGCCCAAGTCCCGCATCGATGAGCGCCTGACGGAGCGGCGCTCCCTGCATCCGCAGGAGCGCGTGATCGAGAATCTGGAGCGCCATGATACGCTTCATATCAGACGTATCGCCGATCACCCAGTTCAGCGAGAGGAAGGAATTCTCCTCGAGTGGCTCCTCTGCTCCGATCGGATAGAAATGTTCCTTTTTGATCAACCCCGCAAACGGCTGCTGGCGATCGATGCGCGAGGGCACGGGAATCCGGTCAAAATGAGAGAGATACGCACTGTCGAGATAGGCAAGCTTCTCCTCAATGTCAAGATCACCGTAGAGATAGATGTAGCTGTTTGACGGGTGATAATACCGCGCATGGAAGTCGAGGAACATCTCCTGGGTGAGATTGGGGATCGCTTCGGGATCGCCGCCCGACTCATATCCATAAGTTGTGTCCGGATAGAGCGCGGCCATGATGCGGCTGCCGAGTAAATCATCAGGCGCCGAAAGCGCGCCTTTCATCTCGTTATAGACGACGCCGCTGTACCGGAGCGGCGCATCTGCATCGTCCAGCTCGTAGTGCCAGCCCTCCTGCATGAGCACCTGCGGATTCGTGCGCATCGCCGGATAGAATACGGCGTCGAGATAGACATCCATCAGATTCTGAAAGTCGCGCGCGTTGCGGCTGGCGACGGGATACATCGTCTTGTCCGGAAACGTCATCGCGTTGAGGAAGGTATTGAGCGAGCCCTTTACGAGTTCGACGAACGGCTCCTTCAGCGGGTACTTGCGTGAGCCGCAGAGCACGGAATGCTCCACGATATGCGCCACCCCCGTATCATCCACGGGCGGCGTGCGGAAGCTGATCGAAAAGACCTTGTTGTCATCCGCCGTCTCCAAAAAGAAGAGACGTGCGCCCGTCTTCTCGTGAACAAACGTATGCGCCGTCCCCTCTGTCTCCTTAACCTCCTCTGAGCGAATCCGGCGAAACCCGTGTATCACGTCATCTATCTTCATGTGCATAATCCTCCTTCGTTATTCCTGCCATTATAGCACAGAGCGTGCCATTCTCAAAACAAAAGGGATGCCGCACAAAGCTTTTCGCTTCGTACAGCATCCCTCAATATTCATACTGGAGGAAATGCCTTTGCAGGATACATCTCCCGCTCTGCGGCGTCATAGCGCCCGATGCCGAGAAAGATCCCCTCCGCATACACGCGATAGAATCCCGCGGCAAGTTCCATGCGCCGCTCCGACGTTGAAAGCCCGCTGTAAAACGCCTTGATGCGCTGCGGGTCGAGTTCATAACGGGGAAGATCAATCGCGCTGTCAGAGGGACGCAGCGCAGCTTCCCCCACCTGCGCCAACTCCTCGAGCGTATGGGCGTCCGCAAGGGAAAATCTGCCGACACGCACGCGCAGGAGAAAGCGCATCGTTGCGGGCAAACCAATCGCTGCGCCGATATCCATGCAGAGGGAGCGAATGTACGTCCCCTTTCCGCAGTCCACATCGACGAGAATGCGCCGCCGCTCCGCATCGACGTACAGGAGCTCCAGACGATGAATCATAACACTGCGCGCCCTCATCTCCACCGCTGTCCCCTGCCGCACAAGATCATAGGCACGCTGACCTCCAATCTTGATCGCTGAATACGCGGGCGGCGTCTGCCTGATATGCCCGACAAAGCGCAGGAGTACGGCGTGCAGCTTCTCCTCCGGAGGGAGGACAGGGTGCGCGGTGGATGCGATGACATCACCGTAGACATCTCCTGTATCCGTCGCATAGCCGAATGCAATCTCCGCACGATAGGACTTGTCCGCACCCTCCATGTACTCCACGAGACGCGCAGCCCGTCCGAGTGCAACGGGCAGGACGCCCGCCGCCGCGGGATCGAGTGTCCCCGCATGACCCACGCGCTTCTGCTTAAAAATACGCCGCACAATGTCAACGACATCGTGCGACGAAAGCCCCGTTGGTTTCAGCACATTGATGAATCCGTCCACAGCTAACGGTTCAGCTCCTCCCCAATCGCGGCGAGAATCGTCTGCTTCGCCTCATCAAAGGAGCCGTAAAGCGTGCAGCCGGCCGCGCGGATATGGCCGCCGCCGCCGAGTCCCTGCGCAATGCGCGAGACATTCGGCCCTTTCGAGCGCATGCTGACGCGATAGGTGTCCTTTTCCAGCCACTTCATGAAGAAGACAACCTGCGTTCCCTCGATCACGCGGAGTTTATCGAGCAGCCCCTCTGTCGTCGTAACCTCACGAGCCTTCTCCTCATCGATAAAGACCGCGGCAACCCGCCCGTCGTAAAACATTTCCAGATTGCGGATCGCCTTGACCTGTGCCATCACTTCATCGTACGACTTCATCTCCATCGCAACCGCAATCTTGCTCTGCTTGACGCCGATCTCCAAAAAATCCGCAGCCGCACGCATCGTATGCGGCGTCGTATTGGAAAAGCGGAAGAACCCCGTATCTGTTGCTATACCTGTATAGAGGCAGGTTGCAATATCCAGCGTAAACGTGCCGCCCATCTGGAGAATAAGATCATGCATGATCTCGCATGTGGCGGCATCATCCGAATTCAGATAGAGGAACTCTGCTTCCTCATCATTCGTTACATGATGATCGATGTTGAGCACGTGCACCGCATCCACGGACGGCACGACTGCCCCCGTACGCTTCAGTTCGACATCGCAGACGACCAGCAGATCGGCAGTATAACGCACGCCCTCTTCCGGCCGCGCAATCGTCTCCACGCCCGGAAGGACGTTGAATATCCGTGGGATCTCATCGTCAATGAGCACATGCGCATCCTTCCCCTGGGCACGAAGGAAGTGCATGAGGCCGAGCGTCGAACCGACGGAATCACCATCGGGTCGAATATGGGAGGTGAGAATTATAGTCTGCGCATCCTTGAGCAGCTTTGTCGCTTCATCAAGTGAGATCTTCATCCTTCCTCCTCCTTTTCTCCCACCGGACGATCCTCATGAATCTCATTCAGCAGCCGCTGGATATGATCGCTGTAACTCAGAGAAGTATCGAGCGCAAAGCTGATCTCCGGCGTAAAGCGCAGACGAATCCGTTTGCCGATCTCGCGCCGCACAAATCCAAGCGAGCTGTTGAGCCCGTTCAGCGTATCGCGCGCCTTCTTTTCATCGCCCATGACGCTGACGTAGATCTTCGCCTCGCGCAGATCCTCTGTGCATGCGACGGACGTCACTGTCACGAAACCGATCCGCGGGTCTTTCAATTCATGGAAAATAATGTCGCTGATTTCCTGTTTCATAAGCTCCTGGAGCTTTTCAACGCGAACCTTTGCCAAGGCACGCCTCCTCTCTAGGAATCACTGATAAGCAACGCTATACAAAGAGTACAGCCCCCTGCCCCCGTTGGAAGCAAAGAACTGCACCTCTGTTTCAGATGATTTATTCTGCCGTCTCGCCGGCTTCTGCTTCTGCCGCAGCGGCCGCGGCAGCCTGCGCTTCGCGCTTTTGCTCCGCCGCCTTATTCGCCTCGGCAATAGAGGTCTCGATCTCCTCCATCGTATAGGCCTCGATGATGTCCCCTTCCGCAAAATCACGGAAGTCGACGATGGAGATGCCGCACTCATAGCCTGCGGCAACTTCCTTCACCTCGTCCTTAAAGCGGCGCAGGGAGTCGATCTCCCCGTCGAAAAGTTCGACGTTGTCGCGCAGAATACGGATCTTCGAGTTGCTGTGAATCTTGCCCTCGAGAACATAGGAACCCGCGACAAGAGCCTTGGAGAAACGCATAACCTGGCGGATCTCAACGCGCCCCTGAGTGACTTCCTTATATTTGGGCCGCAGCATGCCGCTCATCGCATCCTTCACATCGTTCAGCGCATCGTAAATGACGCGATAGGTACGGATGTCCACATCCTCCGTATCGGCAAGACGGCGCGCGTTCGCGTCCGGACGGACGTTGAACGCGATGACGATCGCCTTGGACGCGGTTGCGAGCATGATATCCGACTCACTGACGGCACCGACACCCGAGTGCACGATGTTCACGCGTACCTCGTCGTTCTTGTTGAGCCCGAGGAGCGCGGAGTTAAGGGCCTCGACGGAGCCCTGCACGTCAGCCTTGACGACGATGTTGAGGTCTTTGATGTCGCCCTGCTGGATCTGCTGGAAAAGAGCATCAAGCGTGACGCTCTTCGACTTGATGAGATCACGGCGCTGATTGCCGAGGCGGGCCTCAGCAATGGAGCGTGCCTGCTTCTCGTCGACAGCGGCGAGAATGTCGCCCGCCGCCGGCACATCGTTCAGGCCGAGAATCTCAACAGGCATCGACGGGCCAGCCTTCTTGACATTGTCCCCGCGATCGTTGATCATCGCGCGCACATGGCCGTATGCCGTGCCGACGACAATGGAGTCGCCGATACGCAGCGTACCGCTCTGAACGAGCACGGTTGCAACGGAGCCGCGCCCCTTGTCGAGTTTCGCCTCGATGATGACGCCGCGCGCTTCGCGGTTCGGATTTGCTTTGAGTTCCTCGACCTCGGCGACGAGCAGGATGTTCTCGAGCAGGTCATCAATGCCGGTGCGCTGCTTTGCGGAAACGGGCACCATGATGGTGTCGCCGCCGTATTCCTCAGCGACCAGCCCGTACTCCATAAGTTCCTGCTTGACGCGTTCGGGGTTGGCTCCGGGCTTATCGATCTTATTGATCGCAATGATGATGGGTACCCGGGCCGATTTCGCATGGTCGATCGCCTCGATGGTCTGCGGCATAACGCCGTCGTCCGCTGCAACAACGAGAATCGCAACGTCTGTGATCTGCGCGCCGCGTGCTCGCATCGCTGTGAATGCCTCATGACCCGGCGTATCGAGGAAGACGATCTTCTTGCCCTGGCAGATGACCTGATATGCGCCGATGTGCTGGGTGATTCCGCCCGCCTCATGCGTACTGACGGAGGTGTTGCGGATGGCATCAAGCAGCGAGGTCTTGCCGTGGTCGACGTGACCCATGACGGTGACGACCGGCGGACGATCTTTGAGCGACTTCGGATCGTCCTCGACCTCCGGGATCAACGTCGGATCGACATCCGGCGGCAGTTCCTCCGTTGTCACGCCGAACTCTCCGGCGACGAGGGCCGCCGTATCGTAATCGATCTCCTGGTTGATGCTCGCCATAACGCCCATGAGCATGAGCTTCTTGATGATATCCGATGCCGTATAGCTCATCTTGGACGCAAGATCCTTGACGGCGATTGACTCGGGCAGTTTGATATGCTTCGGGCGTGCAATCTCCGCCTTCTGTACCGGTGCCGACGCTGCTGTGCGGCCCTTGCGTCCTTTGCGTGCGCCGCCGCGTCCGCGCTCCGTCTGACGCAGATCCGTACGCTCCTCGCGGTCGCGGCGCGCACCGCCGCGGCTGCTGCGGCTGCGGTCGCTGCCGGCGGCGCCGCTTTCGCCGCGTCCGCCGCGCCTGCGATTATCACTGCGTCCCTCCCCGGGCGGCGGGGGCGGTATGGCCGCGGCCGCAGGCCGCGTTCCGGAGCGTCCTGCCGGGCGTGCACTGCGGCTGCCGGCAGTGCCGGATGAGTAGGAGGGCTCCTGTGTCTCCGTGCGCGTCTTTGCCGGTGCCTGGCGCACGATCACGATGCCGGGCGCATTTGTCCGTGCACGCAGCACCGACTTCTCCGATGCTGCCGGTGTCTTTTCAGCGGTGAGCCGGCGCTCTGTGGGCTGTTTCTCCCTCTTTGCCGTGCGGTCGGCAGCCTTCGGAGCGGGGGTTTTACTCTGCAGAGACTCCTTACGCACGGGTTTCGCCGTGCGGCCAAGTTCCTCCTTGACCGCGGCGCGCTCCTCTTCACCGACTGCGCTGAACATATTCTTTACCTTATAGTTCTTGCTTTTCAAGATGTCGATAATGGTATCTTTATCTGTCTTGAATTCCTTTGCCAAATCGGTGATTCTGTATTTCGATTCTGACATCAATCCACCCCCGTCGGTATTTCATGCAAATAGGTACTGAGCCTGTCCGCAAATCCTCTATCTATCAGAACAGCAACCGCACGGTACTCTTTCCCGAGACAACGTCCCAGCTGCTGCATTGTCAGTAACTCCGCTGCAGGCACATTCATCTGCGCCGCCATGCGGGTAAATTTTTCCTTGGTTTCTTCCGACGCATCTGCCGCAAGAAGAAGATATGCTCCCCGCTTCTTCTTGAGCGTCTCCTCGGCCGTAAATGCGCCGGATACGATGCGCCGTGCGCGCGCCGCCATGCTGAGGAGATTCATGATGCGCTTTTCCATCTCCGCGTTCATGATTCGTCCTCCTCGCTCATCCGCAGAGCCTCCTCAATTCTGTCATAGAGGGCAGGATCAACGCGGCCTTTAAGCGACCATGAAAATCCGTTGTGCCTGCGCGCCTCCCGGAGGCATTCCAAGGAACGGCAAAGATATGCGCCGCGCCCCGGTCCCTTGCTCGTCGGATCAATAGAGATCTCTCCTTCAGAGCTTCGCACAATGCGTATGAGCTCGCTTTTCGGACGCAGGCGGCGACAGCCGACGCACAGCCGCTCAGGCTGTACTGACTGCTTCATTTATGCCTCCTCTGCCGTGAGCGCGGGAGCGACAGGCATATCTGCCTCTTCTTCCGATCCGGACTCGAGTTCCTGTGCCTGCGACTCACTCTTGATATCGATCTTCCACCCCGTCAGCTTTGCTGCAAGGCGGGCATTCTGCCCCTCCTTACCGATGGCAAGCGAAAGTTGGTAGTCCGGGACGATAACGCGGGAGACTTTCTCCGCCTCGTTCACGGCAACTGAGATGACCTTTGCCGGATTCAGGGAGTTTGCGATATAGGTCGCAGGGTCTTCGCTCCACTTCACAATATCGATTTTCTCCCCTGCAAGCTCGTCAACTACCGCCTGCACACGCATATAATGCGGCCCGACGCAGGCGCCGATGGGGTCGACCCTCTCCTCCGAGGATGCGACCGCAATCTTAGAGCGGCTTCCGGCTTCGCGCGCGATCGACTTGATCTCAACGACACCCTCCTGCATCTCCGGCACCTGCAGCTCAAAGAGCTTTTTGAGCAGGCCCGGATGCGTGCGCGAGAGCATGATCTGCGGGCCGCGGCTTGTCCTCTTGACCTCAATGATATAGGCACGCAGTGTATCGCCGTAGTTATAGGTCTCCGTCGGCATCTGCTCTGTTGCCATGAGCACTGCCTCAGCGCGCCCGATGTCGACGAATACGTTCCGCCCCTCGACACGCTGAACAATTCCTGTGACGATATCCGCCGAGCGGTTCATATACTCCTCATAGACGATACCGCGCTCCGCCTCACGCAGGCGCTGCATGACGACCTGCTTTGCCGTCTGTGCGGCAATGCGCCCAAAGTTCGCGGGAGTCATCTCGATCTCGATCACGTCGCCGACGGCATAATCCGGGTTGATGGCACGCGCCTGAGCGAGAGAAATGTCGGTAATGTCGTTCTCCGCTTCCTCGACGACCGTCTTGATGGCAAAGACGTGAAACGCACCCGTCTCACGCGACAGAGCGATGCGGACGTTCTGCGCCGAGCCGAAGTTGCGCCGGTATGCCGAGATCAGCGCCGCCTCGATGGTCTCAAAGAGAAGTTCCTCATCGATGCCCTTCTCGTACGCGAGCTCTTTCAGCGTCTGAAGGAACTCCTTGCCGCCGTTCTGCTCCCTTGTGATTTTTCTTGCCAAGACCCAAATCCTCCCTAAAAGTCGATATGCAGGCGTATTTGCGAGATCTGATCCAGCGGGATCCGTATCCCGTCATCCAGCGTCAGCATCTCTCCGTCATAGCCCGCGAGCGTACCCGTCCACTGCTTCTTTCCCTCAAAGGGCGCATAGAGCGTCACATCGACCGCCTTGCCCTGCTCGCGTTCAAAGTCGCGCGGCTTTCGCAGGACGCGGTCGAGTCCGGGCGACGAGACCTCGAGGATATACGCGTCCGGAATGAAGTCCTCGCGATCGAGCATCTCCTCCAGACGCTCACTGAGGGCCTGGCAGTCCTCGATATCGATGCCGCCCTCCTTATCGATGTAGATGCGCAGATACCAGTCGCGCTCGCGCACATACTCGACATCCACCAACTCCAGTTCCGGCGCATCCACCAGCAGCCCGCGCGCAATCTCCTCGACGCGCTCCTCGATCTTCGCGCTCATGCTCTCCCTCTTCTCATACGTAATGAAAGAGTGGGTTTTCACCCACTCTTTCCAAAGATCTTAAATGAATTTCTTGCAGTATAGCATAGGATTAGACTCTTGTAAAGCCCCCGCCTCGATTTTCCTCAATGGATGCGCCGCATTTGTCACATGACTTCATCCCCCATATCCCCTTTCTATCTCCCATAGAGCCTCCGCATGATCCACGACATAATACGTTCGCGTCCGATAATGCTTACGATCAGGCCGACCACGAGAACGCTGGCCATCACTATGACAATCGCAGGCAGTGCGACGAAGAAAAAGAATATAAGGAACACTGCCAGTACAATTGACCACAAGAGACTTGTCAGCAAGGACGGCCGTGATGTTGTTCCGCCGATACGGACATAGCGCACAGAGGTGCGCGGGCCTCCGCTGTATGCTTCGCCGCTCTGCTCGCGGGCGTCATCCTGCGGCTCTGCACCGCTCTCATCCACCGTTACACCGCGATAGGCGGCGTTCTCCTCTCGGCTCATCTGCCGCAGGCGCGGATCCTGTTCCATAATATCTCCTCCCCTCTTTTCATACGGGAATCATGAAACCTTAAACGTACCGTTCACAACACTGTAAAGCATCGTAACAAAGCCCTCCTCCCCGAGGTAACGGGGATCGAAGGAAATGCAGCCGAGCGCCTCACGAATGTGCTCATGTGCAGCGCGCACATGCCTCCTGTCCGAGCCGAACACATGATAGAGCTCCGTAATGGGCGCAAGATCAATCGCATTGATCTCGGCAAAGAGGAAAATGACTGCGGTCAGCGACTCTGCCGTCTGCGCACGTGCGAGATCCACATGTGCGTAGTCGAGGAACAATGCACGCATCAGCTCCTGCGCATAGCGGCTGAATCCAAGTTTCTCGGCGACAACACTGAGCAGCGACAACTCCTCTGCACAGCTGCTCTCATGAACCCTGTGCGGAATTCGCTCCGGCAGTGCACGCCGCGGCAGTACATTGAGCTGTGCCAGCGTGGCGAGCAAGTGAATCGTATGGCGCACGAGTGCTGCCTCGCGCAGGAGAAAATCATCCATCGAAGCATCGGCCTTTTGCATGCAAAAGAGCTCATACTCCCGCCGGATCGTCTCGCTGATGCGCTGCTGGAGGCGCTTGCTCGCGGGAATCGCCGTAATATAGTTGAGCATCATCATGCCATTGTCGCAGATATGCCCGAACAAAATGCTCTTGCTCAGCGATCCCGGGATATCCGGATGCGGCAGAATGACCTCCTCATCGCGCAGGATGTCGCGGCAGACAACATGATCCTCGTACTCCTCCGTCACCGCAAGCACCGCAAAGCGCGCCTCCAGCAGATCCAGGATGATCTCCCGCTCATCGTAGCTGAGATTCTCCTTCTCCTGCTCACTGTAATGCGCGATGGGAGTCTCATCCGTGCCGATCAGATGGTAATCAAAGAAGAAATAATCCCAAAACCGGAGCCAAAAAGTCTCCTTTTCCTCATGGGATGCGTGCTCATATGCGTTCATATCGCGAAGATCACCCGTGTAGATCATCGCTGCACGGCCAATATCGAGCTGATACGTCGAGCGGCGGAAATATTCGCCGATCTTGTGCAGGAGATCATTGAGCTGGATGTTCAGCTCCTCCATCTCGATGCGCTCATCCTCTTCGACATCCTCGATCGTAAGGCCCTCGATCTCCTCCCATTCGACGCGGTCCGGCAGACGGAAGCGCCCCGTGATATAGAACATCTCGCGGTCTGCATCCAGTTCACCGAGATCGACGTCATAGTCGCCTGTCTCATCGAGATAGGTCAAAAAGGCGTCCATTCGGTCGAAATAATCCTCCACATGGCGCTTCAGCGGACGCCGATTGAGATGCGCCTCAGCATAGCGAAAGAAAAGCGCCAAGTAATCAATGCGGATGAACAGCCGCGCCAGCGAATCATCACGGCGCTGAATAACAAAAAGAAAATCCTCGATGCAGTGCCAGTCCGTGCAGAGATCCTCATTGCTCCGCCCGCGCCATGCCGCTGCACGCAGATAGCGCTCAATCAGCGCGCGCGGGACAAAGATGTTCGCGCGTCCATGCGCCGAATAGAAACGCTTGACCAAAGCGTAGACATTCTCCATGCAGCCCTCCCGCCGTCATGCGTTTCTTCAAAGTAATATCAAGAATACGGCTTATCCTAACAAATGTACGAAACAATGTCAATCATACCGAGAGAACATTGAACGCACCGTTCTCACCCCGGGAATTGGAAAATATATAATAAAGAAATATAGAAATCAATTCTGATTTTTATCCTTTTTTAATAGGTTCTAGTTATTATTACTTTGCATGTTATTATATTTTTACAACCGAGGAGGAAAACATAATGAAAAAGCAAGAATTGGCACGGCAGATCACAGCATGGGT
>ERZ773035.526-NODE-526-length-31145-cov-5.185558_pt1 | contig 31145 bp, 25 predicted proteins | sample MGYA00511487_ERZ773035 | MGnify/ENA primary metagenome ERZ773035 (study PRJEB29015, sample SAMEA2737985) | human oral metagenome | biome: human oral; feature: human-associated habitat; material: dental | place: China | collected 2024 ...
GTCGTTCCGGCGACTTTAAAGTCCATATCGCCGAGCGCATCCTCCATCCCCTGAATATCCGTCAAGATGGAGTAGTCATCGCCATCGCGCACGAGCCCCATCGCAACACCGGACACAGGCCGTTTGATTGGAACGCCGGCACACATAAGCGACAGCGTGCTCCCGCAGACGCTCCCCATTGAGCTCGAGCCGTTCGATTCGAGAATCTCCGAGACGAGCCGAATCGTATAGGGAAAGTCCTCGATCGATGGAATCATCGGGAAAAGAGCACGCTCTGCAAGCGCTCCATGCCCAATCTCACGCCGTCCGGGGCTGCGCATGGGGCGCGCCTCACCGACACTGTATCCTGGAAAGTTATAGTGATGCAGATAGTGCTTTGTTGTCTCAGGGCCAAGACCGTCAATGATTTGCTCGTCTCCAATAGAGCCAAGGGTCGTGACAGTAAGTACCTGTGTCTGACCCCTGGTGAAGAGCCCCGAGCCGTGCGTACGCGGCAGGATGCCGACCTCGCAGCTGACAGGGCGCACCTCGTCCAGCGCACGTCCGTCCGGACGGATTTTTTCGTGCGTAATCATATGTCGGACAATTCCCTTTTCAATCTTGTAGAGAATCTGTGAGATTTCCTTTGCGGCGTCTGGATACTCCTCGATGAAATGCTCCACCGTCTCTGCCTTGATGGCAGAAATATCTGCATCCCGCATAAGTTTGTCACTATTCCGAGTCGCAGCATCGAGACGTGCCTCAGCATAATCGCGTACCTTGGATTCCAGTTCCTCAGAGACCATAAAGATTGCGGGTATCTGTTTTTCCCTGCCGCAGGCACTCTGGATATTGTGCTGAAACTCGACAAGACGCCGAATTTCAGCATGGCCGAACAGGATCGCATCAAGAACAACTTCTTCGGAAAGTTCATTTGCACCTGCCTCTACCATCATCACAGCATCATAAGAGCCAGCTACAGTGAGATTCAGCTCAGAAACAGCACGCTGCTGTTCCGTGGGATTGATAACGAACGCGCCATCGACATAGCCAACACGAACGCCCGCAATCGGCCCCATAAAAGGAATATCGGATACAGTGAGTGCACAGGAGGCACCAAGCATTGCAGCGATTTCCGGAGGATTATCCTGTTCGACACACAAGACCGTCGCCACAATTTGAACGTCATTCCGAAAGCCATCGGGAAATAGAGGGCGAATAGGACGGTCGATCAGACGTGCGCAAAGGACTGCATCACTGCTCGGACGTCCTTCTCTCTTGATAAAGCCTCCAGGGATCTTCCCCGCAGCATACATTTTTTCTTCGTAGTCCACCGTGAGAGGAAAGAAATCAACGCCCTCCCGCGGCGCACTCGAGGCAGTCGCCGTCACAAGGACAACGGTATCACCATAGCGAACCAATACGGCTCCGTTTGCCTGCTTTGCCATCTTTCCATGCTCTACGATAAGCTTGCGCCCACCTAGTTCAGTTTCGAAACATTGCATAATATCCTCCTAGGTATCTCTATTCGTTCCATATGACAAAAGCATTCGACAAAATATCTTGGAATCCTTGTCCCCCATAGCAAAAAGGCGGGGAATCCCCCGCTCTTTTCTCTCCGTATCGGAAATATTACTTACGCAGATTGAGCTTCGTGATGATCGAGCGATAACGCTCAATATCTGTCTGATACAGATAGCTCAGAAGGCGACGACGATGACCAACCATCTTCAGAAGCCCACGGCGTGAGTGATGATCTTTCTTATGTTCTTTCAGATGTTCCGTCAAATACTGAATACGCGCCGTAAGAACGGCAATCTGCACCTCAGGCGACCCTGTATCTCCCTCATGTACCGCGTATTCCTTGATGATCTCCTGCTTCTTTTCCTGTGTGAGCATATTGAATCCTCCTCATTAAAAGTTCCACCACTGACCAAGAAAGCGTCGGATTACTCGCAATCTGAGTCATGGTTCTGTTGGCGCTCATCATATTACCATAGAAATATTTTCTTGTAAATGAAAACTTTCCTCAAGTAATCGTACAGATGTTTTCTTATCTTCATCAATTTGGGCAATCAATGCATCAACAGAAGGAAATTTCTGCTCATCCCGTATTCTCGCATAAAATGTAACCACAATTTCTGCGTCATACAGATTTCCGGAAAAATCTAAAACGTGAACCTCCAAACGTCGGTCACATCCATCAAAGGTCGGATTATTCCCTATATTTGCCACCGCATGATAGAAACGATTCTGATGTAGAACCGTTACTGCATAAACACCATTCGGCAGACGTTCGTAATCCTCATGCAGGGATATGTTTGCAGTTGGGAATCCAAGTTTATGCCCTCGCGCCTGCCCATGTATCACTGTGCCGATGATCGTAAATGGGTACCCCAGATACTCCCTGACACGTTTCAAATCCCCCTTCGCTATTAGCGCGCGGATCCGTGTGCTGCTCACAGGAGCACCCTCACGCATGACTGAGGAACATACCATGAGTTGAAAAGCATAGTGCTCGGACTGTTCGTTCAGAAGTTTTGGCCCCCCCCTGCCTCCTCGTCCAAATGTGTAATTTTCCCCCACAACAATATACTTGGGTGCAAAATATTGACGTAGCAAACGAACGAAATCGTCAGCCGTTGTTTCGGCAAAAGCAACAGTAAACGGAACTTCTACCAAGGCATCTACACCGAGATTTTTTAGGATGCGGAGTCGTATTGCCTCGCTGCCAATACGATGCGGCGTACATTCCGGCGCAATAACAGAGCGAGGATGATTTGAAAATGAAAAAACAAGCGCAGTTCCATTGATTTCCTGCGCTTTCATGACGGCAGTTCGAATGATCTCCTGATGACCAATATGCAGACCATCAAACATACCGAGTGCAATGACAATATTGTGATGTTTTGACGAGAAATCAGTAAGCTGCGTATATTTTTCCATGTAGAAGAAAGATACTCCTCAGTAGTCTTTGTGATTTTACTCAGGCTTCACCGATGATGCGCAGTTCAGGAAAAAGTTGTACTGCATGCTTTGCATAGACTCGCTTCTGCACGATCGAGATCAGCTGCTGTACATCATTTGCTGTAGCATTCCCGATGTTGATCACAAATCCTGCATGTTTTTGCGAGACTTGTGCTCCACCGACGGTAAGCCCCTTTAATCCCGTTTGGTCGATCAGTGTCCCGGCAAAATATCCGGATGGACGCTTGAACGTACTTCCTGCACTTGGATAAGCAAGAGGCTGTTTGCTTTCACGGCGATGATTCAAATCCGCCATACGCTCCAAGATCAACGCACTGTCCTCTTCATGCAGATGCAGCCGTGTCTCACAAATGGCCTCGGCGGAGTTTTGAAAAATGCTGTGACGATAGCTGAAATCAAGTTCCTCCATAGAGTATTCACGGACAGCGCCGCTGAGAGAAACGGTTTTTACCGAAACGACAACGGACTTCATCTCATCATCGTAGGCACCGGCATTCATAAAAATTGCCCCACCTATGCTCCCTGGAATGCCACAGGCAAATTCGAAGCCAGAAAGTCCACTTTTTTGTGCGAAAGCAGCAACATCCCGCAGCAGAGCCCCCGCTCCAACAATGAGATCTGTGTCCTCGCGCGAAATGAACGCCATTTTTTGACTAAATTGTATCACCAGCCCGCGAATACCACCATCGCGAATCAAAATATTGGAGCCATTCCCAAGGAATGTAATCTGTTCGTCATACTCCCTTGCTATACAGATAATCTTCTGCACTTCTTCTATATTCTTAGGATAGAAGAGCAAATCGGCCGCTCCACCAATCCGAAACGTCGTATGAAAACGCATGGGGGCATCTGCAAAAAGGCGTACAGTATCGAATTCTTTGTAACAGGCACGCACAAAATCCTTATTCATCTGCAATCCGATCCCCCATGGCATCCCGTTCCGCTAAGACATAAATCGGCAAAATAGTTCTGACGCAGCGCTTCATATGCAACAACAGCAACAGCATTGGACAGATTCAAAGAGCGCGCCCCTTCGTGCATCGGAATACGAATGGTATGTGCCTCATTAGCAGCCAGCAGGGGCTCCGGTAATCCCGCCGTCTCCTTGCCAAAGACAAGAAAGTCATCGGATGTATAAGAAATATCAGAGTAGAGATGCGCTGCCTTGGTCGTACAGAAGTAGAATGGATGCCCCTCATACTGCTTTTGCACATCGGAAAAAGAATCATGATAATGCACATTGACGAGATGCCAGTAGTCCAGCCCCGCCCGCTTCAAATGTCTGTCGTCTGTTGAAAATCCGAGCGGCCGCACGAGATGAAGCGCCATCCCTGTCCCGGCACAAAGGCGTGCAATATTCCCCGTATTTCCGGGAATCTCCGGCTCGACAAGGACAATATGCATCTGATATGAGCCCCCACTCTCCCAAAATAATGTAACGCCATTATAACGAATAACGTCCATAAAAACAACCCACAGGAATACAAACTCCTGTGGGCTACAAAATGTTTTACTGCAAAACAGCACCTGCATTTGCAGATGTTGTCAGCTTCGCATAGCGGGCAAGATAGCCCGTTTTGATCTTAGGTTCGGGCTGTACCCAGTTTGCACGTCGCTTTGCAAGTTCTTCGTCACTGATTTCGAGTTCAAGTTTACGATTCGGAATATCAATTGTAATCATGTCGCCGTCTTCGATCAATGCAATCGGCCCGCCCGACATAGCCTCCGGCGATACATGACCAACACAAGCCCCCTGACTTGCCCCGCTGAAACGCCCGTCTGTAATCAGTCCAACCCTGAGCCCCATTCCCGTAATGACCGCCGTCGGATTGAGCATTTCCTGCATACCAGGACCGCCCTTCGGTCCTTCGTAGCGGATGACAACCACATCCCCATCGTGAATCTTTCCCTCCATGATGGCGTTGACACCGTCTTCCTCAGAGTTAAAGCACCGTGCTGTACCGCGATACACGAGCATATCATCTGCAACCGCCGATGCCTTGACAACGGCGCAGTCGGGAGCGAGGTTTCCGCGCAGGATGGCAAGTCCCCCCTCAGGACGATACGGATGATCCACACTGTGAATCACCGTAGAGTCCAGAACCTCTGCGTGTGCAATGCGCTCACGTACCGTTCCCGTAACGGTCAGCGCATCCAGATGCAACAGATTCTTCTTGGACAATTCCTTCATCACCGCAGTAATGCCGCCTGCCTCATTCAAATCCTGCATATGATGCGTACCCGCTGGGCTCAGCTTCGTAATATACGGTGTACGTCTGCTGATCTCATCGAACAGCGGCGGTGGAAGTTCGATTCCCGCCTCGTGTGCAATCGCCGTAAGATGCAGAACCGTATTCGACGAGCCGCCGATCCCCATATCAACCGTGATCGCATTCTCAAATGCCTCACGCGTCATGATGTCACGCGGACAGATATTTTTTTCAACAAGATCAAGGATAACCGCTCCCGCATGCTTTGCCAGCAAGCGACGCTCTCCTGTGTATGGAGCTGGAATCGTGCCATTGCCGGGAAGCCCCATACCGAGCACCTCGGTCAGAGAGTTCATCGTATTTGCTGTAAACAGACCGGAGCAGGAGCCGCAGCTCGGGCAAGCATGTTCCTCAATCGCCGTCATTTCACGCTCGTCCATCTTTCCCGCCGCAAACATACCTGCAGCCTCGAACGCCTGACTGACACTGATATCGCGTCCGCGATGACGGCCAGCGAGCATTGGGCCACCACTGACAAGAATCGCAGGAATATTGAGACGTGCCGCCGCCATGAGCATCCCTGGTACAACCTTATCGCAGTTTGGAATGAGGACAAGTCCGTCAAATCCCGATGCCATAGAAACAGCCTCGATGGAATCTGCAATCAACTCACGGCTTGCGAGGGAGTATTTCATCCCTGTATGCCCCATAGCAATACCATCACAGACACCGATCGATGGAAACTCAATTGGCGTTCCGCCTGCGGCCGCCACGCCAAGTTTCACGGCTTCCGCAATTGTATTCAGATGGAAGTGCCCCGGGATAATCTCGTTAAACGAGTTACAGACACCAATGAGCGGCTTTCTGAGATCCTCAGAGCCGTACCCATTTGCATGAAAAAGTGAGCGATGTGCACAGCGTGTCGCTCCCTTTTTTACAACATCACTTCTCATAAAAACTCTCCCAATCTACAAAATCATTTATGGAAATACACATATCCATAAATCAAAGCAACCTAAAATACATGACAGAGATTTTAACGCATTCCATGGTTTTTTTCAATAGCATATGCCAAAGAGAGCTCATCTTTCATAGCATACAGTGAATGAATATGTTATAATCTGATTGCTTCTCTCATCCCTATATTAAAATTCGATTCCCTTCTGCGCCTTTATTCCCTTCTGAAAAGGGTGCTTGATCAGGCGCATTTCGGTGACAAGATCCGCCCGATCGATAAGTTCTGATGCAGCATTTCGCCCTGTGAAGATCAGATGTGTTCGCTCAGAGCGCGCAGAGAGCAACTTCTCTAGATCCTCCAGTTGAAAAAAACCAAACGAATAAGCATAGTTGAACTCATCAAGAATGACCATGTCCCATTCATCACGCTGAAGTTCATCGTATGCAAGAGCGAGAAGTTCGACTGCGGCATGTTGATGTTCTGCCTCTTCCCAATCCCCTCTCTGGGAAAAGCCAAGTCCTCCTTGACGAATTTCAATCCGACCGTTTTCAGAGGCAAGAGCTTTGATGCCTTCCAATTCTCCGTAGCTCCAACTCCCCTTGATGAATTGCAGGATGAGAACACGTAGATGATTGCCCCACGCGCGCAGAGCCATTCCAAGCGCTGCCGTCGTCTTCCCCTTTCCGTCACCTGTGTGAACAATGACAAGGCCTTTGTTTTCCATATTGACTCCTCACTTTCTGAAGAACTGACAATAAATTTGGGTGAACGTATGAAGTATTACTTTTTTTTCACGGGTATCATTCTTCTTGCTGTCCTCGGGTGCATTTTCCTCATTGAGAAAATGGACTTTCTAAACTTAAAGCAAATCGACATCATCGCCGAAGTTCACGAAACGGGCGGCATCTCGACACTGACGTGGGAGCGCCTCCCCTATCCCTGCTATTATCGAATCGATACATATATCAAGACAACCGGCACAATCTCCGGTGAGTCCGCCTACGAATACATAAAGACAGAATTCAGCACCACGCCAACCTGCAAGATCTCCTCCGCACCGATTCCATTTTATTATCGCATTACTGCTTATGGAATGTTCGGTGCTGTAACATCACCATCGACGCCCATCTCCACACCATATTTTATGGCAAAATCCCCCATTTCCATCTATCATTATACGGAAGAACATCCCGCCAGCCTCATGCCATTCCTCATATGGCACAGTATCCCAGATGCCGTTCTCTATGAGATTGAACTCCTCTCCGAACCACCGGCACAGGAGGGTGGGACAGCTCCGTCCCCGACGAACCATTTAACAAGTACGCGTAATATTTTTACGAATGGGTGGCAGGCGGATCTTCGTGCCTATGCATCCTATGAAAAGATCTATTGGAGAGTGCGCGCTCTTGGTCTAAAAAACGAACCGATTGGAGAATTTTCGATCGCAGAACCTCTGTATCTGGATAAATCCGCAGAGTACCCAAATCGACCGATCCCCAATACATATGATCAAGTGCTAAATTTCCGTCAACCGCTCTATCCTGTATATCAATGGATTCCGCTCAACGGAGTAACACGTTATGAGGTCGAATTGCTGACAGAACTTCCCGCAGAGGAACATGGAACGCAACCAGATCCAAACCGTGCATGGGCACAAAAAATCACCGCCACCAACTCCATTTACGACGAGTATGCACGCCCCTATGCCGGTACATATTACTGGCGTGTGCGTGGTCTGGACACCGAGGACAACACAATTGGTACATGGTCGGATCTCGCCTCATTCACCGTTGATGCCACGGACAAGAATCGCGTCTATGCGGCGGCACTCGGGGACAGCATTACACACGGAGGCGGAGCCATATCGAGTTCACCTGCATTCCTCGAATACAGCTATACAACCTATCTCCCATTTGAATGTATCAATCTTGGGCGAAGCGGCGATACCTCTCATACAACATTGGAGCGCTTCGACCAAGATGTGCTTCCACTCCATCCGGCAAACCTTCTGATTTTAACCGGTTCGAACAGTCTGCGAGCGAACGGCATAACTGCACAGGATATCATCCAAGATTTGGAAGAATTGCAAAAGAAATGTCTTGCACATGGCATCCGTCCGATTTTCCTGACGCTCCTTCCGCTCAATCCGGAACGCATTACACTGGCCTTCCATTCAGAGACAGATCTCTCATGGAAATGGAAAATGACCGCCGTCAATACATGGATTCGATCACAGGAATTCTATGTGGACATGGAGCCATATTTCTACGATTCACAAAGACTCATCCTTGATCCTCGTCTTTCCACGGACGGACTGCACCCAGACATTAATGGGAAGCGCATGATGGCGGAAATCATCAGTGAACACCGCAATCTGTTCCGTGAACTGCCGTAGCAAAAAATAACGCGATGAAAGATCGCGTTATTTTTATGCTCTTGATTGAATGAACATAGCGTCGCCAAAGGAAAAGAAACGATATTGTTCTTTGACAGCAGTCTGATATGCCGCAAGTGTAAACTCCCGCCCGGCAAAGGCACTGATCAACATGATCAAGGTAGACTTTGGCAAATGAAAGTTCGTAATCACAGCATCTACAATTTTGAATTCATATCCAGGATAGATAAAGATATCCGTCCATCCATCACCTGTTTCAACAGTCCCCATATCCACGGCTGCGGATTCAAGTGTGCGAATCGACGTTGTCCCAACGGCAACAATCCGCCGCCCTTCCTTCTTCGCCGCATGGATGAGTTCTGCTGTCTCCATTGGAACAGAATAGAATTCCCGGTGCATAACATGTTCCTCAATGGTATCGACATGAACCGGTCGAAACGTTCCAAGACCAACATGAAGCGTAACAAAGCCAAATTGAACGCCTTTATCCCGAAGCTCATCCATTAGTGATTCTGTAAAGTGAAGCCCTGCCGTTGGGGCTGCAGCTGAGCCTTTTACGCGGCTATATATTGTCTGGTAGCGCTCCTGATCCGCGAGCGACTCATGAATATACGGCGGCAGAGGCATATTTCCCATGCGATCCAGAATTTCCTCAAAGACACCATCATACATAAACCGCACAATGCGTCCGCCGAACTCTGTATGCGCGATAATCTCACAGGATAATTCTTCACCAAACTGAATAATAGAACCAACACGAATCTTTTTTCCTGGTTTAACGAGAGTTTCCCATTGATCTTTATCAATCTGGCGAAGAAGAAATATCTCAACCTTCCCCCCTGTCTGACTGCGTGCACCAATGAGGCGTGCAGGGATGACACGCGTATCATTAAAGATCAGGACGTCGCCCTTGTCTAGGAAATCTCCGAGCTGAAAGAAGCGTTTATGCTCGATTATACACTCTTGGGGGTTTAGCACCATAAGACGAGAACTGTCCCTTGGCTCTGCGGGAGTCTGGGCAATACGCTCCTCTGGCAGATTGTAATCGAAATCAGAAATATCCATGCAGATATACACCTTGTCTAGTATAATTTTTCAAGCGTTACACCAGAATAATAGTGGAGAAGGATATCCTTGTAGTTTTTTCCCTTCTCTGCAAGTTCTTTTGCCCCCCATTGGGACAACCCAAGTCCATGACCAGAACCATAGCCACTGAATATGACTTCCCCACCACGGAAACGTATATCGAACAACGTGCTTGGCAGAGAAAATATGGAGCGCAAATCATTTCCTGAAAGAACAACGCTCCCCGTCGTACCGATAAACAATACTGATCGAACGCGTCCAGACAGGCTGCGATCGCCGCTTCCCTTCCCAATACTCAGTGGCGAAAGGCGAATTTCTTTCAGTGTTCCAAGAGGTTTTCCACTCTTTTCCATTTTTTGCATCAATGCATCCAGGGAAACTGAACGCTCCCAAGACTGTGTCTGCATTTGAGATTCGATGACAGCGCGCAGGTATGGAACGGAACTCCCCCACACATTTTCACTAGACTCGGTCATTCCACCGGAATCTGTGTGAAAGAGCGCGTCGATAACCTCACCTTTGTAGAAGAGCACCTCCCCATGTGTCCTATTGACCGCCTCTGTCGTCGTCCACATTTCAGCAGACATCCCTTCATATACTTGACAATGTGAGGTGCTGCAAAGATCGAAGCCCTCTGAGGCGTGTCTCTTGCGATTTTTCAGGGCAAAGGTACGTGCTGCCACGCTCTGTGCCCGCAGAGCCTCTGCAGACCAACTCGGAGGCATCTCTTTCGGGACTACGCCGCAGAGATAGTCCTCTACAAGAACATGGTTAACGACGGTGAGCCCCTTCCTTTTCAAGAGTGTGATATATCCGCGATATGGCGCATGATTCACACGGATGAATCCGTCAGCACCGGGCTGGATAATCAATCGATCTCCTTTGATTTCCTGCCCATTTGCCATGATCCGATCTCGCAGGATACGAACATTGAGTTCGCTGCCCTGTGGAAGCTCAAGAATCGGTTTGCTTTCAAGATCTTCATATACATAAAGGACACCGCTTGTAGATGACAGGTGAACTTCAGATAGTCCCTGACTCAGTCCAATAGTGATTTCAGGCTGCCATGAAGCAGATGTCTGCGATGGCAGTGCGGCGATTACCGCAAAGAAAAAGAAAATACAAAGGCGAAAATAACGATTCATTGTAAGCCTCGCTTTCGCTGATTACGCCATGAGGCGCAGACGTTTTTTCTCTTTATTTTCCTTGCGCTGCAACTTTCGGAGGGAGCGGCTGTAACGCTCCTCTTCACTGAACACACAGCCACAATAAGACTGTCGATAGAGGTCCATCTCCTTGCTGAGATCAATTCCATCCTGCCAGCCAATGCGAAAATCCTCGTAGTAGAATGACACCCCATACGACGCCGCAAAGTCTTCCGCAACTGCGCGCATAAGCTCGTGCTGCTGATAGATACTGTAAAACAGCGTCGAGGTAAATGCATCAAAGGCATGCTCCGAGGCATACTTCGCTGTCTGTTCCAATCTCCAAGCGTAGCACATCTGGCAGCGCCCCTTCCGCATCCCCTCTGCCGGAAGTGCTTTTTTGAGGAAGTCACGCAGAGAGTACGCTTCATCTGCAATGAAATCCATCTCGGAAAGTTCCGCAAATTTCCTTGCATTTTGGAGACGTTCCTCCCATTCCTTGTAAGGATGGATGTTGGGGTTGAAGAAATACCCCGTAGGCTCGATTCCATCGGTGCGGAGTTTTTTCAAAGGATAGCAGGAACATGGCCCGCAGCACATATGCATGAGCAATTTCATCTCAGAGCAGTTCTCCTTGTCTGTCATCATATTGTGGATATGGAATCCCCATATGCTCGTACCCAATGCGCGTAACAATCCGCCCACGTGCCGTACGTGCAATGAAGCCTAACTGAATCAGATAGGGTTCATAGACGTCCTCTATTGTTTCCACCATTTCACTAAGTGCTGCCGCCAAGGTCTTTAATCCGACAGGTCCGCCGGAAAATTTTTGAATCATGACCTCAAGCATGTAGCGATCCTTGTTCTCGAGACCATTCTCATCAACCTCGAGCGCTGTCAATGCCTCGACTGTCACAGCCTTTGATATAATGCTCTCACCTGCCACTTGTGCAATGTCACGCACACGCTTTAGGATACGATTTGCAACACGAGGAGTTCCACGTGAGCGCCGCGCAATCTCCAACGCCCCCTCCCGATCAATATGGACAGAGAGAATTTCTGCCGTACGTTCAATGATGAGCAGCAAGGCCTCCGGCGTATAGTACTCCAAACGTAACTGAATACCGAAGCGATCACGCAGTGGAGCCGAAAGAGCCCCTGTCTTGGTCGTTGCTCCAACAAGGGTAAACGGCGCAAGATCGAGGCGCAGGGAGCGAGCACTAGGCCCTTTTCCAATGATGATGTCGATGGCGTGATCCTCCATTGCCGAGTAGAGAATCTCCTCAACATGATGAGAAAGCCGATGAATCTCATCAATAAATAGAACATCATGCTCCTGCAAATTTGTAAGCAGGGAGGCAAGATCTCCCTGCCGTTCAATCGCAGGGGCTGATGTTTGACGAAAGTTCGCCCCCATCTCATTCGCAATAATAGCTGCAAGCGTTGTTTTTCCGAGTCCTGGCGGGCCATAGAGGAGCACATGATCGAGCGCTTCGTTTCGCGAGAGCGCCGCCTGTATGAATTTGGACAAGTTTGACTTCACTTTGTCCTGTCCGATGTATTCACTCAAACGTCGCGGGCGCAGACTGTACTGCCAGCCGTCTGTCGTCTGCTCCTCGAAGGAAACAAGTTCCCCGTCCTCATACATATCCGTCATCAAATCCCCCCTCAAAAGCGCTGCAGCTCTGCCAACGCATAGCGAATAATCTCTTCCGTACTTTCCCAATCGTTCCTTTTCTTCAGCACAGACTGGATTTCACTCTGCCCAAAGCCTAGACTTAGAAGTGCTTCCGCTGCTTCAGAGAGTTTATCTCCCATAACGTCAGAAGAATCAGGCGTTTGTCCTGGAAAAGAAGCATCGTCAAAAGAGGTGGACGCAAGTTTATCCTTCAGTTCCAAGATAATCCGTTCGGCGGTCTTTTTGCCGATCCCAGGAAGTTTCGTGATTGCCTTGACATCCTTCTGATGAATCAAACCGTAAAATTCGTTTGCCGTCGTTGCCGAGAGAATCCCCTGCGCTACCTTCGGACCAATACCAGAAATGCCAATTAAATGTTGAAAGAGATCGTACTCATCCTGCGCAAAGAATCCGTAGAGGAGGATGGCATCCTCCCGCACATGTGTATGAATATAGAGCATGACTTCTTCGCCAACATTGATATGATTACGCGTCTGATGAGAAACAAACACACGATAGCCAACATCACGGACATCTAAAAAACAATAATCTGGAAATGTATAGGCAACTCTTCCGCGTAAAAATCCAATCATTGATTCTATGCCCCCCATCTACAGTCGATTGCGCCAGGCAATGTTGTCCACGCAGTACGCGGCACTGATGGCAACGGCAAGGGCATCAGCCGTGTCATCAGGATGTGGCGGAGACGGGAGATTCAAGAGTTTTGTCACCATGTATATGACTTGTTCCTTCGTCGCCTTCCCATAGCCCGTAACAGACTGCTTGACCTGCAGCGGTGTCCGTTCCACAACCCTAATATTATTCTGCGCGGCTGCAAGAAGTACGACACCGCGTGCCTGCCCGACCGGAATTGCCGTTGTCACGTTCCGATTGAAGAAAAGCTGCTCTACCCCCATCGCATCAGGTGCATACTTCTGAATCAGCATTTCGAGTTCTGTATAGATTTTCAACAGGCGCCCCTCCACCGCCATTTTCGACGGCGTTGTAATCGCACCATAAGCGTGTGGGCGCAGACGCGAGCCTACCAGCTCCACGAGGCCATAACCGCAAATAGCGGTTCCTGGATCGATCCCGAGTACTAACATCTTCTCATTCTTAAAAAAGTGCAGACAGCTCGTCTGCACTTTAATAAGCACCCCTCCGCTTATTCATCCATCTCATAGTTGCTGTAGACATTCTGGACATCATCATTGTCCTCGAGCGCGTCGATGAGCGTCTGCATCTTCTCGGCATCCTTGTCGGCAAGACGAACCGTTGTATCCGGAACCATTGTTACCTCGGCAGATGCCGTCTCGATACCCTTTTCTCCAAGAACTTCCTCTATTGCTTCGAAGGTTTCCGGCTCGGCAACAATCTCAAAGACATCGTCCTCTGCACGCATATCCTCTGCACCTGCCTCTAGAACAATCTCAAGGAGGGCGTCCTCATCGTCAAACGCCTCGCGCTCCACGATAAAAACCGCCTTCTTCTTGAACATCCATGCAACACAGCCATCCTGCCCGAGGTTACCGCCGTACTTCGAAAAGAGATGGCGGACATCCGCCGCCGTACGATTGCGGTTGTCGGTCAGGATATCGAGCATGACGGCAGTACCGCCAGGACCATACCCCTCGTAAAAGAGCTCCTCATAATTGCTTCCCTCAGTTGCACCAAGCCCCTTCTGAATAGCACGATTAATATTGTCCTTTGGTATGTTGTTTGCCTTTGCTTTGGAAAGTGCGAGTTTCAGGCGCATATTCCCCGTAGGATCTCCGCCGCCCATGCGCACAGCAATCGTAATCTCGCGTCCGATCTTCGTTGTGATCTTGCCGCGAATAGCGTCATTTGCGCCCTTTTTACGCTTGATATTCGCCCATTTTGAATGTCCCGACATCGTTCAATCTCCTTTCTGTCCTGCTCTCAAAAAGCATTCCCTCAATATACAAGCTGATAGTGTTTTTTCTTTCCTTTTTTGACCAATGCAGTACCCGCAGAGAAATCTGTTTCCTGCAGAATGTAATGTTCGTCTGCAACGCGCACATCATTCAGTGTGAGCCCGCCTTGCTGAATCAGACGACGCGCTTCACTCTTTGACACGAAGACCTTGCCTCTTGTGAGGGCATCCACAAGTTTTTCGCCCACGGCAACACAAATTTGCGGAAGCTCTGCCGCTACACCACCACTAAAAAGGACTTTTGCCGTCTTCTGTGCCTTCTTTGCCTCCTCATCACCGTGAACAATCTTCGTTACCTCATAGGCAAGAATTTCTTTCGATTTGTTGATCCCCTGCCCCTCAGCGGCTGCAAGATGACGGACTTCATCCATCGGAAGGTATGTTAGGAGAGAGAGGCAGATCTCGACATCTGCATCATCAATATTGCGCCAATACTGGTAGAAATCATAGGGCGATGTTTTTTCGGCATCGAGCCAAAGCGCACCCCCTGCCGTCTTGCCCATTTTCGTACCGTCACTCTTTGTCAGCAGTTTGTTCGTAAGACCAAATACCGTGGTATTTTTTTTGCGGCGGCAAAGTTCTACCCCTGCAATGATATTCGACCACTGATCATCGCCGCCCATCTCCAGCTTGCAGCTGTAGCGTTTGTTGAGCTCCATGAAGTCATACGCCTGCATGATCATGTAGTTGAACTCAAGGAAGGTCAGCCCCTTCTCCCAACGCTGCTTATAGCTCTCGGCAGCAAGCATGCGATTGACAGTAAAATGCGCTCCGATATCCCGAAGCAGATCGATGTAGTTGAGCTTTCGGAGCCAGTCCCCATTGTCCACCATGATTGCCCGATCCTCTGAAAAATCAATGAAGTGGGAAATCTGCCTGCGAAAACAGTCACAATTATGACGAATGGTCTCATCGGTCATCACCTGACGCATATCCGTCCGTCCCGAAGGATCACCGACCGTTCCCGTACCTCCGCCAACGAGACAAATGGGACGGTGTCCTGCTCGCTGCATATGCGACATTGCCATGAGTGCAATCAAATGCCCTGCATGGAGGCTGTCTGCTGTGGGATCAAAACCGGTATAAAATGTGACCTGCTCTTGTCCGAGAAGCTCACGCAGACCTTCTTCATCGGTGCATTGTGCAAGAAATCCACGATCTTTCAGTGTATCAATGGCATTCAACGTACAACCTCTTTCTTAGTTCTTCCCTTTTTCTACACCCATGCCCGGCTCAGGGGCTTCTTCTGCAGAGGAAGATGTGGAATGGGACGGGGGGGATGGAGTGGTATCAGCACCACTCTTTCCAGCATCAGAAGTAGTTGTCTTCCCTGTTTCTTTACCCTTATCGTCCGTTTTTTTCTTTGCATCCTTATCCTTTTCAGGATTTTCAAGTGAGAGTCCTGTATCGGACGAGGCGGCAAAGGATGGTGAGTTCTCAAAATGGCGCACAGGGAGTCCTGCATGGGCTTTCAGCATGAACGCCTGCCAGATGACGGCAGGCGTAGTCCCGCCCGCCATGCCATGCAGGTCACTGACGCTGTCATTTCCAACCCAGACACCCGCCACCAGATCCGGCGTATAGCCGACAAACCATGCGTCATGATAATCGCTGGTCGTTCCTGTCTTTCCTGCAGCAGGTCTGCCGATATTAGCACGTGTGCCCGTACCGCGTCGAATGACATCCTCCATCATCGCCGTCATCGTGGCAGCATTGGCTGCCGAAATTACACTTTTTTCCTTTCGCTGGGTCTCTTCCAGAACCTTTCCCGTGCGGGAAACGACGCGGACAATTGCGACTGGATCCACATGAATGCCCCGATTTGCAAAGGTTCCATATGCGCTCGTGAGTTCGAGTGGTGTAACCCCACGCGTCATGCCGCCAAGTGCGATGGCAAGATTACGGTCATTCGTTGCTCCATCGAGGACGAATGTTGATATCCCCATCTCCTGCGCATAATAAATTGCCTTGTCGATGCCGATATCCTGTGCAATTCGAACCGTAGGAACATTCAGCGACCAACGTACAACATCGCGCAGCCGTACCTTACCGGAAAAGTTACGGCTATAGTTCTGCGGCTCCCACCCGCCGACTTTTAGCGGTTTGTCGTCGATAATGGAGTCCGGCGTATATTTATTCTCGAGCGCCGCGACAAAGACAAAAGGCTTAAATGCAGATCCTGGCTGACGCACAGCCTGCACAGCACGGTTGAACTGATCTGTGCCGCGTCCGCCAACCATTGCACGGATATATCCTGTATGCGGGTCGATAGCCACCAATGCACCCTGCGGCTGAACAATTCCATTTGCATCGGTAAAGTATGTCGGAAGGTTCTGCATCGCATTCTCTGCTGCCGCTTGAAGATCCATATCAATGGTGGTATAGATCTTCAACCCATCCTTATAAATTGCATCGTCCCCATATTTCTCAGCAAGGATCTGAAGTACATAATCAATAAAATAGGAGGGCCCTCTGACTCCATCGTTGCTTGGTTTTACAATGGACAGCGCTTCCTTCTTCGCGACATTTGCCTCACTCTCACTGATATAGCCGTATTTGACCATCTGATCGAGAACAACACTTTTACGCTGCGTTGCTGCCTCCATATTGTTGAGCGGAGAGTAGTAGTTTGGACTCTTTGGGATACCGGCAAGCATTGCACATTCATTCAGCGTCAGATCTTTGGCATCCTTGCCAAAATAGGTGCGTGCTGCCGCTTGAACGCCATAAGCTCCCTGACCAAAATAGATTTGGTTCATGTAAAGTTCCAGAATTTCATCTTTCGTGTACTGGCGTTCGAGCTGAAGTGCAAGAAATACTTCCTGTACCTTTCGTTTCAGCGTTTGATCCTGCGTCAGATAAGCATTCTTAGCAAGCTGCTGTGTGATGGTAGAACCGCCCTCGGTGACCGTACGTCCGCGAACATTCGCCCAAATGGCACGTATGATTCCGCGCGGGTCAATGCCGATATGTTCGTAAAATCGATTGTCTTCGACTGCAATGAAGGCATTTTGAAGATCTTTTGGAATCTCGTTGATCCCAATAGGTCGGCGATTCTCTGCCGCATGAATATTGGCAATCTCATTGCCGTGAATATCATAGATCTGTGACGATGCCGGCGGAACAATATCCTCCGCCAGATTTGGTCTGGTATTCAAACTGGCAGTAAGGAAGCCGCATCCTACGCCAATAATCATAACGAACAGAATCAGTCCTATGACAAGAATTGCTTTTCCAAGAACGGAGCCGTTATTTGACTTCTTTGTTGCTTTTTTTTCGCTTTTCTGCATAGATACCTTCCTGTCTGGATGTTTCTCCAATGTGCATGATCTGTATGTCTAATTCTCCTTATTCTAACACAAACTGGAAAATTTGTAAGGATATTTTGTCAAAAATGAACCCACATACTGACAGAAGTAGTCATCTCAGCTCCACAACCGTCGCTCCTGTGCCCCCCTCAGAAGCATCTGCATACGAGAATTTCAGGACGGAGCGATGGCGTTTCAAATACTCCTGCAAGCCTTGCCGCAGAGCCCCTGTCCCCTTTCCATGAATCAGCAATACTTTAGAAAGGCCGGTAAAAACAGCATCGTCAATAAATTTTCCGAGCACAGATTCTGCTTCGGATACCGTCATGCCGCGCACATCAATCTGCGGTCTGATTTCTGCCGACTTTCTGGAAATGGATGCCGCAATATGTACCTTCTCTGTACTCTTTTTCTGTTTTTTTCGGGCGACAAACCTGCACGCACTCATTTTGACAATTGTACGCAGTCCGCCTACCTGCACGGTTATTTCCTTGCCCTGAACAAAGAGTACTGTTCCCTCCTGTGTAAGGCTTTCTATATAGACAGTATCGCCACTCTGGATTTCATCAGGACGGACTGGTTTTCCGACCGATGCCTTTCCCTCAATACGCGAGGACACATACGCATCATCCAGTCTATTTCTAGCTTCCTGAACAGCCTTGCGGCGTTCCTTTACACCATGATCGTCAAATTGGTCTTTGAGTAATTTGATGGTTTCCTCGGCACTGCGCCGCGCCTCACGGACAATATTGTTTGCCTCCTCACGCGCTTTGTGTAGGAGTTCCTGCCGCGATGCGGCAAATGTTTCCCGTTCGGTACACAGGCGTTCCTCAATAGCCGTTATTTCGCGCTCTTTATCGCGTAGTATGCGGTTCTTCGCTTCGTAATCCTTCTTCTCCAGTTCGAGTTCATTGACGACACGTTCAAAACACGTATGTTCTTCGTTGATATAGCTTTCCGCACGCGCGACAATACCCTGCAGCAGACCAAGCTGTCGGCTGATCGAAAAGGCATTGCTCGCCCCCGGAATCCCAATCAGAAGCCGATAGGTAGGGCGCAGGGTTGTTAAATCAAATTCGACAGACGCATTCTCAACACCTATCTGTGTGTAGGCATACGTCTTGAGTGCTGCGTAATGCGTTGTAGCGAGAACCGCAATGTTCCGCATCAGAAAATGCTCAATAATACTGCGTGCCAAAGCTGCACCTTCATCCGGATCCGTCCCTGCCCCGACTTCATCCAGCAAAACCAGATCCCCCTGTTCCGCCTTGTCGATGATGCGAACGATATTCCGCGTATGCGCCGAAAAGGTCGAAAGACTCTGCTCTATGCTCTGTTCGTCTCCTATGTCCGCATAGATATTGCGGTAGACAGGGAGCTCCGAATCCGGCGCTGTCGGCAGAAAGCAGCCAGATTGAGCGAGAAGCGCCAAGAGCCCCAGTGTCTTCATGCTCACAGTCTTGCCGCCAGTATTCGGTCCCGTAATCAGTAAAATTGAGAACGTCTTCCCAAGCTCCATATCGATCGGGACAACTTGATCCATTGGGAGCAGAGGATGTCGTGCCCTCTTCAGATGAACAACACCGCTTTGATTCAATGTGGGCGGATATGCCTGCATTTCACGCGCAAGCCCCGCACGGGCAAAGATAAGATCCATCTCCGAGAGAATCGTGCCGTTTTCCAAAAGGATGTCTGCATTCTGTGCAATCTCAGTCGAAAGCCTCTGCAGGATCCGTTGGATTTCCTGCTCGCGTGCAAGCCCCATCTGCCGCACGGTATTGTTCAGCTCCACGGTCGCGAGCGGCTCCACAAAGAGTGTCGCCCCACTGGCAGACTGATCGTGAATCACGCCCGGAAAATAATTGCGGTATTCCTGCTTGACCGGAATGACATAGCGCTCATCGCGTACGGTAACAATGGCTTCCTGAAAGTATTTCTGATTTGCTGCATCGTGCAGGATCGCAGAGAGGCGATCCTTGACACGCGCCTGCGCCGTTTGGAGTTCGCGTGTGATCCTGCGCAGTTCGGGGCTGGCATCGTCACGGAAATTGCCATGTTCATCAATGGTATCTTTGAGATGACGCTCCACCATACCGAGAATTTCAATTAATTTTGCCATCGCCTTCAGATGCGGGACATCCAATGCGAGATCGCGAAAGAAGTATTTCACATTCCGCATCCCGCACATCGTACTCATCACGGAGCGCAGTTCATCGATCTCAAGAACAGAGCCCATCGAGGCTTTTTTCAGCAGTGTACGCAGATCATAGATCCCCCCGAACGGCGGCGACTGCGTCTGCTGAACCTGTACCGCCTCCGCCGTCTCATGATGGAGGCGCACAACTTCGTCGTAATCTCCGCTTGGTATGACGCTGCGGCAAAGTTCCTTGCCGCACATGGTGGAGGCAAACGAAGCAAGCCAATTTGTGATTTTCCCGTATTCCAAAACCTTAAATGACTCAGTGTCCATGTGTACCTCTTATAAAATGCCGCGGAAATAATGCCCGCGCGTAATGTCTTTGCCCTCCTGCATACGCAGGTATTCCTCATCTTCCTCGCTGCGCGGGGCTTTGCGCCCGAGTGCATCCCGATACATCCGAACGATGCTCCGCAGTTCGCTGTAGGAAAGACCACGACCCTCGATCCGCAGGGTTGCAACCCCCATGCGCCGAATCTGATGCACATAGGGCAGCAGGGACAGCTTTTTACTGTTGAGTATGTGCATCCGACAGAACTGGTCCGTCATCACAGGGAAATCCACATTCTTGCGGTCACGGAGGAAAAATTCCTGTCTACGGCATGGCATGGAGCATTTTCCCGTATCAAGCCCCCCGAGGAAGCTGCCCAAGACACAGTACTCCGAAATCATGAGCGGGAGACGCCCGCTGACAACCACGGCGAGAGGAATGGGACTATCCTTGACAAGACGTTCCATCTGTCTGCCGTTGAGCTCCGGTGACAGCGTTGCCTCGCCGAATCCATGTGCATGCAGAAAGCGAAGTGCAGACGGATTATAGGAGATCATCGAATAATCCGCATGGAGTGTCACGGGCACACGATCCCGCGCAAGATATGCCGTTCCAATGTGATGAACGTGCAGGGCTGCGGGCTGTTTTTCTCCAAAGCTCTCAAACAAGCGGATCAGAGCCGCCTGCTCGTCCCCTCGTACAATGCGCGGCGTATTGTAGTCGATGCGGATTCCGCAGTCCTTCGCATAATCCCAAGCAGCCGCATAATCCCTCGGTTGGAGTGCTGCTCCACGAAACGATTCCCCACCGTAGAGAATGCCGTCCGCACCTGCAGCAACAGCAGTCTTCATCGCCTCCATATCATCAACGGCAACCATCAGTGTCGTCGGCTGCAGCGCACCAAAACCCGAGAATGGCACGAGCGAATCCACTGCGTTCTGCTGTGCGAAACGCACGATGGAGGTGCGTTTTTTCTCAAAGTGCTGTATACGCAGTTCTTCCAGTGCGGAAATGGCGGAGCGACGCAGATTATTTAGTTCACTGACCGGCACCATTACCGCATCATCCATATCACAGGAAAGCTCTGCAAGGGAAAACAACGTCGTACCAAGACGCCCCATCTGCTTTTCAGCAGTCTCGACCGTGAGCGGCCGATTGTTCGCCGAAACAACGATGTAGTCGCTTTCTGCCGTCGCTGTGTTCCCCTCATCGTCCGTAAGTGATAGGCGCAGCCTTTCTCCAAGCCGCGCATGAAGAACGGCGCGAAGCGGGATGCGGTCACAGGAGTCGGCATCATAGGAGTGCCTTGCCGCATTCATGAGTTTTGCATCATAGACCTTGAATACACGGTCATGAATGTGAACTTTTCCCCGTATGGGAAATGAAACAATATCCCCCGCAGCAGCCTCCGCACATTCCTTTCTGCACTTATCATACAGGTGCTCGATCTCAGCACTGACACGCCCGCCGACCTTGACCCAGAAATCCACCTGATCGTGTACGGCGAGTGCTCTGGTAAGCTTCACAGAAACCATCTGCGCAGCGTGGTCATATGCCGTGACGCGTCCAATCAGAAGTCCGCGATTGTTCGGACGGCGGTCGCTCATCATATACCGCCCCTGTCGCTTTTCCATATATGCCGTTGTAAAATCACGGTTGAACACCTGTGCCAGATGATCGCGATCCGTATCATCGACCGCATCCTGTTTGGTATTGAGGTGGTGGTCAATTGCCTTGCGATAGGTATGCACAATCGTCGCAACATACTCCGGACGCTTCATGCGCCCTTCGATTTTGAGCGAATCAATGCCCGCATCAAGCAGCTGCGGAATGAGTTCGACTGCATTCAGATCGCGCGGTGAGAGAAGGAAGTTGCCGGCGGATTCGCCGAGCACGTCACTTCCCTTTGCATCAACCAGCGTATAGGGCAGACGGCAGGGCTGTGCACAGCGCCCACGATTTCCGCTGCGGCCGCCGATCATGCTACTCATCAGGCACTGCCCCGAATAGCAGACACAAAGCGCACCGTGCACAAAGCTCTCGATCTCAACACGGCTTTTCCTGCAGATATCCCGAATCTCGGCAATGGAAAGCTCACGCGCCAGCACCACACGTGAGAAGCCAAGTTCCTCAAGTGCCTGAACACCTGCAATATTATGTACTGTCATCTGGGTGCTTGCGTGAAGCGGCATCTGCGGCACAATCTCCTTTGCCAGCCGCACGGCACCGAGATCCTGCAAGAGAATCGCATCCGCTCCCGCATCGTAGAGAAAGGAGAGGTACTCTTTTAATTGCGGAAGTTCTTCGCTGTCGACAATCGTATTGACCGCAACATGAACCTGCACATTTTTCAGATGCGCATGACGAATGACCTCCGCCATCGCATCTTCATCGAAGTTGGAGGCGTAGGCTCGTGCACCGAACATTTTTCCCGCCAGATAGACAGCATTCGCACCGTTTTCAACCGCCGCAAGAAACGCTTCCTTTGTCCCTGCAGGAGCGAGTAATTCAACCAATCCATTCAATCCTTTGCAGTATGCGAAAGTACAGAGACGTTCTGTTCCCCCATGTCAATATCGTCATGCGTCGCATCGTGTTCCACTATGTCCGCAGCAGCACGCATCTCCTCGAAAAGACGCAGCTGGTCATCGTCCAGCGTATCCTTTACATCATCCATATCGGGCAATGCAGGAAGATCCGCAATCTGCTCCAATCCAAATGCACGCAGAAACAGATCGGTCGTCCCGTAGAGAATCGGACGTCCGATCACCTGCTTGCGCCCCATTTCGCAGATCAGCTCAAGTTCAAGCAGACGCCCGATCGAACGTTCTGCACGAACACCGCGGATGTGCTCTATTTCCTGCTTCGTAATCGGCTGCTTGTAGGCAATGATGGAAAGCGTCTCCATCGCCGAGGACGACAGCGTCGGCTGCACCGTTTCCGACAGTTTCTTCACCCATGGAAAGGCATTCGGATGTGTCACAAGCTGATAGCCACCTGCAGATCTGCGTAAAAATATGCCGCTCCCCCGATCCGACAGGATGTGTTCCAACTGCGTCAAGGTCTCCTGTACCTCCCATTCGGGAGCTTCGATGATTTCAGCCAGTTTCGGCAGGGAGAGTGGAAGTCCGGCAGCAAACAGCACGGCTTCCAAAATAGCTGCCCGACTAAGAGACTGCACGGCTGCCCTCCTTTTCCGAAATCACGATTTCATAGTAAAGATGCTCCTGCGAGAGATATACCATCTGCATCTTGGCAAGCTCCAAAAGTGCCAAAAATGCAGACAGCAGCTCCTCACGCGTCCCCGTGGGAAAGGCATCGTTCAGCTTGATCCTGCCGTTCCTGCGGCGCAGCAGCATGAGGATGTCCGCCATCTTGTCCTGCACACGGTATTCCTCCGCAGATACGACGATTGCCGGGATCACAGGCTCCTCACGAATACGCTGCACATCGGCAAAGATCCGCATCAGGGACTCCGCCGACATCCCCGTAATCGGAAGACGATGTGCGGGAAGCGGCATCGGTGCACGCTCCACATAGGGGCTCTGCGCATCGCTCAGAGAAAAGAGAATGGATGACACCTCTTTGAAGCATCGGTATTCAAGCAAACGCTCCACGAGCTCCATGCGTGGATCTTCTTCCTGTTCCTCCTCCACATCACCCCTAGGCAATAGCATCCGTGACTTGATTCGTAGGAGTGTCGCTGCCATCACCAAAAACTCACTCGCATATTCAATATCAAACTGGTACAGTGTATCGATGTAGTCAAGATACTGACGTGTCAGGTCTGCAATAGGAATGTCATAGAGATCGATCTTATTCTTTTCAATCAGATGCATGAGGAGATCCATCGGCCCCTCAAACGCATCCAATTTCACAAGGTAATCTGTCGCCATAGAGGATCCTAGAACAGAAGAATGCTGCCGACAATCTTATAGACGCTGTACACCAATTGAAAAAGCGGCATCAGGACAACACTTAGTAGAGGTGTTGCAATGAACACAATCATAATGAGCAGACTGTATCGTTCGATCGACTGATAGCGATAGGCGAGATCCGGCGGAAGCAGGTTGCGCAGAATGTGCGAACCATCGAGCGGCGGAATCGGGAGCATGTTAAAAATTGCAAAATTGACATTGTAGACGAAAATCATCTGAATGATCCCATAGGTAATGGAAGAAACGTCAACATTGTGCGTGCGGATGAACAGGATGATGTAGAATGCAATGAACCCAAGGAGCAGATTCATCGCAGGGCCTGCGACGGACACGAGAATATCATCCCGTTTCGGCTGGCGAAAATTACTGGGATTGACCATCACGGGTTTCGCCCAACCAAAGCGTACGAGAAACAGCATAATCAGCCCGATTGGGTCAATGTGCGCACGCGGGTCAAGCGTCAGACGGCCCATAAGGCGCGGCGTAAAATCCCCGAGCGATACAGCAGCGCGTGCGTGTGCGTACTCGTGAAACGTCATGGCAATGATGAGTCCCGGAATCCCGAGCAGCATCTCTTCAAAGTTAAATCCGAACATACACTTCTCCCACTCATTAGCCACGCAGACGTTCTTCTGCCATCATCAGCGAGATGATCGTCTTCGAGTCTATAATCTCCCCCGACTTTACCATCGCCAGCGCATCGGAGAACGGCATTTGAACGACGTTGACAAATTCATCCTCGTCGGTGTGCTGTGCACCGACCGAAAGCTCCCGCGCGAGGTAGAGATGGATATACTCATTGGAAAAACCGACCGTTGTCGCGATCACGGTCAGTTTATCATAGCTCTCCGCCGTGTAACCGGTCTCCTCCGACAGCTCACGCCGCGCACAATGCAGAGGGTCTTCGCCCACCATATCGAGCTTCCCCGCCGGAACCTCGAGGGTCACCTTCCCGATGGGATAGCGGAACTGACGCACCAGAATGACATTGCCGTTGGGCAGGACAGGCAGCACCGCCGCCGCCCCCGGATGGTGGATCCACTCGCGGACGGACTCTTTCCCATTCGGCAGACGCACCACATCGCGGCGCACATGGAGCAGCGTTCCATCAAAAATATTCTCACTGCTGCATTTTACTTCTACAAGATCCTCATACATGGCGGATCCCCCTCCCATCAAACATACACAAGACTTTATTCCTGTGTTTCGTCCGCATGTTTTACAAACAGGGCACTCACAAAATCCTCCGCATGGAAGGGGCGAAGATCATCCATCCCCTCACCAACGCCAATCCATTTAATCGGAATCGAGAGCTGTGACTTGATTCCGATCGTCACACCGCCCTTTGCCGTTCCGTCCAGTTTCGTGAGAACAACCCCCGACACAGGTGCTGCCTGTGTAAAGAGCTCCGCCTGACTGATCGCATTCTGCCCCGTGCCTGCATCGAGAACCAGCAGTGTCTCATGAGGTGCCGCAGGAATCTCGCGCCCAATCACGCGATAGATCTTCTCAAGCTCCTGCATTAGGTTCGACTTGGTCTGAAGCCGCCCTGCTGTGTCGACAATAACAATGTCAATATTGCGCGCCTTTGCCGCCTGCAGTGCATCAAAGACAACGGCAGCAGGGTCTGAGCCCTCACCGTGCTTGATGACCTGTGCGTCGGCACGCTTGCCCCAGATCTCCAGCTGATCGATGGCAGCTGCACGGAAGGTGTCCGCTGCCGCGAGCAGCACGGATTTCCCCTGTCTGCGATAATAGGCACTCAGCTTCCCGATCGTCGTCGTCTTGCCGACACCGTTCGTACCAACCACGAGCAGCACTGTCGGTCCTTGTTCCGCCATGTGAAATGTGTTCTCCCCCTCTTCAAGGATGCGAACAATTTCCTTTTCCAAAAACGGAATCAGATCCTCGGGTGTACGGATCTCCTTCTGCTTGATGCCCTTGCGTACCGCTGTGATGAGCGTCTCCGTCGTCTTTACGCCCACATCCGCCATCAACAAGGTCTCCTCGAGATCATCGATGAGTTCATCGTCAATGTCGGCATATCCGATGATAAGCCGTTCAATATTTTGCGTGAAGTTCTCGCGTGTTTTCGTCAGGCCTTTTTTGAGCCGATCAAAGAATCCCACAATAACTCCTTTCTGTGCTATGCGGTCTGCTCCGCGGCATAATCCTTTAACCGTATAGACAACACCTTCGAGACACCTGCATCCTCTACGGTAACGCCATACATGGTATCTGCTGCGCGCATTGTGCCCTTTCGATGCGTGACTACAATGAATTGTGTATTTTTTGCAAACTCCCGCAGGAATTCACCAAAACGAGATACATTTGCCTCATCGAGCGGCGCATCAATCTCATCCAGAATAGAAAATGGCGAAGGGCGATAGCGCAGGAACGAAAAGAGCAGTGCAATGACGGTAAGTGCACGCTCTCCGCCCGAGAGCGCCGATAAATTTTGCCGTTTCTTATCCGGCAGAGTCACAAGAATCTCAACACCACTGCTCAGTATATCCTCTTTGTCCGTCAGACGCAATTCCGCAATACCGCCGCCGAAGAGACGCACGAAAATCTCGTTAAAATACTCCTGAATCTGGCGGAACGCCTCACGAAACGTGCGCGTCATATCCTGATCGATCTTTTGAATGATCTGCTCAATGTCCTGTTTTGCGGCTCTCAAATCCGCAATCTGCTTCTCTTCCTCTTCGTACCGCGCCTTCTTCTCCGCATACTCCTCAACGGCATTGGGATTCACCGCACCGAGCGCACGAATGGCGGTATCAAGAGCGCGCAGACGCTCTTTCAAGACATCCGGATCTGCATCCTGCATAATCTCTGCAGCCGCAGTCTCGGGTGTCCGTCCAAAATCCGAAAGGAGTGTTCCACGGCAATCTCCCAGACGTATGCGAATGCCCTCCAGACTGTTGTCGCACCGATGCTGCTTGATACGGATATCCTCAATCCGTGCAACAGCACTCTTGATGGCACTGTCCAACATCCGGCTCTCAGCCTCATGCGCCAATCTCTGATCCTTCAGCTCTTCGCCGCGTCTCTCACGTTTTTGGAACACCGCATCATGACGCTCAATCTCGCTCGTCAGTTCAGCAAGGCGATCCTTGTCCCTTTGCAGCTCATCGGCAAGCAGTGCATCCTGTGTGGTAATGTCCTTCAGCGTGCGTTCCGCTTCTGCAAGGTCGAATGTACGGGATTTTCGGTTGCGCGTGCGCGTCTCAATCTCCGCCGAAAGAGCCGCAATCGAAACAGCTAGGCCGTGTAAACGCTCCTCATATCCCTGCTGCTCATTCCGCAGCTCCACGCACCGATGACCGCTCTGCTCGACGGCCTGTGCAAAGCGTTCCTCATGCGCCTCACAGCAAGAAATGTAACGTTCCATACGCGTCTGTATCTGCATGAGCTTCGCGCCGCTTGCCAGACGCTCCTCTTCCGCACGCTCCATCTCATGAAGGGCGTTCTCCTGATCTGCAATGCGTTCCTTTAGAATATCACATTTTCCACGCAGTTCCATGAGTTCCTGTGCCAGACGCTCCGCCGCAGCCCTTTGGGTCGCAGATTCCCCGCTCTTTTCCTTGAGCAGCTGTCTTTGCTGCACCAGCGAGGAATGCAGCTTTTGATGCGCGGTCTCCTGCTCCTTCAGCCCACTGTGCAGTGCCTCGATGTCCGTGCTGCGATTCAGCAGTGTGGATCGCTCCTTCTTGCGTCCGCCGCCCGTGAGCGAACCGCCCGGATTCAGGAGCTCGCCCGTGAGCGTCACAATGCGGAGGCGATAGCCCTCCTGTTTTGCTGCAATCAGAGCATCATCCAAGGTCTCCATCATAAGCGTCTGAGAGAGCAGATGATCCGCGACCCGCTGAAACTTTCCCTCTGCCTGAACCAGCGTATTCGCCCATCCGATGACACCGTGATAGCGTCCGAGGTTGATCTCACGGGGCGGGCGCACGGTAATCGTCGTCAGCGGAAGGAAGGTGACGCGTCCGCCGTTCTTTCGCTTCAAATACGATATGGCAGACTTTGCCGTATCCGTGTCCTCCGTGACGACATTCCGCACACTCCCGCCGAGAGCCACGTCAATTGCCGTGAGATAACGCTCCGGGATGCGAATGAGATCGGCGACCGTTCCCGCGATGCCGCGCCGCCACTCCTCCGTCGCCTGCAGGACGGTCTGCACCCCCCGCCCGAAGCCCTCATAGCTGTCCTGTATCCGCCGCTGAAAGTCAAGATTCTGTCGGAGGCGAAGGAGCTCCGCATCCGACTTTCGAAGCTGTGCCTCGCCATGCTCAATCACACTGCGCAGTTTCTCAATGTCTTCATAAAGACGACTCTGTTCCTGCGATATGCTCTGCAAATCCTTTTCGGACTGTGCGAGCGTGTGATTTTTGTGCTCACATTCTGTCTGTGCCTCCGCAAGGGTCGTGCGACGACGCTCGATTTCCTCCTGTCGACGCTCCTTGCTCTCATCCCCCTGCTCGCCTACGTTCCGCGCAACTGCAAGCCGCTCCCTCAGGCGTGCCAGTACACGCTGTACGGCTGTGCGCGATGACGCGTGCTGCGCCATCGTCCGTTCCTCATTGGAAAGCTCCGCCTGCACACGTGCGATTTCCTGCTGCACGTCCGTCTGCTCCGCTTTTTTTTTCTGTATCACAGCGTTCTGCTGTGCCAAGATCGCATCGATTTGGGCAATTTCCTGCTCCGTTGCCTGCTTTTTTGCTACGGCAGATTGACGCATCCCCTCAACGTCCGTTTTGTGCTTGGAGCCTTGATCCTGCCGCCCCTTGATGTGGGACTCCTCCTTCCGGAGTACGTCCAGTTTCTCCTGCTGTCTGCGGAGCTTTCGAGTGTTCTCCTGCATGCGCCCGTCAATCAGCGCAATGTCCGCCTCGAGCGCATTCTTTTTCTCCTCAGCCTCCCTGCGCGCACGCATCTCGCGCGCCTCCTCATCACGATGCTCGTTCAGTGTCTGCATGAGAGATTCCTGCTCCCGCAAGAGTCTCTCATGCTGCTGCACAAGCGAGGTAAGCTGATATTTCCGCCGCTCCTCATCGAGCTGGCGAAATCGCATCGTTTTTTCCGACTGCACGGCAAGCGGCTCAAGCTCCGCTGCCTGGGCATACATGATATCGTTCAGGCGAACGAGATCGCCCTCGTTCTCACGCAGTTTACGAAGCGCCTCCTGCTTTCGCGTCCGATATTTTGTGATGCCTGCCGTTTCCTCAAAGAACACGCGGCGATCCTCGGGGCGGCTGTCCAGGATGTCGTTCAATCGGTTCTGTCCGATGATGCTCATGCCATCGTGCCCGATGCCCGTATCCGCAAAGAGCTGGTAGATGTCCTTGATGCGGCAGCGCGAATCATTGAGGTACACCTCGCTGTCGCCGCTCCGATAGAGGCGACGCTTGACAACGACCTCATCGTAATCGATCGGCAGTTTCTTATCCGTATTGTCGAAAACCAGTACAACCTCTGCCACACTGAGTGCACGGCGTGCAGCAGATCCCGCGAAGATGATATCCTCGGAGCGCAGCCCGCGCAGCATACGAATATTCTGTTCACCGAGAACCCAGCGAACGGCGTCCGTGATATTGCTTTTGCCGCTCCCATTTGGTCCAACGACTGCAGTAATCCCCTGATCGAATTGGACGACAATCCGCTCGGCGAATGACTTGAATCCGTACGCTTCCAAGCGCTTTAACTGCACGCAACGCACCTGCCTTTACAAATTAGTTCACTCATTATAACAGAACGGATGGGAAATTTCAAAAAACGGTATCTTCCGTAAATAAATTATGCTATAATGAGAGCATTCGTGAGATGTTTTTAGCTTTTATAGGGGGTAATCACATGCCACTTGTCGGAACAAAAGAAATGTTTAAGAAAGCCTATGAAGGCGGCTACGCCATCGGTGCTTTCAACGTCAACAACATGGAGATCGTTCAGGGCATTACCGATGCTGCGGGAGAGCTCAAGTCCCCTCTGATCCTGCAGGTCTCCGCAGGTGCACGCAAATATGCGCGCCATGAGTATCTGGTTCATCTCGTCAAGGCAGCTCTCGAAATCAATGATATCCCCATCGCTCTGCACCTCGATCACGGCGCAGACTTCGATATCTGCAAATCCTGCATCGACGGCGGCTTCACGTCGGTCATGATCGACGGCTCCCACCTGCCGTACGCTGAGAATGTTGCCCTCGCAAAACGTGTCGCCGAGTATGCACACGCACACGGCGTTGTCGTTGAGGCCGAGCTCGGTCAGCTTGCAGGCATTGAGGACGATGTCAACGTCTCCGCCGAGGACGCCTCCTATACGAAACCCGAGGAAGTACAGGACTTCGTTGAGAAGACAGGCGTTGACTCCCTTGCCATCGCGATCGGCACCTCACACGGCGCATTTAAGTTCACGCCGGATCAGTGCACGCGCAATGCAGACGGCGTTCTCGTACCGCCCCCACTTCGCTTCGATATTCTTGAGGAGATTGAGAAGCGCATTCCTGGTTTCCCCATCGTGCTCCACGGCGCTTCCTCCGTCATTCCGAAGTATGTAAAGATCATCAACGAGAATGGCGGACATATGCCGGATGCCGTTGGTATTCCTGAGGATCAGCTGCGCCGTGCGGCAAAGTCTTCCGTCTGCAAGATCAACATCGACTCCGACCTCCGTCTCGCGATGACCGCAGGTATTCGCGAGCACTTCAAGAAGGAGCCGGCACACTTCGACCCGCGTCAGTATCTGACCGATGGCCGCAGCTATATCAAGGAACTTGTTTCCCACAAGATCAAAGAGGTACTCGGCTCCGATGGCAAGGCTGCCGAAGTTCAGGCACTCATTGACCAGAACAAGTAATTTCTCGTTGCCTTAACAAAATCTTTATATGACCTTACTCTGTGCACTGCATGGAGTAAGGTCATATTTTTATCCCTGTCCCTGCACATTTGCATTCTGTTTAGGAATCGCTGATAAAACGAAGTCCATCAGATTGGCGTAGATTTTTTCGTCCGAACAAGGAGACAAACCGGACGCATAGCA
>ERZ773035.528-NODE-528-length-31075-cov-4.263314_pt1 | contig 31075 bp, 27 predicted proteins | sample MGYA00511487_ERZ773035 | MGnify/ENA primary metagenome ERZ773035 (study PRJEB29015, sample SAMEA2737985) | human oral metagenome | biome: human oral; feature: human-associated habitat; material: dental | place: China | collected 2024 ...
GTTTGTCGAAAAGTGCGGTCGGTTTTGGGGCGATTTCGCGCACGTTTTCAAAGCCGCGATAGAAGCCGTTTTCGGCTTGCACGGCTGGCTGGGTGGCGGTGCACATGACGACAGAACAGCGGTAGTTCTGCGCCAATTCTTTGATGGCTTGCATGAGGGGCAGCGCAAAATTGAGCGGCAGCATTTGCGCTTCGTCGAAAATAATGACGGAGCATGCGATGTTGTGCAGTTTGCGGCAGCGCGGGAAGATGCCGGCAAAAAAGGGGGCAAAGAATTGCACGGCGGTGGTAACGACAATGGGCGCGTCCCAATTTTCCGAAGCGAGGCGCAGCTTGTCTTTGGTGGCTTCGCCTTGCAGTTTGCCGTCGTCGAAGGCGCTGTGGTGTTCCAACACGGCTTGTTCACCCAATTCGCCAAAAGCTTTACGGAACTTGGCGGCGTTTTATTCGATGATGCCGGTGAACGAAATGACGTAAATCACGCGTCGCATATCGTGCCGTTTAGTGTGTTCTAGCGCGAACGCCATGGAAGTGAAGGTTTTGCCGCTGCCGGTAAGGACGGTGAGCGTAAACAGCCCTTGCGGTTGTGCGGCTTGATTGACGGCATGATCGGGAATTTCGCTACGCAGGCGGTTTAAGACGGCGTTGCGTTTTCGGCTTTGGTTTGTTGCGAGGCTTGGGCGATACATCATCTGAAAGCGTTGATGAATTGATTGAAATTTTGTTGTAGGGCGTTTAGATCAGGATAGTCACCGCGTTCAACCGCCTTGTTTTCTAGATTTGAGTAAAAGGCTTCTGTGGCGAGGTAATCGGCATCAGCCAAGCAGAAATAGAGTATTCGGGTAAAAAATGCGTAGGAAAATAAGGATGGTGGGCATCGGCTTTAAGTGGCGGTGCGCGCAAGGTTTCAGGCAGGCTGATTTCCTGCCGCCAGCTTGCTGATGGCGTTTTTTGCCCAGCGTTCGAAAGCGATTTTTGCACCGGCGGCGGCGTGATTGATTGGTTTTGCGCCATCATGCAGCCGCTCATCAAATTCAGGCGTGTATTTACCCAGGTCACGCAGTTGCCCCGTGCAAGAGGCTATTTCTCTTGCCCCGAAAATTTCGGCAAATTTTCCCGTCATTTCGCCAACACGGAGTACGTGGCTTTGCATGGTTTGCCAGTTGGCCGTGGGCTGCTGAATGAGCGGAATAGGGGCGCCGCGCTGTATCAGAGATGCCTGTGTGCTGACATGGCCTGCATGATGAATTTCCCTATGCGCGGCAGTGGCTGGCAGCGCTTGAGCGCTATTTATTAGCTCTTTTATTCATAGCATGACGTCCTAGTGAAACGGGCGCAAATGCCGTTTTGTGCCTATTAGATTTGCTCTTCTTTTTGGTTCGCCCCGGCAAGGGATGCCTGCTTGCAGGCGTTCACTCGGCCAGCGCCTGTTGCTGGAGTGCGGTGAGTTCGGCGACGCCTTGGGCGGCCAGGGCGAGGAGGGCGTCCATTTCGGATCGTGTGAAGGGGGCGCCTTCGGCGGCGCCCTGGATTTCGACGTAGCGGCCGTCGGCGGTCATGATGACGTTCATGTCGGTGTCGCAGGCGGAGTCTTCAGCGTAGTCGAGATCCAGTCTGGGCTGGCCGCCGACGATGCCCACGGAGACGGCGGCCACTGATTGGCGGATGGGGCTGGCGGCGATGAGGCCGCGTTCCAGCAGCCAGGCGGCAGCGTCGTGCGCGGCGATGAAGGCGCCGGTGATGCTGGCGCAGCGGGTGCCGCCATCGGCCTGGAGCACGTCGCAGTCCAGGCGCAATGTGCGTTCGCCCAGCGCTTTGAGATCGAAGACGGCGCGCAGGGCGCGGCCGATGAGGCGCTGGATTTCCTGGGTGCGGCCGCTTTGCTTGCCCTTAGCAGCTTCGCGCTCACCCCGGGTGTGGGTGGCGCGGGGGAGCATGCCGTATTCGGCGGTGACCCAGCCTTCGCCGCTGCCGCGTTTGTGGACCGGAATTTTTTCTTCAATGGAGGCGGTGCACAGAACCTGGGTGTGCCCCATTTCAATCAGGACGGAGCCTTCGGCGTAGCGGGTGTAGCGGCGGGTGATGCGCACGGGGCGCAGGGCGTTGAGGGGGCGGTTCTGGCGGATGGGCGGGGTGTTCATGGCAGGGAGGTCTGCGAAGGTGGATGGAGCTGCGCGAGGGGCGGCTTTTTCAGCCGTTTTGCCTGTTTTGCATCCGGGAGATAAGGGCATCAGGGACGCTGAAATGAAGAAGGTGAAAAGGAGTTTTGCGCCTTTTCTCATCAGGCCGCCATGCGGCTGCTGCCTGCACCGGTGCCGCCTGGCGTTGCGGCTTGTTGTTCAGCCGCGTTTCTGAATGCGTGTTTTCAGCGCATGAGCCTATGAGTTGATGCCCTGTTTTCAAGTACGGATGCTTTTACTTTGCCGCTGCCGCTGCCTGGAGAGCGGCCAAGGCTTGAAGCAACGCGGCTTCATCTTCCACAGGCTCTAGCGAAGCATGCAGTGAAGGCAGTGCGGCCGCGCCTTCGGTTTGCAGGCGGCGCACGGCTTGCCCTGCTTTGCGGGGCGCGATGAAGCTGCGGCTTTGCAGCAGCACGCGGCCGCCTGCGCCAGTGAGCTTGAAATAAAACAGTCCGTCTGCTTCACGGTACTGCTTGAATTGCGGCAGGGCGGTTGCGGCGGGAGCCGGCTTGTCGGGCAGCGTGGACACAGTCATGTCTAGCGAGGCCAGGCCCACGGCGCGGCGCAGGGTGTGCATGAAGGGGGTGGCCTGCGCGCGGGCTTTGGCGGCCCCTGCTTGCAAGGCGGCTTCTACTTCTTCAGGGTGCGCCATCAGGTGCTGGTAGCGCGCGCGCATGGGGGCGATTTCGGCATTGATGCGTTCGAATAGCTGCTGCTTGGCGTCGCCCCAGGCAATGCCGCTGGCGAAAGCCTTGGCGAAAGCCTTGGTTTCGGCGGGTGTGGCAAAGGCGCGGTAGAGCGCGAAGATGGCTGAATCTTCTGTGGACTTGGCCTGGCCGGGCGCGCGCGAGTCGGTGACGATGCCCATGATGGCCTTGCGCAGTTCTTCCTGCGGGGCAAAGAGGGGGATGGTGTTGTTGTAGCTCTTGCTCATCTTGCGGCCATCCAGACCGGGCAGCAGGGCCACGTGCTCATCAACCACGGCTTCAGGCGCGGTGAGGTGCTCGCCGTAGAGGTGATTGAAGCTGGCAGCAATGTCGCGCGCCATTTCAATGTGCTGGATCTGATCGCGCCCCACGGGCACCTTGCGGGCGCTGAACATAAGGATGTCGGCAGCCATCAGCACGGGGTACATGAACAGGCCCGCCGTTACGCCGTCGTCCAGCTCGCGGCCTGCGGCCTCGTTCTGGTCTTGCGCGGCCTTGTAGGCATGAGCGCGGTTGAGCATGCCTTTGCCCGTCACACAGGTCAGCAGCCAGCACAGCTCCGGGATTTCAGGGATATCGCTTTGGCGATAGAAAGTCACTTGCTCCGCGTCCAGCCCGGCGGCCAGCCAGCAGGCGGCAATTTCCAGCGTGCTGCGCTGAATGCGCGCAGGCTCATCGCATTTGATGAGCGCGTGGTAGTCGGCCAGAAAGTAAAAGCTTTGCGCATCCGCCTGGCGGCTGGCATGGATGGCGGGACGGATGGCGCCCACGTAGTTGCCCAGGTGCGGCGTGCCCGTGGTGGTAATGCCAGTGAGGATGCGGGTGGGAGTGTGTGAGGAGGGAGTCATGATTCGACAGGTGTTCGGTTCAGCGGAAAAAAGGCGATAACAGCATCTCAATCAACCAGTAAGTTGCGCCCATGATGGGCCGCATCCAGAGCCAGTCGAGCACATCCATCAAGATCAGTCCCATCACGATGAAAAAGCCGAAAGGCTCCACACGCGCCAGCGTCAGTGCGGCCTGCGGTGGCAGCGTCCCGGCTAGCACGCGCCCGCCATCAAGCGGCGGTAGCGGAAACAAGTTCAGCGCCAGTAAAGCCACGTTGGTGGTCATGCCGATCTGGGCCATGAGCACGAGAAACGGCTCCATTACGCTCCCTGCACGCAAGCCCAGCAGCATGGCGGCCCACAGCAGCGCCATGACGAAATTGGACGCAGGCCCGGCCAGTGCAACCCAAGCCATGTCTGTTTTGGGATTGCGCAGATTGCGAGCGATGACCGGCACGGGCCTGGCATAGCCAAAAACAAAAGCGCCGCTGGTCGCGAAATACAACAGCAGCGGCATGAGCACAGTGCCAAAGAGGTCAATGTGCTTGAGCGGATTGAGCGTAAGCCGCCCCATCATGGCGGCCGTTTGGTCGCCAAAGTGGCGCGCCGCGTAGCCATGTGCCGCCTCATGCACTGTAATGGCGAACAGCACGGGCAGCGCGCCAGCGGCAATAACTTGTATTAATTGGTTGATGTCCACAGCAAAGAATTGTCTCAAACGGACATAGAGAAAACAGGCCGCCCGTCGTAGCAACGCCAAGGCGCACCGCAGATGTGGCCCGCATCGCTTGCTTCAAGTTCGGGCGGTCATTTTTTGCTGCCGGAAGGCTGAAATAGGTGCGTCTGAATAAAACCTGTGCTTTCATAGTCCTTGGAGAGCCTGCAAGATCGACTCAGCCAGGCAAAGGTTCTTTGCACAATCCAGCGCCCGTGAAGATGCGCTGCTGGCAGCGCTTGATCGTCTGTACGTCCCAGCCAAACATGCTCAGCGCTCAAGTGCATGAACAGCCTCACCAGCAAAGCCCTGGCGCCCATCCGGTCCTGAATGTCAGCCGAATGCACTACCACGGCCAGCAGCAACCCCATTGCGTCTACGGCTATGTGGCGCTTGCATCCTTTGATTCTTTTGCCTGCGTCGTATTCGCGCTGCCCCTTTTGAGATGGTCCTGACCGATTGGGAGTCGATGATGGTCACGCTGGGCTTGGTTCGCCTGCCCGCCTTGGCGCGCACCTGATGGCGCAGCAGTGCATCCACACGCCGCGCTGACGCCAGCGGGCAAAGGTGTTGTAGACCCGTTTCCAGGGCGGAGAATCCTTGGGTAGCGCGTGCTATCAACATCGACAGCCTGTGGTTTGACAGGCCGTGGTTTGCATATGGAAGATGGCGTTGATCATGGGCTGCACACGCTGGCAACCCGTAGTGCAAGCTGTCAGATCTCATTAAAACAAGAGCAAATCTAGGAGCCAAAAATCCCGATTTCCTCCCTCCCTACTAGGACATTACGCTATGATTTAAGGAGCAAAATGACGCAGAGCGCTGAACCCTGCGAAGCGCCCATTCCGGCCAGCTTTTTTGCGCCTTGCTGGCGGAGATCAAACAGATTTTCAGTCCTGCCGGGGTGAAACGCGGGCAACTTCGGGAATGCCGACCACGCCAAAAAACAGGGCGATCAGGCGGTTGAGGTTGGTGAAGGCAACTTTTTTTTCCTGTGCCTGAAGATCGGCCGCCCAGTTGAGCAGCATGCCGGCGGCGGCGAAATCCACGCGCAGCACGAAGCGGCAGTTCAGCTCGACGTAGCGGGCATCGCCGAGGCGCTCGCGGATGGGGGCGAGGATGGCCGTGGGGTCGTCTAGGATTTCGCCGCTGAGCTGGGCGCGCAGGTGGCCTTCGATGAGCTGCACGTCTTCTTGCGGGGCGTGCGTGTCCTGCGCGGCTGCGGCAGGTTCTCCGCCCAGCTCGGCCAGGATGGTTTCGCCTTCGGGCGTCATGGCCGTGTAGTGGCAGCGAGGGGCTTGCCAGGCAGGCGGGGAAACTTCGTAGGTGACGCAGTAATTGAGCGCCACAAGGTCGAATTCATCCATTTCCCCCATTAGACGCAGCAGAGCCAGGCGCGCTGTCCACCACTGCGTGTCGGTATTGCGGTCTTCGTTGGGGGTTTTTTCGGCCAGGATGTCCAGCAGTGCTTCCGTACCGAGGAATTTGATGCGGTCGCCGCTGTCGGCCCAGCGGTGCAGCTGCTCTGTCAGGGCTGGCAGGGCATCAGGGTTGATGCTTTTGAGCGAGCGCCAGTCGATGCGCCAAGGCGGCGTGTTGCGCTTGATGGCGCCTGCCAGCGCGGCCATGGATTGCACGCTGAGCGTGGCGGGCGCGGCCCATTGGGCCAGCGCCGCGCGCGCGTTTTTCGGACTGGCGGCATGGCGGGCCATTTGCGCCAGCTTTTCAGGCGTGAGCATGCCCCACTGCGGAGCCGAGCGGCCAAAGCGGCTGGCAAATTCAATGGCGGTTTCGTCGAATTTGGCTTGCTGCGCCGTGGCGCGGTAGAGGTCGAACAGGCATAGCCAAGTGTCTTCATGATCCTGACGCGGGCCGCCTTCGGCAATCAGCGCGCGCAGGCTTTCTTCGGCTCCGGCGGCGTCACCATTGGCGAAGCGGATGGCGCTTTCTTCCAGCTCCGCGTCTTGCGGCATTTCGGCGGAGACTTCCACGTTGAAGTCGCCCATGATGCCGAAGGTGTAGGCGTCACGGTCTTCTCCTGTGGCGTGCGGAACGTGCTCGTGAGGGGCGTCAGCATGGGTGGGCGGCTCTTCCGCTTTGGTTGCGGGGGCATCCACCAGGGTGTCGTGCTCATCTTCCATTGAAGGCGGAACCACTTCGACCACGCCTTCCGGCAAATGGGACATGGGTACGGTGGCGGCAAAAGCCGTGTTTTCGACGGCGGGCGGAGCATGGGGCGCGGGTTCGGGAGGCGCCTGGGGTTCGGGCGCAGCGTCGTTGCGTGGTTTCTTGAACCAGGCCTGCGCCATCTGTTCTTCGATCTGGTCGATCTTTCTTTCCAGCGTGCGGGCGCGGTGAGGCCGGACGGCGTCAGGAGGAGCGCTGTTCAGGTAGCTGGATGGGCCTGCGTCTGAACTGGAGCTCTTGTTTTTGGCCACTTCGCCACGGCGGATTTTGCGCAGCGTTTCGAACTCGTCACGGCGCGAGGCGTCGTTGCGGCGCTTGCGCTCGATCATGTCCTTGAGCGCCTGCCGCGTGTCGGACGCATCTTGCCGGGAATCCAGCTGGTCCAGATCTGACCAGCCGGTGGCCGAGTTCTTGACGAACTTGGCCATCCGCGAGAGCAGGCCGCTGGGAGAGGTGTTCTTGCTCATGGGCGCATTATGCGAACGGGCGCAGGCGGGCGGCCAGCCGGACGCTTACTCGCCAAACATTTTTTGCTTGAGTTCGCGCCGCTGCTGCGCTTCCAGTGAGAGCGTGGCCGTGGGGCGCGCCAACAGGCGGCCCACGCCGATAGGCTCGCCGGTTTCATCGCAATAACCGTATTCGCCCATGTCAATGCGGGCAATGGACTGCTCGATTTTTTTGAGCAGCTTGCGCTCGCGGTCGCGTGTGCGCAGCTCCAGGGCGTGTTCTTCCTCGATGGTGGCGCGATCGGCCGGATCGGGCACAACAATGGTGTCTTCGCGCAGGTGCTCAGTGGTTTCGTCGGCGTTTTCCAGGATGCCGTTTCTCAAGCCAACAAGCTTGTGGCGGAAAAAGGCCATCTGCGCTTCGTTCATGTACTCGTCATCGGGCATGGCAAGCACCTCGGCGTCGGTCAGCTCTTGGGCGGGCTTGTTTTTCCAGTTGTCAGCCAGGCGCGGATCTTTCTTGATCAGGGCCGCGGCGGCAGGCTTGGCAGCGGGGGGAGGCAATGTCTTTTTGTGGACCGTGGCCGTTTTGGCCCTGGACTTGACCGTTGCCTGCGCGGGCGGCGTTTGCCGGGTGCTGGCAGCCTTGGAAGCAGTTTTTCCAGCCGTGGTTTTCATGAGGCACTTCTCCCTTGGTTGGAGCCTGGCGCAGGGGCCGGGCGAAAAAATAGGCGGGCGATTGTATAGAGCGTGTCTGGCCCCGAAGCCGGGTTCAGACCAGGCATTGCGACAGCCCTTGTTCAAAGATGTCGCGCGGCAGGTCGATGCCGATGAACACCATCTTGCTGACGCGCTTTTCGCCTTCAGCCCAGGCCGGGCCCAGGTCGCTGCCCATGAGCTGGTGCACGCCCTGGAAGATGACTTTGCGCTGCACGTCCTTCATCCACAGCACGCCCTTGTAGCGCAGCATCTTGGGGCCGTAGATATTGACGATGGCGCCCAGAAAGTCTTCCAGCCGGGCCGGGTCAAAGGCGCGTTCGGTGCGGAAGACGAAGCTTTTCACGTCGTCGTCATGCGCGTGGTGGTGGCTGTGATGCCCGTGCTGGCAGTGGCCATGCGCGTGGTCGCAGCCCTCGTGACCATGGTCATGGTGGCCGTGACCGTGTTCATGGGCGTGGCCGTGCTCTTCTTCCTTGAGAAAGTCCGGGTCAATGTCCAGCCGCGCGTTCAGGTTGAAGCCGCGCAGATCCAGCACGCTTTTAAGCGGCGCCTGCCCGAAGTGCGTGACGTGCTGCCCCGCGCGCGGGTTCATGTGCGCCAGACGGTGTTGCAGCGCAGCCAGCTCGTCGCCGGACACCAGATCGGCCTTGCTGATGAAGATCTGGTCGGCAAAGCCCACCTGGCGGCGCGCTTCCTGGCGCTCATCGAGCTGCTGCATGGCGTGCTTGGCATCGACCAGGGTCACGATGGCGTCCAGCAGATATTGCTCGGCCACTTCGTCGTCCATGAAAAAAGTCTGCGCCACGGGGCCAGGGTCGGCCAGGCCGGTGGTTTCGATGATCACGCGCTCGAAGTCGAGCGCGCCGCTGCGCTTGCGGGCGGCCAGATCGGCCAGGGTGGCGCGCAAGTCTTCGCGGATGGTGCAGCACACGCAGCCGTTGTTCATTTGCACGATTTGCTCTTTGTCGTCGCTCACCAGAATGTCGTTGTCGATGTTCTCCTCGCCAAACTCGTTTTCGATGACGGCAATCTTCTGCCCGTGCGCCTCGGTCAGCACGCGCCGCAGCAGCGTGGTTTTGCCGGAGCCGAGAAAGCCGGTGAGGATGGTGGCGGGGATGAGGGACATTGGATGCACAAGGGCCGGTTTGAAAGGGCGCGGAGTGTACCGCCGCATTCGTGGGCCTGCCTGGCGGTTCGGCATGCCTTGAAACCATGTTTGCAAACGGTTAATACGGCGGCAGGGTTTCTATTGTTTCGATAGCAACGAATCCAGCAACCACGGGCGCAGGCGGCGAATCGGCTTTCTGGCATTGACAAAACGCAACAAGAAGAAATCTGGTTTGCAATACCATTCACAGCTCATCTCTTATAGAGGAGTTGCAAGATGAAACCTTTTCAGAACATTGCCCAATCCATCGGCCTGGCGGCTCTGCTGGCTTTCGGCGCAGCCGCGCAAGCGGCGGATGTGGCGCTCACCCCGAATGAAATGGCGTTCAAGGACGGCCGCGCCGTGCTGGACGACAACAGCGAATTCACCACCAAAACCATCCGCGTCACCATCGAGCCGAACAAGAAGCTGGAGCCGCACGGCCCGAAAGAAGGCTATTTCTTCGTGACCGTCATCAGCGGCACGCTGGAGCTGGGCTTTGGCAAGACGTATGACGAGGCCAAGCTCAAAACCCTGCCGCCCGGCAGCATCTTCACCCACCCGGCCGGGCAGCTGCACTTCGCCAAAACGGGCAAAGACCCCGTGGTGCTGCAAATCACCGTGATCAAGCCCAAGGGCAGCGCCGACAAGAGCGAGCACTGAGCCAGCAGGCGCATTTCCCGCTGTTTCACACGCCATTCGTTTCTTCCTTTCGTTCTTCCGGCTGCCCTCCTTATCAGGACGGGCGGCCTTTTTTCCGCCCAATAGCTGTCATGAGAGCTGTCATGAAACCTTTCATCCCGCACCCGCACGCCCTGGCTGCCGCCTCGGCGCTGGCCCTGGCCGCGCTGTGCACCAGCGCCGCCGCGCAAACATCCGCTTCCAGCGCGCCCAAGAAAGACAAGGCAGACCCTGCGCTGCCAGCCGTGCTCGTCACGGACAAGCAGGAGACCATCGCCGGCCAGGTCAGCGTGGACACGCGCGCTCCCGCCGTGGCCCCGCGCATGACCGACGGCGCTTCGCTGCTCAAGGAAATTCCCAACATGGGCGTGGTGCGCAAGGGCCAGCAGGCGGGCGATCCGGTCTTTCGCGGCCTGGGCGGCTCGCGCCTGGCTATCACCGCCAATGACCAGTTCCTCTACGGCGGCTGCGGCATCCGCATGGACACGCCCACTTCCTACATCAACCCGCAGGCGTATGACGAACTCGTCGTCACCAAAGGCCCGCAAACCGTGCTCAAAGGCCCCGGCCTGGTGGCTGGCGCGGTGGAGTTCGTGCGCCACCCGCGCGTGTACGACAAATTCAGCACCGAGTTCGACGGCGCCCTGTCGCTGGGCAGCTTTGGCTATGTAGACGCTTTTGGCGACTTCGCCGCAGGCAACCCCCTCGTTTCCCTGCGTGCCATCGCCACGCGGGGCAGAAGCGACGACTACAAAGACGGCGACGGCAACGAAGTGCGCTCCTGGTACACGCGCAAGAGCGGCTCGCTCAACCTGGCCGTCACGCCCACCCGCCATTTGCGCTTTGAACTCTTTGCCGACGCCAACCGCAGCAAGGCCAAATTCGCCAGCCTGCAACTGGACTCGGGCAAAACCGATCGCAACTCCTACGGCGCCAAAGCCGAAATCAGCGACATCAATCCCTTGCTGCAAAAGCTCAGTTTCGAAACCGGCTACAGCCACCAGGACATCATCATGGGCCGCCAGTTCCGGGGCCTGCTAGCGGGCGGCAATCCGGATCGCATCACCCGCAACGCCAAGGCCAGCGCCGAACTCGCCTGGGGCGCCAACCGCACCACGGCCGGCCTGGACTGGTACGCCGACGAGCACCGCGCCCGCCGCGCCTACACCAACCTGGCCCGCAGCCGCAGTGAAACCTCCAACAACATCGGCGTCTTCCTTGAAAACCGCATGAACCTGGGCGAAGACCGCGCCTGGGTCGCCGGCCTGCGCCGCGACCGCACCCGCGCCACCACCTACCCCGGCTTCTGGTACGGGCCAAACGCCAAACAGCGCAAAAACCGCTACAACCTCACGGCTGCCTTCACCCGTTTTGAATTTGGCCCGCGCCCCTGGCATCACTACGTGGGCCTGGGCTACACCCAGCGCGCCCCCGACTTCTGGGAACGCAACCGCAACCGCGACATCAAGCCCGAAAAAAGCCTCCAGCTCGATGTGGGCACCCGCTATACCGAAGGCAACTTGCGCCTGAGCGGCTCGGCCTTCATCAACCGCATCAATGACTACATCCTCATCTACAAGGACAACCCGCGCCTCAACGACCTGGCGGCCAATTCCTTTGCCCGCAACATCAGCGCCATGCGCTACGGCTTTGAAGCCAGCGCCGACTACGCGCTGCCCGCCAACTTCAAAGTGGGCGGCGACCTGGCCTGGACCTGGGGCCGCAACCAGACCGACCACCGCCCCCTGGGGCAAATCCCCCCGCTGGAGCTGCGCCTGCGCGCCGGCTACGAAACCCAGCAGGCATCGCTCATCGGCGTGATGCGCGCCGCCGCACGGCAAAACCGCGTCAGCGTGGGCGACGGCAACGTCAATGGCGTGGACATCGCTCCCACCCCCGGCTTTGCCGTCTTTGGCGTGCACGGCCACTGGCGTTTCAACCAGCACGCCCGGCTGAACTTCGGCATCGACAACATCTTTGACCGCACCTACGCCGAGCACCTCACCAAAGCCGTGCAAACGCCCGAGTTCTACAACGGCCTGGGTCTGAACCCCAATGCCGGCTCCACCACCCGCATCAACGAACCCGGCCGCTCCTTCTGGGTGCGGCTGGACATCAAGTTCTGAACCCGCGGGCGGGCGAAAAATCAAGGGGCAACATTTGCTCCTTGATTTATAGCGAAACCTCCAATGAGTAATACGACAAGGCCCGTTTAATGGGCCTTTTTCTTGCTCCTCTTCCTAGAGCGTTTCTTTAAATTGAAACTTACATCAGGCCTCTGCCAGATACCCAAACGACATGATTGATGTCTGATGAGCAGTGTCAGGCGTTGACCAACTTGCGAGATGAACAGACTCTCCCGTCAGCGCAGCGCCCGGGACATGGTCAACGCTATCTTCTTCTATGTGCAAGCTACGGGTTGCCCCAGTGGCGAGCACAGCCCAAGGGCCACCCTCCCTGAAAACAAGACTGCAACACCTTTGTCCGCTGGCGACAGTGCGGCGTGTGGGATACGCTGCTGCGCCAACAGGTGCGCGCCCAGGCGGGCAGGCGGGTTGAGCCCTAACGTGACCATCATCGACTCCCAACCGGTCAAGGCCATCTCAAAAGGGGGGCAGCGCGGGGATATGACGCAGGCAAAAAGATCAAAGGGGGCAAGCGTCACATAGCTATAAAAAATACGATGGAGCTGCCGCTGACTGTGGCAGTGCACTCGGCTGGCATTCAAGCCAGAGATTTACAGGCCAGGCTGCGCATGCACTTTGAGGGCTTCAAGACCATCTTTGGGCCATGTTTAGCTGGAGAATGCAGGCGATCAAGCGCCGTGAGCAGCACACCTTCAAGGTATTGCCCCAAGTGCTGGATTGTGGGGAGGACCTTTATCTGGCTGAGTTACCCACACGGGCTCTCCAGGGGCTATGAAGTCGCTGCCGCTTTGACGGAAGTCTTCGTCAAGAGCGCTTGCATTCGGCGCATGCCCAGGCGCTTGGCTTGACTTGAGAACAGGTTTTCAAAAAACGGAATTCCTCTTCCATGCCTTGCTTGCAGAAAAAGGCTGGAATGTGGGTAAAACGGCATGCACGCGGGCTTGTTCGCTTATCCCCTGAACCGGCCTCCCCCGGCAAACGCAGCGCCCACGCAGTGAAGACGGAAATGGGGAATGGTTCAAATCAGATGAATAGGCGCGCTGCCGCTTGCAGCAGCGCTTCTGCCGTTTTGTCTTTTGCTCTGCGGCAACACTGTGGTAGGCGGTCTTATCAAACATCAAGGCATGCCCGCATGAACAGGCACATAGTTCAAAATTTTTGATACCTGAAGGAGCATAAAAACGATGGCACGAGACGATGCACAGAAACCCCAGGCCGCCAAGGCCAAGAGCGTCAAGAGCGCGCCGGCAGCCAAGGCGGCGCAGCCGGCAGCCGCCAAAACCGGCAGGCGCGCGCCCGAAGTGCGGCCCGCCGCTGCGGGCGACACACCGCCCTCGCTGCAACGCAAGGACATTGAAAACTTCGTGGCCCGCAAAAGCGCTGTTGCCGCGCAAGACACGCTGGTTTCCGCCGCGCAGGGCCTGATTGACCCGCAGGCGCCCGGCACGCCCGCCGAGCGCGCCAAGGCGCTGCGCGCCCTCATCGAAGGCGCATCGCCCGATGACCAGCGCGCGCTGCGCAAGGCGCTGGAGCGCCACGCCACCCTCTCGCCGGGCAAGGTCAATCCTGACGAGGAGCTGGCCGATGACTGGCGCGAAGGCGGCTACCCCTACAAGAACCTGCTGCGCCGCAGCACCTACGAAAAGCAGAAATTCCGTCTGCAAGTGGAGCTGCTCAAGCTGCAAGCCTGGGCCAAGGAAAACGGCCAGCGTATCGTCATCCTCTTTGAAGGGCGCGACGCCGCCGGCAAGGGCGGCACCATCAAGCGCTTCATGGAGCACCTCAACCCGCGCGGCGCGCGCGTGGTCGCCCTTGAAAAGCCCACCGACGCCGAGCGCGGCCAGTGGTACTTCCAGCGCTACGTGCAGCACCTGCCCACGCATGGCGAAATCGTGCTGTTTGACCGCAGCTGGTACAACCGCGCGGGCGTGGAGCGCGTGATGGGCTTTTGCACCAATGACGAATACCGCGAATTCATGCGCCAGGCCCCCGAATTCGAGCGCCACCTCGTGCATTCGGGCATTCACCTCATCAAGTTCTGGTTCAGCGTGAGCCAGGAAGAGCAGCGCCGCCGCTTTGCCGAGCGCAGGGCGCACCCGCTCAAGCAGTGGAAGCTCAGCCCCATCGACAAGGCCAGCCTCGACAAGTGGGACGACTACACCCGCGCCAAGGAAGCCATGTTCTTCGAGACCGACACCGCCGACAGCCCGTGGATCGTCATCAAAAGCGACTGCAAAAAGCGCGCCCGCCTGAACGCCATGCGCTACGTGCTGCACAAGCTGCCCTATACCAACAAGGATGTCACGCAGATTGGCAAGCTCGATTCCCTGATCGTGGGCCGCGCCTACGCCGTCTATGAGCACGGCGAAAAACCGCCCCTGATGCCCTGAGAACCCGTTCAACGCCTGGCCGTAAGGGGGGAAAGGGCGGATCCGGCATTTTTTGCGCTTCCTCCGCACATCTGCCATTTGCATCATTCGTGCCCTGCGGCCGGGGCGAAGAAGGACGGCTTTTGCCGTTCTCTTTTTCGCTCCTCTCTTCATAGCATGATGTCCTGCTGGAACCTGCGTTGAAGCCGTTTTGCGTGCCCTGGATTCGCTCCTTTTTTTGATGCAATACGAGGCGTCTTGCGGCTGAAAAACAGCTTGAGATGGCAGCCACGCGCACACAGGCTGGCGCAAGGGCTGTTTCAGACGGAGAGGCTGAGGATGGAGCGTGCTTTCAGGCTGGCCTCGCCGGCGAGGTTGCATCGAAATCAGGAGCAGATTTAGGGGGGTTGAAATGCCTACCTACGCAGGTTTTGCTAGGACCATTTACTATGAAAAGAAGAGCTATATAGGGTCGTTGGAGATTTGCAATGTCGTAGGCCGCCTAAGTCCTCGCTTTCGCGCCCACGGGCGGACTTGTGAACAGGCTCTCAGGCTTGCGGTTCGGCCTTGCGGCTGCGGCCATTGCGGCGGCTGCCTGTCTGCGGCTGGGCGGCCGCTTGCTGAAGGCGGATGGTGGCGACCAGGCCGGTGCCTTCCAAGCTGTTGGTCAGGCGCAGCAGGCCGCCCATGTTCTGCACCATCTTGACGACGATGGACAGGCCCAGGCCCGCGCCGGTGGCTTCGGTGCGGGCGCTGTCGCCACGGAAGAACGGGCGGGTGAGCTTGGGCAGGTTGTCGGCGGAGACGCCGGGGCCGTGGTCGCGCACGCGCACAAAAACGCGCCCTTCGTGCAAGTTGGTGCTGATGTCCACGGTGGTGATGCCGGTGCCGGGCGTTTTGCCGTAGCGGCGGGCGTTTTCGATGAGGTTGGAGAACACGCGGCCCAGCTCCACTTCGTCAGCCATGACGCGCAAATCCAGCGGAATGGTGGCGTTGATGCGGATGTCTTCCCGGGTACTGAAGGGGTAGATGCAGCCTTCAATGACTTCGGCCAGGCTGACAGGGTGCATTTCCACTTCTTCAGGGCGGGCGTAGTCGAGGAATTTGTTGATGATGGAGTCCACCTGCGCGATGTCGGCGGCCATGTGCTCGCGGGCCTGTTCGTCGGGCACGCTCATTTCGGTTTCCAGCCGCAGGCGGGCCAGCGGGGTGCGCAAGTCGTGCGAGATGCCGGCGAGCATGCGGGCGCGGTCCAGCTCAATCTGCGAGAGCTGGTCGGCCATGCGGTTGAAGCCGACATTGACTTCCCGCACTTCGCGCGAGGCCACGTTTTCTTCCAGCCGGTGGCCTACGTAGTCGCCGCTGCGCACGCTGGCGGCGGCCACGGCCAGGTCTTTGAGCGGGCGGTTGATCAGGCGCGCCAGCAAGGCGGCGCCCACAAGGGAGGTGGCACACAGGCCCACGATCCACAGCAGCCAGGCGCCGCCGCCCAGCACAGCGCTCACGCGCGAGCGGTCCATGAGCAGCCAGTAGGAGTCGCCCTCGATGGAAAAGCCGACCCACAGGCCCGGCTCGTCATTGACGCGGCTGGCCACGAGGGTGCCGGGGCCAAGGCGCGCCACGAGTTCCTCGCTGATGCGCTGCTCCAGGGGACTGTTGTCAAAGAGGGTGAAGCGGTCATCAGGCTCGTGCGGGGCGATGCGCACTTTTTCCTGCTCGGCCAGCGTTTTGATGAGAGAGATGCGGGCGATGGCGTCAGAGTGGATGAGCGCGGCGCGCGAGAGATTGACCAGCGAGGCGACCTGCCGCGCGCTTTGGATGGCGCGCGGTTCGTGCTCCAGCGTGCGAAAAAGCTGATACCACGCCAGTGCGCTGCCCAGCAGCATCAGCGCCAGCAGAAAGAAGGTGCGCCAGAAAAGGCTCAGGCCCGTGCCGGAGCGCCTGCGCTTGCGGCGCGCCGGGCTTTTCTGGGGAGAAGAAGCGGACGGCGGCAGCCCTTCCAGCGGCATGCTCATGGAATCGAACAATTCGGCGCTGTCAGACATGTGCAGGTTTGGGAAAGAAAGGCATACAAAAATGGCCCGCCGTGTTTCCTTGGCAGGCCAGAGCGGACAAAGCGCGCGGTCAGCGCAAATCAGTTGGCGCCGTCGGGCACGAAAACGTAGCCCACGCCCCACACTGTCTGGATATAGCGCGGGCTGGCCGGGTCTTGCTCAATGAGCTTGCGCAGGCGGGAAATCTGCACGTCCAGGCTGCGGTCGAACGGCTCGAATTCGCGGCCGCGCGCCAGCTGGGCGAGTTTTTCGCGCGACAGCGGCTGGCGCGGATGGCGCACCAGCGCTTTGAGCATGGCGAATTCGCCCGTGGTCAGGGAGATTTCAACGCCGTTTTTGTGCAGCGAGCGGGCGCTCAGATCAAACACGAAGGGGCCGAAGCTCACCGACTCGCTCTCGGCAGCGGGCGCGCCAGGCGCTTCCAGCGGCGGGCGGCGGCGCAGCACGGCGTGAATGCGCGCGAGCAGCTCACGCGGATTGAAGGGCTTGCCCAGGTAGTCATCCGCGCCCACTTCCAGGCCCACGATGCGGTCCACGTCCTCGCCCTTGGCCGTGAGCATGATGATGGGCGTTTTGTCGCCCGCAGCACGCAGGCGGCGGCAGACGGACAGGCCGTCTTCGCCAGGCATCATCAAATCAAGCACGATCAGGTCCACGGCATCGCGCAGCATGATGCGTGACAGCGCCTTGGCGTCTTCGGCCACGATCACTTCAAAGCCTTCCTGCGCCAGATAACGGCGCAGCAGGTCACGAATGCGGGCGTCATCATCAACGACCACAATCTTGTCGGTGCGATTGGCGAGCTGGTTCATGATTCTCCTGAGGTCGAATTTGTAACGGAGGCGATTGTGGCCTTGACAAAACGCGAAAAACGGAGTTTTTCAGCCCGGATTTCACTGTGTTACGTCTGTTGCCACTGACCGGCCATGCCGGGGAGTGGCAAATGCGGGCGTTTGTGCGAAGCTCCGCTGCGCCATGTCAGCAGTCCGTTCAATCCTCTTGCTCGCCTTCATCTGGCCCGCCAGCCCTTGCTGGGCGCAGCCAGCAGGCGAAGGCGCGCCTGGCGTTCAGCGCAGCGACTTGTGGAACAGCATTGAAGCGCATTACCGCACGCCTGCCGCCATGCAGCGCGCCACGCAGCGCCGCCTTTCCGCCGAAGAGCGCGCCTTGCTGCGCGAACAGGTGCGCGGCTACACGGCGCACGACGCTGCCCACATGGCGGCCCAGATGGCCGCGCACATGACTCCAGCGGCCCCGCCATCTGCGGCTGCCGGTAGCGTCAATGGCGCCGTGGTTTCCATGCCAATAGCTACGGGTGAAGCGCCGCCTGCGCTGGCAACGCTTCAAGTGCCGGCGTCAGTCGGCAGCGCCAGCAGCACGGACTGAGTTTTCGCGTTTTTTTCCCTTGCCGCCGGGTTCTGGCGGCTTTTTTTCATCTTTTCAATCTCATGACCTCTTCCCGACTCTCGCCTGCCCCGCGCCTCGGACTGTGCGCCGCCCTGCTCGCGCTGGCCGCTGCGGCACAGGCTGAAACCCGCCCAATGACCATGACCGCTCCCCAGAACGTTCTCCAGCTGGCTGCCCAGGGCAGCGTTGAAGTCAGACAGGACTTGCTCATGCTGACGCTCTCCGCCGACCGCGAAGGCGCTTCTGCCGCTCAGGTGCAGGAAAACCTGCGCGCGGCGCTGGACGCTGCCTTGTCAGAAGCCAAAAAAACCGCCGAACCTCAGCAAATGGACGTGCAAACGGGCGAATTCAGCGTGATTCCCCGCTATGACCGCAACAACAAGATCAGCGGCTGGCAGGGCCGCGCCTCGGTGCTGCTGCAAGGGCGCGACTTTCCGCGCATTACCGCAGCGGCGGCGCGCGTGAGCGCCATGACGGTTTCCCATGTGGAGTTCGACCTGAGCCGCGAGCAGCGCGCCAAGGCGCAGACCGAAGCGCAGAAGCAGGCCATTGATGCCTTCAAGGCGCGCGCCGCCGAAATCACCCGCGCCTTTGGTTTTGCCAGCTACACCCTGCGCGAAGTGAGCGTGGGCAATGAAAACGATGAATTCATGCCGCGCGCCATGTATGCGGCGGCGCCTGAATCAGCCAGCCTGCTGAGCAAAAAGGCCGCTGTGGCCGTAGAGCCAGGAACCAGCACGGTGCGCGTAACGGTTTCCGGCTCGGTGCAGGCGCAGTAATTCACATTTTTTGTTCTGGGGCAATGCGCCAGACAAATTGAGGGCAAGGCACGGCGTTTACGATGGAGGAATGACGACGCCAGCGCAGCTTTCTTCTTCTGCCATCGACTCTGCGGATCCGCCTTCAGCGGCCAGCCAGGCTGACGCCAGCGCGCCGCCGCTTCTGGTGCGCGCGCGCAGTTTTGCCGCGCCGCTGATCAGCAGCGAGTCTTTTCACTCGGGCGAAAACGCGCTGGCGCATGCCGATGGCGTGGCCAAAATCCTGGCCGACATTGGCAGCTCCGAAGAAATACAGGCGGCGGCCTATCTGGTGTATGCCAGCGAGCAGCTCAACCGCCCCGAAGAAATCATTGGCAAGGCGTTTGGCCCCGAATTTGCGCGGCTGGCGCATGAGGCGGTGCGGCTGGAGCGCGCGCAGCGCCTCTCGCGCATGGGGCGCGAGGAGCTTTCCACGCCGGAGCGCGCGCGCCAGCAGACGGAAAACGTGCGCAAGATGCTGCTGGCCTTCAGCCGCGATTTGCGCGTGGTGCTGCTGCGGCTGGCTTCGCGCCTGCAAACGCTGCGCTGGTTTGCCGCCCAGCGGCGCGCCTTGCCGCCGGCGCTGCTGCGCGAGTCGCACGAGGTTTTCGCGCCGCTGGCCAACCGGCTGGGCATCTGGCAGATCAAGTGGGAAATGGAAGACCTGGTCTTTCGCGCGCAGGAGCCGCAGGTGTACCGGCACATTGCCAACATGCTGGAAGAGCGCCGCGCCGAGCGCGAAGCCGCGCTGGAAGAGCGCCGCGCCTTTATTGAAAAGGCGCTGCGCGCGCTGGGCATGGATGCCGAGGTGTCCGGGCGGCCCAAGCACATCTACAGCATCGTGCGCAAGATGCGCGGCAAGAAGCTGGATTTCGCCCACATCTACGACGTGCGCGCGCTGCGCGTGATCGTGCCCACGGTGCAGGACTGCTATGCCGCGCTGGCCTGGGTGAACGAGCACTACACGCCCGTACCGGGCGAGTTTGACGACTACATCGCCAAGCCCAAAGTCAATGGCTACCAGTCGCTGCACACGGTGGTGCGCGACGCGGACGGCAAGCCCTGGGAAGTGCAAATCCGCACGCGCGCCATGCACGAGCACGCCGAAAACGGCGTGGCCGCGCACTGGGCCTACAAGGAAGCGGGCGTGAAAGGCTACGCGGGCGTGAGCGCCGCCAGCGCCTATGACGCCAAGATTGCCGTGCTGCGCCAGTTGCTGGCCTGGGAGCATGACCTTTCGGATGCCACGGCATCGCAGGCCTTGTTTGACGACCGCATCTACGTTTTCACGCCAGACGCGCGCCTGATTGACCTGCCCAGCGGCGCCACGCCCGTGGACTTTGCCTACGCCTTGCACACCGAGCTGGGCCACCGCTGCCGGGGCGCGCGCGTGGATGGCGTGATGGTGGCGCTCAACACCCCGCTGAAAAACGGCCAGACGGTGGAAATCACCGCCGCCAAGGAAGGCGGCCCCTCGCGCGACTGGCTCAACCCCGAGCTGAACTACATCGCCAGCTCGCGCGCCCGCGCCAAAGTGCGCGCCTGGTTCAACGCGCAGCACACGCGCGAAACCATCGCCCGTGGCCGCGAAATGGTGGAAAAGCTCCTCCAGCGCGAAGGCCGAACCAGCCTGGCGCTGGAAGAGCTGGCCGCTTCGCTGGGCTACAAAACGCCCGACGCGCTGTTTGAAACCGTGGGCAAAGACGAGCTTTCGCTGCGCACCATCGAAGCCGCCTTGCGCCCCGCAGAGCCGGAGCCGCCGCCCCCGCCCGAAGGGCAGGTGCTGCTGCGCAAGCCCAGCCGCGCCACGGCGGGCAAAGGCGGCGTGCTGGTGGTGGGGCTGGATTCCTTGCTGACCCAGATGGCGCGCTGCTGCAAGCCCGCGCCGCCTGATGCCATTGCGGGCTACGTCACGCGCGGCAAGGGCGTGAGCGTGCACCGCAAGAGCTGCCCCAATTTGCAAGACCTCATCGTGCGCGAGCCGGACCGCATCATCGAAGTGGCCTGGGGCGCTGGCGCACAAGCTGCCTACCCCGTTGATATTTCGGTGGAGGCGCAAGACCGGCAGGGCCTGCTGCGTGACATTTCCGACGTGCTGGCGCGCGAAAAAATCAATGTGACCGGCGTGCAAACCCAGTCCGCCAAAGGCGCGGCCTGGATGACCTTCACCGTGGAAGTGAGCAGCACGCTGAATCTGGCCGACGCTTTGCGCGCCGTGCGGCAGGTGCCCGGCGTGCGCAGCGCCAAAAGGCGCTAGCCGCGCCGATGCAGGCCGCAAGCGCCAGAGAAAAGTCTGCTTTTTTACTGCTAGAATCCGCCGCTTCGTTCACAACGAAGGCGCGTAGCTCAGCTGGTTAGAGCACCACCTTGACATGGTGGGGGTCGTTGGTTCGAGTCCAATCGCGCCTACCAGCATTCGAAATCGCCCGGCAGTAGCGCTGGGCGATTTTTTTTGCGCCTGCCAGCGGCCCGGCTGGCAGATCACTATGAAAAGAGTAGCGGGTTGCGCCCATTCCACCAGGACTTGAGGCCGGTTTGGGCCTTGAACCGGGGCATTGAGTCCAGGCCAGGTTCAAGCGCGGCGGCCTGGCTCAAAGCACTTGCTCAATGGCTTGCAGCGGCCTTCCCAGGCGGGCGCCTTTTTCCGTGACCACGATAGGGCGGTTGATCAGCACGGGCGTGGCCACCATTGCGGCCAGCAGCTCATCGTCCGTCAGCGCGGGGTTATCCAGCCCTTGCTCCAGGTACTCAGGCTGCTTGGTGCGAATCAGGGCGCGCAGCGGCTGGCCCGTGGCGGCGGCGATGCGGCGCAGCTCGTCCGCCGTGGGCGGATTCTTCAGGTATTCGATGACGACGGGTTCGATGCCGCGCGCCTTCAGCAGCTCCAGCGCATGGCGCGACGTGCTGCAACGGGGGTTGTGATAGAGGGTAACGGTGCTCATGGGCGGGTCTGCGCTGGAAGCCATTGCAAAAGCGGCCATTGTCAGGCCAGGCACTACTATCGCGCTCATGCCACACACTGCAACAACTTCCGCCGATCCAGCCGCATCCGCGCCGCGCGCTTCGTCCACCCGGCTCATACACCACCCCTACGTTCCGCCTGCGGAATTCGAGGCTCCGCAGCCAGCGGTGCATAAGGCGTCCACCGTGTTCTTTCCCAACGTGGCGGCCATGCGCGAACGCCAGTGGATGGACAAAAGCGCCTACACCTACGGCCTGCACGGCACGCCCACCACGTTCACGCTCGAAGAGCGCATCGCCACGCTGGAAGGCGGCCTGCAATGCCTGCTGGCGCCCAGCGGTCTGGCTGCGCTGGCGCTGGTGAATCTGGGCCTGCTCAAAACGGGCGATGAAGTGCTGCTACCCGACAACGCCTACGGCCCCGGCAAAGACCTGGCCGCTGGCGAGCTGCGCCAGTTCGGCATCACCCATCAGGTGTATGACCCCACGAAGCCGGCCGACTTGGCCGATCGCGTCACGCCCCGCACGCGCCTGGTCTGGCTGGAAGCGGCCGGCTCCGTCACGCTGGAATTTCCTGACTTGCTGGCGCAGGCGCGCCTGTGCCGCGAGCTGGGCGTGCTCAGCGCGCTGGACAACACCTGGGGCGCGGGCCTGGCCTTCAACCCCTTCAATCTGGACGGGCGCGGGCTGGCGGTGGACATTTCCGTGCAGGCGCTCACCAAATACCCCAGCGGCGGCGGCGACGTGCTCATGGGCAGCATAGTCACGCGCGATGCGGCCCTGCACCGCAAGCTCAAGCTCTGCCACATGCGCCTGGGCCTGGGCGTGGGCGGCAACGACGCCGAAGCCGTGCTGCGCGCCCTGCCCACCCTGCCTTTGCGCTACGCCGCCGCCGACCGCAGCGCCCGCCGCCTGGCCGAATGGGCCGCGCGCCAGGCCCCTTTCGCGCAAGTGCTGCACCCCGCGCTGCCCGCTTCGCCCGGCCATGCGCACTGGCAAGCCGTCTGCGGCGCGGCTGATGCGGCAGGCCAGGGGGCAGCCGCCAGCTTGTTCAGCGTGGGGATAGATGAGAAATTCCGCCGCGAACAAGTCGATGCCTTTTGCGATGCGCTGCGCCTGTTTCGCATTGGCTACTCCTGGGGCGGCCCGTTCAGCCTGGTCATGCCGTATGAGCTGCAAGCCATGCGCCATGACTGGCCCGCGCATCTGGCGCGCGGCACGCTGGTGCGCTTTGCCATTGGCCTGGAAGACACGGCTGATTTGCAGGGCGACCTGCAACACGCCATGCAGCAGACGCTGGCCTGAAACACCTGCGCCGCCGCCATGTTCACCCCCTCTCCTGCCGAAGTGCGCCGCTTCTTCTGCCGCGCGTGGGCCAAGCGCCGCGCGAGCCAGCCCATGCAACCCATCGAAACTCTGGCCGCTGACTGGATTGCCGAACACCCCGAATACCACGCCGACTTTGCCGACGAAGCCAGCGCCATCGCCCGCGCCTACCCGGAGCTGGACGGCCAGGCCAACCCCTTCCTGCACCTGGCCATGCACCTGTCCATCAGCGAGCAATGCAGCATCGACCAGCCCCGGGGCATTCGCCACGCCGTTGAGCAGCTCGCCTCCCGGCAGGGCGATTTGCACCGCGCCCACCACGAAGTCATGGCCTTTCTCGGCCAGATGCTGGCCGACGCCCAATCCAGCGGCCGCCCTTTCGACGGCAACGCCTACCTTGACGCCATCCAGCGCCGCGCCACGCGCGACTGAGCACAACCGGCGCAACCGCGAAAGGCGCGCCGCATGCTCCAAAAAAGAGAGCAGCCTGCGCCCATTCCACCAGGACTTGCGGGCGATTTGGCCTTGAAAACCTGCCGCAGTCAGTCCGCTTGCGGCTCCTGCCAGGCGCGCGCGGGCTGGCGCTTGAGCAGCCAGCCTGATGCCACATCCAGGCTGGCGCACATCAGGTAATACAGCACGGCCACCGCCAGAAAGATTTCGGCCGGATAGACCATCACGCGGTTGTTCACCTGCGTGGCCACGAAAGACAGCTCGCCCACGCCAATCACGTAAGCCAGCGAGGTGTCCTTGATGAGCGCAATCCATTGATTGACAAAGGAAGGCAGCATCATCGGCAGCGCCTGCGGCAGCACCACGCGGCGCATGGCCTGCCAGCGCGTCATGCCCAGCGCCAGCGCAGCCTGCATCTGGCCGGGCGGCAAGCTGCCGATGCCCGCGTACACCGAATGCGCCAGATACGCGCCGCCCACCAGAGAGAGCGCCAGCACCACGGTCAGCAGCTCCGGCACATCCAGCCCAAAGGCGATGGGCAGCAGAAAGTAAACCCAGAAGATGAGCATGAGCACCGGAATGGCGCGCAAAAACGCCAGCGCACCCAGCAGCGCGGCGCGCAGCGCGCGCTGGCGCAGCATGGCCAGCGCAATGCCCAGCGCCAGCCCCAGCAGGGCCGAAGCCGCGCCCGAAGCCAAGCTCAGCGCCAGCGTCAGCGCCGCGCCGCCCAGCGGGCCATCGGGCCAGGCGCCCAGCAGCAGGTAAGGCAGGTTGTCCCAGACGACGGAAAAATTCATGCCGCCGCCTTCACCGCTTCACGCCCCGCGCGGCGAAAACGCCCGCGCCGCTGCCACAGCTGCGAGGCCGCTTCCATTGCGGCAATCAGCAGCAGATACAGCAGCGTGGCAATGCCGAACGCCTGAAAGGTCTTGAACGTTTGCGTTTCCACCTGCCGCGAGGCGTAAGACAGCTCGGCCAGGCCGATGGCCATCGTCAGCGAACTGTTTTTCACCGCATTCATGTACTGGCCCACCAGGGGCGAGAAGGCGTTGTGCAGCGCCTGCGGCAAGATGACGTGGCGCCACGCTTGCAGGGGCGTCAGGCCCAGCGCGGCGGCGGCGGCGCGCTGGCCGGCGCCCACGCCCTGCACGCCCGCGCGGAATTCTTCGGCAATGAAAGCCGCCGTAAACAGCGTCAGCCCGAAAAAACCGGCAATGAACTCAAACGAAGGCCAGCGCAGCGCAAGCCCGGCCACTTCAATCTGCCGGGGCGTGTTCAGCCAGGGCAAAAAGCCTTCAGGCAAAAAGGCGCTCGCGCCGAAATACCAGAAAAACAGCTGAACCAGCAAAGGTGTGTTGCGAAACACCGAGAGATAAATGCGCGCCGCCCACTGCACCACGCCGCGCCCTTGCAGGCGCGCCACGCACAGCGCAAAGCCGCCCAGCGTGGCGGCCACGCACACGCACAGCGACAGGCCGATGGTCACCCAAAAGCCGTGCCACAGCCAGCCCAGATATTGGGGCGCGAGCAGTTCGCCAAAAACATTCATCGCCATGTGCCATTGCTCATTTGCAAAAAAGAAAACCCTGCCTTTCAGCGACGGCAGGGTTTCGGGCCGGGCCGCGCCCTTTTCAAAACAGGGCGTTACAAAACACGGTTTTATTTGGCCTGCGGTTTTTCCTGGCCGATTTTATAGAGGCGCTTGAGCGGCGTTTTTGTGTCGGGGCCGAACCAGGCGTTGTAAATCTGCTCGGCCTTGCCGCTTTTTTCCAGCTCCAGCAGGGCCTCGTCCACCACTTTCTTGAGCGCCGCCTCGCCTTTGGGAATGCCAATGCCAATCAGGTCTTCAGACACCGTGAATGGCGGAATCACGTATTTGTCGCGATCGGGCACGTTGGCCAGCAGGCCGATGAGCTTGGGGCCGTCTTGCGTGATGGCCTGCACATTGCCGTTGCGCAGGGCGGCAAAGGCAAAAGGCGTGTCGTCATACGCCACCACGGTGGCGCCGGGAAACTGGCTGCGAATCACGCCCTCATTCACGGTGCCTTTATCCACGCCCACGCGCAGCTTGTTCAGGTCTTCGGGCTTTTCCAGCGCCGTGCCTTGCTTGATGATGAATTGCTGACCCGAAGCGAAATAGGGAATGCTGAAATCCACCTGCTTGGCGCGCTCTTCCGAAATGGTGAAATTGGCCACTACCAAATCCACTTTGCCCGAAACCAGCAGCGGCACGCGGTTGGCCGGGTTGGTGGGAATCACTTCCAGCTTGACTTTCAGCTTGTCGGCCAGCGCCTGGGCAAAGTCCACATCCAGCCCTTCGATTTTCTTGGATTTGGCATCCACAAAGCCAAAAGGCGGATTGCTGTCAAAAGAGGCCACTTTCAGCACGCCTTTTTTCTGAATATCTTCCAGCCGGTCGGCCAGCGCCTGCGTGCAAGCCAGCGCCAGAACGGCGGCGCCCAGCCATGTCAGTTGCTTTTTCATTTCATTTGCTCCTGTCGGAATAGGGAAAACCGGCGCGGGCCGCGCCGCTTCAGCGAAGGCGCGTATCAAACCACATTTGCGCCGCGCCCGAAACGATATTTTTCACATAACCATCCAACCGGGGGTTGGATCGCCTGCGCCGCGCGCCGCCGCCTGCGGCAACCCCTGCCGCCGCGCCTTGGCGCGCGGCCTCACGCACAATTGCGGCTTTCGTTTTCAGCATTCACATTCATGTCAGACACTGCTGTCCACCATATCCAGCGCCGCCTCAAGGCGCGGCATCTTTCCATGATCGCCATTGGCGGCTGCATTGGCACGGGCCTGTTCATGGCCAGCGGCTCGGCCATTCACAGCGCCGGGCCGGGCGGGGCGCTGGTGGCTTACGCCGCCATTGGCCTCATGGTCTATTTCTTCATGACGTCGCTGGGCGAAATGGCCACGTTCATGCCCGTTTCCGGCTCCTTCAGCACGTACGCCACGCGCTTTGTCGATCCTTCGCTGGGCTTCGCGCTGGGCTGGAATTACTGGTTCAACTGGGTGATCACGGCGGCGGTGGACGTGAGCGTGGCCGCCGTCGTCATCAGCTACTGGGAGCCGCTGCGCAACTTCATGCCCGCCTGGGGCTGGAGCCTGCTGTTTTTATGCATGATTTTTCTGCTCAACATGGCCTCGGTGCGCGTGTATGGCGAAACCGAATACTGGATGGCGCTCATCAAGGTGGTCACCGTCATTATTTTTCTCGGCATCGGCGTGCTCACCATTTTCGGCATCATGGGCGGCCAATATATCGGGCTGAAAAACTTCAGCATGGGCGACGCGCCTTTTCTGGGCGGCAGCCTGGGCGGGCAGTTCCTGACCACGCTGGGGGTTTTTCTGGTGGCGGGCTTTTCATTCCAGGGCACGGAGCTGATTGGCATTACCGCAGGCGAATCAGAGGAGCCGGAAAAAAACATTCCCCGCGCCATTGACCAGGTTTTCTGGCGCATCCTGATTTTCTATATTCTCGCCATCGCCATTATCGGCCTCATTATTCCCTATACCAGCCCCGAATTGCTGGGCGCGGACGTGGATGAAATCTCCAAATCGCCTTTCACGCTGGTATTCGAGCGCGCCGGGCTGGCCTTTGCGGCGGCGGCCATGAATGCCGTCATCCTCACCTCCATTCTCTCGGCGGGCAATTCGGGCATGTATGCCTCCACGCGCATGCTCTACGCCATGGGGCGCAGCGGCCTGGCCTGGCCCGCCTTCGGCAAGGTGGATGCGCGCGGCGTGCCCATGCCTGCCCTGCTGGCCACGGGCGCGCTGGTGCTGGGCGTGTACATGCTGCAACTGGGCAACGACGCGGCTTACCAGTACGTGCTGGCTGCCTCGGGCCTGACGGGCTTTATTGCCTGGGTGGGCATCGCCATCAGCCACTACCGCTTCCGCCGCGCCTGGGTGGCGCAAGGCAGGCCGCTTTCCGGGCTGCGCTACCGCGCCAAATGGTTTCCCTTTGGCCCGCTGCTGGCGCTGGCGCTGTGCGTGCTGGTCATCATCGGGCAAGACACGAAGCTGATACTGGACGGCGATTTCGACTGGGAGCGCCTGCTGGTCACCTACATGGGGCTGCCCGTGTTCTTCGGCTTTCTCGTCTATCACAAGCTGCGCTACCGCACGCGCCTGATTGCGCTCAAGGAAGTGGATCTGAGCAAGACCGACCGCGACTGAGCGCCGCAGCGCGCAAAACGCCCGCGCAGGCTGACAGGCCGCGCGGGCGTTTTGTTTGAAGCTGGCTACAGCAGCGCCGCCCGCTCATGCTTTCGGGGCAAGCGGACTTCACGCCTTGATTAGCTCCTTGTTCAATAGCATGAGGTCTTAGTGAAAAGCGCGCAAGCCACGTTTTCATGGCCTCAAATTTGCTCCTCTTGCAAGAGCAAAATGCCCTTGCGGAAGCTCCTGGAGGCTGGCTTTGAACAGGTTTTCAGGGCTTGGCGCTGCTCCGCCGTTTTTCCAGCAGCCGCTGCCACACGTGCGGGGCCACGAACTGCTCGGCATCACCGCCCAGCAGGGCGATTTCGCGCACGAAGGTGCTGCTGACGAACTGGTAGCGCGTGCCCGGCGTGAGAAACACCGTCTCTACCTCCGGCGCCAGCACGCCGTTCATGCCCGCAAGCTGGAACTCGTAGTCAAAGTCGGTGACCGCGCGCAGCCCGCGCACCATTGCCTTGCCGCCTTTGGCTTGCACGAAGTGGCTGATCAGCCCCTCGAACGGCTCCGCCCGCACGCCCGGCCATTGCCGGGCCGACGTCTGCGCCATCTCCAGCCGCTCTTCCAAGGTGAACAGGGTTTTTTTGTGATGGGCGATGGCCACGGCGATGATGACCTCGTCAAACAGCTCGCGCGCGCGGCGCGCGATGTCTTCATGACCCAGCGTGATGGGATCGAACGTGCCGGGATAGACGGCGATGACAGGGCGGCTCATGGTTTTTCCTCCGTGGGCAGGGGCTTGCAGAACAAATGGGCATGCACCGCGCCCGCCTTCAGGTGGCGGCGCAGCGTGAATGAAGCGGCTTCGGGGCGGCCCTGCCATGAGGCGTCTGCTTCCAGATAGACGAAGCCGCCAGGGCGCAAAGCCTTGGCGGCGGCAGCCAGTGCGGGCGCATACAGGCCGGCGGCGGCAAAAGGCGGATCGAGAAACACCACATCCAGGCTGCCCGCAGGCTGGCTGTGCAGGGCCGCCACGCCATCGCCGCGCAGCACCTGCACGGCGCTGGCCGAAAGGCGCTGCTGATGCTGGCGCAAGGCGGCGGCCAGCCGCGCGTCCTGTTCCACCAGCAGCACACTCTGCGCTCCGCGCGAGGCGGCCTCCAGCCCCAGCGCGCCCGTGCCCGCGAAGGCATCGAGCGCCCGCCAGCCCGCCAAGTCTTGCCCCAGCCAGTTGAACAGCGTCTCCCGCACGCGGTCAGGCGTGGGGCGCAGGCCGGGCATGCCAGGCACGCCAAGGCGCGTGCGCTTCCATTGGCCGCCAATAAGCCGGATCTGGTGAGGGAGCGTGGACATGAGTGCAGCAGGCGTGAGCAAAACTTGGCCCGGCAGCATAGCCTTCCGCGCGGCAGAGCCGGGGGGACTTTTCCCCAGCAGCGCCAGATGGCATCAGAAACAGGAGCGAATTCTGGATGGCTGAAATGCCGCCTCGCGCCCTTTCCACTAGGACCTCATGCTATTGATAAAGGAGCGAGACAAGCCCGCCTTCCGCCTGCCTGGAATGCCTTCCTTTGCGAGCGGGCGCTGCACAGGCGCCGGGCGGCCGCTCAATGCAGCGCCTTGTAGATGGCCTCGGCCAGGGTGCGGGAGATGCCTTCCACGGTGGCGAGGTCGTCCACGCTGGCGTTTTCCACGCCGCGCGCGCCGCCAAAGCGTTGCAGCAGGCGCGCGCGGCGGCGGGGGCCGATGCCGGGAATTTCTTCAATGCGGCTGCCGCCCACGCGGGTTTTGGCGCGCGCGGCGCGCATGCCGGTGATGGCAAAGCGGTGGGCTTCATCACGGATTTGCGCCACCAGCATGAGCGCGGCGCTGTCGTGGCCCAGCCAGACCTTGGGGCGGCCATCGGCAAAGACCAGCTCCTCCAGGCCCACTTTGCGGCCTTCGCCTTTTTCCACGCCGACGATGCGCGAAAGCTCCAGCCCCAGCGCGGCGAACACCTCGCGCGCCACGGCAACCTGCCCTTTGCCGCCATCGACCAGCACCAGATCGGGCAGGCGCGCGCGCGCGGCTTCCACCTCTTGCGGCTCATCGCCGTGCAGCGCCTGGGCCAGCTTGCCGTAGCGGCGCTCAAGCGCCTGGCGCATGGCGGCGTAGTCGTCGCCGCCGGTGATGCCTTCAATCTTGAAGCGGCGGTATTCGCTGCTTTGCATCTTGTGGCGGTGAAAGACCACGCAGCTGGCTTGCGTGGCCTCGCCAGCGGTGTGGCTGATGTCAAAACACTCGATGCGCAGGTTGTCCAGATCGTCATCAGGCAGGTTCAGCGCCTCGGCCAGGGCGCGGGTGCGGGCCTGCTGCGAGCCTTCTTCCGACAGCAGGCGGGCCAGTTGCAAGGCGGCGTTTTGCTCGGCCATTTGCAGCCACACGCGGCGCTGGCCGCGCGGCGCCCAGGTGGCGGTGATGCGGCGCTCTTCCTTGCCCGCCAGCGTGTCCAGCAGCGCGGCGGAAACGGGCGCGCTGGCAATCAGGTGCGCGGGCGCGGGCACGTGCAGGTAGTGCTGGGCGATGAAGGCATCGAGCACGCGCGCCTCGATGCTGTCGTGCCCGGCTTCATCCAGCCGCTCGCCCGCCAGCGCGTCTTGCACTTGCGCGGGAAAGTAGGCGCGGTCGCCCAGGTGGCGGCCGCCGCGCACCATTGCCAGGTTCACGCACGCGCGGCCGCCTTGCACCTTCACGGCCAGAATGTCGGCATCGGCCTCGCCGCCCGTTTCCACCGCCTGCTGGTGCAGCACGCGCGAGAGCGCGGCAATCTGGTCGCGCAGCACGGCGGCCTGCTCGAACTCCAGCGCCTCCGAATGCGCCGCCATGCGCGCTTGCAGCGATTGCAGCAGCGCCTGCGTTTCGCCGCGCAAAAACTGCCCGGCGCGCGCCACGTCCGCCGCGTAATCCTCATGGCTGATCAGGCGCACGCAAGGCGCGGTGCAGCGCTTGATTTGATAAAGCAGGCAAGGCCGCGTGCGATTGGCAAAAACCGAGTCCTCACACGTGCGCAGGCGAAACACCTTTTGCAGCAGCTCGATGGTTTCTTTCACCGCCCAGGCATTCGGATAAGGGCCGAAATAGCGGTTTTTGCGATCTACCGCGCCACGGTAATAAGCCAGCCGCGCGTGCGCCAGCGCGCTGGGGGCCGCAGGCGGCGGCGTGTCTTTTTCATGCCCCGTGCCCGTCAGCTTGAGATAGGGGTAGCTTTTATCGTCGCGAAAAAGAATGTTGTATTTGGGCGCGAGCTGCTTGATCAGGTTGTTTTCCAGAATCAGCGCCTCGGCCTCGGAGCGCACCACCGTCGTCTCCAGCCGCGCAATCTTGCTGACCATGTGGCCAATGCGCGTGCCGCCGTGGTTCTTTTGAAAATAGCTCGCAACGCGCTTTTTCAGATTGCGCGCCTTGCCCACATAAAGCACCTGGCCCTTTTCGTCAAAGTAGCGGTACACCCCCGGCAGCGCCGGCAGCGCGGCCACCTGGGCCAGCAACTGCGGCGAGTGGGCGGCAGCGGCGGAAGATGAGGAAGAAAGCACGTCAGACCCGGTCATTGGATGAAGTGTACGAAGGGGGCTGAAATGGCGGCGGCAGCAGGGACAAGCGTCCGGTTAGTATGTGAAAAATGACAACTGACAAGTTTTACAAACACATCAGCCATAAAAGAAACATATATATTTCAAGGAATAAATAGGGGCTTAGGAAGCAAACGCCTTAAAGAGGGTTGTTTCTAAGTAGCTTCAAAAGCACTT